>Ga0265295_1001237_pt1 | contig 46011 bp, 40 predicted proteins | sample Munlansysbiofilm_FD_192503 | JGI IMG/M metagenome (GOLD analysis project Ga0265295, IMG submission 192503) | Leachate microbial communities from a municipal landfill in Southern Ontario, Canada - Methane capture system biofilm | ecosystem: Engineered > Solid waste > Landfill > Unclassified ...
CTGCAGGTGGAGTTATAATGGCTAAATTGATGAATAAATTTAGCTCAAAAGATAACCAAATCAATCCTCTAATAGGAGCTGCAGGAGTATCGGCAGTACCTATGTCGGCAAGGGTTGCAACAAAAGTGGGTCAAGAATCAGACCCGTCGAATATATTATTAATGCATGCAATGGGACCAAATGTTGCAGGTGTTATCGGTTCAGCTGTTGCTGCCGGTGTTTTATTATCAATTTTTAAATAAAGGAAGATTTAGATGTTAAAAATCATTTTAACTCTATTAGTAACTGTCTTATCGGCATTTGCTAGTATGCCCGGTGAGGTAGTACCGGTATTCCCTGATATTACGATGACATGGGTGGGGATAGCTTCACTTATAATCTTTGTAATAGGGTATTATTTTATAGCAACGGAAGATAAGTATCATGTGGACAAAGCAAAACCTGCTTTGTTTATAGGTACTTTTATGTTTATGCTTATCGGTGTTTATTATGTAATGAATGATTTGGATTTGAATATTCTTCATTATGATATAAATCACCTTGTTTTAGAAATAGCAGGGATATTTTTCTTCTTATTTGTTGCCATGACATATATCGAGACATTGATACATATGGGTGTATTTGACAAGCTTAAATACAATCTAGTATCAAAGGGATATACATATAAAAAATTATATTGGGTGACAGGATTTTTAGCATTTTTTATCTCTCCGGTAGCAGATAACCTAACGACTGCTTTGATACTTTCAACCGTACTTATTACAATAGACAATAAAAAAAGAGAGTTTTTAGTTCCAGGTGCAATTAACATAGTTGTTGCGGCAAATGCAGGTGGTGCATGGTCACCTTTTGGGGATATTACTACGCTTATGGCATGGACGGCAGGTAAGGGTGAATTTACCGACTTCTTTTTCCTATTCCCGGCGGCATTTTTAGGATACATAGTAACTGCGTTTTTATTATCAAGATTTGTACCTGATACAAAACCTGATTTTGACGTATCAAAAGAGGAAAAACCAAGAGTTATGGTAGGTTCAAACGTAGTAATAGGTCTTGGTGTTTTAACTATCGTGTTAGCTGTCGTATCGCATCAAGTATTTCATCTTCCTGCTATGTGGGGTATGTTGTTTGGTTTATCTTTACTTAAACTTTATGCTATCAGAATCAAGAAAAAGTACAATACTCACCTAAATATATTTGAGTCTATCGCAAAAATCGAGAATAATACTTTACTATTTTTCTTCGGTATCCTTTCTGCCGTTGGAGCGTTGTATTTTATCGGATGGCTTGGACTTGCGGTAAAAGTGTATGATATTATAGGCCCTACTTGGACAAATATCGGTGTAGGTCTAATATCTGCTATCGTAGATAACGTACCTGTAATGTCTGCGGTACTTAAAGCAAATCCTGATATGGGACTTGACCAATGGATGCTTGTAACTATGACTGCAGGAATCGGTGGAAGTTTGATAAGTTTCGGAAGTGCTGCGGGTGTCGGTGTAATGGGTAAATTACCGGGTGTTTATACATTTAGCAGTCATATGAAATATGCTTGGACGGTATTTGTTGGGTTTGTTGTTTCTATACTTGTTTGGTATGTTCAGTATGAAGTTTTGGGAATTTCTCACTAAATATAAGATTAATTAATAAGTTTCTTGACTTTCATCATGTATTTTTAAGGGTATTGTATTGTACAATACGTCTATAGATTAAAAGTAGAGGAGTTGGATATGGGTATGCCTAGCGGTATGGAACTAGTTGTAATAGTTGCAGTAATACTATTGCTTTTTGGCGGTAAAAAAATACCTGAACTTGCAAAAGGTTTGGGGACGGGTATAAAGAATTTTAAAAATGCTTTGAATGATGATGAAGTTGCACCTGCTACGACAGTAGCTACGGCTACACAACCTCAATCACAACCGCAACAAAATCAAGCAAATGTAGTAGTTGATGCTACAATACAAAAAAAAGAAGAAGTTAGCAATACTATAAAATCTTAATATCAAAAGAGCGTTAGTTACGCTCTTTTGAAAAGATTACCTATTTTAAACAATCCTATTATTATAAAACCTGCTATAAGTCCTAAGACAAAATCACCTAAGATATTGTGCAAAAAAGTATAGTCATGTAAAAACGGTATATTGTGATTGAAAATACCTCCAGCTACCAATAGCATAGCTATAACACCTATAATAGATAGGGCTTTGATAGTTTTTGGCATAGATTCAACGAGGAACATACCGAAATTTACCGTTGATTGAGAGTTTCTTTTTTCCCCTTTTTTCATAATACCCACACCTATATCATCCATTCTAACTAGAAGTGCAACAAGTCCGTAAACTCCTACAGTTGCAATAATAGCAATAAGACTTGTGACAAAAATTTGCGTAATCAGAGGTTGACTTGCAACAGTACCCAACGCAATAACGATAATTTCTATTGATAATATAAAGTCAGTCGTGATGGCTTTTTTGATCTTTTGCTGTTCGGTCTCGTCATTGAGATCGTGTTCGCTGGAGTGTACTACCTCTTTGGGTTTACCAATTTTGTGTAAATATTCTTCTATCTTTTCCGCACCCTCATAGCTTAGATATGCAGCACCTAGGATAAGTATAGGTGCAATAGCCCATGGGGCAAATGCCGAGAGTAAAAATGCAAAAGGGAGTATTATAAGCTTATTGATAAAAGAACCCTTTGCAATAGCCCATAAAACTGGAAGTTCTCTATCACTTGCAAAGTTTGATGATAATTGGGCATTAACCGCTAAATCATCACCCAAGATACCTGCTGTCTTTTTCGCTGCGACTTTACTCATCACCGCCACGTCATCAAGTGTTGCCGCCACATCATCTAATATGGCAAATATACCGCCTATATTCAAGCTAGCTCCTTTAAAATTTTTTGAAATTGTACCATAAAAAATCTTTTTTATATTGAGCTATTTTATAGACACTATAGAATGATATATGTAGCAATATTAAAATATAAAAAAAGCAATAATAGATAATTAATTTCACACTAAAAATTGAGAATTAAAAATTTTTTTATCCTAAAATTCCATATCCAACCAAAAAGGAGTAGTAATGAAAAGAAAAATATCGAAGGTTTTGATAGCAAATCGTGGTGAAATTGCTTTGAGAATTATACGAGCTTGTAAAGAGCTTGATATAAAAAGCGTTGCAATATTTTCAGAAGTTGATACTGAAGGAGTATGGATACGAAAGGCAGATGAATGTTATCCAATGATGGGTGACCCTCTAAAAGCTTATTTGGATTATGACCCTATTATTGCACTAGCAAAAAAAGCAAATTGTGATGCTATACATCCAGGGTATGGGTTTTTGAGTGAGAATGCAGATTTCGCTAGAGCTTGTGAGGCAAACGGAATAATCTTTATAGGTCCAAAAGCTGAACATATAGCCCTTTTTGGTGATAAAATGGCTTCTAAGGTAGCTATGAGAAAGGTGGGTGTTCCGGTATTAGAAGGTACGGATGAGCCTATAACGGACAAGCAAGAGGGTGCTAAAATAGCTAAAAAAATAGGTTTCCCCGTAATTATCAAAGCAGCATTCGGCGGTGGCGGTAGAGGTATGAGAATCGTTAGAAAAGAGAGTGAATTTAATGATTTATTTGACTCTGCTACAAACGAAGCAAAAAAATATTTCGGTAGAGGTGAAGTATTTATCGAAAAATATGTTGAAAATCCAAGACATATAGAGATCCAAATTATTGCCGATAAATACGGTAACGTAGTACATTTGGGGGAGAGAGATTGTTCAATTCAAAGAAGACATCAAAAGGTTATCGAAATAGCTCCGTCTCCAAGACTTCATAACGATGTTAGAAAAGAGCTATATAGAATCTCTACAAAGGCTATGTTCAAACTAGGATATGAGAGTGTCGGAACGGTTGAATTTTTGGTTGATGACCAAAACAATATCTATTTTATAGAGATGAATACAAGGGTACAAGTAGAACATCCCGTAACCGAGATTATAAGCGGTGTGGATATAATCCAAAGAATGATAGAGATAGCCGAAGGTGATAAACTCAAATTTTTACAAGAAGAGATACAATTTAGAGGTTATGCAATAGAGTTTAGGATAAATGCAGAAAATCCGCAAAAAAACTTTATGCCTACGGCCGGAACTATAACGACTTATTTGACTCCCGGAGGTCCTGGGGTAAGACTTGATACAAGTGCCTATGCAGGATATAAAGTACCGTCAAACTATGACTCCATGATAGGAAAACTTATTGTTTGGGCGCTTGACTGGGAAGGTGCGGTCAAAAAAGCAAATAGGGCTTTGGATGAGTTTTATATAGAGGGATTCCCTACAAATATCTCTTTACATAGAGAAATAGTAAAAGATAGAGATTTCCAAAACGGCTTTTTCAATACTAGCTACTTGGATAAAAAGATGGATGTATTCAACCTAAACGGTGAAAAATCTATCAAAGAAGAAGAGGCAAAAATGTCGGGCATTATGAAATTTATAGAGAAGTTGAAGTTAAAGAAAATCATAACAAGGTACTAAAATGGGTATCGAACAATTCATAAAAGGCAACATATCGTTTCGCAGTTCTAAGTTCAAGCACTTCGAAGATGACTTCGAGACCCTAGTAAAAAAGGGTCAAAAGCCTGAAGTGCTTTTTATAGGATGTAGCGATAGTAGAGTAGTGCCTGATTTGATAGTTGACTCAAAACCGGGTGATATGTTTATCCTTAGAAACGTAGGTAACTTTGTACCGCCTTTTAAAGCCGATAACGATTTCCATGGAAGTGCCGCTGCTATTGAGTACGCCGTAAGCGTACTCAATGTAAAACATATAATAGTTTGCGGGCACTCTTTTTGCGGAGCTTGTCAAGCATTATATAGTGACTTAGGTGATGATATAGGACTTATCCATGTAAGAAAATGGTTAGAACTTGGATATAAAGCAAAAGAATACGTAATAAAAGAGTTCGGTAACCTCTCAAAAGAAGAGATATATAGAAAGACCGAAAAAACCTCTATAGTTTATCAACTAGAAAATCTTCTTACCTACCCTGAAGTAAAAAGAAAAGTAGATGAAAACCTACTTACTATACACGGCTGGTATTATAAGATAGAAGACGGCTCTATTGAGGAGTATAATCAAGAGAAAAATAGTTTTGTATCTTTGGTAAATATATAACTCATATTTTCAAGGTTATTTGTTTATTTTAATAAAATTTTTATATCTTAACGGTTTTTTTTATATTAATCTGATTCTAAAAGGTCTATAATGTGTTAGTTAAAAGGATTTGTTATGGATATAGAACTTATTGTGATGGCGACTATATTGGTTTTTTTATGTATCATATTAGCAGTAAAATTGAAAGATGCGTAGAATTTTATGACTAATAATACATTTTTTCACTCCTATAGGTATTTGTTAAATTCTATTTTGATTTTGGCTTTTATTACTTTTATAAGCCACCTATTTAGAGATAGTTTGGATATTATCAATATAGCACTTATACATTTAATACCTGTTGTGATAGTTTCTATGCACGGTAATATGAAATCAACGATTTTTATTACGTTAGTAAGCGTCATTTTTTTTAATTTTTTGTATGTGCCTCCTATTTATAGTTTTACCGTTCATAACGAATTATATATTTGGAGTTTTATTATATTCGGCATAGTAGGATGGATAATCACTTATCAATCAAAAAAACTTAATACTCAAAAAAGGCAAAACGAGTTAAGAGAATCAATTTTGCATATCGTATCACATGATTTAAGAACCCCTTTATCAACCATTCACGGAAGTATCAATCTTATTTTGAGCAATAAAAACCTAGACGGTAAAAAAATCGAATCGTTGCTTGAAGATATCAACTATGCGTCTATTAGGATGAATAGATTGATTACCAATTTGTTTGATAGTGCTAGATTATCTACTAACGAAATAGACTTAAAGTTAGAATGGTGTGATTTTGAGGATATAATCGGTGTTGCACTTAGTGAGTTTCCTTTGAAGCAAACAAATGATAATTTAGAAATCCATATCAATAATGTTCAGTTGTTTTGGGGTGATAATACTTTGCTAACGCAATTAGTAGTTAATTTGTTGGACAATGCTTTTAAATATGCTTTGAGTGATACTAAAATAATCCTTTCGTTAAAACAAGTCGACCATAATATATTGCTAAGTATCTTTAATAAAAGTCATAAAATTGATAACACTAAATTGGAAAATATTTTTGATAAATTTTATCGTATTGAAGATACCGATGATATTTCAGGAAGCGGTATAGGGCTTGCTATTTGTAAAAGTGTCGTTATATTACATAACGGTGTTATAAGTGCTAGGGCTATAAATGACGGAATAGAAATAAATGTTAGTTTACCTATTGTTAAAAAGGTTGGGGTTGTATGAAAAAGAAAATTTTGATAATTGAAGATGATCAAGCCGTAAAAAAGCTTTTAGAAATTACATTCAAAGAGTATGATTTTGATTTTATATCTTGTGAAAATAAAAAGAGTGCTATAACTCTTTTTTTAAGTCATAATCCAAATTTAATTATCTTAGATTTGGGATTACCTGACGGTGACGGCAAAGAGTTTATTAAATATATAAGAGAGATATCCAAAATACCTATTATTGTGGTAAGTGCAAGACATGATGAAAAGGAGATAATTGCTTCCTTGGATTTTGGTGCCGATGATTATATCACAAAGCCGTTTTCTATCAATGAATTACTAGCAAGAGTACGAGCTAATTTAAGAAAAAATATTGATCATGAGCATTTACATGAAAATGTGACTTGCGGTGAATTAGAATTAAATTTGGCGTCAAGGGATATTTTTTTTAATAATGATAGTTTAAAATTAACACCTATTGAATATGAGTTACTGAAATACTTTTTACTCAATGCTAATAAAACTCTTACTCATAAGCAAATATTGAAAGAGGTTTGGGGAGTAGGATACCAAAATGAAATGCAGTATTTAAGAACATATATAAATACATTAAGAAAAAAAATAGAGAAAAATAGTACTAGACCTCAATATATTAAAACCGAGTCAGGTATAGGTTATAGATTTTGTTGTAACTGTGAGGAAAAGTAGTGGATGTAAGTTATAAATATATAAAAATGATATTTTACGGATATTTGATTGTTATTACGAGCGGGGCATTTTTATTATCTTTACCTTTTGCTCATATTGGAGAATTAGGCTTGATTGACGCTTTATTCACCTCTGCCTCAGCTACTTGCGTTACAGGTTTGATAGTAGTTAGTACATCGGAAAATTTTACTTTTTTCGGTGAAATGATTATATTAGCGTTGATACAAATAGGCGGTATAGGTTATATGACTTTAGTAACTTTCTTTTTTTTATATTTAAAAAAAGATTTGAGTATCGATGACAAAAAAATGATGAAACAATCCTTGGAATTACCTACATTAAATGTGAATAATTTTACAAAAAAAATTTTAGCTTTAGTTCTTATTATAGAGCTTGTAGGTGCTTTAATACTAACGGTAGAATTTACGAAAACTTATGCTTTCACGGAAGCTGTATGGTACGGAGTATTTCATGCTATCAGTGCCTTTAATAATGCAGGTTTCTCACTTTTTACAGATTCTTTAATGGGTTACAATTCAAATACTACTATCATGATGACAATTTGTTTACTTGTTATAGTTGGAGGAATCGGTTATTTTGTATTAATTGAAGTTTTAGAAAATAGGAAATCAATGGGTAATTTTTCAGTACATTCTAAAATTATGATTTACGGAACTCTCTTTTTATTATTATTTGGAACAGTGCTTTTTTTATCTCTTGAGTGGGATAATCAAAAAACTTTTGCAGAATTTTCTATTTATGAAAAGATATTAAACGCCTTTTTTTTATCGGTTAATTTCAGAACCAGCGGCTTTAATAGTATCGATATAGGGATGTTAAACGACTCTTCATTATTTTTTTCAACATTGCTTATGATAACGGGTGGTGGACAAGGTGGTACGGCAGGGGGAATAAAAGTAACTACCGTAGCCGTTTTGATAGTAGCGTTGATTTATGTTTTAAGGGACAACAATCAAGAACCTAATATCTTTAAAAGAACAATAGATCAAAGAATCATCAACAAAGCATTAGCTATTATTATGTTTGCTTCATTCTTAGTTTTGTTTAGTACTCTACTGTTGGTTGAAACACAAGATTTACCGTTTTTGAAAATACTTTTTGAGGTTGTATCTGCATTTGCTACGGTCGGTGTCTCTGTAGGTAACGGTGATATATTAAGTTTATCGGAGAAGTTTGATACTTTTGGTAAAGGGATAATAATTCTTCTAATGATAGCGGGAAGGGTAGGAGTTTTTGCGTTTGGTGTTATTTTGGTGGGAAAATCAAGAAAAATTAATTTTAAATATCCCAAAGGAAGGATTTTGATATGAAAACAATAGCTGTCGTAGGATTAGGAAAATTTGGCTTTTATATAGCTAAAAATTTATCAAGACAAAATTATAAAGTAATAGCCGTAGATACAAACGAACAAAGGGTTCAAGAGATAAGTGAATATTTAGAAAATGCTTATATTTTGGATAGTACAAATAAAAGTGCTTTGGAAGATGCGGGTATAGTAAATCTTGATACCGTTATAGTTAGTATCGGTGAAAATATAGAAGCTAGTATATTGACGGTAATGGCATTAAAAGACTTAGGCAATGATAACATAATAGCAAAGGCAATAACAACTATTCACGGTGAGATACTTGCAAAAATAGGTGTATCAAAGGTAATACATCCTGAGAAAGTTGCAGGGAGGATGCTTTTACATAATTTGGTTGACCATATGACGGTAGAAAAAATAGACCTTAGTAATAGTATGAGAATTTTAAAATTAAAATTACCCGATAAATATATATCAACCAGTTTAACGCACATCATAGACCTCATGGACAACGTAAAATTGATAGCATATAAAACAGATAGTAATTGGACAATAAATATTAATCAAAATCATATAATAAAAAAAGATGATTTATTTACGTTTTTGGGTGATTCAAAGGTTATTGAAGATTTTTATAGTAAATTGACTATTTAACCAAAATAATAAGTTGACTAATGCTAAAATTGCACCATGAAAAACAAACTAGAAGCATTAAAAACTAACCCAAAAGTTCAAGAATCAATAAAATCTCTCAAACCCCAAAAATCTATTTGGGGATTTTTAGGGGTTGTCGTATTTTTTATAGTACCTGAAATAGTAGCATTTATTTACGGTACTGATATAGTAGCCTATGCAAATGACGCTTTAACTCACCAAAACGGATATATAAAAGATTTATATTATAAGGCTTTGGTCGAGGTGTTTGAAGGTGGGGTGAGTTGGCTAAATATTGCTATCGGTGTAGCTTTGATTATTTGGCTTTTTAAGGATGAATAAACACTAAATCGTATAGTTTTTGTATAGCATACTCCTTGTCTTTTGCCTCTACCATAATATCTACATGTTTGCTATCATCACCTAAAAATTCTAAAAGCCTTTTGAAATCATCTTGTGCTATCTCTTTAGCGTGAGTTCCTATTTTGCCTTCCCCTTGTGACGATATATGGACTTTTGGTCTTTTGTTTTTCCAAGATTGCTTTATCTCGTTCCATGTTACATCACTAGGATTTATTGAGTGGTGAAAAATATCAAATATCATAGGTATATTACAAATTCTACATAAATCTAAAGTTTGTCTAGCATTAAAATTATATTCATCATTTTCCAATGCTAAATATTTTTGTAGCCAAATATTTTCATCAAAAACTCTTTCAAACCTCTCTAAAGTCTCTGCTTCATTTCCGTTTTTACCGCCTATATGAAGAGTTATTACACCATCTTTTGCATTGAGTAAATCAAGCACTTTAGTACAATATTCAAGCTCTTTTAAAGATGCTTTGACTACGGTTTCTTTCGGTGAACCAAGCTGAATAAATTGCCCGGGATGTATAGTGAGTCTTATATCAAAGTTTTCGTAAAATTTCTTCACATCCTCAAATAAAGGCTCTAGTCCACTCCACCATGAGTCTTTAAAATTTGGGTGAGAAGCAAAAGGTACTACGGCATTTCCAAGACGAAACATAGGGATATGATTTTGTTTGCAAAATACTAAAATATCTTTTAAATCATTTAAATTCTTCTTTAGAGTTTCATATACCTTTTCAAAGGATAAATTTTCAAGTCTAAATGTCCTATTTGTAGATAGAATAGAATCTTTGGTGGAGCAAAATAGTCCAAGTCTCATGTTATTCATAGCTATCAATAAATCTTTCTAATAGGCTCCGAAGATGGTTTTGCGAAATAGTATCCTTGTACCAAATCAGCACCGTTTGATGCTACAAATGCAAGTTCCTCTTTTCGCTCAATCCCTTCTGCCAATACCATAATATTGTTCTCTTTTGCTAATTGTACTATTGCTCTAAAAACGGATTGATTGGTTTGGTTTATATCAATATGGTCTATGATAGCTCTATCAATTTTTACTATATCAGGTACTAGTTTTGCTATCATATTCAAAGATGAATAACCGCTTCCAACATCATCAAGTGCTACCATAAAACCCTTTGATTTATAAAAATCAAGTATAGATTTCAAGTGTCCAATATCTTCAATATGGTCACTTTCAATCACTTCAAATATTACGTTTTTCGGGTCAAATTCCAAAGAATTAGCCCATTTCACGGTTGCTTGTAAACAATGATTCGGGTCATATATAGCCGTTGGAATAAAGTTTATAAATACCTTTGCATTTATATTTTTAACAGCCGCAGTTTTTAGAGAACTTTCCCTACAAGCCCTATCCAAATAAAAAAGCATATCTCCTTCTCTCGCCCAAGAAAAAAGTTTATCCGGATATATTAAAGTTCCATCGTCATTTACCCCACGAGCTAAAGTTTCATAGCCGTATATTTTGTCACTTTTAACATCTATTATAGGCTGAAAATGTGTTGTTAGCCCACCTTTTGATAATAATGTAGATAGCTCATTTGCTCCCAATAAATCTTTAAATTTTTGTAGTGTTTTAGTCTCTCTAATTTTTGATGGGGTTAAGTTTTCATTAGGTGCTAAAAATAAAAGTGTTATAGATTCTCTTTCATGTTTTGAAAAAATTTCAGAAGATATGATGCATATTATAAAATCTCTAAAAGAGGAGATGGCTACCATAAGAGTTAAATCATCCTCGATAGTATATGATAAGCGATTTTGTTTCAAAAAAGTTTTAAATTTATTGGTAAGTTCAGGTACTTCACAACTTACTATTACATCACCGCTAGATTCTTTGATAGTTGGCAAAGTATGGCATTTCAAACAAGATGAAGTCGGCATATAAAACTCCTATTATTTTTAATATTCTACTTTATTAAATCGTTTGTTAGTAGTCGTAAAATGTAATTTTATAAAACAGAATAGTAAATTTTATCTACCGACAAGCCTTAAAAATGTATAATCACTAAATTTGATATTTGGAAATTTACATGGATAGCTATAGTTTAGGGTATATTATGGGTCAAGCTACGTTTTGGCTTATATTCTTCGGTATTTTGTGGGGTGTGGTGAAGTTATTTCAAAAACTATATGCGTTTGTTGCTCCAAATCCTATCGCACGAAGGGTTGAAGAATATCTTTTTTGGGTTGATTTCGTTCAAGGTATAAGCTCAATAGACGACTTCAAACAAAAACTAAAAAAAATACCCAATAAAAAACTATATAAAGACGAAAATAACAGATTTTATCTATCCAAAGAAGAAGCCTCATCTCAAAGGATAAAAGTAGATACGATAACTATCAAAGAGGTATTATCATCCGAAACTTACCCTTTTTTTTTGATTACTCGTCTTGAGAGAATTTCATTATATTCAAAAGAGGATTTACCTAGTATCAAAAAAACATCCCGATTTATTTGGTGCAATGTCAATGATATTTTCTTTTTTATGATACTTGATAAGGGTAAAATTATATATCCAAAAGATTATTCTACTCAAAATATTTTTAGATTTGGATATGAAGTTTTTTATGATGATACCGGAATGATTGGGATATATGATGTGGAAAACGATATATTATCTATGCCCTTTGAATATCTATCCATACAAACTTTCGGAAATATAATAGAGGTATCCAAAGATTTGATAAACTACGAAATTTATGATTTGGATACAAAAGAGAGATTGTCTATCTCCCAAGAAAAAACATTCCCAAATATCCCTTTGGAACTCAAAAATCAAATCAATCTAAGCAAAATAGAACTAAAAGACTATATCAAACTTTTCCCTACCCTACAAACCAAAAGAGATTTGCAAAATATAGGACTTTGGGAAGCAAAAGTTGCGGTTATGCAAGTTCCTGACTTGTATGAAGAGATTATCGAGGATTCAAATAGCGGATGTATAAGCTGGAGTCATCCTGTTAGTGCCGATATTTATGATATGAGCATAGAATTACCGGTACGGTTTAAAAAGAAAAACGGCGAATATGTAAGCTTGGGTATAAAGTTTGAATATCTTGTACTAGAAGATAAAGAGAGCCTAAAAAATATAACAGATTTATTTGAAGAAAAAAAAGAGGGCAATATGCTAAATAGTTTTGGAGATTTGTTAAAACGTGGTAATTTACCCGATGATGATAGAGTAGTACCAAACTATCTCAAAATCAAAAATTCTCAATATGATGATGTGGATTGGACTAAAAACAATGTAGAGACAATAATAAAACTTACAAGTGATGAGTTTAATGAGCTTGTATCTCAAACTGATAACGGACTCCTTTTTACTTTTTTAAGTACGTTATCAAAAGAGGAACTTGAGAAGTTTTACAAATATAATGAAGAGGTTGTAAAGCTTAAAAACGGGGCGGAAGAATCTGCAAGAGAGCAGTTTGAAAAAGCGATGGCAAGTATAAATAAAGATGAAATAACAGATACACAAAGAGCAAGGGCAACTTTGGAAATGCCTTTAGCTATAGCCTATGCGAAAAATCTCTACGGCAAAACCATCGCTTTTAGGATGTTTAGAACTTATGATTATTACCAAGGGTATCAAAATGAAATTGATGCACGGTTTGAAGTGACACTCTCAAATATCATATATGATGAAATGAAATATATTCCCGATTATTTTGAGCAAGTATTGACCTTATATAAAAATGCTTATGATGAAAAGAGCGAATACCATAAAAATATTTTTAGTCATTTAGTCAATAGATTTGGATATTTGATTTTTGCTCTTGATAAATTAGTTCAATTAACGGAAAATAAAACTGATACTAGTTTACATTGGTTTGTAATTAAAGCTATAGATATGGGACTAATCTCTACTCAAATCCAGATAGATGTTGATAAAGTAAAATCTTCAAGAAGTGATAAAAAGTTGATTGATTTCTTAACTTTAGTATTTGTATCAATCTGTGCAAGAAATGATGAAGCGTATCTTGAAAGCTTAATAAATACCGTTTATACCCTTTTTGAATGGTATCCCGTAAATAGCCAAGCGTGTGAATATGCTATGGTTGAGATGATGAAAAGTGTCGCTATCAAAAAAGTAAGTATCGAAAATGCCAATGCCTTTATAGAGTTTTTTGAAGAGTTGCCGAGGTTTTACGAGGTATTAAGCTATGAGAAAATCATGGAGCTAAAAGAGATGATAAATCATACTCTAGCCAACTACAAACCTCAAGATAATGAGATATTTGATAACAAAGAGGTAAAAAATAAACTGATACTTTTAAATTATTTGATTGATATGGAAGATTTGTTTTATAAGGGTAAATAAAAATGGCGCGCCCAAAGGGATTCGAACCCCTGACCCACAGTACCGCAAACTGTTGCTCTATCCAGCTGAGCTATGGACGCAATTAGGATGGAATTATACAAGCAAATAGATTAAGAACTCTTTATGTTCTTAATCTTAAGATTAATTATTAAGATACTTCATAGTCGTATTGATTATATCGTCGTCATCTTTGCTAGGTGTCTTGATAGTGTCTTTTTTGCCGTCATTGTATGTAATAGTGATATTTTGTTCAAAATTGCTTATGGTTTTTATATTTTTAGATAGGGCTTTTATTTTTATCAAAATCAAGTCCAAAAACTGTTTTGTAACCACATCAAGTTTACCAAACCTATCTTCCATTTCGTTTTCTATTTCATATACTTCTTCTTTTGTTTTTGCACGGCTAAGGCGTCTATATAGTTCAAGTCTAAGTCTATCTTCGCTGATATAATCACTGCTGATATAGGCACTTATGGTGAGTTTTATATCTACGCTTTGTTCTTCTACTTTTATTTCACCGCTTAGGGTAGTGATAGCATCTTCAAGCATTTTGATATACAAAGCGTACCCTATTTGTTTGATTTGTCCGCTTTGAGCTTCCCCGATGATATTACCGCCGCCTCTTATTTCTAAGTCATGAAAAGCAAGTGCCGTACCGCTTCCTAGATATGAGTTAGATTCAAGGGCAACTAGTCTTTTTATAGCATCGCTTGTGATTTTGTTTTTATTCTCTACCAAAAAGTAGCAAAAGCCCTCTTTATCGCTTCTTCCTACACGTCCACGGAGCTGATGAAGGTCTGCTATACCAAACCTATCCGCACCGTCTATGATGATAGAGTTTGCATTTGGCAGATGCAGCCCTGATTCTACTATTGAAGTAGCCAGTAAAATATCGGTTTTGCCCTCTGCAAAGTTTTCCAAAATATTTTCCGAATCTTTTTGATTTATTTGAGAGTGGATAATATCTATTTTGAGATTTGGAACTATTTTTGATATTTCATATTTTTTATCTTCTATGGTAGCTATGTTGTTGTAGATATAAAACAACTGACCGCCTCTTCTTTTTTCTCTTAGAATTATCTCTTTTACTAGTTTTTCATCATACTCTTTTACAAAAGTTCTTGTACCTATTCTCTCTTTCGGTGGAGTCGATAGGCTACTCATCCCTTTGATTTTGGACATTGCAAGGTTTAGAGTTCTTGGAATAGGTGTTGCACTCATAGAAAAAAGGTGTACGTTTTTGGTTATTGATTTTAGTTTCTCTTTTTGTTTTACCCCAAACTTATGCTCTTCATCTATTATCACAAGGGCAAGTTTCGGTGCCGTTATATTTAAGAGTGAGTGAGTACCTACCACCACGGAGAGTTCACCGCTTTGCAATCTTTGCATCAAAAGCGACTTCTCTTTTGCCGTTGTTTTACCGTCAAGTTTTGCTACCTTTATCCCAAAAGGCTCAAGCCTATTTTTTATGGATATAAAGTGTTGATTTGCTAGAAGCGAAGTAGGGCATATAAAAAGGCTTTGGTATCCGGCATTAGCCGTAGCAAAAAGTGCATTTATGGCTACCTCTGTTTTCCCAAATCCCACGTCACCGCTAAGAAGTCTATCCATCACAAGACCGCTTGATAGGTCGCTAAGAAGTTCTTTTATGGATTGTTTTTGATCTTTTGTATATTCAAACCCTGCACTTTCCCACAACTCTTCAAACTTATAAGGGGGACATACTATTTTAATACCCTCTTGCAGTTCTCTAAGGGCTGCCAAATCTATAATATCTTTTGCTATGGCAAAAAGTTTGTCTTTGACGCTCTCTTTTATTTTGGCAAAGCTACCTTTTCCTAGCTTATCAAGTACGGCTACGCTTCCGCTATCTGCGACAAATCTATCTATACTATCGAGATTTTCAACAGGTATTAGAAGTCTATCTTCTCCCGCGTAGGTAATCACTACGAAATCTCTAGTACTTCCCATTATTTTTACAGGTTCAACACCTACAAACTTACCTATACCGTGGGTTTGGTGCACCACGAAATCACCTACTTGAAGCTCATCTATGACTAGCCTTGCCCTTTTTGCCTTTTTCTTTTTGTATGCCGTATTTAAAGATATGATAACTTCATCTTTTGATACGAGGTTAATTATCATTTCATCGTAAATATATTTGATATTTGGGTTATCAAGTGGTAAATCGTGGGATTTTATTTTGGCTTCCGAGCTTGTTATTACGGTGATTTTCTTTTCTGTGTGAAATGATAAAAACTCTTTGATATTGATAGGTTTTACTTCATTGAACTCATCGCTTTTGGGTATCTCAAAGATAGAAGAAATATCATCTTTAGATACTCTTTTTTCTTCAAAAATATAGACTTCATCAAGTTCGCTTACGGCATTTGGTGTTATTACGCTTATTAGCTCTTTTGTATAGTACGACCCAAGCTCGTCTAAGTGCCAAAAGCCCAAAGAGTGTATATCTTTGATAAAAGCACTTGAATTGTCGTTTTTGATTTTTTCGCTTATATCTTCAAACTTTTGTCCGTCAAGGGATAAAAACGATGGGGTTATCGTGATAGTTTCTAGTTCGTCCTTTTGAGATTTTTGGTCTTCTAGGGCAAATTTTCTTATACTTTCGCACTCGTCATCAAAAAGCGATATTCTATAACCGTTTTCGTCATCTATCGCAATATCTATAATATCGCCCCTAAAAGAGACCTCTCCTCCGCTTGTGACTATATCGACGAAATAATATCCCCAGTTGTATAGTTTTTCTTTGAGTGCATTTAAATCTATCTTGTCGCCGAAATTTATATCAAAAGTATCAAAACACTCCTGTCTAGGTAACAAATGGGTGATAGTTCTTACGGGTGAAATCAGAAGTTTATTGATTTTTTTGTATTTATGGTAGTTCCCAAGCTCTTTTGTAATACCGTTTATTTCACCGCCGAACGATAGTAAATCGTCACCCCAGTTTGCTCTAAAATCGGGCAATACAAACGGCTCATAACCGAAATACTTCGCCGCATCTTTAGCACGAAGTGCTTCACGGTCGTCAACCACTATAAGTAAGTCTAGTTTTTCTTTTGAAGATTTTATATTTTTTATAAATGAGAATATATTTTGCATAAGTTGAATTTTAACCAAAAATTAGTTACAAACTACTTGATTTCTGCCATTTCTTTTGGCTTTATATAGTTTATCATCCGCTAGTTTTAAAGTAGTTTCCAAATCATTGTGATATACACATAGACCAATAGATACAGTAACTTTACCAACTTCACCGAAGTTAACTTTTTCAATGGCTTGTCTTATTTTTTCAGCCACGTTATAACAATTATTTTCATCTATCCTAGGCAAAATAATCAAAAATTCTTCTCCTCCCCATCTTCCAACAATATCACTAGCTCTACAGCTATCCTTTATATTATTAGCTACATCTATAAGTACTTTATCACCGACTAAATGTCCATAGGTATCGTTTACTTTTTTGAAATAATCTATATCAAGAATCATTACACAAAATTTTTCTTTGGTTCTTTGATAATCTAATTCCATTTCCCTGAGTCTTGCAGTGATATAATGTCTATTATAAAGTTTTGTTAAATAGTCTTTTGTAGCCAATTCTTCTACTCTTTTTTTGTCTGTTATGTCTTCTTTGATGGATGTATATCCTACTACTTTATTATTTTCATAAATAGGTGTTATATATGCTTTGACCCAATATCTTCTACCGTGAATATCAATATTGGACATTTCACCATGCCATACATTTCCACGAGTTATAGTCCCCCACATATCCGTAAAAAGCTCTTTTGATGTTTGTGGGTCCTTCATTATTGAATGGTACTGACCGATTAACTGTTCTTTTGTGTATCCCGCCAATCTACAAAATGCACTACTTGCAAAGGTTATAACACCATGTAAGTCTGTTTTGGTAACCATTACATAATTATCAATTGTTTTTAAATATTCATCTAATTTTTCTTGTTGTTCAACAAGTGCTTGTGATATTTCTTCTTGTTTAGTTTTAGCTTCTATCAATTCTTGTTGTTTTTTAAGTATTTCTTGAAAAGTTTGTTTTAAATATAAAAACAAATCTTCATATTCTTTGATATGTAGTGTTATATCTGTTTTAACTTCTTTTTCCGAAACCAAATTAGAGGCATAGTTTTTTAATAAATCGATAGGCTGTATAAATAATTTATTTGAAATACCTATAAAAAGTATTACCATTCCGACCATAAATACAAATATTATAAATAAATCTCTTTTTAAAAGTGTTGATAAATCATCCAAAATATCATTAGATGAAATCATTTTCACATTTAAAGAACTTTTATTGGAGTTGAAATCAAGAGTATGCCTATATCCTACTATTCCCTTGTTAGTAGGACAGGTAAATATTTCATCATATTTATTTAGCAACATACATAGTTGTTTATGATTTTCCGTAGAGTCGGAAAGTATTTTTGTATCTCCATAATATATATCTACCCTAGAGAGCTTTGAACTAACTTTTATTTTATTTAATAATTCTATATTATTGCTTATTTCGATTCCTGCAGCAAATAAACCTATCACTTCTAGTGTAGTCGGATCTATAATTCCTCTTGTAATTACTATAAACACATGATTTTCATTACCTAAAATAGGGATTATATGCTTTGTAATTGACGCTGTTTTGATATGTTGAAGTTGTGATATGAGATTATCGGTGTTGTACAATAAATTTCCGCTTAAAATAGGCTTTTTGTCGTGAGGAATAATAACTGCAAAGTCAAAAGTTTGACTAAGCGGTCGTTGTAAAAGTCTCTGGACATATTCTTGATCTTGGTTGAGAAATGCATTTATATCATCATCTTTAAAGGATATGGCTCCAAAAGACGATTCTAATTTGAGTAATTCATTATCTAGTATAGACTGTGTAAATCTAACGCTTTGCTGAAAATGTTTTGTTGAACCCTGTATAAAAAGCTTATTCATGGCATTAGATGATAATATGTATGCAATATAAGATACAAATACAACGGCAAATAACGTTAATGAAATAAACAATGTTTTAATACTGAGTTTCATGTTTTTTATCATTTACTATATCTAAATGCTTTTTGTTTTAAGGAATCAAGTTTAACATCATCAATATTTTTATCTATCAAAACGAATTGACCGCTGTAAATTAAAGGTATTTTATTACTTTGGGATGTAATATCAAGTTTAATAGCTTCAGCCATTGCAACTCCATTATCATCATTCATTCTCATTACGGTAACATCAATTTCACCTTTTTTAAGCATATCTATTTCTTTATCTCCTCCGCCCCAACCGTTTAGTAATATCTTTTTAGCTTTAGATAAGTTGACTAAACCATGAGAAGCCCCAACCGAAATATCTGTAGAACAACTATATACGAAGTCTATATCATCGTGTAAATTTTGTAGTGCATTTTGTGCATTGTGTGATTTTCCATATGTAAAAAATGACTTACTAGGTATATACTTATTACCCATCAAAGATATAAAGCTATCACCCCTCATCTGTGACACATATCCGACATTATGGTAAAGCATGATGTACTTAGCACCGTTTGGAAATTGTTTTTTAAAATATTCGACTAGCAGTTTTGTACCTTCCATATGGTCAAATCCTACATACATAAAAGGCTGATTATTGTCCCAACTTTTTATAGGAGTCGTTATGTTTTGTAATATAACCTTTGTTTTTTGTTGGGAGATAACCTGAGAAATCAATTTTTGGTGTTCCGACACATTAAGAGTAAAAATTAAATAGTCGCTATTATTTGAAAGTGCATTTATAATTTGAGTTTTTTGAGATTGTATATCACTCTGATTAATAAAAAAAGCTTCTAAATCATAATCTATTTTTAGTTCTTGCATCCTTAACTCAAAGGATTTTTTACTTTTTAACCAATAATCGGACACCTCTTCATAAGGGTATATTAGAGTTATTTTTATCTTTTTGTTTTTGTTAGGTAGCGAGACGGCATCAGCTTGGACTAGGCTATTAAAATTCTCCATTAATTTTTGTTGTTCCGGATGCAAAGCTATATACTCGTCTATGCTCCAAAAATTACTACCAAAACTAAAAGTAAACGACAATATAAAAATTATTAAAATCTTATTATTCATAAACGGATTTTATACAAATAGAGTTTATAACAAACTTAAAATATAATTATTTCACTTTTTGAACCGTTTGCAACGCTATAAATCACCGTATGATGTTTTTTTGCATAGTATTTCATAAGTAATTTTTGCAAGTTCGGCTCAATACTAGGTAAAAACCAAGCGTTGTTTGAAGTGGCTATTACATATTTTGGGTTATCTTCATATATCTCTTTACTAGTTGCTTCGTAACATATCGCATTTCTAAACTTCACTCCTTTGATTTCAAAGTCTGTAGGTTGAACTGCCGGTACGAAATCTTCCGCACCGCCGTAAAATGTATCATTTATCCAATCCACCATAAATTTAGGCAAAGGAGTAGCCTCGCCAAAAGGTACTAAAACCATCTTATTAGCTATTTTAACCTCACCTTTTGAGAAAAAATATGTTGAGTTATTGTGGTGTGTGCCGTCAAAATAAATTCCTCCCGTTACTATATCTATTTGATAACTAAGCTCTTTTAGTCTATCCATCAAAGGCTCTTTTACGTTTAGTGCCAACGCAAAAGTAGCTTCAGGTAAAACTACGACTTCATACCCTTCGTTTATCGCTGTTTCTATTTCACGCAAATTTTGACCTATAAGTGTCGATTGGTATTCTCTGTGCCATTTTAAATCTTGCGGGGTATCCATGGTAACCAGTTTTATTTTTATATTCGGTAGTGTGACTTCACTTTTTTTTACATCCGCCAAAAACAAAAACGGTATCAAAAATACTAACAAAAATTTAGGGTTAATCTTATGATTTTTTATATATATAAAACTAGCAAAAAAAGCAAGAACGACAAAAAGTGTTATCTTATTTGCGTTTAAATATGAGCTAACAAAAACTATTTCAGGCTTAAACCAGTTAAATCCCATCGGCTCAAAAAACGAGAGTAGAAAAATACCTACAAATCTTAGATTAAATTTATCCAAATAACTTGTAACAAAAAATAAAACCCCGTATAAAACAGCAAAAAATAAAACTATAAACGGTATAAGATATTGTAATTCATAGTAAATAAAACTTATACTAATCCACCAAAACCATAGCAATCCCACAAAAAATCCATACCAAAACAGCCCTTTTTTGTCCACAATCAACGCTACGTATAATCCAATCAATCCAAAAAAAGTATTTATAGCCCTGTTTTCAAATCCAAGGAAGTCCAAATATATAAACAAACTCAAACTTATAGCACCTAAAAAGGCTTTTATTATGTAAGTTTTGGTAGAATTATCCAAATTTCTCAAAAAAAGGATAGGACATGAATGGAGATTTGATAGGTTCATTATTACCTCTGATTGTATTATTTGCAATTTTTTACTTTCTTATCATCAGACCGCAGCAACAAACTGCGAAAAAACATAAGCAGATGTTAGAAAATATGAAAAAAGGCGATAAAATTGTAACAAGTGGTGGCTTAATAGCAGAAGTAGTAAAGGTTGAAGACGAGTTTTTCAGAATCAAACTTGCCGATAATACTGAAGTTAAAATCATAAAAGATTACGTTGCAAGATTAGTTGACGAAGAAACAAAGTAAGCAGTAGCTTGCTTTGTAACAAAGGATTACGGTGAAGTTTTTTAATTATAGAGTTGTAATATTTTTATTGTGTAGTGTTTTTGGTATAGTGTTTACGATGCCTTCTATTTTACAGACTGAGTCTGGGCAAAAGGTCTCTTTAGGGCTTGATTTGCAAGGTGGTTTGCATATGAGGCTTGGTGTTAAAACCGAAGAAGCAGTACACAATAAAATTAGATCGGTATCAACAAGTTTAAAATATTTTGCTCAAAAAGAGGGTATTTTAATAGAGGATTTTAGACTAGATGAAAATAGTATCAAGTTTATTTTGCTTGACAGTGATGAAATAGAGCGTCTTGAAACTGAAATTACTAAAATCAAAGGTATCCACTTTGAAAAAGACGGAGACCTTAACTATACGCTAACTTTGACGGAGCAAGAGATTGTATTGGTAAAAGATATGGCGGTATCACAAGCGGTTGAAACTATTAGAAACAGACTTGACCAGTTTGGTTTGGCGGAACCGTCCGTTACGAGACAGGGGATAAGCGATATAGTAGTGGAACTTCCGGGAATTAAAACTCAAGAAGATGAAAAACATGCTAGAGAGCTTATCGCTCGTCCTGCTAACTTGGAACTTATGGCGGTAGATGAAGCAAGAGCTGACCAGGTATATGCCCTAAACGAACAAAGTGCAAGGGATTACGGAGCCGTTATCAAACCTGATGCAAAAGATCCGAAAATCAAATATTTACTTAAAGAACTCCCTATTTTGACGGGCGAAGATGTAGTTGACGCTAGGGTAGTTTTTGACCAATCAAACCTTCCTGTTATCAATTTCACTTTAAGCAATGCCGGAGCTAGTATATTCGGAGATTTTACGGCTTCAAATGTAGGAACTCGTCTTGCCGTAGTATTAGACGGTGAGGTTTATTCTGCACCTGTTATAAGAGAAAGAATAGGCGGTGGAAGCGGTCAGATAAGCGGAAGCTTTACGGTTATGGAAGCCGGAAATGTAGCTATAGCTCTTAGAAGCGGTGCATTACCTGCAAGTGTAGAGATGCTAGAGAAACGCTCGGTTGGACCAAGTCTAGGGGCAGATTCTATACAAACTTCTTTGATAGCCCTTGTTAGCGGTTTTGTTGCTATCGTGGTGTTTATGGTTTGGTATTACGGTTATGCAGGTATTATTTCAAATGTAGCACTCGTTTCAAATATATTTATTATTCTTGCCGTTATGGCATTTTTCGGTGCTACTTTGACGTTACCGGGTATGGCAGGTATAGTTTTGACCATAGGTATGGCAGTGGATGCAAACGTAATTATAAATGAAAGAATAAGAGAATTTATAAAAGAGGGTAAATCTGTAGCTAAAGCCGTAGAAGAGGGTTATGCAAATGCTATGAGAGCGATTTTGGACGCAAATATTACCACGCTTTTAGCAGCTATTATCCTTTATGCTTACGGTACGGGTCCTGTAAAAGGTTTTGCTATTACTATCTCTATAGGTATTTTGGCTTCTATGATTACCGCTATTTTAGGAACGCACGGTATTTATATAGCTTTATTACAAAAAATTAGCAGAGACAAAAACAATAAAAAATGGTTTGGAATCAAATAAGGATAAACGATGGAATTTTTCAAAAGTGATAAGATATATGATTTTATAAAGTATAGAATCCCATTTTTGGGTCTATCGTTGTTTTTATTTGTATCATCTTTGATACTTGTAAGTACAAAGGGTCTCAATTTCGGTATAGATTTTGTAGGTGGTTCTATTATACAAGTTAAGTATGAGCAAGAAGCTCCGATAAACTCTATTAGAGAAGAACTATCAAAACATGAAGCGTTTAAAAGTGCCGTAGTTACTGAATTTGGAAGTAGTGATGAGGTAGTTATCAAAATCACAAATACATCTACGGAACTTGGTAGCGATATCGGTGACCAAATAAGTTCCGTATTAAAAACTACCGGTACTTTTGAGCTAAGACGTGTTGATATGGTTGGACCTAAGGTAGGTAATGAACTTAGAGAAAAGGGTGTTATAGCATTAGTCCTTGCATTGTCGGTGATTTTGATTTACGTGAGTTACAGATTTGAATGGAGATTTGCGGTTTCATCTATTTTGGCATTAATCCACGATTTAGTTATTGCCATAGGTGCTATCTCTTTATTTAGCGTAGAAGTAAACCTTGATATTTTAGCTGCACTTTTGACGGTACTTGGATATTCTATAAATGACACAATCATAGTTTTTGATAGAGTTAGAGAAAAAATAGCACAATCAAATTCAGGTGAATTAACCGAAATTATAAATGATTCCGTATCAAATACGTTATCACGTACGACATTGACGTCATTTACTACTTTATTGGTTGTTATTACCCTTTATATATTCGGTAGTGAAATAATCAGCGGCTTTTCGTTTACTTTATTGGTCGGTATAGTTGTCGGTACATATAGTTCTATATTCGTGGCATCTACATTTTTAGTTCAATTACAATTTAGCGTTAATAATTTTAGACAAAAAGAAGCGGAAAAACTTAAAAAACAAAAAGAGAAAGATAGAATAAGAGCTATGTATGAAAAAGGCATAGTTTAATTAAGGAGAAAAGATGGATTGGGGAAAGGTAATATTTGTATTTTTTACGTTGATGTCTTTGACTACAACGGCAGGTTTTTTATATGAACCGGATGTAATCTTACTGTTTATAGCAGCAAGTGTAAACGTTATTTCTACTATTTTGAAAATAGGTGTTAAAAACCTGCTTTCGGCTGAGTTGTTGGCTAGTTCATTGGTGGCTGACTTACACTTGATACCTGCGTTTATAGTTATGACGTCAACGGATCATTTGGGTCTTGCTATAGGTCTTGCAATAGGTGCAATAGCGGCCAATATGTTTTCGGTAGCACTTACTTTAATAGAGAGTGCAAAAGCACAAGAAAAAGAAGAATATTAAAAAAGGAGGAAGGTACTGAGTGACTAAGGTGCTGAGTGTGCTGAGTTTTAAGACTTAGTACATAAACACCTAAGTACCTCAGTGCTTCAAAAAATATGCAATATAATCCACAAGAGATTGAAAAGAAATGGCAAAATTTTTGGGCTGAAAATAGTAGTTTTGAGCCTAGTAGCGATAAAACAAAAGAGAAAAAATATATTTTAAGTATGTTCCCGTATCCAAGCGGAAGAATACATATGGGGCATGTTAGAAACTATGCTATTGGTGATGCATTCGCTAGATATTATAGAAAAAACGGTTTTAACGTTCTTCACCCGATAGGTTGGGATAGCTTTGGTATGCCGGCTGAAAACGCAGCTATAAAGCTAAAACTTCATCCAAAGAAATGGACTTATGAAAATATAGACTATATGAGAGATGAACTTAACTCTCTAGGGCTTTCGTTTAGCAAAAATCAAGAATTTGCTACAAGTGATGAGCTTTATACAAAATGGGAGCAAGAGTTTATTATCAAGATGTATGAAGCCGGGATTTTGTATAGAAAGCTCACTACGGTAAACTGGTGTCCACATGACTTGACGGTACTAGCGAATGAACAAGTTGAAGATGAGTGTTGTTGGAGATGCGGTACAAAAGTAGTTCAAAGAGAAATGCCGGGGTATTATGTTGCTATCACAAAATATGCGGACGAACTTCTTACGTCGTTAGAAACTCTAAAAGAGGGATGGCCGTCACAAGTATTGACGATGCAAGAAAATTGGATAGGCAAAAGTAGCGGTTTAGAATTTGACTTTGCATTAAGTGAAAGTTCAAAATCAAAGTTAGGTAATAGTTTTGATAAATTTTCCGTATTTACGACAAGACCGGATACGATATACGGAGTGAGTTATACCGCTCTTGCACCTGACCATGAAATAGTAAAATATATAGTAAAAAACTCTTTAATTAGCAGTGATAAACTTGAAAAACTAACTACTATGATGAATACTCCTGAAAAACAAAGAATGACGGAAGACAAAGACGGTGTTAGTCTAGAAATCACGGTAGTTCATCCATTGACAAATAAAGAAGTACCTGTATATGTAGCAAACTTTGTACTTGGAAGCTACGGAAGCGGTGCGGTTATGGCGGTTCCTGCTCATGATGAGAGAGATTTTGAATTTGCAACTAAATTTTCTCTTCCTATACATAGAGTGATTATCGCAGATGATATGGGCGATGGTTGCTATACGGGAGAAGGTAAATTAATTGATAGCGACAGATTCAACGGAATGTCAAACGTTGATGCAAAAGAGGCTATAATAAACCATTTTGAAGCTACAAAGCTGGGCAAAAGAACAATCAACTATAAACTAAGAGATTGGGGTATTAGCAGACAAAGATATTGGGGAGCACCTATTCCGTTTGTTCATTGTGATGAGTGTGGACTTGTTCCTGAAAAACTAGAAAATTTACCTATTGCACTACCGCAAGATGTAGAAATAACGGGCGAGGGAAATCCACTTGATACTCACCCTACATGGAAACACTGCAAGTGTCCAAAATGTGGCAAAGAGGCTCTAAGAGAAACAGATACTATGGATACTTTTGTTCAATCAAGCTGGTATTTCCTAAGATATGCAACTGACCATACAAAATGGAAAACGACAGGTATCGACAAAGGTGATAGTGAGTATTGGATGGATGTTGACCATTATATCGGAGGTATAGAACATGCTATCTTACACCTTTTATATGCTAGATTTTTCACAAAAGCACTAAGAGATGTCGGATACACAACTTCAAGTGAGCCGTTTAAAAACCTTTTAACGCAAGGGATGGTTTTAAAAGACGGTGCTAAGATGTCTAAATCAAAAGGAAACGTAGTTGACCCTGATAGTATCATCAAAGAATTCGGTGCCGATACCGCAAGATTGTTTATGCTTTTTGCAGCCCCTCCAACCAAAGAGCTAGAGTGGAATGATAGTGCCGTAGAGGGTGCTTATAGATTTTTGAGAAGATTTTACGATAAATCATTTGGTTTTGAATTAAAAGAGTTTTCAAATATAGAGCATAGTGCCTTATCAAAAGAGGAAAAATTTGCTAGAAAGAAAGTCTATGAAGCACTAAAAAAAGCAAATGAAGTATATACGAAAACATATACGTTCAATACTCTAATAGCTGCGGTTATGGAAGCTATGAATGCACTAAACGACCAATCAAACGATGAGGTGTGGAGTGAAGGGTATTATATCCTTACAAATATTTTAGAGCCGATTGTACCTCATGTTTGTAGCGAAATTGCCGATAGATTGTTCGGTAGAGCAAATTTTGACAAACTTCTTGATATTAAGCAAGAGGTATTTGAAGAGTCGTTTATCAACTACGCCGTTACAATCAACGGTAAAAAAAGAGCGGAACTTCAAATAGATAAAACCTTTACGAAAGAGCAAACTTTGGATTTTGCAAAAAAAGAGTGTGCTAAGTGGCTTGACGGTAAAGAGATAATCAAAGAGATATTAGTTCCAAATAAGCTAATAAATATCGTAATAAAGTAATACAATGAAAAAAACACTATTAAATTTTGCGGTTATAGGACTTTTGTTTTTAGGCGGTTGCGGTTATAAGCCGGTAACTCATTATGCAAGAGAGCAGATTCATGGGCTAGTTTACATTAATAGTGAGACTTCTTTACAAGACCCGCAAAATAGTGTTGTTTTACAAGATAGTATAGCGCAAATGATAGTAGGTAATCTAGGGCTTGTTTTGACAGATAAAAAAGAGTTAGCAGATACGATAGTGAATGTATCTTTAGGAAAACCTGCAATTTCTCAAATTCAGTATGATACGCAAGGTTACGTAAGAACTTATAGAGCAACCGTAAAAGTTACTTTGAATTACGACAATAAACAAAAAAAAGGTACCGTAAGTAGTAGCGGTGAGTATGATTTTGAAGCGGGAGATATTTATACTATTACAGATGCCGAGAGATTTAATGCCATCAAGCAAGCATCATCCAAAGCACTAGAGGATATATTAGGAAAATTGGCCGTAGAGAGTTTTAAGCGTGATAAGCAAAACTGATATAATGCCTAATATGATATCTTTAAAAGAGTTTTTAGAAAAAAAAACTCTATTTTTTAGTGAAATAAATATAAATACCGTTAAGATTGCTTGGGATTATATAAGTATTTTTGCAAAGCCTAAGTGTACGATACATATAATAGGTACAAACGGCAAGGGGAGTACCGGGCGTATTTTAGCTGAGTATTTACATAGAAAAAATTATTCGGTTTTACATTATACTTCACCTCATATTCTAAAATTCAATGAACGTATATGGATAGACGGTAAAGATGTGGACGATGAAACATTAGAGATAAACCATATACGACTTCAAAAGTTATTACCTCAAGAACTTATAGGCAACCTTTCTTATTTTGAATATACTACCCTTTTAGCACTACTCCTAAGTAACGATAAGGATGTTTTAGTCCTTGAAGCAGGTCTTGGAGGGGAGTTTGATGCTACAAACGTTATAAAAAACGACTTAACAATTCTTACTACCGTGGACTACGACCATCAAGATTTTTTAGGAAATACAATAGAAGAGATAACATCTACAAAAGTTCGTAGTATGGATACGGCAGTGATTGTAGCAAAGCAAATTCATGATGAAGTTTATGAAATAGCAAGAAATATTGCTACATCAAAACATTTGCAATATTTTAGATTCGATGATTTTGATAATTCAAAAAAAACATATAATATTTTTGAACAAAAGTTTTTAAACGACAATCTTTTATCGGTTATTTCAGCATTGGAATATTTAAAAATCCCATTAGATATTGATACTTTTAAAGGTATTAATATACAAGGACGATGTCAAAGAATTGCACCTAATATTACGATAGATGTAGGACATAATCCTCTCGGTGCTTATGTTATATACAAAGAATTTGAGAAGAAGAAAGTTTTTTTAGTATATAATACATTGAAAGATAAAGATTATAAAAGAGTTTTATCTATTCTAAAGCCTATAATAGAGCATTTATATATTATAGATATTGATGATACAAGGGCTTTGGGAAGAGATAAACTTGAGAATGTTTTAAATGAGCTTGATATAAGTTATAGTAGTTTTACACATATCCCTGAAGATAAGGATATATTAGTTTTTGGCTCATTTAAGGTAGTAGAGGAGTTTTTAAAGTTTTATGAGAAATAGACTAATTATTACAATTTCAGATGCAAGGGGGACTAAATCTTATACGGTTTCAAAACTAGTCAAAAAGATTTTAGTTTGGCTTTTATTGATTGTTGTATTAGTCGCTACTTTGAGTATGTTTGTTATCCCTTTTTTGGGTCAGCAACTATATAAACTCAATGTGGAAAATCAAACTTATTCACAAGAACTAGAGGATAAGACGCAGGATTTAGAACTTTTGGACAGTAAGTTACAAGAGATTGAGAGCCAAATGAGTATTGTTCTTGATGCAAACCAATCTCCTATAGAAAGAGCAAAAATAGCCGCTATTACTATGTCAAATAGAAGTTATATGCTCAAAGTTATCCCTAGCGGTTCACCTTTGAAAGAGACTTTTGTAACTTCATCGTTTGGTTATAGGATACACCCTATATTAAAAGTTAGACAATTTCATAGAGGGATTGATTTTAGGGCAAGTACCGGAACGCCTGTATATTCGACGGCTGACGGTATTGTAGTAGAAGCAAATAGTACAGTAGGGGGACCTTTCGGTAGAGTTTTGACTATTATGCACAATTACGGATTTGAAACGGTTTATGGTCATCTAAGTAAAATTAATGTTAAAATAGGGCAAGTGATTTCTAAAGGTGATGTGATAGCCTTAACAGGCAACACCGGAAGAAGTTCGGGACCTCATTTACATTATGAAGTAAAATTCGCAGGTCAAAGGCTTAATCCTTCCCATTTCGTAAGCTGGGATATGGGTAAGTATGAAAATGTATTTGAACAAGAAAGGAGTGTTCCTTGGGACTATTTGATAAATTTAATAGAGACTCAAAACAAAATTATAGCGCAACAATAATTGCAAGTGATAGTTTTGTAATAGGTGGTATAGATACAAACGGTGATGTTGTAATCAACGGTAAATTTGAAGGTGTTATAGTATCAAAAGAGACTGTCACTATAGGTGAAACAGGTGAAGTATTCGGAGAAGTAAAAGCAGACACGGTTCTTGTGTGTGGATTACTTGACGGTATGGTGGATGCTACGCATGTACATATTATGGCTTCAGGTAAGATAATGGGTAAACTTACTTATTCACATTTGACTGTTGAAGAGAGCGGTTTCTTTGACGGTGAGGTAAAAGTAAAAAATTCATCATTCAAAAGCAGATACGGTGAAATCAAACATAAATTTAATTTTTTATCACAAGGTAATGCAAAAAGTTCATAATATATGAGTAATGACTTAAAACAAAGATTGGAACTTTTATATGCTCAGAAAGATGAAATTGAACAAGAGATAAAGAAGATAGAGTTTACCTTATCTCAAAATTTCTCAACAGATGATAAAATAGATATTTTTTACGAAACTTTTTTTAAATCATACAATCCAAATATATCAAAAGGAGATATTAAAAATCACCTTTTGGGACACTCCAAACTTATATATGATGAGTCCGTTGCCTCTAAATATTCTCATATTATGTTTTGCATAAACAAAGCGGATTTACCCAAAATTCAAACACTTTTTTTAAAAAAATCGATTATAATTCATTATGAGTATCCCACTGATGAGAAAGTTAATTGTTGGTGTTTTTTTGAGTATGAATATGATTTAAGTATGTATGAGAGGATAAAATACTCTTTACAAAAAAATTTTGCAAATATTCAAGTGGAGTTTTTCAAGAAATACTCTTTCGCACTCAATCTAAAAGATATTCAAAACAACAAAAGGCTTTTTATAGATGCAAATACAAGTGAGCCGTATAATCCCCAATGGAGTTTTTTAAAAAATATCAAAAAAACTACTCACTACTCCATACTTGGACTTCTTGATAAAAGTATCAATATAGTGCTTGATGAAAATATACATATTCCAAATAATATCAATTTCCAAATACTAAACGAGTTAAAACAAATATTAACATTTGAGAATCCAACTTATCAAACACTTCTTAGGCTTAGAAAGCCCATATACAATACCCCTAAATTTATTAAAAATTTTACACAAACAAAGGGTGAGTTTATAATCTCAAGAGGTCTAAAAGATACTTTACTTAAAATTCTAAAGTTTCATCATCAAGAGTATAATATTATAGATAACAGATTTTATAAACATCAAGTACAGTTTAACGTAAAATTCCAATTAAGACCGAATCAACAACTTGCAGTTGAAAAGCTATTTTCGACCGACTACGGAGTATGTGTTGCCCCTCCTGGGTTCGGCAAAACATTGATAGGTGCAAAGATGATTGAACTTAGAGAGTGCAATACCTTGATTCTCGTAAATAAAAATATGTTGCTTGACCAATGGATACAAAGGCTAAGTGATTATTTTGGAGTTTCACGTACAGAGTTTGGAATACTAGGTAAAAGTAAAAATAGTTTAAATAAAAAGTTAGATATTGCAACCATACAAAGTATCAAAAACAACGAAGATATTATGAAAGAGTACTCATTTTTGATAATAGACGAATGTCATCATATTCCGGCATATAGTTTTGAGACATTGATTAAAAAATTTAAAGGCAGATATATATTGGGGCTTAGTGCCACACCGCATAGAAAAGACGGATTAGAACCTTTGTTGTTCCATCAAGTGGGCGGTATAGTGTATGAAGAGAGCCCAAAAGCAAAACACAAAAACCAAATAGTAAAATTGATTGAAAGCGATTTTATAACAAATGCTCAAACCTATACGGAGATTTTGAGTGAGCTTATCAACGATAAAAAACGAAACGATATTATCATAGAACAAGTTTTAGAAAATAAACATAGAAACATTATACTTCTAAGCGATAGGGTAGAACATATCGAAATCTTAGAATCTTTACTTAGAGAAAAAAACGTAGATTTCGTTACCATCCACGGTAGCCAAACCAAAAAAGAACAAAATGCAAGTCAAGCGATTTTGACAAAATCACCTCTTATATTATCAAGTAGTGCATATTTTGGAGAGGGTGTTGATTTGGAGCATTTAGATACTATTATCTTTGCTACGCCTATCTCGTACTACGGCAGAATCATTCAGTATTTAGGACGTGTTGGAAGAGGAAGCGATATTACCGATACCCTTTGTATAGATATATTAGATTCCCACAACCCAATTTTACTTAGTACCTACAAAAAAAGAAAAGAGGGCTTTATTAAACTGGGGTATAAAATCATTAATATACCGTTAAACTAAAGTTTAAAAGCAGTTAACCTTACACTGTTATACTTTCACTATATTAAAAATATAGGAGAAAGATATGAAAAAATTAGTTACGGCGACGGTTTTAGTTGCAACATTAGGTTTCGGTTCATCAGTATTTGCTTGTATGAATCAAGGTTATTCAAAAGGGTGCGGGGATTCACAACCTAAATGCGGTAGTGAAAAAAATATGAGTTGCGGTTCACATCAAAAAGGTGGATGTGATATGATGGGCAATAAAAGAGTTATGATGTATGTAATGGATACTATTATGAGTCTTGATTTGTCAAAAGAGCAAGAGTCAAAAATAGATGCAATTATGAAAGAGCATATGGATGAAGTAAAAGCAAAAACAGATATAGCTTCAGCATTTAGTGCCGATAAGTTTGATAAGAAAAAATTTATGGAAGCTCAAAATACAAGAGAAATTATGGTACAATCCAAAGCAGATATGTTAGAAAAAGTATATAAAGTTCTAACAAAAGAGCAAAAAGCAGAATTAAAAGCAGAGCTTGATGATTTTATAAAATATTCAGGTAAAAAAGGTTGCGGTAGCGAAAAGCCAAAAGGTTGCGGGAGTAAATGATAAATATTGCTATGATAGAAGATGATATGGAGTTGGCGGGGATGCTGACTTCATATCTCAAACAGTTTAATATCAATGTTACAAACTACGATGACCCTTTTATGGCGTTGTCTAGCTTTAATCTAAAAAAATATGAGCTTGTAATATTGGATTTGACTTTGCCCGGGCTTGACAGCTTAGAAGTTTGCAAAGAGATAGTAAAAAAACATAAATTTCCTATTATCATATCTAGTGCAAGAAGTGATATTACCGATAAAGTGACTGCTTTAGAACTTGGAGCAGACGATTATCTGCCAAAACCTTATGATCCCAGAGAGTTAGAAGTACGAATAAAAACAATCCTTAGACGATACAATATATCCGTGTCAGATACTCAAAATCTAAAACAAAATCAAATATTTAAACTTAACAAAGAGAAAAAAGAGATTACCAAAAACGGTGAATTTATAAAGTTTACTGCCGCAGAATATGAAATTTTCTCTCTATTTATAGACCGCGTAGGTTTTGTTATAAGTAGAGAAGAGATTTTTGATAATTGTACCATTTTAAACAGCGATGATGAAAATAGCGGTTCTTTGGCGGTTATTATAAATCGTATAAGACAAAAAATAGAAAAAGACCCAAAAAATCCCGAGTTTTTGCAAACAATAAGAGGTATGGGTTATAGGTTTATGCAATGAAAAAAGATTCTATATTTTTTACCCTAGGGGTTACGTTTTTTATATCGTTTGTTTTAGTCGTAATTAGTTTTTTGGTGGTAATTAAATCAAATTATGAGCAAAAAATAGAGCACTTGGAACATAGATATTTCCCTATAGTTAGGATGATTCACGGTGAATGTAATAGACGTGGAGGAGTTACTCCTGAATTATTACAAAATCTCGAATCTTTAAATCTTGAGATACTGACATCTAGAGAAGCTGTCGAACAGGTTTTAAACTCAGAGAAAACAGAGCAAATTTTTCATAAAAGACATAGAATATTTGATTTTGAATTATTGTTAAACGGGGATAATTACTATTTACATTTCAATACCTTAAGACAAAAACTTCTTATAAAAGATAATGATTCACAAGTATATAGTAATACAGTTTTTATAGTTGCAATTTTCGGGTTTATTATAACTGCCCTTATATTATCGGCTCTTGCTACTTTTCGGAAGTTATATCCATTGAAACTGTTGAAAAACAAAGTTCAAAGTTTGGGTGAAGAAAATTTTGACTTTGAATGTTGTAATTCAAAAGCAAACGATGAGGTAACTTTACTTGCAAAAGAGTTCAAAAAAAGTGCTTTAAAGCTAAAAAATATCAAAGAAGCTAGAAACGTATTTATTAGAAATATAATGCACGAACTAAAAACACCTATCGCAAAAGGTAAGTTCTTGGTAGAGTTAGACGAAGCAAAAAAAGAGGATTTCGCAAAAATATTTTATAGATTAGAGAGTCTTATAAACGAATTTGCTTCCATTGAAGAAGTTATAGCTACAAAACATAAAATAGAGAAAAAAGAGTATTTCGTATCCGATATTATAGATAATTCTCTTGATTTATTGTATATCGAACAAGATAGCGTAAAACTTGATATAAAAGATGAAAAAATATCGGTAAACTTCAAATTATTTAGTATTGCATTGAAAAATTTGATAGAAAACGGAATAAAATATTCAAGCGACGGCATGGTACATATTTATAACCATGAGGGTATTATATATGTGGAAAACCAAGGCGAAGGTTTGAAAAAACCTTTGGAAGAGTATTTTGAACCTTTTAACGGCAAAGAAGAGGTTTCAAACGGTAGTTTTGGACTAGGGCTTTACATTACAAAAAATCTTCTTGATGTCAATGGATATACTATCGGGTATGAATATAAAGATGCCAAAGTGATATTTAGTATAAAAGTAAAACAATGATATTCGAAAATGCAATTCTAGGAGCAGGTGCAAGCGGTATGCTATGTGCTTGTATCCTTAATAACTCACATACCGCAATAATAGAAACAAATGAATCCATAGCTAAAAAAGTTAAAGTAAGCGGTGGCGGTAAGTGTAATATTACAAATAAATTTATGTCACATTCTCATTTCTTGGGGGATAAGGATTTTATACAAAAAGCTTTGTCCAAATTCAATGAAAAAGATTTACTTGAACTTTTAAAAAATAGCGGTATTAACGTAAAACTAAATCCAAAAATAGTAAAAGGGACGTTTTTTTGTAATTCAAGTTCCGAAGTGTTGGAATATTTCGCAAAAAATAGTACAAAATGTAAAAAGTTTTTTAATACGAAAGTATTAGACTTAGAGTTTGAAAGCGGTGTATATTCGATACAAACATCACGAGGTTTAATCCAATCGAAAAATCTAATAGTAGCAAGCGGTGGTTTGAGTTATCAAACACTAGGAAGTAGCGATATAGGTTTTAATATAGCCAAAAAATTCAATCACCCTATTAAACCGCTAAATCCTGCACTTGTAGGCTTTACCGTACAAAAAGATCAATTTTGGTTTAAAGAACTCAGCGGTTTGAGTTTGGATGTAAAAATATCTGTTAAAGATAAATGTATAGAGGGTTCACTTCTTTTTGCACACAAAGGGATAAGCGGACCTGCCGTTTTAAGCAGTTCACTTTATTGGGATAAAGGGAGCTTGAGTATAGACTTTATGCCAAAAGTCAATATAACAAAGTTGTTACACGCTAGACAAAATATCTCCAATGCTTTGCCGTTGCCAAAAAGGTTTATTACAAGCTTTTTAAATGCCGTAAGTTTGGAAGATAAACAACTCAATACACTATCAAAAGATGAGATAGAACGTTTAAGTTCGATTCATGATTACCGTTTTGCTCCTGCAGGAAATTTCGGTTATACAAAAGCAGAAGTTACAAAAGGTGGGGTCGATACCGATTATATAGATGAAAATATGCAAAGCACCTTACAAAAAGGGCTATATTTTATAGGTGAAGTCCTTGATGTTACGGGGGAATTAGGCGGTTATAATATCCAATGGGCTTTTACAAGTGCTTATATATGTGCCAAACATTTAAAAGAAAATTCAAGAAAATAGATTATATCACTTATTTTTAAGCTTATTTTAATAGTAACTAGAGTATAATTTCACTCCTTAAACGATGGCTCGGTAGCTCAGTCGGTAGAGCAAAGGACTGAAAATCCTTGTGTCGGCGGTTCGATTCCGCCCCGCGCCACCACTTTACAAAACAATCACTCTTTATTTTTCAAGCTGTTAATTTTTTCATCAATCAAAGACAAAGTTCTTTCTTGTGTTTTATATGATATTTCAGGAAGTTCACCGCCAAACATTTTTAGTGCCTCTTCAAAACCTTGCACTACACCCGCTCTACCTTTTTCTAAAAGTTCTAAATCATCTCCGGCAAAGCTAAATACAAAATTAGCAACTCTATCGGAAGTTTGTTCAATCCCGAAAAAACCGTCATCACTTAAAAGTTCATTTGCTTCATCGACGGAGAGTTCCGTTATAGGTTTACCTTCATAACCGATATTAGATAGACTCATACCGCTTGACGTTGTTTTACCTGATAAAAACTCCAATATCTCTTCACTACCGCTCAAAGCACCTTGTATAATAGTATTTTTCTCTGTTAACTCCGAAGTATTCATGCTAAAAAGGACTATTTGAGCATTCATTGATAATTTTATCGCTACTGCCGAATCGTTGATAGTTTGTTCAATCGATTTTTCTTCAGCTTGTAAATTTTGATTTTTTTTGTCGGAAGTGTTTTGTTTGAAAGCATTTATTGCATCACCTGCAATTTTAGGGTTCACTTGCATAGAAGACTCCTTTGCGAGTATTTTAACAATTATATATTTCTTAAGATTAATTTAATATTAAGTCATCTTTACCGTAAAATTAAAATCAAATCAAACTCTCAACAATTTTATGGTAAAATCCGAAAAATAAACATAATAAATAATCACTCAAGGTACGCTAAATGACACAACAAAAACTAACTAAATATATATTTGTTACGGGAGGGGTTTTAAGCTCACTTGGTAAAGGTATAACATCTGCTTCAATAGCGGCACTTTTAAAACAATCCGGTTTTAACGTAAGTATGCTAAAAATAGACCCGTATCTAAACGTTGACCCGGGTACTATGAGTCCTTTAGAACACGGTGAAGTTTTCGTAACTGCAGACGGTGCTGAAACAGACCTTGATATAGGGCATTATGAGAGATTTATCAATGCTACTTTGGCAAAAATGAATAACTTTACAACAGGGCAAGTGTATCAATCGGTATTAAAAAGAGAGAGAGAAGGTGGATATTTAGGTAAAACTATTCAAGTTATACCTCACGTAGTAGATGAGATAAAAGACAGAATATTCGGTGCCGGTGAAGGTCATGATTTCTTGATAGTTGAGCTTGGTGGAACCGTAGGTGATATTGAAGGGTTACCTTTTATGGAAGCCATTCGAGAAATCAGACATGAGCTTGGACAAAATCAAGTTATGTCTATCCATGTTACTCTTATCCCTTACATTTCAGCAGCGGGAGAACTTAAAACTAAGCCTACGCAACACTCTGTTCAAGAGTTAAGACGTATAGGGGTAACCCCTCATATGTTAGTGTGTAGAACGGAACAAAAACTACCTCGTGATTTGAAGAAAAAACTTGCTATGAGTTGTGACGTTCCTGAAGATTCGGTTATAGAAGCGGGAGATGCACAAAGTATTTATCAAGTACCTATCAATTTTATGAAAGAAGATATTTTAACACCTATAGCAAGACATTTCTGTATAGATAAAATTGTACCTAATATGGATGAGTGGGATAACTTAGTCAAACAAATCATTGCTCCAAAACATGAAATTAGCGTAGCTTTTGTAGGTAAATATTTAGACCTTAAAGAGTCTTACAAATCTTTAATAGAAGCATTATTGCATGCAGGTGCTCATCTTGATACGAAAGTTCATTTAAATTGGTGTGATTCTGAGTCAATAGAAGAGCGTGGAGCAGAAGAATTTTTGAAAAACTCTGATTGTATATTGGTCGCAGGAGGATTCGGTGCAAGAGGTGTCGAAGGTAAAATCGCAGCTATTAAATATGCAAGAGAAAACAAAATACCGTTTTTAGGTATTTGTCTTGGTATGCAACTTGCTATTTTAGAGTACGGAAGAAACGTACTCGGATTAGAGGGTGCAAATTCGGTAGAATTTGAAAAAGAGCCTAAAGAGCCTATGATTTACCTAATAGATGAGTTTATAGACCAAAGCGGAAGTAAACAACTTCGTACTACTACTTCACCTATGGGTGGAACTATGAGATTAGGTGAATACCCTTTTGAGCCTAAAAAAGGGAGTAAGCTTCAATTAGCTTATGGAAACGATAAAGTTTATTTCGAAAGACATAGGCATAGATATGAAGCAAATCCTAAGTATAAAGAGGCTTTGGAAAATGCAGGAATGATAATCAGCGGTCAGTCAAACGGACTTATTGAAGCGGTAGAACTAAAAGACCACCCTTGGTTTGTTGCAGTTCAGTTTCATCCTGAATTCACATCTAGGTTACAATCACCTAACCCGATTATTTTAGAGTTTATAAAACAAAGTAAAAAGTAGATGGTATTAAATAAGGAAAAACTTTACCGGATACTTTCAAATAGAGTTTTAAGTGACTCGTACAATTCTCTAAAAACACTTCCGTCTCCTACTCTTTTTAAAGATATTGAAAAAGCTTCAAAAAGGGTAGTAGAAGCTATCGCAAAAAAAGAGAAAATAGCCGTTGTCGGTGATTATGATGTTGACGGTATAGTATCAACCGCTATTATGGTTGAGTTTTTTGATATTCTTAAATATGATATACAGTATATTATTCCCAATAGATTTGAACACGGATATGGATTAAGCTCCAAAATAATCGATAGCCTTGATAAAGATACGAAAGTCGTAATAACCGTTGACAACGGAATAAGTGCGATAGAAGCGGCAAATATTTGTTATGAAAGGGGCATTGACTTAATTATAACGGACCATCATACGCCTCCTGAAATTTTGCCAAAAGCTTATGCAATAGTAAACCCGAAACAACTTGATTGTACATTCCCTTATCAACATATTTGCGGTGCTCAAGTGGCTTGGTATTTATGCGCGTCTTTAAAATCAGAATTGAAACTTGAGATAAATATGGCTGACTTTTTGGATATATTATCTATTGCTATTATTGCCGATATTATGCCTATGCGTGAACTTAACTTTGCGATGACTAAAAGAGGATTAGAATATATTTCTAAATCTAAAAGGGTAGCTTTACAAGAATTTTTAACCATGTGTAATAAATCAAAAGTAAACGGTGAAGATATAGGTTTTTTACTTGCACCGTTACTAAATAGTGCGGGAAGACTTGATGACCCTTTGATATCGTTAAATTTTTTATTGAGTAAAAATAGATTTGATGCCAATAAATATTTGTACCGACTAGTAGAACTAAATAACCAAAGAAAAGAGTTACAATTATCCATTTATCAAGATGCACTAAAAATGGTTAATCAAGATGATAACGTTATAGTAGTCTTTGACCCTGATTGGAATGAAGGGATACTAGGCATCGTAGCTTCTAAACTTTGCGATAAATACAAAAAACCCACTTTTGTTTTAACCCAAAAAGAAGATTCAATCAAAGGTAGTGCTAGAAGTAGCGGATTAATAGATTTATATGAATTGTTGAGATTGTCACACAATAGTTTATCAAATTTCGGTGGACATAAAAGTGCTGCCGGAGTTAGTTTGAAGGTAGAACAATTAGAAGATTTTAGAAAAGCACTTAATGAGAATTTCTCAAAATTACCACCTCTGTCGGAAGATAGAAATGATTATTTAGGTGAATTAGAACTCGAAGAGGTTGATTTTGAATTGTTTGATATAATTGAGCAGTTTGAACCTTACGGACTTGAAAACGAAAAACCATATTTTTTATTTAAAAACGTTCAAATACAAAAAGTTTTAAGCATAGGTAGAAATAAAGAACATACGAAATTTGTAGTCAATCAAAATATAAGTGATACTTTTGAGGCACTATTTTTTGGAGAAGAGGCGAATAACTATTGCGAACTCAATAGTTGTAGTTTTATTGCAACGTTAGGACTAAACGAGTTTAGGGGGAACGTCTCCCTAAACCTTCATATAAAAGAGATATTGTAATTATTCTTTTATTGCTTTCTCTTTTTTAGATTTATCTTTATCTTGTTTTTTTCTAAATAAGTGGAATTTCTCTTTTTCTAAGAGTTCTTCAACATAAGAAGGTTCCGCTTTTTTCGCATTTTTCCAAATACCTGACGGAAGTCTTACTTGTAATTTATTTTTTTCTCTTAGTTTTATGATTTTTTTAGCAGATAATACTTTTGATACAGGTGCAAAGTCAACATCCGTTAAATCAACATCTTTTTTAAAAAATAGTGTTTGTTTTTTAAAATTTCCCCACCCTGGAATACCGTCGTCGGTATAAGGTACTTCATAACCGTTTTTAAAACTAACCATAAGTTTATAGTGGCTATCTTCAAATATTTGAGCTATTTCACCCGCACCAAATACAAGTCCATAGACGCTATCTCCTACTTTTGCATTATCAAAGTAAGCCATTGTTGCTCCTTGTTAACAATTTTGTAAGTGATAGTATATCATAAATTAATTACAATTAAAAGGAATAGTCGGTATAATTAACCAAAATAAATATAAAAAGAATTAACCATGATTTTAATGATTGATAATTATGATAGTTTTACATACAATATAGTTCAGTATTGCCTTGAATTAGGGGCTGATTTAAAAGTAATCAGAAATGACGAACTAACGATTGAAGAAATAGAAGCTCTTCATCCCGAAAAGATTATTATCTCTCCGGGACCGGCAACACCAAATGAAGCCGGCGTGTGTCTTGACGTTATAAAATATTTTGCGGACAAAATACCGATTTTAGGTATTTGTTTGGGGCATCAGGCTATAGGTCAAGCCTTTGGCGGTGATGTGGTAAAGGCTCCAAATATGATGCACGGTAAAACATCTAAAATAGAAGTTGTGAATCCAAGTTGTATTTTTGAGGGATTACCGAAAGAGTTTACACAAACAAGATACCACTCTTTGATAGTAAAAAAAGATACAATGCCTGATATTATAGAGCCTTTAGCATATAGCAAAGATGATAACGAATTGATGGCTCTCAAAATAAAAGGTAAAAATATTTACGGTGTACAATTTCATCCTGAATCCGTGATGAGTGAGTACGGCAAAGAGATATTAAAAAACTTTTTAGACCTATGAAACTTTCCAGATCACTACTAGAGCCTATTTTACTTATAGCTTTAGTGGTGTTTATTGCTATTTTATTGTTAAGTGCTACAAATCTTAGCTTTAGTTATAAGGAATCACTTCTTATATTAAATGAACACAAAACTTTTTTATCATATTTTAGTAGTTTTTGGGTTGAACTTTTCGGGACAAATCCAATTAGCGTACGAATACCTTTTATACTTTTTTACACACTTAGCGTAATACTTTTATATTTACTAACAGCCGATTATTTCACCAAAGAAACTGATAGATTCGTAACAACCCTTATTTTTGCTATGTTGCCGGGGCTTAATAGTGCGGCACTGATTATAAATGAATCTATAATAGTAACCTTTTGTATATTATTATATTTATACATATATAAGGTAACCAAAAAACAAAACCTTTATCTTCTTGCCCTTTTTTTATTTATAGATAACTCCTTTGCAATATTTTACTTAGCTTTATTTTTTTATGCTCTTTATAAAAAAGAGAATAAGTTACTTGTAGTTTCTTTGATTTTATTCGGTTTGTCTATGTCCATATTCGGTTTTGATACGGGCGGTAAGCCTAAAGGACATTTTGTAAATACTATAGCTATTTATGCCTCTATTTTTTCCCCTTTACTATTTTTATATTTTGCTTATGCTATGTATAAAATTTCATTTAAGGGAACAAAATCTCTATATTGGTTTGTAAGCATAGTTGCATTTGCTTTTTCGTTAATATTGTCATTTAGACAAAAAATAGATATAGCCGACTTTGCACCGTTTGTTATTATTGCAATCCCAATGATGGTAAAACTTTTTATGCATTCATATAGAGTTAGACTAAGACAATTTAGAAGCTATCATAAAATAGGCGTCAATATAGTTTTAGTTGTTTTGGTTTTAAATTTTTTAATTTTGCATTTTAATAAACCGTTATATATTGTGTTGTCAAATCCATCCAAACATTTTGCCTATGATTATCATTTTGTGGATGATATATCAAAAGAACTCAAAAAGAGAAATATTAATAATGTATTTTGTGAAGATGAAAAACTGCAATTGAGGCTTCAAATGTACGGAATAAGTAAAGGTTCTGAGTATTATATAAGTAATAAAGAACCAAAGATATACGATGATACTATAGATATCAATGTTTATGATAGAAACATACTTAAGCTTTTTGTTACCAAACTAAACAATTAAACTATCCTTTTTGATACATATTGTTACTTTTTAGTTCCTTTTATGCACATTGCTGTTAGAATTACATTAAAGATATAAAAAGGGAGTTCATAATGGCACAAAGAGCAATTCGTGAATACGACGGTAAAGCTTTGTTTTCAAAACAATGGGAGAACTATTTTAGCGGTTTTCACTATGGTTTTAAGTCTGTACTTGTAACAAGCGGTGCAGAATTATTAGCAAAATCAAAAGAACACGGTTTTGAGTGGTTAAAGCAAGAGCCACTAGTTGCAAAACCTGATATGCTTTTCGGTAAAAGAGGTAAAAACGGTTTGGTTCTTTTTAAAGATCAAAAGCCCGGTGATGTAAGTTTAGCAAAAGCTGCTGCATGGATAGATGAAAAATCTTCTCATACAACAACTCTTTTAAGCGGTCAGCACGGTACTTTAACACATTATATAGTTGAGCCGTTTACTCCACATACTCAAGAGCAAGAGTATTATATTTCAGCTACAACCGTAGGTGAAGACGACGTATTATATATGTCTGCTGAAGGTGGAATGGAAGTTGAAGAAAACTGGGATAAAGTTGTAGAGGTAAAAATACCTATAAATATGACTGATGCAGATATGGAACACACTATAAAAGCAAATATTCCTGTTGGGATTCCTGCTAAAGATAAAATTAGATTTACATCTTTTGCAATCCAATTTTTCAAATTTTATAGAGATATGAATTTTGCATATCTTGAAATCAACCCTATAGTTATGATAGAAGATAGAATGGAAATTCTTGACCTAGTTGCTAGACTTGATGATACTGCCGGATATTTGATGAGAGATACTTGGGGTGAAATAGAATACCCTACAGCATTTGGTATGGAAGATTTAAGTCCTGAAGAAAAAGCTATAGCTGAAGCAGATAGCAAATCAGGTGCATCGTTAAAATTAACTGTTCTTAACCCAATGGGAAGAATTTGGACAATGGTTGCCGGTGGTGGAGCATCTGTTGTGTATGCTGATACTATTGCAGACCTAAGCGGTAACGTAGCTGACCTAGCAAATTACGGTGAGTATAGCGGTGGACCTACTACGGGTGAAACTAAATTTTATGCGGAAACTGTTTTAGATCTTATGACAAGAAACAAAGATGCAAAAGGTAGAGACAAAATTTTAATCATCGGTGGAGCTATTGCAAACTTTACGGATGTTGCAAAAACTTTTACGGGTATTATCCAAGCATTTGAAAACTATGCAGACAAAATGAAATCTGTAGGTACAAGAATATATGTAAGACGTGGTGGACCAAACTATGAAAAAGGTCTAAAAGACATTAAAGAAGCAGCAGATAGATTAGGACTATATATAGAAGTATATGGACCGGAAACGCATGTAACTGATATTGTTAGAATGGCATTAGAGAAATAAGGAGAAAATGATGAGTGCTTTATTTACAAAAGAGACACAATCAATATTTTGGAACAACAATAAAAGTGCAATCCAAAGAATGCTTGATTATGATTATGTAATCAACAGAGAAAAACCGTCGGTTGCTGCTATCGTTGCACCTACTGCTGATAGTAAATTTGACAAGTTCTTTTACGGACCTGATGAAATTATGATTCCATTGTTTAAAAACACTGTTGAAGCTGCAAAAGCTTTCCCAAAAGCAGACGTATTATTAAACTTTGCATCATTTAGAACAGCTTATGACGTTACAATGGAAGCTATTGAATTAAAACAATTCAAAACTATAATGGTTACTGCTGAAGGTATACCTGAAAGACTTGCAAGAAAAATGAACGTAACTGCAAGAACACAAGGTGTAACCGTAATAGGACCTGCTACGGTAGGTGGTATAGCTCCTGGTGCATTTAAAATTGCAAACGTTGGTGGTACTATAGAAAATATTATTAGCTCAAAATTACATAGAGCAGGAAGTTGTGGTCTAGTAACAAGATCAGGTGGTTTGTTTAACGAATTATCAAATATTATCTCAATCAATGCCGACGGTATTTCTGAAGGTGTTGCGATAGGTGGAGATAGATTTGTCGGTTCAGTATTTATAGACAACCTTCTTAGAATGGAACAAAACCCGGCTGTTAAATATATGGTACTTCTTGGTGAAGTAGGTGGTACTGAAGAATACAAAGTTATTGAAGCGGTAAAAAGCGGTAAAATAAAAAAACCAATCATTGCTTGGTGTATAGGTACGATAGCAGAACATTTTAGTAGCGGTGTACAGTTTGGTCATGCAGGCGCTAGTGCAAATGCAGATGCTGAAACTGCAGTTGCAAAAAACAAAGCTATGGCTGAGGCCGGTATATATGTACCTGCATCATTCAATGATTTACCACATAAAATTAACGAAGTATATACTAAGTTAAAAGCTGAGGGTGTAATCGGTGATATTGCTGAGCCTGAACTTAGAGCTATTCCAAAAACAAGAAGAAGCAAAAACTTCATTTGTACTATCAGTGATGATAGAGGTGATGAGGCTACTTATGCAGGATACCCCATATCAAGCGTTGCTACACCGGAGACTGGTATGGGAATCGGTGATGTTATTGCGTTATTATGGTTCAAAAAAAGATATCCGAAATGGGCAACGGATTTTATTGAAACTGTTATCAAAACAGTTGCAGACCACGGTCCTGCAGTTTCAGGTGCTCACAATGCAAAAGTAACTGCAAGAGCGGGTAAAAGTGTTGTTGAATCACTTGTAACAGGTCTTTTAACAATAGGACCAAGATTCGGTGGAGCTATCGATGGTGCTGCACAGTATTTTAAATATGCACACGACAACAAAATGACTCCGGCTGAGTTCTTAGAGTATATGAAAAAAGAAGGTGTGCCGATTCCTGGTATCGGACATAGAATTAAGTCTTTAAGAAATCCTGACCTAAGAGTAAGCGGACTTAAAAAATATGCAGCAGAATATTTCCCTGCTACACCGTTACTTGATTATGCTTTAGATGTAGAGCAGTTAACAACAAGTAAAAAAGACAACCTTATCTTAAACGTTGACGGTACTATCGGTATCTTAATGGTAGATATGTGGAGAGCGTTAGGTTACAGCGAAGACGAAATCAATGAGTTCGTACAAAGCGGTACTCTAAATGCATTCTTTATAGCCGGTAGAACTATAGGTTTCATAGGTCACGTTCTTGATGAGAAAAGACTTGCTATGCCTATGTATAGACATCCGTTTGATGACATCTTATATGATGTACAAATGGCAGACGAGCTTTAATAATCTTTTAAATTACTTACAGTATAATTCTTCCAAGGTATCTTTTGATACTTTGGAGGAAGCTTGAAAAAATCAATCACCCTTTTAGAAATAGTTTTCGCAATCTTTCTTATCTCTATTATATATAGTATGTCAATTCCAAAAAAAATAGACTCAAAACTTCAAGATGCAACATCTTATCTTATTACATATTTAAATTATACTAGGTATTTATCACTTATAGATAATAAGTATGATACAGAAGATAGTTTGTGGTTTAGAAAAATGTGGCGACTTAGATTTGAAAATTGTTCCAATGAAACCGACGGTTTTTATTTTATAGTATTTAGCGATAACAATAAATCAGGTCAAGCCAAAAAAGAAGATAGTGCAAAAGACCCATTGAGTCAAAAACATTTATATTCAAGATATAATTGTAATCCCAAAGCAGATGAATCAAAATATGTACTACTTACAAAAGAGTTTGGCATTATAGATATTGAACTTACTTGCAATGCAACATCATCCATAGGACAAATTTTATATGATGATGAGGCTAAAATATTTTCAAAAGTGGGAACAAATCAAAAAGATTTTGGAAAATTTGAGATATTAAATAGATGCTATATACATTTATATGATAAAGAGAAAAATAAATCTACTATAATAATAGAGCCAAAAACAGGTTATGCATATGGGCAAAAATAGTAAAAACAGGATAAAAATCCAAAAAAAAGCGAAAATCTTTAAAATTTTTGCAAATTTCAGTTAGATTTAAGCTGTAAGCCCTTGACAAAGTAGAAAAATTCTATTATAATTCCCGTCCAATTTGACTGATACGGTTAAAGACTGAATCGGAGCAAATAGTTCTTTAAAATCATGTAGGTTTTATAAAGATAATCTTTATAAACCGAA
>Ga0265295_1001238_pt1 | contig 45988 bp, 32 predicted proteins | sample Munlansysbiofilm_FD_192503 | JGI IMG/M metagenome (GOLD analysis project Ga0265295, IMG submission 192503) | Leachate microbial communities from a municipal landfill in Southern Ontario, Canada - Methane capture system biofilm | ecosystem: Engineered > Solid waste > Landfill > Unclassified ...
CACTGGAAATACTGCAAGCCAACGTATTTCTTCGGCTGAATGATAAGAGCCGTATGAAGCGAGAGCTTCACGTACGGTTCTGTGAGGGGTTTGGGGTGAAACTCCCCTTACCTACTCGACAGACTCATAGCTTTCATGTAAATATATCGTCCCGGTGGGACTTTTTAGGGTATATGCTTGTTGGATTATCTATCTGCAATGCTCTACCTAAGGGTTTATCTGAAATACCGTCCCTTCAAATCCCATCGATACAGGATGTTAGATAGAGTCCAAGGCCCAATGAAAAGAATCTGTGATTTGGCATAGTATCGATTATCTTATTCACAAGAAATCCGTATGTTTCTGGCACAGCACCCGTGTTAAGGAGAAAGTATGCACTTAAATCAAAAACCTTTGACAGAGCTAAAGTGGGTTAGAATCCTGCTGGTTGCTCTATTTTTACCCGTTCTTATCATCATCCTCAAGGAATTGGAGATCATCTTTATCCCGCTGATCTTTGCCATCTTTATCAGCTTTATATTTGCGCCGATGCTCTCCTGGCTTGGCAAACACAAGTCTCCCTTCTGGCTTAATCTGCTGCTCATGCTTTTGGTGATCCTGATTGTATTTGTTAGCTTAGGTTTAGTAATTTATACTGCCGGAAATAGCTTTGTACAGCAGTTGCCCGAGTATCAGCAAAAACTGGTGGAGCATCTGGAATATGTACAGGGCTTAAATGAGCAACTGGCAGCGAAGCTGGATATCGCCTTTTCCAAGGTTCCCAGTATTGATCCCGAGGCTTTTCTATCCGGGGGTAGCTTTTCTATTACTGGTTTTGCTACCAAGACTATGGGAGCTTTTATGAATGCCGGCAGCCGTGTCTTTTTGACCCTGGTCTTTCTGCTCTTTCTGGTGGCAGGTTCGGATAAGATGGGAAAAAGAGTGCGGCGGGTACTGAGCGAAACCGAGAATCAACAGACCTTTGATACTCTGCTCAGTATCAAGACCCAGATTCAGGCATACTTTATCAATAAAACCCTCATCAGCTTGTGTGCAGCCACTGTGGCGATGCTCTTGCTGTGGATATTTGGCGTGGATTTTGTGATTATCGCCGGGCTCTTCTATTTTGCTTTAAGCTTCATTCCCAATATCGGCTCAATCCTCTCTACCCTGTTTCCCATCACTATTTGCCTTCTGCAATATGGGTTTGGGTTCAGATTGATAGCTCTGATCCTCTTGTTGATCGGCAATGAAATGCTCTTTGGCAACTATGTAGAGCCCAGGGTGCTGGGAAACAAACTGAATCTGAGCCCGATTGTGGTCTTGATCTCGCTACTATTCTGGGCTTATGTCTGGGGCATTGTGGGGATGATGATCGCGGTACCTATTACCAGCGCTATCAATATTGTCCTGAGGAGCATGAACGAGAAAAGCCTGATTTCAGCGATCATAAGCGGCAGCTAAACTAAGGTATTGCAAGCCTGAGCTAGACCTGCTTCTATCCCGTTTGTTGTCGTGGAGATGACGTGGAGATAGCAGGAAAAAATACTCTTATCTACACGTCATCTACACGACAAGGTATGCAGGAAGGACTCTGTAAATCAGGAACAAGGCGCGACAGCACTACAGGATTGGATGCGTCTCGCGTCCAGTAAGGCCGCAGGTCTTTACAAAAGGAAGCAGTTCTCAGTCGATGCGGGACGGATCGACTCCAGCAAAGGGATCAATTTTTGACTGGACGCGAGACGCATCCAATCCTCGAGCTTTTTCGATCCGAGACGCATCCAATCCTCGAGCTTTTTCGATCCGAGACGCATCGAATCCGGTTTCTTGATGCAAGCCCATTTTGAACAGTCTCACAAATCGGTCAGATAGCCGCCCGTAATCTTTTTTCTTGACATGAAATTGACCTATATTATATTGGCTTAATAGATAGATTCTGCCAAAAATGGCAGTTAAATAATTATGGCACCCGCAGTTACGGTTTGGATAGCTACCTTGGTTAGCTATTTTTTTTGATACGAATGCGGTGTGGATAAGCGGCACAGCCGCAAAGAAAAGAGGTTTAAATTGCAGTATTACCGAACTCAGATTGAAGACATTGCCAAAAAGATCTGCGCAGATATGCATCTCGCGGTCTATGACATCGATGAAAAAATGTCCGGTAAGGGCCGTATCATCATCGTTTATCTCACCAAAATAGGTGGGGTGAACCTGGATGAGTGTGCCCATTTTAGCCGTGTTCTGAGTGAGGAACTGGAAGCTTTTGATTTTATTCCGGACCGTTATTACTTGGAAGTATCATCACCTGGGCTGGAACGTCCTCTAAAACTGAAGAGCCATTGGGTGAGCGCCATCAATGAAAAAGTGGCGGTTGAGTACAACAAAGACGATGAGAAAATATCTGTGATGGGCACGCTGGTGGAAGTAAATCAAGACACCGTGACCCTGGACGATCGGGATGTGAAGATTGAGATTCCCTTGAAATCGATCTCCCGGGCTAAGACAGTATATTTGGGACTACCACGAGGAGATGACGATGAGCGTTAACATTCTGGATGCGGTGATGAAGCTTGCCGCACTCAAACAATTAGACGGAGCAGTGATTCAGGAGATCATCGTGGATTCGATTACCAACACCATGGCCAAAAGGCTGGAGCCGGAAAACGAGCTGGAAGTATTTGTCGATGAAGAATCAGAAGCCATCAAGGTGCGCTTCAAGAGCCTGGTGGTAGAGCTGGAAACGAACTTGGGGGAGATCTCCCTCATCGAAGCCCGCAGTATCTACGATGCCGAGGCCAACCTGGGAGACTACATCCAAAGAGAATTGTCTCTGCAGGATTTTGAGCCCAAGCTGGTGAAGACTGCGCAAAAGCTCATTCAAGACCGCATCCGCAGCCTGGAAGATGAAAAGATTCAAAATGACTTTGATAAACAGAAATACACCATAGCCTCCGGAAAGATCAAATCCATCGATGATAACGGCGGCTACCGCATAGACTTGGGCTATACCGATGCACTCCTGCCTCTGGATGAACAGATTGAAAATGAATACTACCGCGTAGGCGACAATATCAGAGCCTATGTCACGAATATCCGCAGCGGAAGCCGCGGGGTGACGGTGATTCTTTCCCGCACGAATCCGGAATTTGTGAAACGGCTCTTTGAAGCCGAGATCCCGGCGATTTTTTCCGGTGATATCAAGATCCGAAAGATCGTGCGCGAGCCTGGAATCCGCACCAAAGTAGAGCTTGAAGCCATCAATCCCAAGCTGGACCCCGTCACCGAGTGTGTGGGGCCACGAGGCACCCGTATAGATAGCATCCGCAAGGAATTGCACGGAGAACAGCTCGACATCGTGGTGCATAGTGAAGACATTGAAAAGATGATCGAAAACGCTCTGGGCATCCCCAATGTCAAACGGGTGATAGTGGAGCGCAATCGCGCTGCCAGAGTGATCGTGGATGAAGCCGACAAAGTGATAGCCATCGGCAAGCAAGGTAAAAACGTGAAACTTGCCGCCAAACTTACCGGTCTGAAGATAGACATCTTTACCACCGCTGAATATGAAGAGAAATTGGCGAAAGAACGCCGTACCGTGAGCCACGTCAACGAATTGGACGGGGTCTCGCCCAAGATTGCGGAAGTGCTGAGAAGCGCTGGATACACCAGTGTCCAGGATATCTTCCAGGCTTCTGTCAGCGAGCTTTCCGCTTTGGAAGGCCTGGGACAAAAGACAGCCGAAAAGCTGAAGGAATCTGCAAAGTATTTCTAATGCCAAATATGAATAGCAAAGCCGGACACAAAGCCATTCGCACTTGTGTGGTGTGCAGACAGAAGAGCGTTCAAACTGAACTGCTCAGCTTCGTGCTGCTGCCCAGCGGCATTGCTTATGATCCTGCCCGGCTCTTGCAAGCCCGGAAATTCTACGTCTGTCCCCACCAGGCTTGCCTTGTGCAGATGCCAAAGTGGAAAAAAAGACGACAAAAAGGGAGACGCCCATGACAAGTGAGCGGGACTCCAAGATATTGAATCTGATGCAATTTGCCCGTAAAGCCGGAAAGCTGACGGCAGGGATAGATGCCTGCCTGCGGGAGATGCATCGTAAACACATACATCTAATAGTGATCGCTGCAGATAGCTCCGAACGCACCACCAAAAGGGTGAATTTTGAGATAACAGCAAGCGGAGCCAAGCTGCCGGTAATCAGTTTTGGGAGTCAGCAGGAGCTAAGTGTGCCCCTGGGTCTCCATCAAACCGGAGTATTTGGAATCAGCGACAAAAATTTTGCTGCCAAGATCATGGAATATTGGCAGGCGTGAGTGGAGGAACCTTGCATATACGCGTACATGAATTAGCCAAGGAACTCAAGATCAGTACAATGGCTCTAAAAAAGCATCTTACAGATCTGGGGGTGATTACCAAAAGCCACATGAGCTTCGTGGAAGCAGAAGTGGCGGATAAGATCCGTGAAAAATACAACGAACAGATTGATGCCGAAAAGAGAGCGGAGAAAGACCGCAAGAAAATGATCGAACTTCGCCAACAGGCCAGAAGAAAAGAAAGTCAAGCTGCTGAAAAACCAGCCGAAAAAGAGAGCAGCGAACCGGAAATAGAAGCAGTACCAGAAGCTCTGTCCCAGACTCCGCCAGAAAAGGTGGAAACCGAAAAGGCAGCTCCTGCGGCCAAAGCAAAGCCTAAAAGCAGAGCCAAAGCGAAGCCGAAAGAAGAGCCTGAACCCGAAGCCGAAGCAGAAGTAGAAGAAGCGGCCCCATCACAAGAAGACCTGGCGCAGAAGGCTCTTGAAGAAGCTAAAAAACATCGCGAAAAACTCGATATCCGGGTGCCTTACAAACAGGCTACACCTCCCGTGAGAGCCAGAGAGCCCAGAGCCAGAACCACCAGTGCCAGTGCCAGTACAGAGCGTCCGCCGCGCAGAGCCCGTCCCACCACGCCCACTACTCCACCACCTCCACCGCCTCCGACGATCCCGGAAAAAAAGGATCTCGACAAGAAATTTGGCAAAGCCAAAGTGATGCACGACGAACTGGGAGACAAAGCTAAACACAAAAAAGCTGTCGTCGCCAGTGGCAAAAAATCCAAGGGTAAAGTCTTTGAACCCGCCGAGATCGACGAAGCCGCCATCTCCAGAAATATCAAGAAGGTGATGCAAAAGACTTCCAAACGCAAAAAATACCATCGCGAAGCACAGTCTGTGGATGATCAAAGCCAGGAAATCGTAATTCGGGAATTTACCTCCGTCTCAGAGCTGGCCAAGATCATGAACGTCTCTGCCAGTGAGATTATCTCAAAATTCTTTATGATGGGACAGCTCGTAACCATCAATCAACGCCTGGACAAGGACTCCCTGGAAATGATCTGTGATGAATTCAACGTGGAATTCCGCTTTGAAGACGAATATGGCACAGATCTGATCGAACACGAAATGGAGCACTATTCTGAAGTTCCGGAAGAAGCGCGTCCTCCCGTGGTGACCATCATGGGCCACGTGGATCATGGCAAAACCTCGATCCTGGACTATATCCGCAATGAAAACATCGTGGCGGGAGAAGCAGGTGGCATCACTCAACATATCGGTGCCTATCAGATCGAAATCAATAAACATAAAATAACCTTCCTGGATACTCCGGGACACGAAGCCTTCACCGCCATGCGCGCCCGTGGAGCTAATGTTACCGATATCGCAGTGATCGTGGTGGCAGCCACAGAAGGGGTGAAACCCCAGACCAAGGAAGCCATCGACCATGCCAAAGCAGCCGGTGTATCTTTGATCTTTGCGATCAATAAAATCGATCTGCCAACGGCCAATGTGAGCAAGACCATCTCCGAAATCCTGGAAACAGGTACCTATTTGGAACAGTACGGTGGCGAGGTGCCTTGGTGCAAGACTTCCACCGTGACCGGAGAAGGAATCCTGAATCTGATCGAAATCATTCTCTTGACCGCAGAAATGCTGGAACTCAAGGCACAACGCGATGTGCCTGCCGAAGCCATCGTGATAGAATCGCAGATGAATGCCCGCATGGGCTCTGCCGCGACTATCCTGATGCAGAAGGGTACGCTCAAAAAGGGTGATATCATAGTCTGTGGAGCGGTGAATGGCCGCATCCGGCGTATGGAAAATGAGCGCGGTTTGGAGATCAAGGATTTGGGCCCCAGCGATGTAGCCAGAATCTATGGCCTCAATGGCACTCCCAAGGCAGGTGACGTGCTGAATCAGGTGGATAGTGAAAGAACCGCCAGAACGATCTCGACGGAGCGTCAACAGATCCGTCTGGAACGCGAAAAGTATCAGAACCAATCCAGCCTGCAAAACATCTTTGCCCGCATCAAAGAAGAAAAGATCAACAACCTCAATATAATCCTTAAAACCGATACGGATGGCTCCGGCGAAGCTATTGCGGATAGTCTGCAAAAGCTGGCCAATGAAGAGGTTTCCGTACATATCGTTCACAAAGGCGTGGGTGGTATCAACGAAGCTGATGTATCCCTGGCTTCTGCCAGTGATGCCATCATTTTGGGCTTCCATGTCCGCGCTGGACAGCAGGCCCGCCATCTGGCCGAAGAACAAGGCGTCGAAATTAAACTGTATCAGGTGATCTATGATGCCATTGACGACATCAAAGCTGCTCTCGAAGGCATGCTTACCCCTGATATTCAAGAACAAAGCATCGGTTCTGCCACGATCAAACAGGTATTTAAGGTCACGAAAGTGGGAACTATCGCCGGCTGCTCAGTGGACCGCGGATTTATTCAGCGGGATTGCCTGATACGCTTGTATCGCAATGATGTACTCATCGCCGAAGATAAGCTCAGCTCTCTGAAACACTATGCCAACGACGTGAAAGAAGTAAAAGCTGGAACCGAATGCGGACTATCGCTGGAAAAATTCTCCGATATCAAAGAAGGCGATGTCATCGAAGCATATATTGAGAAAGAGGTAGCCAAAAAACTCTAATGAAAAATCATCGTATGCCCAGGCTCTCCAAAGAGCTAAAAAAGATCTTTAATATCGCGCTCAGCCAAAAGCTGAATGACCCCGCTTTGGCTTGGGTGACCATCACGGACGTGATAATTTCAAAAGATCTGCACTATGCCAAGCTCTATTTTACCCATTTCAATAATCCCGCCTCTCATGACGAGATCAAGGCCCAACTGATCAAATCATCTGGATTCTTTAAGAAACAAATTGCAGGAGCACAAATTATGAGAACTATCCCCGAACTGTCATTCTTCTATGACGACACGGAAGACCGTGCTGAAAGAGTGGATGCCCTTCTTGCCAGCATTAAAGATGAATATGATGAGGATTATGATCCGGATATTGATATCGAAGACTATCTGGATGATGACGATTATTATGATTATGACGACGAAGAGGAAGAGGACGATTACGACGATTTTGACGAAGACGACGAAGACGAAGATCGTTAAGTCCCATATTTAAGAGCTGGTTCAGCCAGCTTTATTACTTAAGAAAGAAATGGCAGAAAATATCAGCACTAAGCTCTTTGCCCTGGCCTACGGGGCAAAGAGCATTGCTATTACCACCCATATTCACTCGGATGGGGATGGCATGGTGGCAGCTTTTGCCTTGCAGGAAATTCTACGCAAAAAAGGACTGACCTCCACTATCATCACCGATGGCGAAGACCTCTCTCGCTATAGCTTCCTGATGGATAATGCCGTGCATCAGCCCTATCAAGAGGGCATGAGCTATGAGCTCTTGCTGGTGCTGGATTGCAATGGGCGGGACCGTCTGGGGCAGCGTGCGGCCTTGCTGGATGCGGCTCAGAAGGTCTTTGTGCTGGATCACCATGTCCCCGAACATGGCGTAATCGAGGCAGACCTGCAGGTGGTCGATAGCCATTATGTCTCTGCGGGAGCCATGCTCTATCGCCTGTTTGAACAGGAGATTATGAGCTTTGAACCCAGTGCACGCAAGTTCATCGCAGACGCCGTATATGTCACCATCCTCAACGATACCAACAACTTTAGCAATGCCAATACGAATGCGCAAGTCTTTGAACTCTGCGCCGATCTTACCAGGCAGGGAGTCCAGCCGCACTATTTGCATCAGGCTTTTCTGCAGAATCAATCGGCTCAGGAGATGCTGTATATCGGGCATAGCCTGGCCAGCATCAGCCTGCATCTGGATAAGAGGATACTCTTCCTGCACTCGGATTTGGCTCTGGCAAGGGAACTGAACTACGACCCGTCCTCTGCCATGAGCGTAAGCCGCTATGTGCAGGGTGTGGCGAATCTGGACGCTATCGCCTATTTTCAGGAAATAGAAAAGGACATCTGGAAGATATCGCTACGTTCACTGAAGCTCAATGTGCAAGAAATCGCCGCCATTCATGGCGGAGGAGGACATCGCAAAGCCTCCGGCCTCACGCTGAAAGGCAATTTGCAGGATGTACAGAAGATAGTCTTAGAGGACATTAGCCGGGCTCTCAAGCAGCTATGAACAGCTTTTTACTGATCAATAAAGCAGCGGGGATGAGCTCTTTTGACGTGATCCGCCAACTGCGCAAGCTCACAGGCATCAGGAAGATCGGCCATGCTGGAACCTTGGACCCCTTTGCCACCGGACTCCTGATCTGCGCCACCGGGCAATACACCCGGCTCTTAAAATATGCCGAAGCTCAAAGCAAAAGCTATGAAGCCACTATGCTGCTGGGCAAAAAAAGCGTCACCGGCGATCCTGAAGGGGAGATCGTAGCAGAAGATCAGCCTATCATCAATACAGAAGATTTGCAGCAAGTGAAAGCTAAAGTAATGGCGCTGACTGAACTGCAAGTGCCGCTTTACTCTGCCATTAAACTGGATGGCAAGCGCGCCTATCAATACGCTCGTGAGGGTCAGAGCCCCGAAATGCCCATCCGCAAAGTGGAGATTTACGATTTTGAACTGCTGGGTGATCTACAGGATAATCTACTGCGCTACCGGGTCAATGTCTCCAAAGGCACATATATCCGAGCTTTGAGCGAATACATTGCCACTATCCTGGGCACAGTTGGTATGACCACAGCTCTGCAGCGTACCGCGATCGGGAAGCTGGATGTAAGCAGGAGCTGGAGCTTGTCTGAGCTTGAATTGGATTGGCAAAAGGCGATCTGCCCGGTTGAGGAGATCCTGACCGCTGTGCCCAAGCTATCTCTATCAGACGAACAGGCACGGCATTTCCTGAATGGCCGTAAGTTCAGCTTGGCCTATGATTGCGAGGATGGCTCCGAACTGGCTGTGCTCTATGAGGAAAGACTTTTGGGCATCGGGCGTTGTGAGACCGGATACATCATGCCCAGCCTGGTGTTCAGCAAGGACATTAGCCTATGACCGTACTCAGCATCGGCACTTTCGACGGCATCCATCTGGGACACCGCAAACTGCTGGCCCGTGTGCATGATATCGCCAAGGCAGAAGGCCTGAAGTCCGTAATCATCACCTACCGCGAGCACCCTGCCATCACCCTGAAAAAGGATTCCGCTCCCAAAATGCTCTGCCCCTCAGCCCTCAAAAAGCAGCAGCTAATCAGCCTTAGCATAGACGAGGTCGCGATGCTGGATTTTACTCCCGAAATGGCACTAATCACAGCAGAGCAATTCCTGGGTGAATACCTTATCCCCACCTGGCATCCCAGTGTGATCGTGATGGGTTACGACAGTCATTTTGGCAAGAACAGAGAGGGCAACCGCCAGTTTCTGCAGAACCATGCCACGGAATATGGCTATCGTGTGGAATACGTAGAGCCCGAGCTCGATGCCGGAGCGCCCATCAGCAGCAGCCGTATCCGCAAGCTTTTGGAAACCGCTGATCTTCAGGAGGCCAATCGTCTTTTGGGCCGGCCTTATTGCCTTTTAGGCTCCGTGACCCACGGCACAGCAAGAGGAAAGGACCTTGGCTTTCCCACTGCCAATCTCACTCTCGCCAGTCCGCATCAGCTTATTCCAGCCCAAGGTATCTACTTCAGCCGGGTGCGTTTGGAGGGTCAGACATTTTTTGGCTTGACGAATATTGGCATATCTCCCACCTTGAAATCTACTGGAATTATCGAAGTCGAAACCTTTCTAATTGGCTTTGATTCCGATATTTACGGCTCCACCATGCAGGTGGAATTGCTGAAGTACCTTAGGGAGGAAAAGATGTTTGCCGATAGTGACGAACTCATATGCGCCATGAAACAAGATTTGGCCCAGGCCCAGAGCCTGATAAAGGAGATGGAGTGCAAAAGCGCTACCTCCTGATACTGCCCTTGCTCTTTGGCCTGCTTTTCGCCATTGACTGCGTATCTGCAGATGGCAGAGCGATAGGGGAGAGTAGCCGCGAATACGACTATCACTATCACACAGCCTCCAATGACCTGAATTTCTTTGGCTCAAACCGTTGGGCCGTACGCTTTAATTTCCGTGCTGCCTACCCTGGCCTCAGTGAGGTCAATTTCCGTGCCCAAGGTGCCCGCTTGTGGTTTCCTCTGATAGGAGGGGATGTGAGCGCGGAATTGCGCGCCGATGCAGATGGCAGCCCCGGGGAATTGCTTTCCAGCCAGAATCTTAACATCACCGACAATCAGATGGATGTCCATTTTGCTACCGAGCACACTGCCGAGACTTTTTGGCTGATGGTGGACTACAGCACCAATGCCACAAACCGCTTTGTAGCCGCCAGCACAGGGGGCGGGACGCACAGCTATTATATGAATCAGGTAGGCAATATCCAGCAGCTGGCTTCCTTTGCCTCAGCCGGTTTTGCCTGCGAACTGCTTTTTGGTCTCTTGGGAGAATTCAGCTTGGGCGATATAGACCTTGAGCTTTGCGATTTTGAGCTCGAGGGAGAGCTGGTTCCCGGTGGCAGGGTGCAGCCTTCTTTTAAGATTTACAATCACAGCGACACTACCATCTTGAACGCCAATCTCCGCCTTACCTTGAGCCGTCCCGGCTTCTCTCAATATGATACCCTGGATGTGGTGATCCCCCAAAGCCTGGCCCCCCGGGATTTCTATGATTTTGACTTCGCTGCGTCCGACCTGATGATCAATCTGCCGGATGCGCCCACTCAGTTCAGAATAGAGGCCCTGCTCACCAGCGAATATGCCGAGAATGACACCCTTTTTGCGAATAATAAAAAGCTGTGCAACTACCAGATCTTCGTCGATGAATCCCCTGTAAATATGATCGAGAACTTTATTCGCGATGATGAGACCACCTTGATCAATAGCGTTCAGCTGGATTATCTTACTGACACTTTGCATGCTCTTGAGTACTATCCTATCCTCTCAGATCCTTTTGCCAATCTGCACGCAATGCGGCGCTACAATTGGTATGGCTTCAATTCCGTTCCTCGCACTGTGGTGGCAGGTACCTCGCGCATCGTAGGTTTTACCGATCAATATGAATCCAGGCTGATCGATGCTCTGGATGAGCTTGAGGCTTATCGCAGCTTTATCTCCTCTTCTACCTGCAGGATAGAACCCGTGGAAAACTCTGAAAACGTGAACGTGGTGCTCAGTTTTACGAACGCAAATACCAAGCTCTATACCGGGGTAGGGCAGAGCCTCATGACAGCTTCCCGCATCTTTGCCGGGCTTTTTCACAAGCAAGATTTTGATGGAAGGGATAGCTATGTGCTATCGCGTTGGGTGGCTTTTGCCGATACCGTGAGCTCTTCTCTGAGCATGGGCTCCACCATCACCAAGGCCTATTCCTTCATAGCCAGTGGGCTCTTTGACAATGCAGAGGAAGATGCCTATCGCCTCTACTATTGGGTGCAACAGGAGCAAGGCGGCAGAATCTATTTCGCGGATTTCCACGATTTTGATTCTATGATCTTTGTCTCAAATGAGGATGAACTGCTTCCCCCCGCAGCTCTGAGAGTATATCCCAATCCGCTTAGAGGGCAGGAAGCGCTCAAGATATCTCTGGCCAGAGAGGCGAAACTCAGCATTTACAACCTGCGCGGACAGCGCATCTACAGCACGGATTCTTGCCCCAAATCTCTGGAGCTGCCAGCATCTTTGTTCCCTGTCTCCGGCATCTATTTTCTGCGCGTAGATGATGGCGGAAGAGGGACAAATACAAGAAAAATAAGCATAATAAAGTGAAATAATATGGAACACATTTTAGTAAACGAACTGCATCAGCATGAAAGCAAAGAAATCACGGAATTCTATCTGGCTGTGGAAAAGGAACTGCGTGAAGGCAAGGGTGGACAGTATCTGCGCCTGAAACTGCAAGACCGCAGCGGACAGGTGAACGCCAATGTCTGGAAGGATGCCGGCAAAGCTGCCGCAGAATTTGACGTAGGCGACGTGGTGAAGATCCGTGCCCAAGTGGTGAATTACAAAGGCCAGATCCAGCTTTCCATCACCCAATTGCGCTTTGCGGATAAAAGCGAATATGACATCTCCGCCTTCGTGGCCCGCAGCAAGTTTGAACCGGAATTCCTGGCCGAACGCTTCTGGGAGTTTGTGGATAAAGTGGAAAACGAACACCTGAACCGGCTCTTGCACGTCATCTTTGACGACAAAGAATTCTTTGACCGTTTTATGCAGGCTCCTGCCGCCAAAAGCTGGCATCATAACTATGTGCATGGGCTCATCGAACACACCATCGCTGTGGCCAGCCTGTGCGAGTTTACCAGCACGCGCTATGCCGTATCCATGGACCTCCTGCTCACCGGCGCCATCTTGCACGATGTGGCCAAGGTGATCGAATACAACAGCAAAATCGCCATTGATTTTACCGATGCAGGCAGGCTGTTGGGGCATCTGTCCATGAGCGACCAGATTGCGGTGGAAGCCGCGGCGAAGATTCCCGGTTTCCCCGAAGATTTACTGCTCAACGTGCGCCATCTGATCCTCGCCCATCATGGCGAATACGAGAAGGCTTCAGTGCGCTTGCCCCAGACCCTGGAAGCGCTGATCCTGCACCATTGTGACAATCTCGATGCTCAGGCCGCAGGAGTAAGCCAACTCCTGGCTGCCGCTCCTCCGGATGCTGTTTGGAGCGAATTTGACCGCATCAACAACCGCTATTACCGCATAGTTCGCATCTGACCGACTAAACACTAATGTTTCAGACCTCAGTGCTCGCCAGTGGCAGCAAAGGCAACTCGATCCTGATCCGCAGCCGGAATACCGCGTTGATCTTGGATGCGGGGATCAGTCTCAAACGCGTTTGGGCGGCTTTAGAAGACCTGAATGTGCCCCGGCACACCATCAAAGCGGTGATCGTATCCCATGAACATTCCGATCACACCAGAAGTGCCGGTGCCATGGCACGTAGCCTGAAAATCCCGCTGTATATTTCGCCCGATACCTACGACTACTGTGCCCATCGCCTGGGCAAGGTCGAGAGCTGGCTCAGGTATTTCGAATCCGGGATTGATTTTTTGGTGGGCGACATCCTGGTGAGGCCTTTCCGCTCTTCGCATGATGCCATCGATTCCAACAACTTCTGTTTCGAGCATGATGAGCGCAGGCTGGGAGTGGCGATCGATCTGGGCTACCCCACCAAACTCACCATCCACAAACTCAGCGAGGCGCATGCCCTGATCCTGGAATCCAATCACGACCACGATATGCTGATGGAAGGCCCTTACGAATGGAATCTCAAAATGAGGGTAAAAAGCGAGCACGGCCATCTTTCCAATGATGAAGCGGTGAATTTGGTCTCGCAAGTACTGCATCCAGGGCTGCGAAATCTGGTGCTGGCGCATCTTTCCGAAACCAACAACCTTCCGGATCTGGCCTTTAAGGTGATGGATGCATACCTGCAAAGCATCGAGAACGAGATCAAGCTCCATGTAGCCAGTCAGAACATCCACACCGGCCTGATCGATATCTAATATCTTATAACAATCCTGTAAAATACCCTACATCAACATCATCGGATCGATATCCAACTGCTTGCTGATTCCCTTTTGGGGCTGAAATCCATGTTCAATATATGCTACTGCCTCACGAATCTGAGTCGTGCTTGCTGCTTTGAGGATCACATGATAGCGGTAAAGCTGATTGATCTTGGCAAAAGGAGCGGGGCTGGGTCCCAGGATGATCAGATCCTCACTTTGCAGCGGTAAAAAAGTCCGCTTCAGCCGGTCCATTTCCTGAGTCAAAACGCCCAAGTCTATACCCTGATAGAGCAGGCGTGCCAGGCGAAAGGCCGGTGGATAGCTCAGTCGCTTGCGGTAGTTCATTTCCTCGCTGGCAAAACTCTCAAAATCCTGCCTGCTGGCGCATTGGATGGAGTAATGCTCCGGATTGTAAGTTTGGATGATCACCTCTCCCGTCTTTTCCGCACGGCCACTGCGTCCAGCCACTTGGGTGATGAGTTGAAAACTGCGTTCCGAAGCCCTGAAATCCGGAATATTGAGGCTGATATCGGCATTGATGATGCCCACCAGAGTCACCCCCGGAAAGTCCAGCCCCTTCGTGATCATCTGCGTGCCCAAGAGGATATCTATTTCTTGCCGTTTCATGCGTTGATACATACTCTTTAAAGTACTGCTGGAGCTATCGCTATCCATGCGCAGAATCTTGGCGGAAGGGAAGAGCAGCTTCAGGGTCTGCTCCACCTTTTGCGTACCGGGAGAGCCATAGGAAAAGCTGAAGCCCTGGCAGGAAGGACAGCGTCGGGGAATGGGATAAAAATGCCCACAATAGTGGCATTGCATCTCCTCGCGATCCCTGTGATAATACATGCTGATCTCGCAATTTGTACAGGTGATCAGCTTGCCGCATTTCAGGCATTGCACGTAGGAGGAATAGCCGCGGCGATTTTGAAAGAGAATCACCTGCTCTTTCCGATTGAGCCGCTGGGTAATGGCTACAGCCAGTTCATCTGTGATCAGCTCCGGATTTTGGCTGTCGCGCAGATCGATGAGCCGAACCTTAGGCAGAGTATAGTGCAGGGGGCGGCTGGTGAGGCGATGCAGTCGGTATTTATCAATCTGGGCATTGTGCCAGCTTTCCAGGGAGGGGGTAGCGCTGCCCAGGATGATCTGTGCTCCGCTTTTCTGCGCCCGCACGATGGCCAGATCACGTCCGTTATAGCGCGGCACATTGTCCTGTTTATAGCTGCTTTCATGCTCTTCATCCACGATGATCAGTCCCAGATTTTGCACCGGCGCGAAGACCGCGCTACGGGCACCGATCACCAGTCGGCATTCGCCGCTTTTGATCTTTTGCCATTCTGCAAATCGCTGTGCCTGGGTCAATTGACTGTGCATCACCGCCATGCTGTTACCAAAATGGGAATCAAAACGATCCAGCATCTGTGGAGTGAGCGCGATTTCCGGGATCAAAAAGATCACACTTTGCTGGGCTTCCAGATACTTGCGGATGATCTCTATATAAACCTCAGTCTTGCCGGAGCCGGTGATGCCATAGAGCAGATGCACCTGATACTTGCCATAATCTTCCAGAATTTCGCGGATGGCTATATTCTGTTCATCGGTCAGAGTGATCTCTTTGGTGGCGCTGCCTTTCTCGCGAAGGAAACCGGAATCCTGCACCTCGCGCGGGAAGATGCGGATGATGCCTTTTTTTACCAAGGCCTTGAGTGCGCTGTATGAGATGAGGCTGCTGATATCTGCCATGAGGAAGGGGCTCTCGGGCTGTGCTTTGATCATCTCCCAGGCTTCACGTTGCCTGAGGGGCAGATCGTTTTCCTCAAACTCCTGCCCTGTCACTTCGATGAAATTCTTCTTCTTGGGCTTGTCCCGATGCTTCACACTGTGATTGAGTACTATGTAGCCCTCGTCTTGTGCGGCTTCTGCGAGCTTGTAAACAGGGTAATCTGGCCGGCTTTTTTTGAGCTCGGAGAGCTTGAGCTTGTCCTGCTTTTGCAAGGCTTCATAGAGAGGTAAGTAATCCTCCGGAATCTCTTTGCTGCTGCCGATCCAGCTTGCCACGGCGTCCACGTCGCATTGCAAGCGGCTGGGCAGCATGGCAAATAGGGCTTTGCCCACCGAACAGTGATAGTACCAAGCCATCCATTTTGCCAAATCCAGGAGCTCCGGAGGCAAGACTGCCTCCTCATCCAGGACCTCTACCACGCTTTTGTAACGATAATTTTGTGCTTGCACTTCTTCCATGCAGATGCCGAGCATCAGCTTTGCCCGCAGCGGCACCAAGACTCTGGCACCATAGACAATGCGCTGCGTGCTGCTATAACTGAAATCCGTGTCGATCCCCAAAGGGAGACATACTTTGTAATAATACATGGATTGAAGACATCTGAAAGCCCCTTTTTTGTCAACACAAAGCTTCCCGGGCATTCCCCCCTGCTGTCCCATTCGTTGACGTGGAGATACCGTGGAGATAGCAGGAGAAAATCCTCTGATCTCCACGGTATCTCCACCATGGGCTATCCGGATGGGATGCTGCATTTCACGGGCAGGAAAAGCTAAATTAAAGGAATGGTAGCTGATGAATAATAGATAAAAGCCTGTTTGACAGCCGCCTACACCTTGAATTCTGAAAACTCCCGTAGCCCAAACCTGCGCAAAAGCAAAGCCGCAAGCACCCAAACTACCATATTCCAAAACTCCCGCACCCCCGCAGCTCAGAACTTCCGCAGCCCAAATCTCAGCTTTCTCTTGACGTCATTTTGCCTTTCAAATAGCTTGCACAGTGATCACAAATAGCATTTGCATTTTTATAATACAAAATTGGGAGAAGATAGATTTATGCCAAAATGGGTGAAACACATACACTTAGCTGCCCTCTTGCTGCTCTGCGCCTTTGGGCATGCCATGGTGCCTCCGCATCCGCTGTATGGTGATATACCAGAAAGCTGGGAGCCCACCAGGGTACCTGCGCTGAGGAATTTCGCTGCGGGAGGTGGAATAAATTCCACAGACTCCCCGGCTCTGGGTCGCAAGCAAAAACAGGGTGCTTTGCCATCGAAGATTTTGACTCTGATGGTGGAATTCAGCGATGTCCAATTCAAGAGCCAGCCGCAGTATCCCGATACTGAGTGGGGGCATGATCTGGCCTTTTTTGAAAGGTGGATGCTGCATCTGAGCGACTTCTTTCTGGATGCCTCGCATGGAAGCTATGAGATGGATTATACGGTGTATCCCCAGGTTTTTCAATTGCCCAAAACGCTGGCTTACTATGGAGCAGATACTGGTGGCAGGACCGATACCCGGCTGCCGGAGATTTTACCGGATTTGATGCCGCTCACGCAGGCTCTGATCAATTTCCAGGATTACGATGCGGTGATCATCTTTCATGCCGGAGCGGGCCAGGAAGCTGATATAGAACGTATTCGCAAAGATTCGATCTGGAGCACCTTCCTCACCCGCAGACTCTTGCAATCCTATTTTGACAGCGAAAATGACGATTATCCCGGCTTTGAGACCCCCGATGGCGCGATTTTGACAAACGTGGTGATCGTGCCCGAGGATGAATATCACGATTACTTCCCGGCAGAGGGTGAAGAGAATGCGGGAGCTTATCTGTTCAGCATTTATGGAGTTTTAGCCCATCAGTTTGGCCATGTTTTGGGGCTGCCCACCCTCTTTGACAACGATAGCAGCAATGGCGCCAGCCAGGGCATTGGAAATTGGGGCCTCATGGGCACCGGAGTCTGGAATGCCGGCGGTTATGTGCCCGCTCAGCTTTGTGCTTTCAGCCGCTATTACCTGGGTTGGGAGGAGGCTGTTACCTTGGTTGACGACGGTGAGGATTTCCCTCTGGATCACTTTCTAAATCATGATCAGGAGGCCATCCGGCTCTACAAAGTGCCCATCTCGGAGCGTGAATACTACCTGCTGGAAAACCGTCAGCAAAATCCTGATGGCAGCCTGGATCCTTATCAAAATCTACCCAGCTACAGCTTTAAACTCCTGCCGGAAGGTGAACAGGAGTACTATGAGGATTTTCCCGAGCTACCTTTTTTCAACTTTATGCAAAACCGCTATTCCGGCTCGGAATGGGATTTCTTCCTGCCCGGATTTGGCATGGACCCTCGCACGGATGGCAGTGGAATCCTGATCTGGCATATCGATGAAAATGTGATTGAGGAGAAATTCACCCAGAATTTTGATCTCAATCGCGTGAATGCCGATGCGCATCACAAAGGCGTGGATCTGGTGGAAGCAGACGGCTTTCAGCATCTGGATACCGCTATCATGGATGAGTTTAAATATGGCGGCTACGAGGATAGCTATCGCTCTGGCAACAACGATTATTTCGGTTATGGTCTGCACGATGGACTCTTCTGGCTGCCCACCGCGGAAAGCCATTATGGCGGGATTCCGCTGGAGATTTACGACATCAGCGCAAGCAGCAATCAGATGAGCTTTAGCCTGCGCTTTGCCTGGAAGCTGGATGCGGGATTTGATGGTCCCAGTCTCTTGCCGGCTGCGGCGATAGACTTTGATGGGGATGGTTCCAAGGAGATCTTTTATCCCATGTCCGATGGCAGGCTGGCCCTGTTTAAAAACGACAGCATGGCTCCGGGCTATCCGCAATATTATCAAGAAATTACGCAGCTATACACCTGGGATGGTGAGGCCTTGTATCTGCCCATGCAGGTGGAACAATTGCTGCGCCTGGCCCGCAAAGATCAAAACAGCACCCACTTTGTGCTGAATCTGTTTAATTACGCATGGATCAGCCATCCTGTGGATATGGGCTCGCAGATGGTATTGCCCTTGAAACAAACCGATAGTGGCCTGTCCGAAATCATGCTCTATGATAAGCTCACAAATGAGACTCAGCCTGAGTATATCATGCCCCAGGGCGAACTGACAGCCAATCTGCTCTATCACGAACAGAAAATCTACGGCCTCAGCAAGACAGATCGCTATCACCTGCTGCGAAAAGACAGCGTCAGTGGCGATTTGCAGAACTATGATCTTCCTCTGCCCGCGGATTCATTGTGCATAGGCCTCTTTGCTGCGCCGCTCAAGCAAGAATTCAATCTCATTGTGCAATGTCCAGCCAGTGTCTATGTATATGAATTAGCGGAAGCTACCAACGAGTGGAAACTTTTACCAGGCTTCCCTTATGCCTTGCCGGATAGCACTTTTGCCCCTCTTACCATTCAGGATTTTGATGGCAATGGCAGCCTGGATCTCATCCTGAGCACAGCCAATAGAGTGTTTATCATCGATTATAGCGGCAGTGATATGAGTCCCGCGAGCCTCAATATGGGCCTCAGGGACGATCGCATCAGCGCCGGAGCTTTGGCTCTGGATTTGGATGGGGATGGCAAGATGGAGCTGGCCTCTGCTCTCAGCTTGAATCGTCTCACAGTCTGGAACAATAATTACCGGCTAAAGTCCGATTTCCCAATCTCTTTTGCCAATCGGGGGCGGCACCTGCCTTTTGTGACACAAGGTGCAGATGAGGATTATTATCTGTGGATAGCCTCGGATAATGGCAGCATCTCCCGCACAAAACTGCCGGACTACAATCCCCTGAGGGCAGATGAGAGCTGGCTTTGTGAATATGCAGATCTGCGCCGCACCGCTTCCCGCGGACCCAGCACAACGGATAATCAATTTCAGAGCGATGGGAAATTTGTTCTGAACGAGTTGTATTTCTTCCCGAATCCTTTAAAGAAAATATATGAGCCCCGCCTGCGCCTTTCGGTGATGCCCACCCAGGATATGCAGGTGGAGCTGAAGATCTTTGACATCAGTGGCAAAATGGTTTACAGTCACAGCGCTTTGGCCTACGCCTATCTGCGCAATCTGGAGATATTTGAGATTCCCGCCCACAAACTCAGCAGCGGGATCTATATAGCGATCATCAGCTCAGGGGGTGAGACCCACCGCCTGCGCTTTGGCATAGAAAAATAAGGAGCATAGCTTCATGAAAAGATATATCATTATACTACTCACCATAGGCCTGGCTTGGGCTCTGATGGCAGACGTGCATTCAGATGCCGGAAAATACGGTTACCAGTTTTTGAATGTCCCGGTGAGTCCGGTGAGCCTGGCTCTGGCCGGACGCGGGATCCACTATGAGAGCAATCACACCAGTTGGCTCTGGCAGCCCGCATCTGCTGTGGTGGAAAGGGACAAAAGCCTTTCTGCCTCGCACAGCGCCTGGATCGGGGATACGGCTTATAGCTCCCTGGTATATTCTTATTCCACGCGCAGTTCACACTTCGGTTTGGGGCTGATCAATCTGAGCTATGGCGAGATCGATAAGCGGGATGAGACCGGACTCTTGATCGGGCACTACAATCCCTCCGATATCAATGTGCGGGGAAACTATGCGCTGCGTATCAATCCCAGCTTCTATCTGGGTGCGAATCTGGGAGTGATCTATGAGAAATTGGATACCGCTTCATCTCTGGCACTCAGCAGCGATCTGGGTACCACCTGGTTGCCACCTGTAGCTGGAAGCAGGGTGTCATTTGCCGTGCGCAATCTGGGCATCAGCAATAAAACCGATGAAGAAAGCATAAAGCTGCCCCTCAGTCTGGACCTTGATCTCTACAAGAGCCTGGCTCTGGGAGGGCAAGAGCTGGGACTGGAAGCCTCTGTCATCAAAGCTCTGGACGAGGATATACGCATTGCCCTCAGCACAGAATTGCAAGTCTTGCAAAAGCTGTATCTCAGAGCTGGATACAAGTTTAATACCGATGTCGAAAGCTTCAGCGTGGGCATGGGTTTGGAGCTCTTCCGCATTGCCATCGACTATGGCTTTGCCGCTTTCAGCGAAGGTTTGAGCGACGTACACAGCTTTGGCCTCAGCTACCAATTTTAAAGGATTGATATGACACCGAATTGCCCTTTTCAGCTTAGTAAAGCCCGTCCAGCGCATTTTGCAGCCTCTGCTCTGCTGATTCTCTTGATGCTCCTGCTTCAGCGCCCGCTGCTGGCGATACAGGCTTACACTCCGGGACAGATACTCTTTAAGACCAGCTCCCCGACGCAGATCACGAGAGGTAAAACCGGACTTTCAGATTTTGATACCTTCTTAAGCCAATATGGCGTGAAAAACGTGCAACCCATGGCAGGCATGCCGTCTGGACGCTACTTTAAGGCGAACCTCAGCCAAATGCCGGATATCCAGCAAATGAAGAGCTCAAGCTTTGCCGGCATCGAATACATCGAGCCCAACTACCTGCGAAAATTGCATGCCATACCCAATGATGCGCTTTTCTCCATCACCAAACCCCTGCTCAATCTCTGCAGTATCCCCCAGGCTTGGGATTACGGCACAGGCAGTCATCAAATCATCGTGGGCGTGATAGATAGCGGATTGCTCATCAATCATCCCGATATCCAGGCAAACGTCTATATCAATCATGGCGAGATTCCGGATAACGGCATTGACGATGATGGTAATGGCTACATCGACGACTGGTGCGGTTGGGACTTTGTGGATGCTCCTGAGATGGCAGATATTGCTTTGGGAGACTATTTGGATCCGGATAACGATGTGACGGATGAAAACTTTCATGGCACCCACGTCTCTGGGATCATCGGAGCTCAGGGTAACAACGGTATCGGCGTAGCCGGAGTGTGTTGGAACGTGCGGATCATGCCTCTGAGAGCTGGGTTTAGAACTCCGGATGGCGGCTATTTGCAGGATGATGACTGTGCCGCGGCTATCATCTATGCAGCAGATAACGGCTGCCATGTGGTCAATATGAGCTGGGGAGACCCAAACTATTCTGCGATCATTGCCGATGCCTGTGATTATGCCTATGCCAAGGGAGTGGTCCTGGTGGCTTCATCCGGCAATGATGTTGGAGAGAATATGGGGTATCCGGCCCGCTTATCAAACGTGATTTCGGTGGGCAGCGTAAATAGCGCCAAAGTGCCCTCCGGATTTTCCAGTTATGGCCACGATCTGGACTTGATGGCTCCTGGTGAAGCTGTGTTGTCCACATACAAAGACACTGGCACGGATATGTATATGGAGATGAGCGGTACTTCGATGAGTTCTCCTTTTGTTACCGGCAGCATAGCCCTGCTTTTGTCACTGGTTCCAGGGCTGAGTCCCGCGGAGGTGCGAGCGCGTCTCTTGGGTGCTACAGATGATATCGGTGCCCCCGGGTATGACATCACTTCCGGACATGGTTTGCTCAATACTAAAAAGCTTTTAGACAACCTGAATCCGCTCTATGTGCAGATAGACTATCCTCTGGATCAGATTGGTATCTCGGGCAGCACCGAGATCCGGGGCAGTGTATATGGCGAAGATTTTGCCCGCTATTCCATAATGTATCGCAGCATGACAGATCCCAGTCTGGGGTCCTGGAAAGATGCTCGTGAACATACTTCCCAGCCTCACTATTTTACCAATCAGGTGCATGATGGAGTCTTGGGCGAGTTTTATGTTCCGCAAAGCTTCCCTGAGGGCAAGTACATGCTACGCTTGCAATATGAAAAGCGCCATAATAACCAGATGAAGTACAATTACTTCCGCATCATCACGGTGGATCGTAGCATCCCGGTGCTCAGAACAGAGAAGCTGGGTGGTTTTCGCCGTTACGAGCGTGAAAACCTGAAATATTACATCACTGCCACCTATGATGAGCTGGTGAGATCAGAGCTTACCATCTGGGATAGCAGCGCTCAGATGCACACAGTCTATGGCACCATGGTAGATAGCCTGCAAGTCTGGGTACTTCCGCCAAACCTCTCTCAGGGCAATATCGATATCAAGATCAAAGCTACCAACAACTCCAATCTCAGCACTGAGAGCCCGATCTTTCAGAACTTCCTAGATGTTCAATATGATAGCATCCCCACCCATGGTTATCTGCGTCGGGATATCGGGAAAGCCAGAGTACCGCTAAACTCCTGGCATGATTTTAACGGCAATGGCAGGCCCGAGTACATGGCCATGGATATCCCCAAAGTGGGATATGGAAAGGTCTTTGCCTATGAACCTGGTGCAGGTGGCCATATTCAGACTCATGCTTACAATGAAAGCTTCTGGCCTCTGGACATAGGCAATACCAAAGATGAGGGCATGGAAATGCTCTTGCTCCAATCCGAGATCGGCAAACTTTGGGAGACCATTCCTGGTCAGCAGTATCCCAGCGCAGATTCACTGATCTTCAACGATACAGGCATCATCGGCGGCGTTATTGCGGATTATAACAATAACAACAGCAAAGACGTTTTACTGGTGAAAAACCTCACCACCGGAAGGGTGATTCAGCTTTATGCCTGGAATAGCCAAGGTGTATTGGCTGCCCGAAACACACTGCTAAACAACACTGCTACAGATCAGAGGAACAACTTTGTGCCCACCATCATCGTGGAGAATTTTGATCAGGACAATCGCCCTGACATTCTCTGTGCGGATACCGATGGAGACGTCATGATCTTTGAAGTAATAAGTCAGGCAGAAGCGCCCATGGTCTGGCATCACCGCATGCCGGTAGCCAATACCTATCAGCTTGGCAGCGGGGATTTTAATGGAGATGGCAAGAAGGACTTTGTGGTGGGTGGCTACAACAAAAGCATGCTGAATCCAGATCTGAATTTCTGGCATTTTGAAGCCTTTACCTCAGATGGCAATGACAGCTACGCCAGCATGGGCTCCATTATGTTCAACGAGGTGGAATCCCAAAACGCCATCACGATCATGGATATGGATGGTGATGGCAAGGATGATCTGGTACTGGGCATCTCTCCCAATCTCTATATAGTCAAATATATAAATGGTAAATTTAAGCCCATATTCGTGGGAGACAGTACCATGAATTACCGGCTTGCGGCTTGGCGGGATGAGGCTGGCAAGGCTTGGGCGATCAGCAATTATGCGGTAACTGCCGATTCACTGATTGCGGTCGAGTGGGGCTTGGATGAGCCCTTTAATGGCCCTCCTACTCCGATGAATGTGTTGACGCAGGCTATTGGGCCGGATATGGTTCAACTGAGCTGGATCGAGCAGAATGCGGATTTCTACCGTATCTACCGCAAAGATGAAGAGGGGGAAATCAGCCTGATAGACAATGTTCTCGCTTCCCCATTCATCGATACTGGCCTTGAGGAAGGACATGAGTATTCCTATGCCATCAGCGCAGTGCATTTGGGCAGTACGCCCAGCGAAAGCATGCTCTCTGCCTGGCATTCCGCTCTTACCATGGCGGTTCCAGAGATCATCGAAATAGCCATGGTGGGAGATCACGAGCTCAGGGCTCTGTTCAATCAAGCGATGACCTCCTCTGTGCTAAACCCTTTGCTTTACAGCCTTTCTCATAATCTGGGACATCCTATTTCGGTAAATAGAATAAATCAGCAACATGGTATTCAACTGCGTTTTCGCGAGGCCCTCCCTGCCATCGAAGGCCTCTTTAGTCTTGAGGTGCAAGGCGTTACCGGTCCCAGCGGAATCCCGATCGCTACCCACAGCTATACCTTCCCTTATGTGCAGGATCTTGAGGCGCCCCGGGTGCAGAGTGTGAAGGTCCTGAGCGGCAGGAACAGCGTGGAAATCACCTTTAATGAAGAGATCAATGAGCTCTCCGCCAGCTATCTGGGCAACTACAAATTATCCTGTCCGGAGAATGATGCCAATAACAGCATCGCAGCTCTGCAGGCAGAAAGTAATAGGGTAATCTTAACCTTCACCCACGGCCTCAGATACAGCAGTGATGCCTATTTTGTCAGAATTGAGAACGTCACCGATTTGTTTGGAAACATCATCTCTCCTTTGCACAATCTGGCTCGTTTTGCCTTGCGGGATATCACCGATCTCAGCGACATTGTGGTCTTCCCAAATCCTTTCTACACAGCCCGGAATGCTGAAATAGTCTTCATGAATTTCCCCGCTCATAAGACCGGTAATATAGCTATTTACGATGCCAGTGGCGCTTTGGTTTACAAGACCAAGCTGGGAGCCTTTAGCCCTGAAAACAACCGCATCACCTGGCGCTGGAATGCCAAAAACCATCATGGCAAATCGGTCTCCAGCGGAATCTATTTTTATATCATCGAGATGGATGGTGAGCGTGCCAAAGGCAAATTTGCCATCATCAATTAGGATTAACTTATGAATAACGAAACATATTTGGACGAGCTGGAGCTTGAAGAAGTCGAAAGCTGGGACGAGCTGGAAAAGGGCGAAAAGACTGCCTTTATCGCTGCCCTGATCCCCTCCCGTGAAAGCGAAGCAGATACAAAAGCCTCCATAGAGGAGATGCAGCGCCTGGCCGATACCGCCGGCATCACCATCCTGGGACACTATACCCAGAGGCGCAATCATCCGGAACGCAGTACCTATTTTGGTAAAGGCTTTCTGGAGGAAATCCACGCCCAAATGCTCCAGACCAAGGTCGATCTGCTGATCATCAATGATGAACTCAGCCCCGTTCAGGGACGCAATATCACCGATACTTTTGAGATCAGAGTGATCGATCGCACCCAAGTGATCCTCAGCATCTTCCACGATCATGCCCGCAGCAAAGAGGCGAAGCTCCAGGTCAAGCTGGCTGAATTGCAGTATCAGCTTCCCAGGCTCCGGCATCTTTGGGCGCATTATGACCAGGAACGCGGCAGCATGCGCGCCGCTGGAGGATCTGCCTCCCGAGGCATGGGCGAAAAACAGATCGAGGTCGATAAACGTCTGATCCGCTTGCAGATCCGCAAGATAAACAAAGCCATAGATCAGGTTACTGCCCACAAAGAAACGCAGAGAAAACAGCGGGGTGACAGCAAAAAGATCTGCATAGTGGGCTATACCAATGCTGGCAAATCCACCCTGTTCAACGTGCTTACCGATGCGGGCGTCCTGGTGGAAGACCGCCTTTTTGCCACCCTGGATTCCACCAGCAGACAGCTCAAACTCAGCACCGGAGCGCCGGCCGTGCTCTCTGATACAGTGGGCTTTATCTCCAATCTTCCGCACCATCTGGTAGCCTCTTTCCGCGCTACCCTGATGGAAGCCGTGGATGCAGATTTGCTGTTGCATATCGTCGATATTTCCGATCTCCGCCACGAATATCACGTCGCTCAGGTCAATGAAGTGCTCGCCAGCATCGGCGCCTCTGAGATACCTCAAATTATCGTCTTAAACAAAAAAGACCTGGTCGATAGCAGCCTCTGCACGATGCTGAGCAGGTATTATGAAGATGCTGTGGCCATCAGCGCCGCTAAGAACCTGGGGATCGAAGAGCTGCTGCAATTGGTGGAAGAAAAGCTCATGCAAAACAAGCTTTACCACCTGCTTTTGCCTTATACGGAGAATGCCCTGGTCTCCCGCCTGCACGAAATCGGCAAGATCACACAGGAAGACTACAAGGAAGACGGCATCTATGTGAGCGTGATTTTAGGCGCTGCGGACAGCTATCTGATCCAGGACTATATTATTCCCCAATGAGCACTTGAGGCCGCTTCAACTCGAGTCGAAAGCGGATTAAAAACAAGTCCGGTGAAGGAGCGCGGCCTCAGCTTTATGCTTGACATAATAACTGTGGACAGTATTTCAGTATTATAGAAAAAAATAAGATATAGGAGACAATATGAGAAAACAGATTTCTGCAAAAGAAGCTGCTGCCATGATCCCGGCAGGCAGCAGGCTGGCCATCGGTGGCTTTCTTGCCGTCGGGGCTCCAGAGTGCATCATTGATGCCATCGTAGAAGCCAAAACCCCTGATCTGCACATGATCGTGATCGCCTCTGATTGGGAAGACAAAGGCGTGGGCAAATTGATCGCCGCCAAACAGATCAAGAGCGCCCAGGTCTCGCATCTAGGCACAAACCGCACTATTCAGGCTCAGATGAATGCCGGTGAAATCGATATCGAGCTCGTTCCTCAGGGTACCCTCATGGAAAGAGTTCGCGCTTGTGGCGCCGGCTTGGGTGGAATCCTTACTCCCACAGGCCTCGGCACCGTGGTGGAAGAAGGAAAACAGATTTTAACCGTAGAAGGAAAAGACTATATCCTCGAGCCCGCTATTTGCAGCGATTTTGCCTTGGTCAAAGCCTGGATGGCAGATCGTATGGGCAATCTCGTGTTCCGCAAGACCGCCCGCAATAGCAATCCCATCATGGCTATGGCCGGCAAGATCACCATCGTGGAAGCCGAGCATATCGTGGAAGTGGGCGATCTGGATCCCGAACTCATCGCTTGCCCCGGGGTTTTTGTGAATTACATCGTTCAAAGCACGGAGGTGACCAATGGATAAGAGAGAAATGATCGGTAAAAGAATCGCCCAGGAATTCAAAGATGGCGATTATGTAAATCTTGGCATCGGCCTGCCTACCCTGGCAGTGAACTATATTCCAGAGGGCATACGTGTGATCTTCCAGAGTGAAAACGGCATGCTCTGTGTGGGTCCCAGTCCCGATGAAGGCTGCGAAGATAAAGATATGATCAATGCCGGCGGTGGATTTATTTCCGAGCTCAAAGGTGCTTCGTTCTTTGATAGCGCCTTAAGCTTTGCCATCATCCGCGGCGGACACATCGATGCCACAGTCTTGGGAGCCCTGCAGGTAGATGCCCAGGGCAACCTGGCAAATTGGATGATCCCCGGTAAAATGGTACCAGGCATGGGTGGAGCGATGGATCTCGTCACCGGAGCCCGGAAAGTGATCGTGGCCATGGAACACGTGGACAAGCGTGGCAACCCCAAGATCTTAAAAGAGTGCAACCTCCCCCTCACTGCCAAGGCAAAAGTAAGCCTGATCATCACCGATATGGCTGTGATCGAAGTAACCCCCGAGGGCCTCGTGCTCAAAGAAATTGCAGCTGGCATCACGGTGGCAGAAGTCGTCGCCGCTACTGAGGCGGAGCTTATCGTGCCCGAGCATCCGCATATGATCGGCAGCTTCGGCCAGTAAAGAGGCCACTTAACCTTATCTAAAACCGGGACTTAGCTTCCGGTTTTTTCTTTGGCCCGTGTGGAGAGTGAAATAGACGGCTCTGGCAAGTAAAAGCCTGCCAAGTGCTAATATGCCTCTTGCAGGAGATCGTCGATGGCGATCCTGTTTTGCAGGACACTCAGCACCAGATCACTATTTTCATAGAAGATCCTGCCGAGCTCGGGATCAAATTGTAGGCTTCGTTTGTCATAGACCTCTTGTACTGCGCTGCGAAAATCCAGATTACTGCGATACTTGCGTTTGCTGGTCATGGCGTCAAAGCTATCTGCCACGCTCACGATGCGGGCAAGGGGGTGGATGTCCGAGCCTCTCAGGCCATAGGGATAGCCCCCGCCATCATACCATTCATGATGCTGCAAGATGATCATGCCCACAGCCTTGGGCAGGCCGATGGGCTCCACAATCTTCGCCCCGGCGACGGGATGCCGCTTGATGATGTCATACTCGCTATCGGTGAGGCTTTGTTCTTTGTTCAGGACGTTGCTGGTCACGCCGATCTTGCCCAGATCATGCAAGAGTGCGCCTATTCTGAGCTCGCGGAGGTCGTTTATGTCCAGCCTCGCAGCTTTGCCCAGCCCCACGGCGATCGCAGTAACCCTTTCGGAATGCCCCAAAGTGTAGATGTCATTTACTTCCATGGCATTGACCATCGCGTGGATAGTGTTCAGATAGCTGCTTTCGAGCATGGCTTTGGTCTTTAGGAGCTCGGCAGTGCGCTCCATCACGAGATCTTGCAGCTTGTCCTTGTAATCCTGGTTTTGGATGCGGAGTCTGTTTGCCTCCAGGGCTTTGCGCACCGTGATGATGAGTTCGCTGATTTCAAAGGGTTTTCTGAGGAATTCATAGACTCCCAGATTGATGGAGCGGCGCATGGTCTCCTCTTCGCAATTGCCCGTGATCAGGATTACCGGGATTTTGCCATCGTATTCCCGTACTGCTTTCAGGATGTCCAATCCGTTTATCTTACCCATCTTCACATCGCTGATCACAGCGGCAAAATCATTTTCATAGATCATCTGCAGTGCCTGCTCAGGGTCGTTTTCGGTACTCACGATGTAATCCCTTTCATTTTGCAGGCTCAGACGGATACAATCCAGGGTGGCAAGGTCGTCGTCTATCACGAGTATCCGGGGCTTTTCTGTTTTCATATCATTTTTAGAGAGGTATCTCTTCCCCAAAGTCATTTTCCAGGATCAAATCCGGAGAGTTATTTGCCACTTTATTTACTGCCGGACTTACCTTGTGGCAGCTCAAGATGCCGTCCGGAGCGGGTGTCAAAAGCTCACGCGCCACAGCCAGGTCTTGCAATTTTGGATCCAAATAGAGATCGGCCAGCTCTTTCCGGATGATCACAGGCATGCGGTGATGCAGCTTTTGCATAAAGTCATTCGCTGCGGTGGTGATGATGCCCAGAGTGGGCAGATAGCTGCCATCGTCTCCTTCCCAGACATCGTAGATCGCTGCCAGATATAGCAGTGAGCCTTTCGCAGGATAGATATAATAAGGCGTTTTCTGCGGAGCTTTCCACTCGTAAAAGCCATTGACGGGCACCAAAGCGCGCCGCCGCATAAAGGAAGCTTTGAAGGAAGGCTTTTCTGTGATGGTTTCAGCGCGGATGTTGATCATAGCTATCTTGGGGATTGCCTTCATCCAGGAAGGAATCAGCCCCCAACGGAAATAGCCATCGTAACGCAGCTCGTCCTTCTCTACTATCGCCATCACTGGCTGAGTAGGAGCCACATTGTAAGATATCACAAGCTGTTCAGAGCTCATCTGGGCTTTGAGTTCACGCTCCAGTTGCCTCAGCTCTGCCTGCTTAATCACCTGAACAAACCTACCACACATCTTCAGTCTCCTTTCTGGTTGACAGTTTTTAGCTTTGGATATCTTGGCAAGAGATATTTTGTGAGTCGGCAAGCCACTGGCAAAAAGTAAAAGGAGAAACGATGACAAATAGAGATATAGACGAAGTAATGCGGCTGCTGGGGATCCACTTTGGCAGCGTGAAAACTCCGGTAGTGGATCTGATCCAGGCCCAAACCCAGGAGCCCTTCAAGGTACTGGTGGCCACAATCCTCAGTGCCCGTACAAAAGATGAAACCACCTCCAAAGTGGTGGATGAACTCTTTCAAGTGGTGCACAAGGCGGATGATCTGGATCTGCTGAGCGCTGAGGAACTGGACCGGATCATCTATCCGGTGGGCTTTCACAATACCAAGACCAAACACCTCAAGCAGCTTCCCAAAGTGCTGAGAGAGGAATTTGGCGGAGTAGTACCCTCTGAGATCGATGAGCTCTTGAAGCTTCCCGGAGTGGGACGCAAGACGGCAAATCTGGTGCGCGCTGTGGCCTTTTCCCTGCCCGCCATCTGTGTGGATGTCCATGTGCATCGCATCTGTAACCGCTGGGGCTACATCAAGACCAAAGATCCCTTCGAGACCGAGATGGCCCTGCGCGAGATCTTGCCCGCAAAGCACTGGCTGAAGATCAATTCCTATGTGGTGGCCTTTGGACAGAACCTGTGCAAACCGCGCAAGCCGATGTGTGAGATCTGCCCTATCTATGACTACTGCAAGAGGGTGGGAGTCTAATTGAGAATTGGGAATTGAGAATTGAGAATTGAGAATGGAGAATTATGGGGGTGATTGTTGGATTGCAGGCGTCTCGCCTGCAGAGCAGGGGACCTGCTCTTATTGTTCAAGCCTGTTTCCTGTTTTCAAGGCCTGCGGCCTTGTTGGACGCGAGACGCATCCAATCCAGCAGGCGGGTTTACAGCCTTATAAAGTGTCTATTCTGACTTTATCATCTTCATTTGACAAACCGCCTCCTTTGCCTTAAATTATCACTATGAAATGTATATTCTGCGCCATCCCGTCCCAGACCTACATCCTGGAAAACACAGATTTCTATGTGATCCCGGACAAATACCCTGTGAGCAAAGGCCACAGCCTGATTATCTCAAAACGGCATTTTGAGCACTACTTTGAACTCACAGATGAAGAGGCAGCATCCCTGCTCCAGATCACCCGCGAACTCAAAGCCAGCCTGGATGCAGAGCATCAGCCTACGGGCTACAACCTTGCTATGAATTGTGGCCGTAGCGCCGGACAGACTGTCTTCCACTTCCACATGCACGTAATCCCAAGGTATAAATGATCCCATAAATCAAGGAGCACATTATGTTTAAACGCTTGATTATTCTTACGTTTCTCAGCCTGGGCCTGCTCTTCGCCCGGCAGCATAATGTCGAGCTTGGCAAAGCCTGCATCCGCATCGATAAAGGCATGGATTTCTCTGCCTTCAAGTCTCATCTGGCCGCATTGGGTGTGATCCAGATCCAGCCCCGCTTTCAGACCACAAAGGACAATGGCGGTCTTTTAAAAGATATTTACGAGCTGAGCTTTGACCCGAAAATCAGCCCCTATAGCTTGGTGAATGCCTTGTCCAAACGTCCCGGTATCGTCTATGCCGAGCCCATCTTCATCGATGAAGTTCTGGAAAGCCCGGATGATTTCTATTACGCTCAGAGCTTGAATTTTGCCTCCATGCAGGCAGAAGCAGCTTGGGACATTCATAAATGTGAGAATGGCATCCAGCCCACCATCATCGGCATCGTGGATACCGGTGTGGCCTGGAAACATCCCGATCTGGCGGAAAACATCTGGCAAAACCTCGGTGAAGATGCCAATGGCAATGGCTACACCATGTACCACAATGGCAGCACTTGGATCATGGATACCGGAGATCTGAACGGCATTGATGATGACGGCAATGGCAAGATCGATGATCTGATTGGCTGGAATCTTATCCTCACTGCTGCTGGAGGAGAGAATAACGATCCCAACGATCCCGGTAGCCATGGCACCCGCGTGGCCGGCTTGGCTGGAGCGCGTACCAATAACGGAATTGGCGTGGCTTCCCTGAGCTGGAATCCCATCCTGATGCCCATTTCCTGCGCCTACCCCGGAGACACCAGCCAGATCTATAGAGGCTATGATGGCATCATTTACGCTGCGGAAAACGGAGCGCATGTGATCAATTGCTCCTGGGGTGGCATCGGTTATTCTCAGGCCAATAAAGAAGCCATAGATTACGCCAGCTCCCTGGGAACGCTCATCGTGGCTGCTGCCGGCAACGACAATAATTCCATCCCCTTTTATCCCGCCGCTTACCCCAAGGTGCTGGCCACAGCGTCGCTGAATAACGACGGCAGCAAATGGAGCGGTTCCAACTATGGTGCTTATCTGGATCTGGGGACACCAAATCAAAGCGTATATTCCACCACCCCTTCCTCTTACAGCATCAGTACTGGCTACACTTCCTACGCCTCTCCCATTGCCTCAGCCCTGGCAGCTTTGGTGAAATCTCAAAATCCAGGTATGAGCCGGGAAGAACTCGCCTATCAAATGAAAGCCACCTGCGACAACATCGATGCCCAAAATCCCAGTTACCAAAACCTTCTGGGCCAGGGCAAAATCAATGCCTACCGGGCCTTATCCGAGCCCAATGCCAGCATCTCTGAAGCGCTCAAACTTGAACTGTTTAGCATTGAGCCCCCCAATGACAGCAATGCAAATCTCGCGATCGAGCCCGGAGAAAGCTTCAGCCTCAATCTCAAACTCCGCAATTACACGGAGTTTTCGGCCTTGGGCAGCTTTACGCTCAGCACGAATGATCCTGATCTGCAAATTGTGAACTCCACTCATCAGGTCACTATTCCCCAAGATGAATTCTTTAGCTTGGCAGATGCTTTTGAAGTCCTCGTATCAGAAGGTGCCAGCTCACATTATGCCAGCTTTACTTTGACTGCCTCATCCTTATTGCCCATTCACAGCAGCGCAACTTTCGCTTTTAAAATCCTCATTCAAAATGGCGGTATCTTGGTCTGGGAAGCCAAAGCTGGTGCCAGAAATCAAAGCGGTACTTTTTTCAAGAATCAACTCTTGGCCCAGGGCAGGCAAGTGACTTATGGCAATTCCTTTCCAGCCTCTTTCAAGAGCTTTGAGGCTGTGTTTCTATCATTTGGCGCTAACGACAAAAGTGTTCAAACCTTGAACGAGCCCTGGATGTATGAGGCGATCCGGGATTACCTTATGGAAGGCGGTAAACTCTATGTGGAAGGCGCAGACGCCATCGGTTTTGATCTGGAATACTATCTGGACGCTCACACCGTGCTGTGGCCGCTTTTGGGCATTGCCACCGGCGAAGATGGCGCCACCAATCCCATCAATCTTCTCACTGCTGTACTCCCTTTCAGTGATCTGTCATTTACCGCCACCACCCAATCTGATCTGAGATATATCGATCTTTTTACCCCCCATCCTCTTTGGGGTCAGATCGCCTTCACCGAAGAGGGCTATGGCACAGTGGGCATCGCCGGAGCCGGAGAATATGGCCAAAAAAACCTGGTTTTCAGCTATGCCCTGGCCGAACTCACCGATGCTGCCGAGCCGAACACAAAAGCCAATCTCCTGCGTGATATCCTGATCTGGTTCATGGAATCACCTGTGGCAGAGCTCCAAGCCTCATCCCCCGTCCTGCAACTGAGCTGGCAGCCCATCCCTCTGGCACGAGCTTACCGCATTTATCACAGCGATCAGCCCCTTGGCGCTTGGGAGATCCTGATCGATAATCACCCCAATAGCCCTCTGGAGATAAATCCCCTTGAACAAAGGAAATTCTATCGCGTGCAAGCTCTTCCGTAAAGAAATGCCTGACAGTTTTTTTGATTGACATGAAAACGCTTGGATATTTCATTGAAATAGTCAGTACTGTATAGACAAATATCAATAACAACTGTATAGTTATATCATCCCAAGCACTTGCGTAAAACCCAGGCATTTGTCTGGTTCATGGGGAAAATGAAAGAATGTCCGGCTCAATTTAAGCTTGACAGCGTTTCATCTCAGCGCAATGTTGTAATAAAGCAATTAGGAGGTCAATATGACCAATAAGCTTCTTGGGGGCATAGCCCTCATCGTGATCCTACTGAGCTGCAGCTCCTGTGAAAAACTCCTGCGTATGAATTACAGGATCACAGGCACGGTTTCTGAAGAGGGGCAATGGCGACAAGCTGATGCAAAAGAGCTGCTCCCGAAGGATATTTACGTATCTGATGCATTGGTCATAAACTGCTCCGGAACCCTATTCACCAGTGCACCCTTCACCGAAACAGCAAGCGATCCGTTTCACGAGACCTGGACTCAAATTATTCCCGATTCTCTCAGTATAGCGTGGGGAAATTTCATTAGTGTGGACACAGTATCGGAAAAGATATATTTCTGTGCCAATAAAGGCCTATACAGTTGTAGCTATAGTGGTGAAGACTTGATAAAACATGCTCTGGATCTTAGTCTCACTTTTATCAACCCTGTACTATCTGCCGATCGCCGTTATATCACCATGTTAGACTTAAGTTCGGGATATAATCAGGGAAAGCTAAACCGCTATGATCTGCAAACCAGCGAATTGCTGCATCTGGAGCAACCCGGTGATGCCAGATGGGCTGCCTATAATCCCGAGTTAGATAAGTTTTATTACTTTTCTTCCCTCGGAGCTTTGCACAGTATCAATCCTGATGGGAGCGACGAAGTAAGCCACTTTGAAGGGTTTAGGGGCAAAACCTGGGAATTTTGCCAAAGCAATAAAGACAGATACATCGGAGCTTTTAGTAAAGCCAGCCCCAATGGGGGTACTGGAATGGTGTTCGACATCAGTACCGGGGAAGTATCCCTGATAGAAAACCTGGATAGGATGGCGTTTAACCCCTGTAAGAATGAGCTTAGCTACTCTATCAGATCTGATGCTAAGGCAAAATTATACAGAAGAAACCTTGATGATGGCAGTGAAGTTCTGATCCATAACGGTCGCGTGAAAAAGCCGGATAAAATTGCAACTTATCTTTCCTTGAACTACCGGCAAGATGGTAAATCCATGCTCTTCACGGCGATGGTGGCTACTCCATTAACTGCGGGCCTCTATGATGAATAATCTTTCGGAATGGTTTTGAGCAAAGGGTGAAGCGGGTATCTACCATCACGTTAAAACGCTAAAACGCTATAACCTAAAAACCTCTGATCCTAAAATGTTCTTGACTCAATAACAAAGATCTCAAACTATGTAAAGCACAGAAAAAGAACAGGAAAAGGATAGTTTAATGGTCGGAATTGCATTGACATACACCACCTTGGGCATAGATGCGCTCCAGGTTTCCGTGGAATGTGACCGCGATGGCAATATGCAGCACAACGTCAATATCGTGGGCATGCCCTCAAACTCTGTGAAGGAGAGCAAGGATCGCGTCTTTGCGGCCATTCGCAATAGCAAACTGAGCTATCATACCGGGCGTTATACCATCAACTTGGCGCCGGCGGATATCAAAAAGGATTCCTCTTCACTGGATCTGCCCATTGCGATCTCGATCATGATGAACAATGGTGGGGTGCCAGAGGCTGCTCTGAAGAAGATCGGCATCATCGGCGAGCTGTCCCTGGATGGCAATGTGCGTCCTGTGGATGGCGTCTTGCCCATCGCTATCGCCGCCAAACGCGATGATCTGGACCTCCTCATCGTGCCTCATGAAAATGCTGAAGAAGCCGCTATTATAGAAGGTCTCACTGTGATTCCGGTGACCTCGCTCTACGAGACCGTGCAATTTCTGAAAGGCGAAATCACCATCCCGCCTGCCACGGTGGATAGAGAGAAGATCTTCCAGGTGCTGAACGACTTTCCCTTGGATATGCACGATGTGAAAGGGCAATTTCAGGTAAAGCGAGCTTTGGAAGTATCCGCAGCGGGAGGGCATAACCTCCTGATGATCGGGCCTCCCGGCAGTGGCAAAACCATGCTGGCCAGACGCGTACCTACCATCCTGCCAGAGCTTACTTTGGATGAAGCTCTGGAATCCACAAAGATCCATTCCGTAGCCGGTTTTTCCAAAGATTTTAAGAACGGAATCCTTACTACCAGAGCGTTTAGAAGCCCCCATCACACTATCAGCGATGTAGCACTCATCGGTGGTGGAGCCTTCCCCAAACCTGGAGAGGTAAGTCTTTCCCACAGAGGGGTTTTGTTCCTGGATGAACTGCCGGAATTCAAGCGCACTGTGCTGGAAGTCTTGCGTCAACCCCTGGAAGATGGGGTGGTTACCATCGCCAGAGCCACGACCAGCTTGACTTTCCCGGCTGAATTCATGCTTATCGCCTCGATGAATCCATGTCCCTGCGGCTATTTTGGCGCCAATATCCCAAATCACAAATGCACCTGTGAGGGTTTTGCGGTGGATCGCTATCGGAACCGCGTCTCGGGACCCCTTTTGGACAGGATCGATATCCATGTAGAAGTGCCGGCTGTGAACTACTCGGATTTGGCAGCCCTGCCTTCCGGGGATACCTCGGCCACGATCCGGCAAAGGGTGAATAAGGCCCGTGAGGTCCAGCACCACAGGTTTCAAGACCACGGCATCTTCAATAACAGCCAGATGAATAGCAAGATGATGCGCAAATTCTGCAAGATGGATGAGGCCAGCCATGCCTTGATGCAAAACGCGATCGACAAAATGGGCTATTCCGCCAGGGTCTTTGACCGCATCCTGAAGGTAGCGCGGACTATCGCAGATCTGGAAGGCCTGGCCGAGATCAATAGCGAACACATCTCAGAGGCCATCCAATACCGCACCCTGGACCGTAAATACTGGCACTGAATACTTTTAATACAGACAATAAACTGGAGGAACAATGTACAAATATGCAATCGCCCTCATGTGCGTGGGTCTACTCATGTTCACAGGAGCCTGCTGCAAAAACAAATGCGTCAAAACACCCGAAGCGAACTTTATCGCCGAATTGGATCACGAGATCAGTACTGCCAAATTTAGCTCGCAAAACAACTCTTTTGCCTTTGATTTCATGCATCAGGTAGGCGGCGAAGGGCAGAATCTACTCTTCTCGCCCTTCAGCATAAACGGTGCGATGGGCATGGCCTATACCGGTGCCAAAGGCAATACTGCCGCTGAAATGGCCAAAGTAATGGGCTACCCCTACAGCCCAGAGCAGCAACACTATAGCTTCGACAAATCCCGGCAATTGCTGGAAGCTGTGCAGGAACGCAAAAAAGCAGAGCTGCATATCGCCAACGCCATGTTCAGCGCTGATACCAACAAAGCCCGGCTGGTGCCAAACTATCTGCAAACCTTGCAAAAATCCTTTGGTAGCGAGCTCGTTTATCTGGATTTCTCGCAGGCCAAGAAAAGCGCCGACTTCATCAATGCCTGGGTGGAAAAGCAGACCCAGGATCGCATCAAAGACATTGTGAGCGAACAACAGATTGCCGAGAGCAGCGACGGCTTGGTGCTGGTAAACAGCATCTATTTCAAAGCAGCCTGGTTTACACCTTTCAGCCGCAAAAGTACTATGGAAGACAAGTTTTACACCACTTCCCAGCAGGAAAAGGACTCCTACATCATGATGCCCATGATGCAGCAAAAAGCGGACTTCCGCTATGCAGAACTTCCGGAAGGACAGATTCTTGAGCTGCCCTTTGAGGATTACGAACTCAGCATGGTCTTTATGCTGCCCAAGGACATCGATGCCGTCAGTAAAGGCCTGAACGAGGAGACCTGGCTCACCTGGATGAAACACCTGGATGAAGAACAAGAGGTAAAGGTATTCCTGCCTCGTTTCCGCTTGGAACAAAGCCTGGAGAAACTTCCGGAGACCTTCCTTGCGATGGGTATGCGTGATGCCTTCAACGCCGGAAAGGCAGATTTCACCGGCATTCTGGCCCCTGGAAAGGATAATATCTACATCTCGGATATCGTACACAAGGCTTTCCTGGAAGTACTGGAAGAAGGCACCGAAGCTGCAGCAGCTACTCAGATTGGCTTTGCCAAGACCTCTTTTGAGCCCCCCGTGCTCAATGTCCCCATCTTCCGTGCGGATAAACCCTTTCTCTGTATGATAGTTCACAAGGAAGACAATACCATCCTCTTTGCTGGTAAAGTGGTAAAACCAGTAGCCGCGAAGGAATAAAATCTTGGGCGTTAAACGATAAGCCTTAGACGTTAAACGTTAAACGTTAAAACGCTAAAACCAAAAAATAGGCGATCTGCATGCAGATTGCCTATCTCATTATTAGCAGGTAAATCTCTTAGATAACCTTGCCACTCAAGATATCTGCTTCGTTGCATTTGCAGATATTCACGTATTGCTTATCGGGGCGCCAGGTGCCATCAGTCTTACGATTTTGGACCAGTTTCACCCGTTTGACTTCAGTATTGCAAACCGGGCAGATTATCTTTCCTTCAGTATGTGCATCATGAGCCGTTTTGGCGGCGAAGCTTTTTACTTTTCCCATGTTTATATCCTCTTATTTATTGTGTTCTTTCTATGTACGCGCTGGTGCGGGTATCGATTTTGATCTTTTCTCCGGCTTCCACAAAGAAGGGAACCATCAGGCGCAGTCCAGTTTCCGTGTAGGCTACTTTTCCGCTGCCGGAGGCTGTATTACCTTTGACATTGGGCTCGCACTCAGCGATGGTCATCACTACAGTGGTGGGCAGTTCGATGCCGACGATAGTGCCATCGGGGGTGGAGGCTACTGTGATTTCCATATTCTCGGTCATCAACAGTTCCAGATCTCCTATGGCCGATTTGTCCACCGGCATTTGTTCGTAAGTATCGATATCCATCAGGACAAAGAAATCCCCATCGCGATACAGATACTCTTTTTTACTGCGTTCGATACGCACTTCATCAAAAGAATCACTTTCTCTGAAGGTGTTTTCGATCACCTTGTCGCTGCGGATATTCTTTAGTTTTGAACGCATAAAAGCGGGACCTTTACCTGGTTTTACATGTAGAAATTCTACCACTTCCCAGAGGTCGTCTTTAAAATTTATCACCATTCCATTACGGATATCAGCCATTGTAGCCATATTTAAGTCCTTATATTTAGTCTAAGTTACCATGATTTTACAAATGCACTTTTTGGCAAGGAATTTCTTGAGAGGACCACATGGGTAGTCGTGTGATGCGGGCGATCTGGCCCAGGGCAGACATTCTCCCATTTCTTATCATCAGCCAATTTTGTTCTTTTAGTTCTCCCACCTTGTCAGCTCAAGTATCCTATCTGCATAGCTTATGGTAGAGATGGCATAGAGATAAGAGGATTTATTCCACGGTATCTCCACGTCATCTCCACGACAGCCAATGGGCAAGGACAGTGCTGAGGTAGTAGATCTCAGCCTCAAGTCCTCTGGATCTGGGCTCAGGGCAATTGCAAAGTATAGCTGAGGCTGAGACCCAGGTTCCAATTAAAACCGGGCTGGGGGATATGGGCATAGATCTCATAGCGCTTGTTCTGGAGATTATTGAGCCCCAGATCCAGTATTGCTTCCAGGTTTTTATAGGGGTATTTGATGTAGCTGGCAAAGTTCACGAGGTCAAAGGAGGGCAGGCTGCCAGCGAGGTTATCCACAGTGCTATACTGCTCACCCACAAAGTTATAGCTCAGGCTCAAGCCATACAGCTTTTGAGAATATTCTGCCGCTATAGAGCCTTTATATTTGGGGGTATAAGGCAGGTATTTGTCGTAAGTGGAGCTGGGCTCTCCCTGGTCATTTTTGGAGAAATCCCGGGCCTGGGTGAGGGTAAGACCCGCATCCAGTTTCAGGGCTTTGAGAGGGAAAAAGCGAAAGGCAAATTCCCAGTTTGTGATCTTGGCGCGGCCTACGTTGAAGGGGCGCCAGCTGGAGCCATTCAGGAAGTATTGTCGCCATTGGATGAGCTGATCGATGTCGTTAAAATAGTAGGCAGCAGAGCTTTCGAACAGGGCATGCTTGAAATCCAGCCCCAAGTGATAGCCAAAGGAAGTTTCGCTGTTTAGCGGTTTATTCACCAGGCTCTGGCTATCGCCGATCCAGTGCATATCAAAATATGAGGGGAGGGAAAAAGCAGTGCCAATGCTGCCCTCAACTGTGATCTCGATGGGCAGGTAGAGAGTGTTTTGTTGCTCTACCCGCCAGGTGGTATGCTCCTCGCCCGTAGTCCAATCCTGACGCAGAGCCAGTGAACCGCGTGAACTGAGTGCGCCCAGCTCGATTCCTTTTTCAACGCGTCCACTCAGGGCAGCGTTCAGGTCTTGATAGTCTTGAATGTCAAAATGATAGCTGCCCGCTGGATGCGACTCATAGTCGTAATACACAGGCTGCAATTCTCCGGTCACTCCCAGATCAAAGCCTTTGAGGTTCAAGCTGAGTTTATTCTTGATCAGGGGATTATAATAGACTTGCCGGTAGTGATCGTAGGCCACAAAACTGCTGCTCTCAAGATTGGTGTAGGTGTTTTTCTTATGCTCCAGGGAGAGTGAAAGTTCATTGTTCAGAGCTTCGTGAACATAGACCTGGCTTAGTTTGGCAAAGAGATTCGCTCCGCTCTGCTCTGCGGCGTCATACAAGTCGGGAAAGCTGACCGGTCCGGGCAATTGCCGTAGGTAGGAATTATAGTTAAACAGACACTCCCAATAGTGCTTTTCTTTATGATACATACTCTTCAAAAAGAAATAATCCGCAGCTTTGCGGTTGTTCAAACGGGGATATTCAGCATCAGGCTCCCAGGAAGGCGAGTACTTAAAATCATTGCGGGCAGCATAATGCGAGTATTCTGCACTGACGCTGTAGCGGGAGCGGGCAACTGACGCCAGATAGCGTTGGGAATTCATCCCATAGCTTCCAAAATCTGTCTGCAGCTCAGCTTTGGCATGCTCCTTCGGGGTGGTGGTGATTATATTGATGATGCCGCCAATGGCAGAGGATCCGCCATATACGGAGGAAGAACCCTTGATGATCTCAATACTCTCGATCTGAGAGGCGGGAATGCGGGAGAAATCAAAGGGCTCTCCCGCAGAATTCACGGCCACGCCATCCAGTAAAACCAAAGTGTGGCGGCTGAGATTGCCCAGGATCGAAAGGCTCTGAAACTCACCTGTGAGCGGGATATCCGCGCTGGTGATGGACTGCTGTTTGAGCAAAAGATCAGCGGAGCTACCGCCAGACGAATTGGTATCTGGATAGATGATCTTTGCATCCAGGGCCGGGGCTGCGGCGCTCTGGTAGTGATCATAAACCCGAACGGTGTAGAAGGCCAGTGGATCTTCACTGAGGACGATGTTTTTCGGCAGATCTGGGGCGGGAATTTCACGGCTGTGGTAGCTGAGGCGAGAAAAGCGGAGCAGAGCAGCCTCGGTTTTGATGGTGAAATAGCCTTCGTTATCGCTGAAGACATACGCTTTGCCCCCTGGGCAGGGTTGCTGGATTCGATGCGTCTCGCGTCGATTTTCGCTATCGTCAGGCTCTTCGCATCCTTGCACCAAGACTCTTGCAATGGGTTTGCCCGCCTCATCCACCACTCGGGCGGAATACACTGCAGCGAGGATGAGGCCCGGCAGGCACAGGGATAGGATTAGCAGGTACAGGGCTTTGACACGCATCAGAACTCCTTGATTAGATTTATGAAGTCAGCATTTGTGCCATAAGGGGATTGGTCAAGAAAGTTCTTTGCCCAAAGATAGTTTCCCCTTAGTCAAGTGGGGATACGGGCCTTGCTTAGAGCGGCTGAAGCTTGCGGAAGATCTGCAGAGGAATTAGTTATTTTTACATAAAGCATTTGACAAAAAGAGAGTGACAGACAGTTTGGCATGATAGCTTCGAATTCCTCTAAATATCAAGAGGCTATGCATTCAGACCAGTAAGAAATAAGGATATAAATTAACAATGCGAACTTTTGAAATGATTATTCCCTACCTGAAGAAGAGTTACAAGACCATACTCGGTGGCATCCTCATGCTGATCCTGGTGGATGTGGTGCAGCTCATCACACCCAAGGTGATGCAATATGCCATAGACAGCATCCAGGCGCGCACTATAGACCAAGGTGGCTTGATTTGGATAGCTCTTTTAATCATAGTCTTGGCTTTTGCAGTGATGATTCTGAGGTTCTTTTGGCGGATGCTCATCATCGGAAACTCGCACAGGATCGAGCAGAGTCTGCGGCAGGATTTTTACAACCATCTGCTGAAGCTCTCGCAAAACTTCTTTAACAAGAGCAAAACCGGCGATCTGATGGCCTATGCCACCAATGACTTGAATGCGGTGCGCATGCTTCTGGGTATGGGACTGATCGCCTTCATGGATATCGTGCTCATGACGGTCGCGAGCTTCTCCTTTATGGTCTCCATCAATTTCAAGCTCACTCTTTTGGCGGTCATTCCGATGCCAATTTTGTCCATTACCATCGGCTATTTTGGAAAACGGATGCACAAGCGTTTTGCCAAGGTGCAGGCTGCCTTTGCGTCCATGAGCGGTAAGATTCAGGAGAGCATCTCCGGCATCCGCATCGTGAAAGCCTTTGGTCAGGAGAAAAGCGAATTGGATAAGATAGATGAAGTATCTCAGGTCTATGTGGATGAAAACATCTCCATGGCCAAGATCGCCGGCTTCTTCCATCCTTTCCAAGGCTTTATCATCTCTTGTTCGATGATTATCACCCTCTATTTTGGTGGCAGGGCTGCCATCCGGGGAGATATTACCATCGGTGGCTTTATCGCCTTTTTCCAATATCTGGGCATGCTGGTCTGGCCGATGATCGCCATCGGTTGGATCGTGGATATGTATCAACGGGGAACAGCTTCACTGAAGAGGCTCAACGAGATTTTTGTGATAGAGCCGGAAATCAATGATGATGAAGCCGATATGAGCATACAGAAGATCAATGGCAAGATTGAGATTAAGAACCTCAGCTTCCGCTATGGGGAGACTTTGCCGCTGATCTTCAAAGATATCTCCACCTGCATCGAAGAGGGAAAGACCCTGGCGATCGTGGGGCCCACGGGTTGCGGCAAGACCTCTCTGATCGAGCTTTTGGTGCGCATTTACAATCCCCCGCGGAACACCATATATGTCGATGACAGAGAAGTGCATCGCATTCCGCTGCAAGTCCTTCGGCGTGATATGGTCTTGGTGCCTCAGGATATCTTCCTGTTTTCCGATACCATCGCCAATAACATCCGGCTCGGCAATCCCGAGGCCAGTGATGAAGAAGTTTTCGAAGCAGCGCGTATCGCCAATGTATATGATGAAATCAACGAATTTGATCACAAATTTGAAACCGTGGTGGGAGAACGTGGAGTGACCCTTTCTGGCGGACAGAAACAGCGCGTGGCCATCTCTCGAGCACTGCTCACGAACCCTGAGGTCCTGATTTTGGACGACGCCCTCTCTGCTGTGGATACGAAGACCGAGAGCCAGATCCTGGAGCGCCTCATCAAAGACCGCCAGGAAAAGACCACCATCATCATCGCCCATCGCATCTCCTCTATCCAGCATGCAGACAGGATCATAGTGCTCACCGATGGTGTGATCAAAGAGCGGGGAAATCACGATTCCCTGATCCGCGCTGGCGGCATTTACCGTGCTCTGTATGAAAAACAGAGAATCCGGGCCCGGCTCGAAAGTGAGGAGGTGCCATCATGATGCACGGAGGAAGAGGCGGTGGAGCCTTTAGTTCTGATGATCTGAAGACCAGAATCTACGATCATCGTCTGTTTTCCAAGATGGCCTTCTATCTGAAGCCCTATCTGAAACTCGTAATTATCTCTTTTATCGTGCTGATGTCTGTGACGGCTGCAGAACTGGTTCTTCCCTTGATCGAGCGTTCTGCCATTGACGATCACATTGTCTCCGACAAATCCATCGCCGTCTTTGTGGATGAAGCCCGCTATCAGGATTTCATGCACCGAAACTCTTCTGTAAAGCTGACAGAATATGCGCATGATGGCACCCATTTTGTGGTGATCTCTGCTCGGGACCGCAATAAGCTGGACAAGCCGGAGCTGAAAAGCCTGGAAGAAGAAGGCATCATCAGCGGGAATACGGTATTTCTGGTAAATGATAACCCCAAAAACAGGGAGATCTTAAGCAAACATCTGATTTTGGATGAAAATCCCAAAGATGGCATTGCAGATCTGGCCGGGTATTTCTACATCGGCAAGGATAAGATAGCCGTGGCCCGGGATCAGATGCTGGAATTGCCCAGAATGGAGCGCCTGGAGGTCCGCAAGGATTCCTCAAAAGCGCTGCTCTATCTGGCTGCTATTTACTTCATCCTTATTTTGGTGAGCTTTATCGCCAGCTATATCATTGCGGTGATGACTACTGTCTTCTCCCAAAGAGCCATGAATGACCTCAGACACGATGTCTTTGCCCATCTGCAAAAGATGCCTACACAATACTTTGATAAAAACCCGGTGGGACGCCTGGTGACGCGGGTGACCAATGATATCCGCGCCATCGATGAGATGCTGGCCAGCGGGGTGATTTCGATAGTGCAGGACGTGATCCTGGTGATCGCGATCATCATACTGATGATGTTCCTGGATTGGCAATTGGCCCTGGTGAGCATGGCAATTTTGCCGCTCCTGATTTGGGTAATCGTCGTCTTCCGCAAAAAGACGCGGGTGATCTACCGCAGCGTGCGCAAGCTTTTGGCCCAGCTTAATTCCACTCTGGCCGAACACATTGCCGGGCAGAAGATCATTCAGCTTTTTAACCAATATACGCATAAAAGGGATGAATTTAGCGAGATCAATCACAATTATTTCCTCACTGCGATGAAGCAGCTGAGGCTCTTTGCCTTTTTCAGACCTATCATCCACGTGTCTTCACAGATCGCCGTGGCCGTAATCATCTGGTACGGTGGTGGACAGATCCTCAAAAACGTGATCACAGTGGGTCTGCTCATGGCCTTTACCCAGTATATCCGCAAGCTCTTCCAACCCATCAATGACTTCAGCGAGAAATTCAACGTCCTGCAAGCCGCATTGGCCGGGGCGGAGCGCATCTTTGACCTCATGGATGAAGAACCGGAAGACTACCGCGCGGAGCTGGCCACAAGCAGGAAACTCACAGGCGAGATCGAATTCCAAAACCTCTGGATGGCATATAATGAAGAAGAATGGGTGCTGAGGGATATCAATTTCCACATCCGTCCCGGAGAAAAAGTAGCCCTGGTGGGACACACTGGCAGCGGTAAGACCTCCATCGTGAACCTGATTTTGGGCATGTACCCTTACCAAAAGGGACGCATTCTGGTGGATGGCAAAGACCTGCATAGCTATGCCCTCAGCGATATTCGCGACAATGTAGGCATCGTGCAGCAGGATGTCTTCATCTTCAGCGGCAATATCAGCGAGAATATAGCCCTGAATAATACCCAACTCACCCGGGACGAGATCAAAGAGATGGCAGTGCATGTGAATGCCGATAAGTTCATCCAACATCTGCCTGGGAAATACGACGAACCTGTGATGGAGCGCGGTGCCACTCTTTCCACCGGACAAAGACAGCTCATCGCCTTTGCCAGAGTGCTGGCTTACAATCCCTCCATCTTTATCCTGGATGAAGCCACCAGTAATATCGATACCGAGACCGAGATCCTGATCCAGGACGCTTTGGAGAAGATCATCAAAGGCCGCACCTCGATCATCATCGCGCATAGGCTCTCCACCATCCAGCATGTGGATCGCATCATCGTGTTGCACAAAGGCAGGATCGTGGAAGAAGGCTCGCACTTTGATCTCTTGGATAAGAAAGGACTGTACTACGATTTATATAGGCTGCAATACACCTAAAGCTAATTGACAATTGAGAATTCAGAATTGAGAATATTGGGGCGGACTTTGTTCCGCCCCAACCGTTTCATTTTAGCGCAGGGCACTTTATGTAGCGCAGGACGCCGTTCCTGCGAAAGAGTGAAGATTATATTCGCTACCGTTCCGCAGGAACAGCGTCCTGCGCTACCAGCCTGAGCCTTCCATTTGATTTTAACATGTCTCGAGTTCAAGACGAATCAAAAGCGTGATCAAGGCAAAGGGACGCCCTTAAGCTTCATGGCGTAATCGAAGCGACCTGCTGCTGCCCAAGAGGGGAAGATATTAGAACAATTCACCAATCGCGAGCCCAAATATCCCCTGATAAAGGGCTTGGTAAACCCCAGTTTTAGCCCAACTTTACCACTTTGAGTAGTTATATAGCTGTCCCGCAAGGACTTCAATTTTTCGTGGGGACTACATTTTCCAATCTTTCACAGGTTTTATAGTTGGATTCGGGCTCATGTTCAAAGCC
>Ga0265295_1001239_pt1 | contig 45984 bp, 37 predicted proteins | sample Munlansysbiofilm_FD_192503 | JGI IMG/M metagenome (GOLD analysis project Ga0265295, IMG submission 192503) | Leachate microbial communities from a municipal landfill in Southern Ontario, Canada - Methane capture system biofilm | ecosystem: Engineered > Solid waste > Landfill > Unclassified ...
TTTGGTTTTGACCCGGTTGAGGTCTTTGGGCACACTGACATAAGCCAAGAGGGGACTCCTTTCTCCTAATGGGCGTTGAAAATCGATTTAGACAAGCTCCCGGTTTTGAATAAAGAGAAACAGAGGAGCAGGGTATAGGCAGCGATTTGAAAGATGCTGACGTGGATGTTCTCGGTAAGGATGATGCTTTGTACCAGGACGGTGTAGATGGCGACACAAACCATCATGAAGAAACCCTGAAAACCCAGGGCAGCCAGGTTGCGCAAGTAGTTATTGCCCATCTGACCCCACTCCCGGTTAGAAAGAGTGGCAAAGGGGATTGGAGCAACCGAACAAGTTAGAAAGATTTCGATCATGCGGCCATAAAGGATTACCGTGATCAGGACTGAGAGCAGCTTCATAGCGTTGCCTACCAGCAGCGTTTCCATAGACAAAGCGGCCAGCTCCGGGATACCTTTATCCTGTAGTCCGGCAAGCATGCCTGTCAGGACAGTGCTGATATCGATATAGGCGCTACCGCGGATCAGAGCTGATGCAGCGTTGACCACATGCTGGGCGACATCAAAGATCGCCATAGTGATATCAAAAGTGCGTGTTACCAGATAGACAGCTACCCACATCTTGAGGAAGTACTTGAAGAAACTGAAACTGTCCCCGTCGTGCAGATTGTTCTTCTCAGTGATCATGGTAATCAGCTCGTAGCAAAGCACGAAGGTGATAATCATGCCTGCAATGGGGATAATCACTGTCTCAGATAGCGAGCGGATCATGCTGAAGATATTGCCATTCCAGCCTTGGGGGGTTTGACCGATTTGTTCGGTGATTGTGGCTGTCTTTTCATTGACATCGACGAACATGGTCGTCAGGTTGCTTTCGATCAGCCCGATGAAGAACTCACGGATAATCTGCTGGATCTTGTCTAATAGGCCTTGCATCGGGATTATCCGAAGAGACCAGCCAGGAGAGGGATCAGTTTGATGCCAATCAGGACGACACCACCCCCGGCCATAAGCTGTTTGATGCCCTGGCTTTTAGCACCTGGGTTATCGTTGCCGTATCCTTCCAGTAAGTTGATAACCCCCCAGACGGAGAGACCCGCGCCCAGGGCAATGACCAAGATTTTGAGAATGTTGACTGCTTCGTTGAAGAATTCCATATGCTGACCTCGTTTCGTGTATTAGCACCTCAAAATTGAGACGTGCTATTACTTAAACAACGGTCAGCTGGATTTTGCTAAGACTGAAGATTGAAAAAATTCTAAGGTTTATGACTGACACCGTTTCAAAAATGAAAAAAAATGAAACATTTCATCGCCTTAGACCGTTTAGTATAATAAGAAACAATCTTTTCTCCGGACACATTAAATGGATAATCAAAAAGGAGAAAAAATGAAACCTATAAAATCAATAGTCCTTATACTTATTTGCTGTCTTTCAGTTATTTTCCTAAGTGAGTCTGCAGCTGGCCAAGACAAATTGATTTCAGACGGGGAGCTTATTGTCGAAAGATATCTTCTAGAAAAAAGAATATCTCTAGAACCTGAATCTGAGGAGTATGCTCAATTCCTGAATAGCATATTGTGGGGCGGAGTTATGGAGCTCTCAAAAGTAGGAACGGACTTTGTCAAAGACCAGTACGATCTCGAGGCTTTAGAAGCGTATTGTATAGAAACTGTGATTCAAATCTTATATGATGATTACGTTCCAGGGCCTCCAGATCCCCCAGCAGAATCATATGTTGAGCCACAATCATCTTCAATGGGCGAAAATCAAACCTCCAGCTACTCTCGATCGCTTGCTATCCAATATGCGAGGGATTACTACAGTAATTACAACTCTTCTTATCCCGGATTCTCTAGTGATTGTCAAAACTTTGTTAACCAAATAGTGAGGTGTGGTGGTTTTGAAATGACTGGTGACGGTGATGATGGTCTCCACGGCTCGTGCGGAGGAGGTTTGAGTCGTGTTGATGTTGGAGGATCAGGCACACAATATTTTAGAGCGACTAATGTTAAAAGTCTTTACCTCTCTTACGGAACTTGCAGTAGTGGTTGCTCGGAAGACATTCACCGAACACTCAAAATTAGTATGTATGGAAAACCTGATGGATTTTGTCCTGTAGGCTCCGTACTTTATGCACATGTTGGTGTACCTCCATTACCAGCTGGGCTACGGAATTATTACGGCGGTCCATTGGCTATCGGATCTACGCCTGCTGGAACATGTGGTGTGTTCTATACGGGGGCTCATTCGCATATGGAAAGGTTTGGCGGATCGGTCGTAGCTCCTTGTTGCGGTGTTAGTGTCACGATAGGTACTGCAATCTATAAATTCACTTGGGATGATAGCATAATTTGCCCAGGAATATCGGAAACGGAAATGTTAGGTGGTTAAGAATGAAAAAGGGTCTACTAGTAGGTATTCTGATAACTTTAATAGCGCTATCATCGTGTTCGATGAATCAATCTCTGGACAGTGATTTGCCTGAAAACTCACCGATTGCGGAAAATACGGAAACTAGTCTACTGACTTTTGATTCTTCCGCTGTTTCATTTGATGCGTTCGAAATTGACTATGACCCTGGTGTGTGGCAGAAACTAAAAAAACCGGAGTCCTATTCATATCTTGAATCCATCGAATATCCCGGGTGTATATTTCATACGTTATATGGTAGCGGAAATGGACCCTATGGAGAAGAGTATTACTTTGAAATTGATGGGCGGGAATTTGCGTATTATTTGAATACCCCTAATGATTCCGCTGCAAAAAAATCTCAACAATCAACACAAGAAATCTTGGTTTATTATAAAGACCCGGATCAAAATGATGACATCCGTTGGGGTTTCCAAGTTTATTCTGACAACGAGGACGTAGAACAATGTTTTGACCTTGTTAAAGAGCTTCTTCGAACGCTCAGAAACAAGTTTTGAAAATAAATATTACTCAAGTGATGTGAATGTGAAATGATGAATATGTTTAGTTGGTATTGAACTTCTTAAAAACAGAAGCGATATTATTGTTCAGTCTTACTAACTTTTTATAAAACCAACAGGCCAAGTTTATCAGCTTACTAGATTCGGGGTTTGTTTTTCATTACTTCAAACTTGTCGTTATTCCGCTCATCATCGCGGTAATTTTTTACTTTGTGTAGGTTCTCCGGCTTCTCCCTTGTCGAAGATTCTTTCAATTCACTTAATCCCAGCTCTTCAAGAAGAATCTTACACGAATCCTTTGTAAAGCTTGGTATAGCGGAAATGAAGAGATTGACCTTGTCATCATGTGTAACCCTTTCAGTGTCTAGCAACTTGGCTAAAAAGGCTTTATCCATCTGTAATCTCGATAAAATAATCTCACCCGTTCTTGCTGATGCTGATTAAACATCTTTTCCAGTTCACTCATCGAGTTTCGGATCAACTTGATTTTGTAATATCATCTGTGCAATTTCGGATGCAATTTCTTCAATTGTAAGTTGTGAGGTATTACGTGCTACTTTGTCGGCTAGGGAGGGGCTGTAATTGATGACTTCTTGTTTTGTTATTTCATGCCAGATAGGTAATAGTACTTGTTGTCCTGAGGTCGCCTTTGTAATCAATCCATCAAGTTCATAGTTAGTCCACCCTTTCTGAATGAAAGGTCTCGAAATAACGACTATGCCAAAACGACTCCTTGCTAATCCTTGGTCAATCTTCCGTCGTAAGCTATCACCAATTTTTAATTCAAATTCATCGTACCAAACTCGAATACCGCTCGTAATAAGTGCTTGAGCCAACGGTCGAACTACCATCTCTTTATCCTCCGAGGCATGGGAAATAAAAACATCGAACTCTTTACCTTCTTCGAGAGGGGATATAAATAGATTGGTTTCTTCAATCAATGGTGTGCGTTCTCTCATCGCTGGTAACATGCCTCCTAGGATTCTTGCACTATGCTTCACGCGACCGGAGTAACCACCAAGATCAATAACTAAGTACCAATGGGCAGAATATGGTATTATCAGCTTAACGGGACTTTTTGTGGCTCGACCTCCATAAAACTTATGTTGTCTACCCTTTTGGTAAGCATTATAGTTAGACGAATCGAGCAACCTAACATTTGCCTGTGCGTCTAGGGTTACTTCAACTATCCGACCTTTTTCCACAAATCCAAAATCATATCTATTAAAATTCATAATGTTCTCCGTCCCATCTTTATTAAGCTAATTATAACAATTACTGTTGTTGATGGCTCAATTTGTGGACATTACGAAATTAAATAAATAATGTCACGAGACGATATTGACATGATAAAAACCAAGAAACACTTGACAACCATAAAAAATAGTGATATGATCCATTCAGGACATGAAAAAACCCCAATAACAGCAGCAACTGTATTAGGGTTTCCACGATAAAACGATTTCGTAATGGGATTATCACATAATATCGAGGGTTTGTCAAAACAATCATGTCACTCTGATGGGAAGGAGGATAAACTTATGCGATATTATGTAAATAAAAATGCTCAAGCTAATGGTGACCACGAAGTTCACACTGAAATCTGTAAATGGTTGCCTGAACCACAGAATCGTCTATATCTTGGCGACTTCAATTCATGCCAACAAGCTGTAGCAGAAGCTAAGAAGCATTATAGGCAAAGTAATGGTGGTAAACATTGTAGTCCTGAATGCCACACAAGTTAATCTATTTTTTTACAATCGGAGACCCGTCTTTTTTGATGGGTCTCACGATCCTGATTCGACTGAATATTATGAAACAAGAAAAACTTTTCAGAATAGCGGACCTACAGACTGGCCTTGTTCTTAACAGAAAAGAGGCAGAAGGAATCGATTCAAAGTCGTTTGAATACAGGAGTCTGAATCTACGATCTCTTAATCCGGATGGAACTATTGATAACAGTTGCTTAGAAAAATATTATGCGAAAGAGGAGTTGAACGAAACATTTTTAGCTAGAAGGACTGATATTATCGTAGGATTATTTCCTCCGTTTAACTTAACATTGATCGATGAAGAGCCTCAAGGATTGGTTATCCCCTCGCAATTTGTAATTGTTCGGATAAAAGGGCCAAGTCCAATTCCTGGATTTTTATTCCGGTACCTTTCTCAGAAGGATGTGTTAAAGAAGTCAGCTCTAAGGGAAAGTGGTCAAATAACCGGTAATCTAAAAGTATCTGCATTGGGAAATCTTATAATACCATTGCCCCCACTCCATGTTCAGAGAGAGGTCGCTACTTATTTTGAGACAAGTGATGCATATAAAAAACTTACTAAAGAGCTTCTTTATCAATTCTCATTGAGAGAGTACGCTTTGATGAAGAATGCCATAGGAGAGAATCAGCATGGGAACAACTAAACGAGACATTGAAAACACTTTGATGAAGTGTGCAGATACTCTGCGCGACACAATTGATGCCGCAAATTATAAAGATTACATCTTGCCGCTCATGTTTTTAAAGTATCTAAGTGATACATACAATGAACACTTGGAAACGTTAATGGAACGATATACGGGAGAACGTCTTGAGCGACAGAAGCGATATTTACCATTTACTATTGCTTCTGATAGCAATTTCCAAACGCTCTATTCCCAACGCCATGCCGACAATATCGGACAGCTGATTAATCAGGCGATGCGACAAATCGAAAGTGATAACACCCAACAGTTCGGTGGCGTGCTCAGCACAGTGGATTACAACAGTGAGAATTCCCTTGGAACCCGAGAACATAAGAACTCTTTGCTTCGTACTCTTCTTGAAGACCTTGTTTCACTTGACATGCGTCCTAGTAGAATCCAAACATCTGAAAGCGAGACACCATCTTATGTGATCGGGGACGCATATGAGTATATGATCGGACAGTTCGCTAGTATGGCAGGTAAAAAGGCAGGCAGTTTCTATACCCCTTCCTCTGTTTCAAAGATAATGGCTCAGTTGGTAGATGCTAAACCTTGGGATAGAGTATATGATCCAACTTGTGGTTCAGGCTCATTGTTAATCAAAGCTGCAAAGCTAAATATGGATGAGGAAACAGGCGCAAAGGATGTTCAATTATATGGACAAGAAATCAATGGCGCATCTGTCGCGATGGCACGCATGAATCTATACATCCATAAAATCCAGGATGCAAAAATTGCTTGGGGTGATACGCTTGCAAATCCATTGTTTAAAGATGATGACGGCAACCTAATGCTCTTTGATGTGATTGTCGCCAACATGCCCTTTTCGAAGGATAAGTGGGCTGCTGGTTTTAATCCAGGCGGCGATGCGATTGGTAAAGGAAAAAAAGCATTCAAGATGGAGGCAAATCTTGATAAATATCATCGTTTCGATTGGGGAGTACCACCTGCTAGTAAAGGGGATTGGGCTTTCTTACTGCATATGATCCATAGTCTTTCAGTAAACGGTAGGATTGCTGCGGTTGCTCCGCATGGAGTCCTCTTTCGGGGTGGTTCTGAAGGTTTGATTAGAAAGAGAGTGGTCGATGAAAACTTGTTGGATGCAGTAATTGGATTCCCTGAAAATATTTTTTATGGCACTGGCATCCCGGCTTGCATCCTGGTTTTCAAAAAGAATCGGAAAGACACCGATGTGCTCTTCATCGATGCAAGTAAAAAGGATGAAGAGGGGAACTATCGCTACATAAGAGCAACTAACCAGAATGAACTTTCAGAAAAACATATCAAGGACATCGTAAGTGGGTATTACGCTCGTAAAGAACAACCAAAATTTTCACACGTTGCAACTATTGAGGAAATCAAAGGAAACGAGTACAACCTCAACATCCCACGTTATGTTGATACTTTTGAAGAGGAGCCATTAATAGACATAGAAGAGGTCAATGCGCATATAACCAGATTGAAGCTTGAAATCGCAGAAGTTGAAAAGCGACTTGATGAATATCTTCAGGAACTTGGATTATAACGATTCAAGTTATTAAAAAAACGGGAACTGATGAATATTTTATAGTTTATGTTGATTATTGATTACTACTAATACTTTTGTGTTTAGGATTTTATTGGATTTATAAAATGGTTGACAATATAAGACAACGGATTGAAAAAATAATACTTGAAAAATCTCCCACTGGCTACCGTTGGCATCACCGAATGGGGGTTATTCCCGATGATTGGGGCATACGAATGCTAAGAGATATAACCATACAAATTTCCGAAAAAGCAAGGGATCGAGAGCTAGAATCTTTGAGTATTTCAGCAGGTATTGGTTTTGTCAACCAAGCAGAGAAATTTGGAAAAGAGCTCTCTGGGAAACAATATGTGAACTACACGGTTATTATGCGTGGAGATTTTGTTTATAACAAGGGTAATTCTAAAACCTACCCGCAAGGTTGCATTTATCGTCTTGACGATCGAAAAATTGGCGCAGTGCCAAATGTTTTTATCAGCTTTAGATTGAAGGAAAAAGGGTTTGATTCGGAATATTACAAACACCTTTTTATTAGTGGTTTCTTGAATTATCAACTAACAAGACTAATTAATGCAGGTGTGAGAAATGATGGATTATTAAATCTGTATGCTGAAGATTTCTTTTCTTGTTCAGTTCCGGTCCCCCCGCAGTTAGAACAACAAAAAATTGCAGAAATACTCAATCTTTATGACAAAAACATCGATCTTAAGCACCAGCTTATTGAGCAAGAACAAAAAAGGAAAAAGTGGTTGTTACAAAATCTGCTGGATCCACTGAATAGCACTAGATTTTTGAAATTTAAAGGCAAGTGGAAAAAAAAGACAATGGGTGATTTATTTTCTTTCAGCACTTCTTACTCCGCTTCTCGTGCAAAACTGGGGACTACAGGCGTGTGTTATTTACATTACGGAGATATTCACAGTAATAATTCCACAACTGTAGATGTTGATAGGGATTATGACTCTATTCCAAAAATTGACATGACTGTCTCTAAGACTGAAATGTTGCAAAATGGTGACGTAGTTTTCGTTGATGCGTCAGAGGATTATCCTGGCGTAAGTAAGCATGTAGTTGTGATCAACCCTAGAAACGTTACTTTTATTCCAGGCCTTCATACCATTCCAGCAAAAAGCAAAACTGATGAATTAGATATCGATTTTAAAAAATATTGTTTTCAATCACCATCCTTTAGAAAACAAGCATCTTTTTATGCATCTGGGATGAAGGTTTATGGGCTTTCAAGAAGTAATTTAGCAAAAATAGTAGTTTTTTTTCCAGAAAAACAAGAACAACAAGGTATTTCGAAAATATTAATGACCCAGGATCTAATTATCGATCTGTCTATGCAAGAGCTTCATCAGTTACAACTTCAAAAAAAATCTCTAATGCAACTTCTATTAACTGGCATCGTTCGTGTTTCAGTATAAGGAGTCGTCATCATGCCTAGTCACGCAATATTTAACGAAAAGCCAGAGTCGCAAGATCGAGCCCTGAAGGTACTAGAAAAACTGGGATATACCCGCGTTTCGAGGAAGGAGGCTGAAGAAAAGAGAGGCTCAAAAAGACAAGTCCTTTTCGACGCGGAACTGGAATCCTTTTTGAGCAAACAGACATATCCGTATGGCAAAGAAGAGCGTTTCTTTTCTGGCGGTTCTATAGCCCAGGCTGTACAAGCTATGAATGTTCAGAACGTAGCTGGTCTGTATGCTGCTAATAAAGAAATTTATGAATTGCTTTGCTCAGGAAAGAGTCTCGAAGAATCTTTACCTGACACGACTAAGCAGTCCTTTGATATCAAGTACATCGATTTTGATCATCCTGAAAACAACACATTTCAAGTTACAGATGAATTTGAGGTGGAACGACAGGATGGTAAATTTGTGCGGCCAGATATTGTCATCTTAATTAACGGTGTTCCGGTGGTAGTAATCGAAGCAAAGAAATCCAGTGTGGACGTGATGGCTGGGGTTACTCAAAATATACGTAACTGGGGAAATGAGTACATCCCTCAATTGTTTCAATATACACAACTTGTCTTAGCTATGAACCCGGATAAAGTGATGTACGGTACGTGTGGAACGCCATCCAATTATTTCGTGTCATGGCATGAAGATAAGAGCACTAAGGACTGGCAACAGGATTGGTGTAGAAAGTGTTCACCAGACGGACAAATAATCGAGCAAGATCGTGCGTTGGTATCGCTACTACATCCTGAGAGACTTCTCGATCTCATTCGGAACTTCATTATCTACGATAGTAATGTAAAGAAGATAGCGCGCTATAAACAATTCTTTGCAGTTAAAAAGTGTATGAAACGTATTTTGCTGCAAGATGAAGCCAAAACAAGGAACGGCGTTGTGTGGCATACACAGGGGTCTGGCAAAACTCTGACGATGATTATGCTAACAAAAATGATTTTGCGAGAAAGCAGCCAGCCTGGAAGCTCTATCATAAATCCTCGTTTCATGATGGTAACGGACAGGATTAATCTCGATAAACAAATTCGCGATAACTTTATTAGTACACGAATGAGTCCTCACCGTGCCAAAACAGGGAAGGGGTTAATTGATCTTCTTGAAGACGAAGGTAATACCGTTATTACAGCTTTGGTAAACAAATTTGAAGCTGCCATTAAACAGAGTTACCGAAACGAAAGCTCTAATCTCTTTCTGTTTATCGATGAAGGACATAGAACACAATACGGGAAGTTGAATGCATATATGAACCGAGTGTTACCGCATGCGGTGAAGATAGCCTTCACTGGCACTCCGCTGCTGAAGAAAGCGAAACGTAGCGGGAAAGTGGTTATAGAAAGCGCAAGAAACACATATCAGAAGTTTGGTCCACTGATAGACAGGTATAGCTTACAAGACGCAATTGATGATAAAGTGACCGTTCCTTTGGTTTATGAAGGCCGAGTGATACCTCAGAATGTGACAAGTGATCAAATCAATGCCCATCTCAAGTACATAACAGTTGGTTTGGCTGAATCAGAGAGGATCGATCTGGAAAGAAAATACAGCCGCTTTCTAGCTATATCTCAAACACGCCAACGGTTAAGTATGGTTGCTTTTGGTTTGCATGAACACTTTGTAAATTACGTCAAGCCGAAAGGTTTCAAGGCGATGCTTACATGTTCGTCGAGGGCTGCTGCGGTAGAGATCTATTATCTGTTAAAAAACCTGGGAGGGATAAATCCTGCAGTCGTTATCACACCTAATTCTCAAAAAGAAGGTGATGACGAAGACAACACCAAAGAGACAAACAAGGTAATCGCCGAATTTTTCAAAAAAGAAGTCGACCCAATGTATAGGAATAATTATGAAACCTATGAAGACGCAATGACAGGTTCTTTTGTTGATCCAGAGGGTGAGATTGATTTGTTGATAGTGAAAGATAAGCTTCTTACAGGCTTCGACGCACCGATTGCTTCCGTGTTATATGTCGACAAACCGCTAAGAGACCATACATTACTTCAAGCAATTGCTCGAGTTAATCGGGTGTATGACAATAAAGAATTTGGTTTGATACTCGACTATATCGGTATTTTTAACAAACTTGATTCTGCTTTAGATTTGTACAACGATATAAAGTCTGGCATGGATGGATTTGATAGTGCAGATATTGAGTCAGCGATATCAACTGTCACTGAACAGCGGTTTAAACTGGAAGAAAGTTACAACGCTATCTGGAAGATTTTTGATGGCATAGACAGAGGCGAGAATAGCGCTAACGTTTGGCAGGAACAATTACGTTTCTTTGAAAAACGAAAGGATTTTTATACAAAACTTGGCTCTTTTGCCAAATTGGTTGATTTCCTATTTTCCAGTTATGACTTATTCGAGGTGATAGGATCTGAGCAGGCTAATATATACAGAAAAGACTATTTATTTTTCAAAAAGTTGAAAGATAGTGTCTCGTTGCGGTTCAATGACAGTATTGATTTTTCAAAGTATGAGGACGGCATTCGCCAGCTTCTAAATGCATATGTTAATGCCGAAGATGCAAAAATAGTGATCGAACCCTTGGATATCCTCAACAAAAGTAAAATGAAAGAACAGCTGGCGGAATTGGGTTCAAATGAAGCAAAAGCCGACGCGATCCAATCAAGGCAAGTTGAGGTTCTTGAATCAAAGATGTACGACGATCCAATTCAATATATGACCTTCAAAGATCGTATTAATGACACGATTCATAAGTACATAGCTGAAAGAAATAGTGAACAGTATCTAACAGAAATGGAAAGGATTGCTGAAGATTTTCGTGAGGGACGGAGTTCCATAGAATATCCAGAATTGATTATGGATGATAGTACTGCCAAGACATTCTATGGCTCGGTGACCAGCGGTGTGAAAAAGGCAACGGGAGCGATTCTCGATAAAGCATTCAAAGAGCCGTTAGGGCAATTAGCTTTAGAGGTCAAAACGATAGTTGCCGAAAATGCCAAGCGTGACTGGCGAGACAATGTAGTGGTCCATAGGAATATCAAGAAACATCTCGATGACCTGCTGTTTGATTTCATTGAAGATCAAAACCTTAATTGGTCGTTGGACACAATAGATATCTTAATAGATGAAATAATGATGTCTGCTAAAAAGGTATATTAGACTTGGAAAACCAAAAAATCTTATTGCCAGAGCTTAATACTTCAGTCTTGGTTTCGATAGAGCGAAAGAAAATAAAAAACAGCCGCCTCAAGGTTTTTCCTGATAGGTCAGTCAAGTTTTCTGTACCAGAAAATGTCTCTAATGAGTGGATTGCTGGATACCTTAACAAGAATCAAGCATGGATTTCTAAAAAGATCAAGACGTTCGAACAAACGAGGGGATACGCAGCGACGACAGAAATTCGAGATGGGTATTCTATCCAATTCTTAGGTGAAGATTTAATATTCGTGGTTGTGGCTTCTAAACAGCGTGCTGTATATAAAAAAGGTAAGCGGATCTACGTTATGGCACAAGATATCAATAGGCAAGATTTATTAATTTCGCAATTTGAGAAATGGTGGAGGAACGAATCCCTCAAATTACTCGAGTCACAATTGGAGAAACTATATCCAATTATTGCCAAATACCAGGTCGAAAAACCGGTTATTAAGCTTAGAAAAATGAAAACCTTGTGGGGAAGTTGTAGTCCGCATAGAGGTATCATCACTTTTAATCAATATCTAACAAAAGCTTCACCTGCGGGTATTGAGTATGTAGTGTTACATGAATTAGTCCATTTTCTATACCAAAACCACAGCAAGCAATTCTATAATTTTCTTAGTATTCATATGCCTGATTGGAAAGAAAGAAAGAAAGTATTAGACCAGGATGTTGTTCACGGATTGTGATCGGTGCAAGGGTCTTTTTAGGCATATGGTGTATGGCCTTAGTATTAAATTATAGATATTACATACTAATTTCACTCAGTGATATTGAAAAACCTCCAATAAGCACTAAAGAACAGCATATTTGTTGATTGATTTATGAACACTGATCATCAGCAGTAGCAAGCAATTCATAAACAAAAACCGCGTAGTCATGTGAGCTAAATCAATGCCTCGAGTTTTTCTGCAATTGTGCTTTCTAATGAGTGTGCCAGAATTGAGGTTGATGTGGAAGGCATCCCCACGGGTTTTGGTATCACCCCTGAAATTCAGGCTATGATCAAAGCTGCCAATGTCAACAACATCAAAATATGTTGGAATAAAGGCGTAATCGATAGTGAGATAAACGGCAATGCCCTTCCTCAGCTAACCCTGTTTGAAGGCGGCCTCAGCGTGGTCGACAGGGCTTTTGGGCTCAACCTGGGCGACCTCAGCCCGATTTTTGATTCTTCCTTTGGCGCAGCAATCATCTACGGCGAAGGCGACCCGGTAACCGGCGAGTGTTTGCCCTGAGCCAGGGCAGTTTATCCCACACTCTCCTTGATAGCATATTTAAACCTGAGACCGTCCCATGTCTTTGCCAGGACGGTCTCATTCCTCAGGGGGGAGAGATTCGATGCTCACATCATATTGAAAAATCTTTTACATATCAGAATATTACTAATGAGAACGTAGGACCGGAACCCCGGGTTTATTTTGGGTCATCTGTCAACTGATGAGCGCCAGCTGCCCTCCGGCCATTTCGTAAGCTTTGTCGCAAAAGCTGGCGATTTCTTCTTTGCTATGGCTGGTGATCAAAATAGTTTTGCCTTCCTTTTGTAATTGCCAAATCAGCTCGTGGAACCAATCTTGCCCGGCGAAGTCCAATCCGGTGGTCGGTTCGTCTAACATCAAAAGGCTTGGGTCTTCCATCAATGCCTGGGCAATGCCCAAACGCTGACGCATTCCGGTGGAATAGGTGCGTACAAGGCGTTTGTCATTCGGATCCAACCCAACCAGGCGAATCACTTCTTCAACCCGCTCTTTGCTGACTGTGTTGCTCACCATCGCCAGTAAAAGCAGGTTATTTTTAGCGGTTTCGGTTAAAAGCAAACCAGAATTGTCAAAATGCACCCCGGTTGAGCTTGGAAATTCCACTTTTCCGCTCAGCTGGATACCATTAACTGTAACTGTTCCCGAATCGGGGACTACCAAACCGGCGAGAATGCGCATAAAAACCGATTTTCCACTGCCGTTTGTGCCGCAAATGGCAACAATTTGATTTTCTTCGAGTTCAAAGTCCAAATTTTCTAAAACTTGCTTGCCTTTGAAGGCTTTGCTGATATTTTTTGCAGATAATATGTTTGTCATAATTAAATTCCTCTAATCATAGTCGGGATGGCTGAGATAATCTTGTTTGCGATAGGCGAGCCAGGTGACAGGGATCAAAATCGCCAGCCAAATCAGCCAGGCATAGACAGAATGCCAGGCTTGGTCAAGATTGCGAAAAACAAAGGGATAAAAGCGCATTACCAAATTGCGAATAATCGGCAGATATTGCAAAACAACCGGCACATTCAGGAAGATTGACGAGAGTGGCAAACTGGCAATCAGTAAAATTTCAACCATCAAATATCCAATCAGACGGCGTTGCGTGAGCGTGTTGATTAGCAAGACCAAAAGGCTCATCGCAAAAAAGCCGAGCGTCGACATTCCAAAAACCGCCAGAACTGCCTGGAAATGCGTGTTAGGAATGGTCAGAAAAACGGGTATGTTAATGTGCTCAGCAGAATTACGATAGATACTCCATTGGCTCGAGAAGGGCAAACCCAAAAGCCGACCGGTCAGGTGCATGGTCAGAAAGACAATCAGGCTATAAGCGATTGAGGATAAAAAGAGGAAGAGAATGTGCGCCAGCCAGCTTTGCTTTCGCGATCCAAGTCTTTTGACCGCCAACTGTCCAAAAGCACTTTGCGGTTGCAGGTCGCTAATCATAAAAAGGAAAAGGTTTGCGATGATAAGCGCCATGGTTAGCGGGTCGCCAATCGTCATGAAGTAGAGATCCCAGGTATTGGGTGGGTTGCCAATCAAATCTGGCACAAAGAAAGAGGGCATGCGCAATTTCATCCATCCGAACATGACGACCGTAAGCACGGCAACAACCAGAACAATCATGACTATCCGAATTGGCTGAATGTGAATATTGAGCAAATTGCGGAAATAGTTTCCAAAAACAGTTCCTTTTTTCAAACGTTTTTCATTCACTGGAAAGTTTTGCAACCAGGAGGGCACTAATTTGGAAAGACTAAAACCATCTTTTGGCTTGCGGTTCTCGCTCAGAGAATTTTCGAGCACCTGTTTGCGTTTGCCAAAGAAAAATATCAGCAAGCCAATCAGTAAAATAAGAAAAAGTGGCAAAATTAGGAGGTACGGGATTTCGTTGACCACCTCAAAATTGTGGTTAGTTGAAAAATTCGCTTTGAGCAAAACTTCGGAAGGTGCCCAATACCAGGGAATTAGCTTGGCGTCAGCTGCAAAATATTGGAGCGCATTTGCCAATAAGAAGGGCAGACTGAAGGCGAAGAAACGCTGATTTACCAGCAACGTACTCGCCATTCCAAGACTGGCAAAAATTGCCGCAACGATGAAAACCACCGCAATCACAAGCAAAATGAAGAAGTCAGGAGAGTTATGGTAGAGCTGGGTTACTTCAGCAATTTCATAGGGACGAGCGAAAATAGTGTTGAAAATGGGGTGATTGAGAGGGTTGTGATTGGTCAGGCTGGTGAAGGCGTAGAGCAAAACAAGCGGAATTGAGGCTGCCAGTCCACCGGCAAGCGCGTTTGCCAAAAATTTAGCAGAGATTACTTTGCTAAAACGCTCGCGCACTGCCAAACGTTCCAGATAGCCCTGCTTGCGATCGGTTACCAGCGAATCAGCAAAGGGAAAACAAGCAATCAGCGGCAGCATCAGGTGATAAAAGCTCTGGGTATAACTGACATACCATTCCTCAACGAAAGAGCGCTGTGCTGGCAATTGATAGGCGAAACGTAAGCCGACAATCAGCAAAAGGCATGCCATGATCAGGGCGATCAGAAAGCCCCGTGAGCGTAGTGCGCGCTGAATTTCGGATTTGAAAATGTGACCAGGCTTGGGTTTCGATGGTGGGTCAAACCTGGTTTTTAATCTCGGTTCAATGGGAAGTGCCAAATTTTCACCTTGTTACTTTCTATCCTGCTGTTTTTGCGGACCTTGAAAAAAAGCCATGTAAATGTTTATTCACCATCTGATCCTTGTTTTTGTGACTCAAATTCAACCAATCGTCGGCAAGCCTCATCGTAAATGCTTTGTTCTTTTTCGGGTAAAGTTTCGAAGTAGCTAAGCGGTTCGGGATTGAATCGTGTGGTTTCTTGATGTGTATTCCCACTGACGAAGGTGTAATCAGTTAATGTTGCCAAAATCACACCATTTTTGAGATCAATATAGGCATAGTAGTTAGCGGTTTTAATAAGTTCTCCGCTTTCCATCCGGCTGAAACCGGCATGGGTCTCCTCGGTCGTTTTCAAGACAAAGACCGGTATGTTATCAAATTTGTCAAACCAGGCTTCAAAGTTGAATTCAACCTCCTTGGATGTTTTTCGATAGATGTAATAAGGATTTTGAATCTCCCAGATAATTTTTTTAAGCCGAAAAGAATCCAGGTAATCACCATAAAAAAACCAGTTTAAGTTTGGCCAGGTTTTTTCAGGCATGAAAGGATTAGCATGAGGGTTATCGATTGGGTCGGACTCAAAACCTTCCGGGAAAGGCATGTCGTCTTCATAAAAATAATCATCCATTTCCATGGTTATTCGAGTGGTGCCATAGTTACCATCCGGGCATAAAACACAGTTAGGAGGAGTGAATCCCGGTGCATAGCGCCAGAATTGAGTCAGATTCATTGTGCCATCAATTTTCCAACCGTTAGAGTCTGTAAGGTGGATCCAATAAGTAACTCCGTCTGTGTCAATAGCGTCTGATGAACGGTACCAACCGGCTTTGTCAATTTGGCTCATATAGCGATCATGCAGGACGTTGAGAATGCGCACCATCTCCTGAACGTCTGTGGTTGGGTTTTCGGGCGTATAGAGCTTTTCCCAATCTGAATCTTGCTCGCCTGCATTTTCTATCAGGGGGACAAGGGCGGATTCATTTAACTGTTCAATATCTTCATTTTGATTGTTAGTTTGGATTGGCGCAGTCAAACTGCTTTCGGCTTCCTCGAAACTTTTTCTGGAACAAGAAGATAGAAGGCTGAGAACTGTCAGGAAGATTACAAAAACTGATTTCTTTTTCATGTTTAACCCTTTTGCCCTTCCCTTATCTAAGCATTTCTTCATAGTTTTTACCGTCCCTCAACAATTGGAGGGCGTGTTCGTATACTTTTCTTTCCATTTCTGGAAGCTCTTCAAACCAAACCAATTCTGTACGATGGTTATAAGTAACCGATTCGCTGCTTTCCATTTCTCCGCTTTCATATTTCCAAACGACATCACCCGCAACAACCGAACCGGTTTGCAGGTTGAAAAATAGCCTTTCGGTCTTGTTGGTAATAATCCCTTTTTCTGTATATGGACAAGGCGTCAGATAATCGATACTGCGTCTAAAGACGAAAACGGGCTGAGCTTCTAAAAGATCAACCCAGGCTTCGTACTGATAAACCTTTTCGGCTTTAGGACAATCAGCAATTTGTTCATTCATCAACCATCGCTGTTGATATCGGATTTCTTCAGTGTTAAGACCCCGTTCCTGGCAAATAAACCAACCCAAATTCTCCCAGGTTTTCTCTGGCATTTCCTTCATTCCATTAAAAGGATCGAGAATTAAATCTTCCTGAATAAACACTTCTTCCGGACCCGACCGATTATAAAAATAGGCTTCGCCGTTTTTGTCAACCTTGTAATTTATGCCGTAATCCCCCTCGGGAGAGAGAGCACAGGCAGGTTGCATGGAATCCGGACCGTTGATTTCGGGATAGTAATAAAATGTTACCGTGCTGTCAAATTTGTGTGTCTCTGGCTCTGTAACATGGACCCAGGTGGAGATATTTGGGATGTCTTCTGCTTCAGAAAATGAAAGACCTTCGCGATACCATCCGGCTTTGTCAATTTGAGCCATGGCACGTTCATGCAGATCGTCGAGAATTCGGATAATCACCTCCCGGTCGCGGGTGGGTTTTTCCACTGTATAGAGACTCTCCCAATCAGCAGTGACGGTTTGCCCGTCGATTTCCTCAGCCGGGGTAGCTACTTCCACCTGATTTGGCAATGTTGCGATTGGCTTAGTCTCAGTTGGACCTGGCAAAGCAACGGTATCTCCGGATTGAGGAGCTTGATAAGTTTGCCTGGAGCAGGCGGCTAATAACAAAATGAGAAAGCAGACCAAAGAATATTTGCGCATCCTAATTCCTTCCATAGAGTTCTTCTAATTTCGGTAGGGCTTCATCGTATACTTCCTGAACTCGATCAGTTTTCCAAGGAGTATTCAAAGGGATACATCTCATCGAAGATTACCTGATCATCTAGCGGCAATTACCAGTTTATAAGGGTTACTGGAATACCATAAAAAGATTTGCCGCCCAGAATATCTTCTATTTGTTCTCTGACTGTATGTGAAGGAAAATAAATTACAATACTTCCTCTTCCTGGACATGATGATGCATCAACGCTGATTGTAACCTGACCTTCAGCAAGACCTTCGATCTCTCTTATTACGTCCTGATTTTCTGAGACAGCGGTTTCAACCGCGGTAATCTCTGGCAGATCCTCACATTGAAGGTAATGATGGTAATTATCGTACAAGACGTCATCGATACTCCTATGAACGAAATGGGTCGAGCATTCTAGGAGAACAAGGATGACGAGTACCAAAGCTAAAATGATTATGAATGCTGATTTTCTGTTTTTCATATCTTCTCCAATGAAGGTGCCTAGCCAAAAAAGCTGAGCGTCTTCACATCTCCTATTTGCTACTGAGAACTAATAAGTGTCATGCCAATATTTTACATACACTCCCCAATTCCAGTATGGCCAGAGATAAGAAAGAATCTCAGGATTAGGTTCGCCATATTGAATATTGAAATTTAGAGCGGACGTTACAATGCCCTGATCTCTAAACCTAGGAGAGGAGCAAGTTCCATAAGGACCGGTGTATGACCGTCCTCTTGTATAATCACTATCACAAGTAACGAGGGGACCTTGACCACAACCATATCCAGCTATTTTATGGAATCCCCAATTGAGAAGTAGTACTTAGATCGGTGATGTCAGTTTGAACAAACGCTGAGCTGCTAGCTACTAATGAGATTACTAAAACGATCACAAGCATAAACTTTCTTTTCATTCGTTTCACCTTTCAATAGAAAGTAAACTTGGCATTTTTTTGTTATTGGTCGAATATTCGTCAGCCACCTCCTTTACTAGTAAATCAGAAAACTCATTATCGGTATTTCATTCATGAATCTGTAGCTGATTTCTATTAAGATAAACGGTTTAAGGGAGAAAATGTTTCATTACTTTCAGCTCCTAAAAAAATTCATAAAATGAAAGCAGAGAGCTCTGTAGAAGAATTGAAACAGAAGCAATGCAATATCTATGAGATCGTTATCTACATGTCACAGTCATTGAACATTAGCTTTGACCTTGTTTAGTGTTGCAATGATTTCATATTTGGACATCCCTATTCGAGCTGGCTTTGATTGATTTCTATATATTTAGTTTTTCAATGCTTAGAGTCTGATGATAATCATGATTAGTCTTTACGAAAATTCTCCTGGACCCCATTAAACCAATAATTACGATAATATCTATTGATCGTAAAGCTCTATCAGCTATTGATCAATAAACCCATGATTTCTGCGACTTTCTTGTATATCGGTAATTTCTTCGCATACCTAGAAAGATTGCCTATATTCTTCTCCCTGTCTTTTGTGTAGGCTAGGATGGCTTTGTTGAAGTGTTCACTATAAATTTTGTTTTGATACTTGAAACAAACACATATTATCCGCTATCTATCAAAAATTGATAGAATCACGCCGTTGATTTCCTCTTTTGCCATTCCTAGTCGAAAAAGATCCGCTTGAACGAAGTAAGGTTTGATTGTTGGGGTTCTGGTTCTTAGGCGTGTGCGCGAATCGTAACGGGAAAAGCGATCTTCCACTCCAGAGACGTTCGATCACTGTAGCCATAATGATATAGAGCCGAATCCATGCAGATTATCGCATCAAGATACAGGTTGGCTATAACTCTTTCATCCTTAGCATCTTGGAATGAAGCCAGTTGATAGTAACCTCTTCTGATTCGCTCCAGAAATCTTTGATTACAAAGTTTTGTGGTTTGATAATTTTTCAAACCATTTGCATGAAAATCAGCATTGGTGCGATTTCGCCTTTCTCGTCAATTGTCCTTTCTGACAGCGTATATATATCTGTCACCATCGCTCCTAAATATACAAAAATGTTACTTTTTGTGTACTGTTAGGAGTTTATCATTCTTATCAGATTACTGAATTCGAGGTTTGTTTTTCAAAACTTCATACTTGTCCTTATTCCGCTTATCATCATGATAATCGTAAATCCATCCTTTCAGTTTGAATTCGTCCAGGATGCGAGATAAATTACTTACCTTTGTATAGTTTTTCCGGCCTCTACCTTTATCGAACAATTTTGATAATTCACCAAATCCCAATTCTTTAAGAAAAGTTTGACACGTATCCTTGGTTAATTTTGGAATAGCGGATATGAAGATATTGACTTTATCATCATGTGTGACACTCCCAGAATTTAACAACTTGGATAGAAGGGCATTATCCATCTGTAATCTCGATGAGATAATCTCGCCCGTCCTTTCAGCTGCTAATTCAACAATAGCTGTCTTTACATTATCACCAAATGCCGAATACTTTTCATATAGGTAGGGTATTTCCTCTGGTTTTAGATTGTTTGCTATGATGTATGCGGTAACTTCATCTGAATAATTATTGGTCATTAAAGAAATCTTCTCGGTAGTTAAATTGAGGAGTTTAATTTTAACTTCGTCATCAATCTTCCAAGAAATAACCCTCAAAGTTTCTTCTATTCTATGAGCTCCCTTTCGTGAAAGCTCAATATACTCTTCTAAATTAGTGAATATAAAGGAGTCAAGGTGTGTACTGTAGTTTTTACGCACATATTCAAGACTTTCCAGACTCATCTCTATTATGTTTTCACTAATTAAGATCTCGATTTTTTCATCGGAAATGTCGGTGGATTCATAATTTTCAAAAAAATAATTCAGATCTACCAATATGTTTTTATATTTTTCATTCTCAATGGTATTAGTCATCGCCACTGCATTAAATAAATTTACTGCCAGATCATTATCAAAATCATCGGCAACTTTCGAAAAATCGTGATTTGGAATTTCGTCGTTTAAATATCTCACAAGTGCTTCGTCCAAACCGTGTGTCTTGAAGTAGGTTACGAAATTTTCTACGGAGAACTGAGCGATATCCTGATCCAACAATTCTGTCCAAAGTTCCTTGTCAGTCACTTCAGATATTACTTTTATTTCTGTCGTTAGGTATTCAATATATCGTTTTTTTGTGTCAAGCATAAGATAATCGTTGTTTATGATTTCCAATGCAAAGGTTTCTTCATCACTTATTAATTTGTCGCAATGGTCGAGAATTATGTCCAAATAATCAGAAAGGTTATTTGCAACGTACGTTGCTAAAGGAGTATCTGGTTGACTTTGTACCAAAGAGTAATTCTTATGAAGGATATCGCGCTCGTTTTTGATTCCATATTTTGTTCTGTACATCAAGTCAATGTTTTCAAAATTTAGGGCATATAAGTTGTTTTCATAAACCTTATCGAAAAGATCTTTATTTGATACATCATAGTCGAGAGTATTAAAAACAACCCCCAATTCAATAAAACTGGAAATTAATTTATCCGTGTCCGGCTGATTGATTTCCAAATAGTTAGGGGATTGGGAAATGAAGTTTGTCAGGCAATTCTCACGGTTGACAGCTTCTAAGACGTCTTTATCTGAAAGATTAAGGGTCTCTATAGAATATCGCGTGAGTTGAGTGACCGTCAGTTCTTTCCTCGTTAAAGAAGAAAAAAAGAAATCAGGCCAATAATCATTGAGAGAACTTATGAAGTTCTGATATCCTTTACCAGTGTCTAAGAACTTTGATACGAAGTCGAAATTTTTAGTTTCTCTAAGTTGTTCAATAAATGTCTTTAGATATTCTTCATAGTTTGCATCTTCTTTATTTATAAGCAGACATTCTAATAGGTCATAATTTAGTATTTCTTCATGTTCAAAGTCTACGTTTCTTAAAATAGGTGATGCAAGAACTTTCAGAGGTTCTCTGATCGCAAATGTATAATCTGCACCTCTTTTATCCGTAATACGCCGTAAGAAAGACCTATCGTTGCTACTTATGCTTTCCTCATAAAAATAGGACATATAGTCTTTATAGGTTTCATCTATGAATCCGGAGCGAATTAGAAATTTTAAAAGAGGAAAACATTCATTTTTCTTTATTTCCGTAAACTCATTCGTCTCTCCAACTTCATTCGTATGATTGATTGTGAAGTATTTGTCAATGTTTCCTCTCGTTAGAAGATCTTTCAAGGATTTTGTTGTTATCGTAAAAAGCCTGTGTTCAATATTTGACAATTCGTTCTCGAGTTTAGTAACAATCCCATTTGAATTATCTTGAATCGCTTGTTTCCTTTTTGTTTTCTGATCCTCAAGCTCCGCTTTTATGTTTTGATCCAGGCCATATCCAGAAGATAATCGCTTTTTTTGTTTCGCTTCATATACGTCATCCAGTTCTTGAAGTGATTCCAAGGTCTCACTTTTTGCTAATCCGATTCTCTCCAATAACTCGTTTCTGTGATCATTCTCTAATTCAGTTGTTTCTTTTATTAACTCAGATTTCTTCGAAAAAAGAGAATAAACGAATCCTTTGCCGAGCTGCAAGTCGCTAAAGTCTCTGGGAAAAAGATTCTTATATGTAATCATTGCTAACATTTTATTCCAGTCTAAATCCGTTGTATTTAGACGGTGGATGTAGACTACAAATTCGTTATAAATGTTTTTCAAGATACGCATATCATCAACATATAAAGATAAACGTTGAAGAAAACTCTGATCAAATCTATCAAGAAAACCACCAGCTTTTATATGCTTTAAGAATTGCTCATATGAATTGGCACTATCGACAATAGGAACGATAGGGATTATGAAATCAAAGAATTTTGTTCGCTCCTTGGAGAGAAAAATATCGTCGCGTAATAGATAGAAAAATCTTATTGGTCCAACTTTATTTCCATTTTCTTTTTCACGTTGAAAGTTGACTAAGGCGTTAACCTCACGAAGACGCTCAAATATTCGACTTGAATTAAACCTGTCCATGTCTTCAAAGACGATTACATCAGCCTCGACATTTTCGAATAGGTACAAGACTTCATTAAGGTATTTATCAAAATAAGAATCGTCTTGCTCTTCGAAAATTTCTATTTCCGCTCCTTGTAAACTGATTTTTCGGAATATGTTTCTATTTTTCTGCGCTTTTATGATGAAATAAACTGCCTTTGTTATGATACTAGCAGCAAGAATTGTCATAACAGGAAGAAGGATTTTGGAAATTAAATTCTTAATGTAATCGTCCGTGATCGCTTTCACTAACGAAGCAATGTTTGACAATGAAAGTAAGAAAAGAAGACTCCCTATGGACATAACCGTGAAGATGGTTATGCGCCAGATGTTTTTTTCATTTACATCTTTTTTTACTCTGAAGTTGGTTTGGGGAATCCTCGCCGCAGGTATCTGATGAATCAGCTGGTTAAGTATTTTTCCTTCCAGAACCGATTCTTTCACCGGCTCATCGACTTGCTCACCATCTTGATCTGGGGATTGAAAATGAGTAAGTGAAATATGTACAAAGCGGTAGCTCTCATGCTTTTTCTTGTACGATTCAAGAACGCTGCTTTTGCCTGCACTAAATGCTCCCGAAAGTGCCACGTTTCTGACATCGTTATTTGCAAAAACAAAATCAATAGCTTCTTCATATACAGTTAAATCAGCATCACTGATTGGAGTTAACTTCTGAAAACCTAGTTTTCTTTTCTCCATGCGGAATCCCTTTCAAATTGCATGATCAATCTCTCTAGAGATTAACGAGTTCTCAGCTATTACCTTTATTCCGAATCAAATGGGTTCGAAGTAAGGGATTCCATATGTTTCGTAAAGGTATAAAAATTCGCCAATCTTATGGAATTATTGGCAATATATATAATTATACCTGCTGTAGTATGATGGTTCTTTCCACATAGACATTCCACATAGACCAACTATTGGTTCGAATTAATGAGGAATTGTAACTTTTCCATTCATTTGCGGGAGGGCTTTCATCGACTAGATTCTTGCTTTATCGACGAATAGAAGGAAGTTACATAATCTGGACCCAAACGCGTGTTTTTTTCGATTGTGAATTCGATGTTTACATCTAAATATCTTATAATCTATAAACTTCAACATATTGGTTTTCTATGCGATTAAGATATTTTTTTGTCCCGCTCTCGATATCAAAAGCCAATTGGTGATCATGATCTGAAAGGTATCTGTAATTAGGATGCTTGGTAATATCATACTTATCAGAAAGAAACGGACGCTCGCCCCGAAGCTGCAAGATACACTTGGAATTGTCCAGCACAGCCAGCTCATCCTGGCTCATTAGCTCCTTCCCCATTCTTTGATGGCTGATCCCATGCGATTTCTCCCGTCCTTGGTTCTCAGAGGTGTTATCCAGGTCAATTGTCTCTTTTCCTAATAACTCAGAGATTTCCTTGAGCGTGGTTCTCTCCTTTCCACCTAAAAAGAGCATACTGTCACAGTTGCCTATGATCGTCTCGGCATGATCTTTATAGAGGGCTTTGAGTTGACTTTGGGCTTGCAGAACAATACAAGCTGAGATCTCACGACTGCGGATTGTAGCAATCAAGCGTTCAAAGCGAGGAATTTGACCGATATTGGGGAACTCATCCAAAAGACAGCGTACATGGATAGGTAATCGTCCACTATAGACATCATCCGCTTTATCACAGAGCAGATTGAACAATTGGGTGTAGAGCAAAGCAGCGACAAAATTGAAAGTATCATCCGTGTCACTGATGATCACAAAGAGCGCAGATAACCGATCTCCTAATAAGTCCAGGTCCATCTCATCGTAACTCATCAGCTCCCGTAATTCGTAGATGTCAAAAGGAGCCAAACGCGCGCCACAAGAAATCAGGATCGACTTGGCGGTCTTCCCAGCAGCCAGTTTGTATTTCTTGTACTGCCTTACGGCAAAGTGATCCGGGGACTTTTCATCCAGCTCATCAAAGAGTTCATCTACAGGGTTCTTGAAGCTCTCATCATCCTCACGTGCTTCAGAAGCATCGATCATTTCCAGCAAGGTTGTAAAGTTCTGTTCACGTTCTGGAGCTTCATACCAGATATAACCAATCAGAGCGGAGTAATAGAGACGTTCCGCTTTGATCCAGAAATCCTCACCAGCTTTTTCACCTTCCCCCTTGGTGTTGATGATGATCGCGTTGACTAATTTGAGAATGTCTTTTTCTGAATGGATGTAGGCGAAAGGGTTGTAGTGCATGCTGCGTTTGAAGTTGATCGTATTGAGCACCCGGATTTGGTATCCGTTGCGTTTAAGCATCGTGCCACATTCGGTAAGAATGGTACCCTTCGGATCGGTGACAACATAGCTTGAATGCATTTGCATCAGATTGGGCTTGACGAAAAATCGCGTCTTTCCTGATCCTGAGCCACCAATCACAAGCACATTCTTATTCCTTGCCAGTTTGGGGTCTTTGGGACGGCTTTCCATGGTAAGAGCTTCAGACTTGGTCAGGATGATGTTGTTTCTAGGGTTCTTATCAATATAAGGTGCGATATCTTTTGCTGTACCCCAGCGTGCTGATCCGTATTCAACGCCCTTACGAAATTTCTTGCGGTTTTGACTTCTGATAACCACAATCAGCTTCAGCAAGCTTGCTGCTGTAAGCCCAATCAGGAGATCCTGAAGCTTGAAGGATAACCAGGGATGCTGAGCGATGAAGGATAAATTGGCAAAGCTGGCAATGACCTTGTCGATGAAGTCACCACCTTGAAGAAAACGGAAGATTTGAGCCAGTTTGTTTGCCAGGTAGAAAGGGATCAGATAGATCAGGTTGAAGGCTAATTCTTTATCGGATCGGTTTTTCATCGAACTATTTCTTTTCTATGAACTTTTTCTGGGATTTTGGTAGCTCTGTCTTTATGTTGCTGTTTAAACTGCTGAAGCTTATCTCGAAGGGAAGGACGTTCCTGCACTTTCAATCGCTTTTTGACAAACTCACTGAAGGCGGTTTGGAGGACATCTGTATCTCTACCTCTGAAAAATACCAGGTAGTGCGGGGGAGTCTTGTCTTGCTCTTTCTTGATGGCATATTCAATGCCATAGCGTCTGGCGATTTTTTCGAAATCATGGATGTGTTCATCGTGAATTTCAATGTTTGCAAGTCCTGATCTTTCCTTCATCATCTCCCTGATCGTCATGCGACCTTTGTATGCTGGATGAAGTGCTTTATCTCTGGCATTCAGTTGCCTTCTTTGGCGTCCAAGGGCGAGGTATTTCTGAATGGCTTGTAAGAAAACCTTCCCGGTCATCTTGCCAGTTTGAATGATGAAAGCCATGCTTTTTTGGGATACTTCTTCCTGCATGATCACCATCCTTGTTTGGGGTTATCGTACAGGTCATGATTTACTCTGGCTTGGTAATAGCTGTTGATCGTTTTGCTGGCGTTATACAGCGCAGACAACAGAAAAGCCCTGATATTCTTCACATCACTTGAGTTATCCCTCATCGCGTCCAAAACGTATTCGATATGCATTGAGTTCAGACTTAGGAGCCGCTCCCTGACTCTTTCGGCAGGTATCTGCGAGCCGTTGATACGAAAATACTTTAACTGTGAACATGCTGTATCGACGAGGATTTCAAGGATTTCCGGAATCGAGTCGGGATATCTTAGCATCAGAATTTCATAGTCAATATTTTTCTTGAAAATATCCCGATATTCCATCCATCGATCCATCTCTTTTTCTTTTCCAATCGCGAGCGAATTTTTAGATGGATAGATAGATTGATTAGATTCGTTCTCAGTCTCATTAACCTCAGTCTTTTTAATATCAGTATTAATTAACTCCTTTTTTGGGAAGTCTTGACTTCCTTTTTCCGGAATTATTGACTTCCCTTTTTCGGAAGTCATAACTTCCTCTTTTGGGAAGTCTTTGGTCTCTTGAGCTTTAGGGGGATCGATGTCTTCTTTGCCCAAAAAGTTCATCACATAGATTCTGGTTGGCCTTCCCATGCCTTGCTTGACTCGTTCAATCAGCCCGATGCCTTTCTCGGTATCTAACTCTGCCAGCAACCTGACAGCCTTATTGTGTCCGCAGTTCATCAGTTCCTGAACTTCAATAAGCGTGAAATAGATAAAGATGCGGTTCTGCTCATCTTTCCAATTATTTGAGAGAGACAAAGACATTCGATCCAACATCAAACCATAGAGTACCTTTGCGCCACTAGACAGGTCATCAAAGGCAGCATCGATGAACAGCCTTTTAGGGATACGATAGAAGGTGAATTGTTCAGCCTGTTTGCCGTAGTAATAATCAAATTGATGTGATTTCAACAACTCATCCTCCAGATCGCATGAAACAAAAAAGATCATTGAGCAGCATATTACACTGTAATGATCTCTAAAAATTGGCTGTTTTGGGTGGGTTCTGCTTCGGTCAAAGAACCATCAAAAAACGTGTTCCCACAACCGAGATCAACAACCACTCTCACAAGAACATGGTTCTTAATGACCTTGTTTCTATAGTTTTCACCTTCTGGAACGAAATAAACCTTCTGAATATAGTGCTTAAAACGAAGGATTTCTACGAAGTTACTCGTTGAGTTCTTCGTAGCACTGTCATAGTCTCCACATGGGCGGTTTGGGGGAACATGTCAAAAGCCTGGAGAGAGTCCAGTTGGTAGCCGGATTCGTGCAGGGCTTTGAGGTCGCGGGCGAGGGTTGAGGGGTCGCAGGAGATATAGATGATTTGCTTCGGGCTTAGCTTGAGCAAGGCCTGGCGGGCTTTGACGTGTAAACCGGCGCGAGGTGGGTCGAGCAAGACCAAATCGGGGCTTTCGATTTGCCCAATCAATTCCGGCAAAAGGCTTTCAACCGGGCCTTCATAGAGGCTGACGTTTTCGAATTCGTCCATATTGCTGACAAAATCAAAACATGCTGAGGGCGAGGCTTCGATGGCGGTCAGTTGCTTTGCCAAGGGGGCAAGGAAGCGGCTAAACAAGCCCACACCACTGTAAAGTTCGAGAATATTGAGCCCGCTTTGGCTATTTAGCAAGCCGAGAACATAGTGCAACATCTCTTCGGCAACATTTAAGTTGACCTGGAAGAAGGATTCGGGCGAAACCAGAAATTCTTTGCCCATAATCTCGTAAAACAGGGCATCATTTCCGCTCAGGTTGAGGCTTTCGCCATCCGGATAAAGGAAAGCGGAAGAAATTGGTAACTCAAAGGAAAGATCGGGTGCCTCGTCGCCATCTCCTTCGAAAACGAGCATCAATTCGCCGTCGCTGTCGATGCGCATAGCCAAGCGAGTGATACCGGGATCGGTCTCAAGTTCAATTTGACTGAGCAGGGCGTTTATATCGTCCGGTGCAAGCAGGCATTTTGTGATTGGAATTGTGTCGTTTGACGAGGCGCGTTTGAAGCCTAATGCGAGAAGGGCTTCCTCTGGATTTTCGTTTTCAATTTGCTCGGAAGGGACAGGGTGGAGCTGAATTTGATTGCGGTAGGCAAAGGGAAGTTTCGAGGGGGTGATTTGAAAATCGGGTAAGTTTTGGAACTTGCCGATGCGCTGGAGCTGGTCGATCAGGAGTTCTTTTTTGGTTGCGAGTTGTTGCGCATAGTCGAGGTGTTGGTAGTGGCAACCGCCGCACTGGGTGAAGTATGGGCAGGGGGCTTCGATTCGATCAGGCGAAGCCACGAGAATTTTGACCAGACGGGCACGAAGGTAGCGATCTTTTTCTTCACTGATTTCGACTTCAGCGACTTCGCCGGGGAGGATGAAAGGGGCGAAAATCGCCCGTCCATCAGGGAGCCTGCCGAGGCAATCGCCTCCGTAAACCAATTTTTCAAATATTAGGGTCTGATTTTCCATAGTTGCCTCTCGATGGAGTAATTTTACACTATAGAGCGGGGAGCGGGTTGTCAGGAAACAGGAAAAAGGAAACAGGAAAGCAGGAAACGAGGTATTCCAAATGAATTGTTGGACAAAAGTGAGGGGCTTTGCTATAATTTTCTTAACGTTTCAGGGCGCATAGCTCAGCTGGTTAGAGCGCACGGTTCACATCCGTGAGGTTCGGAGGTTCGAGTCCTCTTGCGCCCATTTTTTGTAAGGTTCGGAGGTTTGGGTCCTCTTGGCCCAATAGACAGGATATCCGCATTTTAGGTAAAGCAGTGGCTTGTCAAAGCCTTTTGAACATCAATAATCGGATAGGAAAACATGTACACAAACCCAACCTACGATTCGCTGGAATTCTCGAAAGAAGAAGTTGCCACCTTGCCGGTAACCATTATCGGCAAACTGATCGAAATCCGCCGGAGGTTCTGATGGAAGAAATTATCACTCAGTTGAAGAGAACCAGCAAAAAAGATTTTTTTGAAAATCCCCGCCGCGAAAATTTGTTTTCTTTAGCTGAGGGAGATGTCCTCACTGGAGAGATCCATTCGGAAGACACCGATGAGGATTCCATATTAATTTCGGATGATATCGGTGTATTAGAGTTTGGCGAAATAACCGGTAATGCTGCTTACAAAATAATAACGGAAATTGAAAACGGCAATTATCCTATCTATTCAGTTCATCAGATTAAAGTTTCAGATTCTGGAAAGGTATCTGTCGATGTAAAAGTAAACATCATGACCAAGTTTGAAGCAAGGGCGCGCGGTTTACTTACCTATGAGTTCCACACCAAGCTTGCTGGCGTTACCCAACCAAATGCTGACGGACGTTCCCGGCAAGACATCATCGCGAACGAACTTCAAGAAGACCAAGAGCTCTTTCTGGCTCGTGAACCTGAGAATAAGTATGATCCAAATGCAATAGCGGTAATAACTGGCACTTACTCTGAAACGGTTGGTTATCTTTCAAAAAATGTTGCCGGGGAAATCGCACCCCAAATTGACCAGCATCAGCTTGTAACCTGTCAGATCAAGAACATCACGGGTCTTGCTGACGGTGATAAGTCATTAGGTGTCAATCTGCTTCTAAAAGTTTACTCCCTGGCAGACACAGAGAATATTGCTCGCAACACTGCGGCAAAATATCAAAAAGAAGCTCAGAGCGAGCCGGTAGAAGTTTTGCCAATTGTGTCCCAACCAGCCAAAATAAGCCAAAAAGAAGCTCAAAGCGACCCAACGACTTCAAGGTTCGTGAAAGTCAACGACCCGGCAGAGTTCATCACCTCACCACAAACCACGGCCGAAGCCCACCAAACCACAACCCCAAAAGTAAAGAAAAAAAACTCCTTTTTCACAAAAATCGCGGACTGGTGGCGCAGCCGCTCCAAAAAAACCCGCATCTGGATTATCGTGTTTGTCATAGTCCTCCTGATTGGCATTTGCGGCAACATGAAATAGATCCACAAAAACACAGGAAGCCGCCTATAAGACAAACAAATCAGTAGACATTGACATAATTTTACATTTATTGGCACCTTTCAATCACCTTTTGGGCAAACCTTTTGAAACCTCATGGCTAACCGTTTTTAAGCACCTGTGAGGTCGATAAGGCAAAAAATGGTCTATACGGTTCACATCCGAGCCCAGAGGGGGCTGCGCACAGGTTTGGAGTTCGAGTTCTCTTGCGCCCATTTTATCCCCTTCATTTCGTTATCGGAGAATATTTCATTTATAAAAATTTTTCGAGACGGAGAGATGATGGGAAAAGAAAGTTAATTGCAGTTTTGGGTTCGTTGGGCAGGCGGGTTGAAAGGACGCAAAGTAAGCCAATTTCAATGTTCGAAGCCCTTTCAACCTCGCCCTACAAAAATGTGTAATAAGTGTAGTTGCGGGATGATGGGAGATGATAGTTAGTTAGTTTGTCAGTTGCAGTTCGTTCGAATATAGAATAACAAAAGAGAGGGTAGTATGAAAAAAATTCGATTTATTTTTACAGCAATAATTGTATTATTAGTGGTTTCTGCTTGCATTAACGTGACAATCGAAGCGCCCAGCGATGAGATAAACCAAGCTATAAATGACATAGTTGAGGAAAGCTCGTCGAACAATCAGCCTCCAAAAAATGATGAAAACCTCACGGTTAATCAAGAGTCTCCGGTAGAAAGTCCAGTTCAATCGTCTGAAGTTTCTCAAGATTCTCCCGCTGAAGTTAACAGCCAGGAGGCAGAAGTCTCATCTTCCGGGCAGCCTGAAGAAGCGGATGCCGAAGAAAAGAGAGAACCGGAAAGTGGCTCAAAAAGCCTGCGGGAAAAAGACGGGATGGAGATTCTTTACGTGCCCGGAGGCAGCTTTGAGATGGGTTCAACCGAATTGACCTATGCCAAACCGGTGCGGACAGTCGATGTTGACGGCTTCTATATTGATAAATATGAAGTTACTAATGGGCAATACCGACAATGCGTTTCTGAAGGAGCCTGTCAATTTGGCGGTGACAACACTTCAAACACCAGGGAACGCTATTATGACAATCCTGTTTATACGAATCATCCAGTGATAAACCTTAATTGGTATGAAGCAAAAGATTATTGCCAGTGGGTTGGCGGTGACTTACCCACCGAGGCGCAATGGGAAAAAGCAGCCCGCGGAACTGATGGCAGAAGATATCCATGGGGTGACTTTGAACCAAACAAGACCAAGGCAAATTACAACCAAAATGAAGGCGATACAATGCCGGTCGGCTCGTACAGTCAAAACGTCAGTCCTTATGGTGCCATGGATATGGCAGGCAATGTTTGGGAATGGACGCAGGATTGGTATGAGGATAGTTACGGTCCCGATGATACCGACAATCCGATTGGTCCGACAGCCGGTCAATTCCGGACAATTCGTGGTGGCTGTTGGTATTACGAGGCTACTTATATTCGTTCAGCTCATCGCTCCAAACACAATCCACTTTACCGATATTACAATGTCGGTTTTCGATGTGCAACTACCCCTTAAATTCCAAACCGGAAGGTCGGCTTTTTATTGAGAGTCGACCTTTAATTTAGGCAGAAGAATGCCAAATTAATGGTTAAATTAGGAATCAGACGGACTTTTCATTCAGAGCAAGACCTTTGGAAAGGCGTTATAGAGGGGAATTTACAAATATCAATTTTTAAAAAAGGCTTAACTGTGAGCTCAAAAATTCCGGGGGATCTTCCATGATGAGTTTGAGGAAATTTTCGCGGCTGAGGTTCGGGTTAGCAGCAAGGTTGCGAATTTGGCGGAATTTGACCAGATGCCAGTTTTCGCCTTTGAGCATGCGCAAATTTTGGTCGCGTTTCAGTTTGTACGAAATCAGGTTAGAGCGACTTGCTGGCAAAACGATAAATTTTTGCCCGGACAGATTCTGATTTCCTTTAATCGCTTGGGAAACTTCGGCAGTGGCGATTGGGAAGAAACTGAAGAGCACCGAACCATCACGGCTGAGCCAACTTAGCCTCTCCGGCTGCTTTTCAACTTGAAAAGAAAGCTTTTTTGCCAGGGAAATCAGTAATTCTTCCATTTCGCTCAAATCTTCCTTTCGTTTTATTTCAGTCTCCCTTTCATTTAGAGAATAGAAAATTGCCTTCTCCTTTTGTTCCGCTTTGGCATAGGATTCAAGGATATTCTGGACGAGTTCATCGGAAGGTGTCAGCATTCCGGGCAGTTTTTCATAAAGGCGGGCATAAATTTCTTGCTGAGATAATTCAGAGTGGTGTCGCAAACTGTGAAGAACGATTTCTTCTGCCCGGTCAGCCATTCCGGCTGTGTTTTCGGCAGGTTTTGCCAGCCAATAGAAACCGCTCTCGGGGGAACTGCCGGGGTTGAAACGTTGGAAAACGCTAAAATCGTTAAGGGCTTTGGCAAAGTCTCCGGCGATTTCTTTAAGCATCTCGCCTTCGCGCGGGCGGTCGTTTAATTTGCCCAGACAAATTTGGTCTGCCAGAGCATAAGAGAAAAGCCGAAGCCAGTGACTGGGCTCGCCAAATTGATTGAGAAAGGCTCTTCCACTATCTTGAATTGAGCGGTCGGGCGGTCGGGCGTTTAAAGAGGCTTTGGTGATTGTGGGAAGTTTCCAGCAAGTTTGCAAGGTCTCCATTTCCCCATCCAAACTAAGCGATTCCAGTTTCAGACCGGCGTTATTCGGACCCAGCATTGCTGCGATCAAGTAGAGGCTGTCCAGTTCACCGGTCATCAACAAAACAGGCGTATTTTGCGAAATCAAGTTGGGGAGCAAAGACAAAACTTTTTTAAGGGCATGGCTGTGCCAAGTCCAGTCATAGCGTTGTTTGAGCAAACTGTTTTTGATGGTTTTTACGCCTTCTTTCCCCCACAACCAGCCACTCCACAAACCTGAAAGGTTCCACCAGGCTTGGTTCCTCCTCGGGATTGAGCTTTGGACGGCTTTAATCAAACCGGCTTCGGGTAGATTTGGCAATTCCCGCAAACGGCCTTCAAAGAGGCTGAACCCACCGCCGGGGGGAAGCCGTTTGGGCCAATCGCGAACTTTCACTTCTTCACCCTCAGTTTGCCAAAGTTTAATCGATCGGATAAAGGCTTTCCAAACATTCATTTCTTGAAACTGGGGCGGACGAAGCAACTGTTTGGGGCGATTTTTTCCGATTGGATAAGCCCAAAGTTGGTTGCTCTGATCGGCTGCTGTCAGCCAAAGCGCTTTCAGAAGGTTTTCTTGCTCCGGATTTAGCTTACTGCTCTCAATTTTTGTGAGCAACAAATTCAAGGAAACCAAAGCTCTTGGTGTATAAAATGAAATTACTTCTTCCATCACTCGGCGAAAGTTGAGATCTTGCCCGGCAACTTTTTCTAAAATTTGAGAACGGGTCAGGGGATAAGAGGGAGTTTTAACTAAAATTTCCTGGATTGATTGGGTAAGTTCAATCTCACCTTCCAAGTCGCACTTCGAACAGCTGCCAATTGCCAAATGAGGTTTTTGTGCGTTTTCTGCCCAGATGAAGCTCTCAACTTCGAAAATTCCGCTACAATGCGGATTGGGGCAGGGGAAACTGTAGAGACGCATTATCGCCTCTTCGATTGTCGAACCATCACGCATTCGGTTTTGGATTAACTGCGATAAGGCGGAATTGATTAATTCCGCACTTGGTGCAGAAGCTAAAACCCGCAGAACGAAGGCCGCGATGGGGTTATTGGCTGAAACCAGAACCCGGAAGCCCGCTCTCGCCAGCTCGAGGCTTGTGAATGGGTTTTGCCCAAAAGGATCGAGTAAATAATCTCCCGGATTAGCGTAAGAAGATAGCCAATTCCTGACCATTCCCTCTTGATATGGAGGGAAATAACGCTCCAAAGGCAAGGCTTGCGTAAAAAGCGAAGCGGTTTCATCCGCTCTGACCCATGGAGCATTGTTGAAGTTGGCGAGGGGCTTATCTTCCAGCTTGTTCTCCTATTCTGACCTCGAGATGAGAATTGCGAAGCCATAAGCGGGCAGATTTAGCTCATTTTCCGACATTTGGCTGGTGATTGCTTCGTTGCCATTGAACAACAATTCCCATTGATTGTAATTTTCGACAGGTAACTGGTGCGTTTGAGTTCGCTGAGAGAAATTGAGGACGATTAGCATTCGTTCGGAGCCTTCAATCCGCTCATAGACGAGCAAATCTTCATTTTCGACATCAATCAAATTAATTTTGCCTGCATACAAAGCCGGGTGTTTTTTACGAAGTTTGATTAAGTCTTTGTAAAAACTGAGCGTTGAAGAAGCTTGGTTAAGCTGAGAGTCGACATTGCGCACCTTGTAATCTCTGGTAACCGGCAGCCAGGGATTGCCAGCAGTGAAACCGGCGTTTGGGCCTGCGTTCCATTGCATAGGAGAACGGCAAGCATCCCGGCCTTTTTCAAAGGGCCAATAACGCTTTCCGACCGGATCTTGAACTTGGGAACGGCTCAGACTGACATCGCGCATCCCGATTTCTTCCCCATAATAGAGGTAAGGTGTTCCACGAAGCGTAAGCTGCATGGCTAAAAGCAACTTGGGGATGGCATCGCTTTCGCCTTGGACAAAACGAGTCGTTGAACGAGGGGTGTCGTGATTATTGAAGAAATAATTGGGCCAGGCTTCCTCTCCATGAAGGGCATCCCAATATTGAATTGCTTGCCCGTAGGCGCGCGCTTTAAAGGGCGATTTACAAAAGCGATAGTCAAAGCCGGCATGGAAACGTTTTGGCCCGATATATCGGCGGGCTTCGGCAGAGTCGACTGCAAAAGTTTCACCGACAACATAACGGTCCGGGTAACTGTCCATGATTTCCCTTATTTCCTCAACCACACCGATCATTTCGGGTTGATTTGTGTCGAAAATATGTTTTTGGGCGTCAAATTTATGAACAAGTCTGCGAATCCCAAAGCCTTTGCTTTTGGGATTGTTGCGAAACTCTTGGTCCTGAAAATAATTATTAAAAACATCCAGGCGGAAGCCATCCACACCCTTATCCAGCCAATAGCGGAAAACGTCCAAAAGAGCAGCGCGGACTTCGGGATTGTGCCAATTGAAATCGGGCTGTTCTTTGGTGAACATATGATAATAATATTGATCGAGATTTTGATCGTATTCCCAGGCTCCGCCACCGAAGGTCGATTGCCAGTTGTTTGGAACGCCACCGTCCGGGGCAGGGTCGCGCCAGATGTACCAGTCGTGATAAGGATTGTCTTTGGATTTTCGCGATTCCCGGAACCAGCGATGCTGGTCTGAAGAATGGCTGAGAACGAGATCCATGATGATATGCAAATCGCGTTTGTGAGCTTCTTTCAACAGTCTTTCGAAATCTTGCAAATTGCCAAATTTTGGGTCAATCGTGTGATAATCGGCAACGTCATAGCCGAAATCGACATCGGGTGAGGGGTTGATCGGCGAAAGCCAGATGCCATCTACGCCGAGAGCCTGAATGTAATCGAGGTGTTGAATTATGCCATTGATGTCGCCAATCCCATCATTGTTTGTATCTTGAAATGAACGCGGATAAATTTGATAGATGATCCCATGCTTCCACCAAAGAAAACGATCTGGATTGTCTGATAAATTTGGGTTTGTCTTGAGTTCTTCGTCTGCCATGCCAACCTCCGGTTTGGTTTATCTGATAGTTTGATTTTACATTAATTGAAGTATTTATTTCAAAAGACAATGGACAACCAGCAATTCTCATTTTGGAATTGTCGCCATCACTAATAAGAATAATTAATGAAACCACATCAGAACCTTAGCCGAATATAACAATAAATATTTATATAATAATACAAGTGTAAGGGCGGGTTCAACACATGAGCGTTTTGACCTTGCCCAATTAGGAAAACCCGCCCTCTTGGAATCAGGATAATATGCTTTTCAATGGTTATTCATGCTTCTAACATGGGTGGGTCCGACTGGGTTATGGATTATTGAGCATTCGTGATTAGGACCCACCCTTACCCTTGTATATATCATGAACTTTTCATGTTGAGAATTGCTTATGGACAGCGGGGATTAACGTGCGGGGGCAGATAAAAGTGCCAGGAAGATTGTTTCCTCTCCGCCCCTTGTTCATAAAATGTATACTGTGCTGACCCCCGCACATTCTGTCTCGTGTACAGCTTGATTTTTGTTCCCGGATATGTTATTATTTTCTCGTAAGTCAGTTCTATACTTTTCAATTCGAAAAGTGGGCAGTAGTCCACTTTTTTTGTTAGAACTGAGACTGTCTTTATTTTTTTTGGAGAAAAAAAGCATGAAAAGCGAATTTGCATTAGCCTTCAATGAAGTCTTGGAAGAACGAGGTTTGCCAAGAGAAGTCATTTTGACTGCTCTCGAATCTGCGATGGTTTCGGCCTATCGCAAAGCTGTCGGCGCTTCTGCTGCCCAGGATGTTCAGGTCGTCATGGATTTTGACACCGGTTCTATCAGCGTTTTTGCTGAAAAAGAAGTGTCAGACTCAATTACCGATGCCCGTACTGAAGTCTTATTGGAAGATGCCCGCCTTAATTACCCCGATTGCCAGATTGGCGATTTGGTAATGGTGGAATCAACCCCCCATGATTTTGGTCGGATTGCTGCACAGACTGCCAAACAGGCTATTCAACAGCGGATTCGTGATGCCGAAAGACAACGCCAATATGAGCATTATAGCAAACAGGTTGGCGAGATTATCAGCGGTATCGTTCAGGCGGTTAATTCTCGTCAGGCAACAATCGGTCTCGACATGAAAGCAGAAGCGATTATGCTCCGCAAGGACATGATTCCCAACGAGCGTTTACGTATTCACGATCGCATTCGAGCTTATCTTGTCAGCGTTGAAGACAGTCAAAAAGGCTTATACATTGAGCTTTCTCGCGGTCATCGTAATTTCTTGCGCCGCTTGTTAGAAAACGAAGTGCCCGAAATTTATCATGGCATCGTTGAAATTCGCTCCATTGCACGCGAACCCGGTCAACGCGCCAAGGTTTCTGTTTCGGCTACCCAGCAGGGAATTGACCCGGTTGGTGCATGTGTTGGACAACGTGGCGTTCGTATCCAGGCAATTGTTCGTGAGTTGCATGATGAAAAAATCGATGTTATCGAATGGAGCCCTAATGCGGCGGTTTATATTAGCAAAGCAATTAGCCCGGCTCGGGTTTTGGGCGTTTATTTGAATCCTTCGGTTAATGAACATAAGACCGCCACAGTTGTTGTTCCGGAAGATCAGTTAAGCCTGGCGATTGGCCGAGAAGGTCAAAACGCTCGTTTGGCTGCCAAACTGACCGGCTGGCGAATCGATATCATGAGTGTTTCCGAAGCCGCCGCAAAGGCTTTGATTAAACTTCGTGAAGATGAAAGCCTCGCAGCCTTGGCTGAACAAGAAAAAGATAATATGGTGCGCATTGAAGAGCTCCTCCAGGCGAAATCTGAGGGACGGGTGATGAGCCTTGATGACAGTGCGCTGATTAGTCGCTTTGTTGATCGCGTTGAACGACGTGGTGAAGCAGACCGCAAAGAAGAGGCAGATGCCCAATTGGCTGAGATTAAAGCCATCAAGGATACAATCGATCCTCGTGCTTACGAAATGTCAATTTACGACGTTCCCGGTATCAAAGAGCACATCAAGGTTATTTTGCAAGCAAGTGGTTTGGAAACCTTTGGCGACCTCATCTTTGTAACTAAAACTGACCCGGATGCTATTTTAAGCTACAGTGGAATTAGCACAAAAGTCTTTGATGAAATTATCGAAACGGTCAATTCCTACAAATTCCCGGCTCGCGAAGTCGAAGAAGTGGTTGAACCCGTTGAGGAAGAAACAGTCATCGAAGCTGAGATTCCTGAAGTGATTGAAGAAAGCCTTGAAGAACCGGTCATTGAAGTTGAACCTGTCGGCGAAGTTAAAACCGAGGATGAAGCGGAACCGGGTGAAGAGAAGAGCTTCGAAGAACTTCTCAAGATGGACAGTGATCGTCGCAATAGCGTAAATGCTGAAGACGAGGATGACATGAGCAAGCTCATCGACACTAAGAAGAAAAAAGGCAAGAAACGCCGTGGTATCACGGTTGAATATGACCCCGATCAGGAAACGGACATTATTTACAGACATCACAGAGATGAAGATGATTGGGATAATTGGTCATAAACAAGTCTAATCTTGTTAAGATTAAGTGTGAAATGTTATTAGCTTTTATTAGAAAGCAATAAGGTGGCAGCAAAAAGTAAAATTAAACCCAAACACATCCCTCAGCGAACCTGCGTTGGCTGCCGGGAAGTCCTTCCTAAACGAAATCTGATTCGTTTGGTAAGGACTGACGAAGGCGTTAGGGTCGATCTGAGCGGCAAATTGCCCGGTCGTGGTGCTTATTTACACGACCAGCAGAGCTGTTGGATTCGAGGGATGAAGGGAACATTGGCAAAGGCTTTACGGACAACGATTTCCGAGCAAGACTTAGCCGCATTACAAGCCTATACGGAGACTCTCTCCAAGAGTAACTCCGACGAGGATCAAATGACGGCTTAATAGTCAGCCGACAACTTGCTCAAGAGACCGCATGCCATAAATGAGGGAATGCCGGATTAGCAAATGGAGGTACGAATGGGCAAAAAAGTAAATACAAATATCCAATTACCATATAGCATAATTGTGCGTGAATTGGCTGAGAAGCTGGAAACCAGCGCAGTTCAGGTTATCAAAATCCTGATGTCTAACGGCGTCATGGCGAGTATCAATCAAACGATTGATTTTGATACCGCTGCCGTTGTGGCAACAGAACTTGGTTTTGAACCTCAATTGGAACAAGAGGAAGAAGTTGCCGAGGATATCGGTGAGATGCCGCTTTGGCGCAGAGTGATTTTAAAAGAAGACGAAGCTAATTTAACGGCCCGCCCTCCGGTTATCACCATTCTCGGTCATGTTGACCATGGTAAGACTACCCTTTTAGATGCAATCCGCAACACGAACGTCGCCAGTGGCGAAGCGGGCGGGATTACTCAGCATATCGGTGCTTATCAAATTGTTCATAATGGAAAGCCACTGACCTTCCTTGATACACCGGGACATGCCGCTTTTTCATCCATGCGTGCCCGAGGCGCTCAAGGTGCGGATATTGTCGTCCTGGTTGTTGCCGCTGAAGATGGCGTCCAACCACAAACACGCGAAGCAACTAACCATGCCAAAGCAGCCCAGGTTCCGATTATTGTCGCATTAAACAAAATCGATAAGGCCGAAGCCAACGCTGACCGCGTCAAGCGTCAGTTGGCAGAAATCGGTTTGCAGCCGGATGAATGGGATGGCGATACTTTTGTCGTTCCGGTTTCCGCAAAAAACCGAATTGGTTTGGAAGATTTGCTCGAGACAATTTTACTGGTTGCTGATAATTTGACTATTAAAGCCAACCCCAAAGGGAAATGTATCGGGACTGTGGTTGAAGCCCGTCTCGAAAAAGCACGCGGACCATTGGCAACCTTGCTGGTTCAAAACGGCACTCTCAAAGTCGGTGACGTGGTTGTCGCCGGTGAAGCCAATGGCAAAATTAAGGCAATGTTTGATCAACGAGGAAAGCGTATTACCAAAGCCGCGCCTTCAACCCCCGTTCAGATTATGGGCTTGAATGCCGTCCCTGAAGCTGGGGATTTATTCCAGGTCGTGGCGAATGAAAGAGAAGGCCGGGCGATGGTTGCCCAACGCAAAACCGAACGTGAAGCGAAGAAAAACGTCAAACGCGCTACCTTGGAAGAACTTTTTAGCCGCTATAAGGCTGGTGAAATGAAGGAATTGCGTTTGATTTTGAAAGCTGATGTTCAGGGTTCCTTAGAGCCAATCACGAACGAATTGCAAAAATTGAGCGATCAGCACAAGGATATCAATGTCAAGGTATTGCATGCCGAAGCTGGAAACATCACCGAGAGCGATATTATGCTAGCTGCCGCATCCAATGCGATTGTGATGGGCTTTGATGTCAATATTGACCAGGGCGCCAGGCGTTTAGCAGATAACGAAGGTGTTTCAATCCGCACGTACAGCATTATTTACCGTCTGACTGAAGATATCGAGAAAGCCCTTACCGGTATGCTGGAACCCGAGATGGTCGAACGTGTGATTGGTAAGGCTGCTGTATTGCAGACTTTTAAGGTCTCAAAAGGCGGAACCGCTGCCGGTTGCCGGATTCTAAGCGGTGAATTCAGGCGAAATGCTCATGTTAAAATTAGTCGTGCCGGTGAAGAAATTGCTAAAGTAGAAATCGCTGCGATTCGCCGTGAGAAGGAAGAAGTCCGTGAGGTTCGCGAAGGGATGGAATGTGGAATCACCTTTAAGAATTTTGAAGACTTTGAAGCCGGCGATTTGTTGGAATGTTTTGTTATAGAAAAATTTGGTGGCTAAGACCACCAACTGAGGAGGAAAAATGCCTTCTGTATTAAGAATGAAAAGAATAAATGACAGAATAAAAGAAATTCTGTCTATGGTTTTGCTGGCAAAGGTTGATGATCCGCGCCTCTCGGGCGTTACGATTACCGATGTCAAAGTGGACCGAGAACTGGATTTTGCTAATATTTATGTTTCTGCCCTCGAAGGGCAAGAACGCGCAGATGAAATTTTGGATGCTTTAAAAAAGGCGCGCGGTTTCCTGCGTTACGAAGTTTCGCAAGAAATCGATCTGAGGGTTACGCCAAAATTCCGCTTCTTATGGGATCCAACACCGGAGCGAGCTGATCGAATTGATAACTTGCTGATGGAATGGCAAAAGGAAGAACATCCAAATTTCGATGATGAAAACGTCGAAAATGAAGATAGCAACGGAGAGGAAGATTAAAATGGAAGCAGCTAAGGCAAACGACACAATCATTAAAGACCAAATTAAAAATGCCCAAAAAATCGTTGTCATGTCACATATTCGACCTGACGGTGATGCGATTGGGAGTGCGCTTGCCTTTGCCAATGCTTTGAATGAAGCCGGGAAGCAAACCCAGGTGGTTTTGCAAGATGGCATCAAAGAAAACTTCTTTTTTCTCCCCGGTGCAACTGAAATTGTAAACCAAGCAAGCCTCGATTTTGATTATCTAATTGTGGTCGATTGCTCCGACAGGCAACGGGTTGGCAGCATTTTAGAAGGACTTCCCAAGCCAAATTTAGTAGTCGACCACCACAAAACCCATGATGATTTCGGCGATATTGACTATGTGGAAGCCGAATCCGAAGCCACAGCGCTTATGCTGGCAGAGAAACTGCCAGATTGGGGTTTGGAAGTCAGCAAAGAAACAGCCACTTGTTTGATGGTTGGCTTGCTGACTGACACTCTCGGTTTCCGAACGAACAACGTAACACCGAAAGCCTTGCGTGTTGCCGCAGACTTGATGGAGAAGGGCGTTGACTTAGCCAGTGTCTATCATCAAAGCCTTATCAGGAAAAGTTTTGCCGAATTAAGATATTGGGGGCAGGGATTAAGCAATTTAGAGCTATTTAAAGGGGTCTTAACCTCAACTCTTACACTTAATGATAGAATTATTGCAAGTTATCCAGATAATGACGATGCTGATTTGATTAATACGCTTACGGTTGTACCGGAAGCACTAATTACCGTATTATTTGTTGAACAAGAACACGGCACAGTAAAAGTGAGTTGGCGATCGGTTAAAGGTCTGGATGTATCTCAAATTGCAAGCAATTTTGGCGGTGGCGGCCATGCTTCTGCAGCAGGCGCTGACATCACCGGAAAATTGGGAGATGTTAAAAATAAGGTGTTGAAAGCAACCTATAAATATTTAGAAGAAAAGGGGCATGAATAGAGGAAATATGGATTATAGAGAACCTCAGGATAATTTGGCTAAAAGGGTCTCCGGCGTTTTAATCGTCGATAAACCGATTGGCATGACTTCGCACGATGTCGTGCAACATGTTCGACGTGGCACACGAATCAAACGGGCAGGACACACCGGCACGCTTGACCCTCGGGCTTCGGGTGTTTTGGTTGTCCTTGTTGGCCCGGCTGTCCGTTTGAGCGAGTTTGTCTCTGCTTCAGATAAACATTATCAAGCCGTCATTAAATTTGGTATGACGACCGATACTTATGACCTTGAAGGCGAAGTTACCAGCCGTAGACCGGTTGATATCAGTTTTGAAGAACTCGAAGAAGCCCTCAGCGGTTTTGTCGGAGAAGTAGAACAAACGCCTCCGGTCTATTCCGCTTTGAAAATCAACGGAAAACCCGCTTATGAATATGCTCGTGAGGGCAAAGAAATTGAAATGGAATCACGTACGGTGACTGTCCACAGTCTGGAATTGCTCGATTGGGATCCGCCGGAGGCAGTGATTGATATTCAATGTTCTTCCGGCACCTATGTCCGTTCGTTGGCATCCGACCTGGGTGAAAAACTCGGCAGTGGTGCAACCCTGACCGGTTTGCGCCGGACGAAAAGCGGTAAATTTGGCTTGCGTGACGCAGTCTCACTTCGTCGTCTGGAAGAAGCCTTTGAAAATGGCGACTGGTATAAATATCTTTTACCGGCAGCCGAAGCTTTGGGCGATTGGTACACAATTGTGCTCACTCCCGATCAAATCGACGAAGTCAGCCATGGTCATCGGGTTCCGGGCGAAGCCGGTTTGGAACACGGAATGAAGGCGAGAGCGATTGGCGAGGATGGTGAGTTGGTGGCACTGATGGAATTTGACAGCGAAACCAACGAATGGCAGCCTCGAAAGGTGTTCGCTAACTAAAACAAAAACGACGCCCCACCTGTTTAGAATGGGTGGGGCTTTTTTATAAAGGAAGCCTGATGACGCTTATAATGAACGATTGGCCAGAAAGTCAACTTGCGCCGGCATGGGTTACCATCGGCAAGTTTGACAGCGTGCATTTAGGTCACCAGAAGTTAATTGAAGAGCTAATTGAGCATGCCAAGGCGGATAATGTTCAATCGATTGTCCTCACCTTTTGGCCCCATCCAAAAGTGTATTTTGATCAAAAAACGGAAGATTTCATCCTCAATAACCGTGACGAAAAAAGAGCCCTGCTGATAAAAACCGGTGTTGACAGGATTCTTTGTTTGCCCTTTAACCAACAATTGGCAGAGATGACTGCTGAAGAATTTTTAAGCAAACTGAATCGCTTGGTTCCGCTCAAAGGTTTATTGGTTGGCGAAAGGTTTGCCTTGGGCAAAGACAAAGGCGGTACCGGTAAAGCGCTCCAGGATATCTGTGATCGTTTGGGCTTTCCCTGCATTCATATTCCACCGGTTTTGCTCGATGGCGAAGTCGTTTCTTCCCAAAGAATCAGACGAGAGCTGGATGCGGGCAGGGTTGACTGTGTGGCTCGTTTGCTTGGCCGTCCTTATTCTCTTTCCGGAAATGTTGCACCGGGAAACAAGCTTGGTTCAAAGCTCGGTTTCCCAACCGCGAACCTCTATTTTGACGTCCAGAGAAAGTTGCCCCGCTTTGGTGTTTATGCCACACGCGTTGAATTGGAAGGCAAGACCTACCAGGGCGTTACAAGTGTTGGCGTTCGCCCGACCTTTCAGGACGGCAATTTTCCCAGTGTCGAGACACTTTTGCTCGATTTTAATCAGGATATTTACGGAAAATTGATGACCGTGAATTTCGTCAAATATCTACGTGACGAAGTAAAATATGATCAAATTCAAGATTTGATCGACCAAATTGAACAAGACAAAATCGACGCCAGGAGGGCACTTAGCCATGGATTTTAAGCGAAGAATTTACCGATTGAGTTCCCGGAACTTGAGTGCAGAAACAATTGCGGTTACTTTTGCAAAAACCTCGCGCTCACCGGAACCTTTTGACCAAATCGCCGCTGAATTAAGCGAAGAAACCAGCAGCGAATTTAGCGAAAAATGGATCGTCGGCTATGGCCACAGCAGCGTCGCTGAACATGCCGTCTTGCATTTAGCGCTGGAGAACGTCTCGCGTTTGGCGATTGAAACCATCGAAAACAACCGCCTTGCTTCCTATACCGAGAAGTCAACCCGATATCAACAGTGGGATTCCACTGCTTTTGTCACCCCGCCAGAAATTCACCACAGTCCCTTTGCCCGGGATTATGAAGAAAAAATGAGTAAACTCTTCAAAACCTATGAAGAAATTTTGGGTGGGCTCTTACCTTGGGGCCAGTCGCAAACCCCACGCAAAGAGAATGAGAACGAAAAAGTCTGGCTCAATCGTTCGCGCCTCAAGGCGGTGGATGTAGCACGTTTTGTTTTGCCGGCTGCATCGATGGCGAATGTTGGCTTGACGATTAACGCCCGCGCTTTGGAATATGCGATTAAGAAAATGCTTTCCTCTGAATTGATGGAAGTCCGACTGATTGGCGGAGAACTGAAACAAGTTGCCACACAAGAACTGCCCACCCTGGTCAAATATGCCGAACCGATTGCCTATTTACCGGCACTGACCGATTATGCCCGTAATTTGGCAGCAAAGATTGAAAACCAATCGCATCAAGCCTTCCAGCTTACCTCGATTGACCCGGATGGCGAAGATAAGATTTTAGCCGCTATGCTTTACCGCTTTGGCAATGCCGGTTTTGATGAATGCCTGAACTACATCAAAGGTCTCGCTCTCGAGGAGAAGGCAGAGATGGTTGACAAACTTTTCGAAAACGTCGGCAAATTCGACATTCCCTTACGCGAATTGGAATATGCCAACGTCAGTTTCGATTTGATTATGGATCAGGGAGCCTGGTTTGAGTTCAAACGCCATCGCATGATGAGCCAAACCGTTCAAAGCTTTGGGATTGAGCATGGTTATGCTATTCCCCTGGCAATTAGCGAAGCCGGGCTTACCGAAAAATATTGTGAGAGTATGGATGAAATGGCTAAGCTCTATCAAAAGATTGCAGCCTGGAATCCGCAAGTGGCGGCATACGTCTTGCCGAATGCCTTCAATCGGCGGGTTTATTGCCAGGCAAATTTGCGATCGCTTTTCCATTTTATCAAACTGAGAACCGCTCCCAATGCTCATTTTTCAATTCGCCATCTCGCTTATGGGATGCTGGAATTGATAAAGCCGCATTACCCGCTCTTTGCGGAGAAAATTATGGCGAAAGATGGCATCAGCAGCCAAAGCCTCAAAGAGGAATTCTTTAGTAATCTTGCTGAAATGACGAAATAATCCTCTCGATTTCCAAAAAAGGTATAATCAAGAGGTTGCTGGCGCGCCAGCGGAAAGGAAATTTAAACAATGAAAAAAAGAATGATGATTTTATTAAGCTTGTTGCTGGTCTTTTCGTTTGCCCTGACCGCTTGTGGCAAAACAGAGGAACCCAAAGAGGGCTCAACCGTGAACTTGCCGGCAGTCGGCACTGGAAATACGGAGCAAAGCTACCCCAGCAGTGCCGAGGAAGGTTATCCGATTACTTATGAACCGGCGATTGCATACCCAACCGATCCAAGCAGCCCGGATTATGACGCCCAAATGGAAGCCTTTCTGACCCAGGTTTTTGGTGAAGCAGCCGCTAATCTCAAAACCCAGGCAAACGGGTTGAACGCAGAGCAAATCCGTGATTTGCTGACAGGGACAGATTATGCCAATATCCCACTTACGGAAGGCGAGATGAATGCCATTGTTGAATGGCTTGCCAAATAGCCGATTTGATTTTGAAGAAAAAACCCTCCTCGTGAGGGTTTTTTTGGTTAATGGGGTTTTTCTGGTTATTTGCAATCATATGACCGTAGATACCGTCTTAGAAGTCAAGGGTTTTTGACCCTAATTTGTGCATAATTAGGGTCAAAAGGTTTCCCTGACTTCAAAACGCCATACATCTGAACAACCAATTTTCGCATCGCAGCTACGTTATTCTCTGTCTTCAAATGTCCTGTTGCCGTCATTCTTTCTGCTAAATTCTTGATGATTGGATTGAACCTTACCGCTGTTATTGCCGGTAGATAGAGTTTTCC
>Ga0265295_1001240_pt1 | contig 45900 bp, 43 predicted proteins | sample Munlansysbiofilm_FD_192503 | JGI IMG/M metagenome (GOLD analysis project Ga0265295, IMG submission 192503) | Leachate microbial communities from a municipal landfill in Southern Ontario, Canada - Methane capture system biofilm | ecosystem: Engineered > Solid waste > Landfill > Unclassified ...
GGAGCTCAACTGCGGATGAAGAAGTCGCTGGACGCTTAGATGCATAGTCGGGCAAGCGGGGTGTAATCTCAATGAAGCTCTGCAGATCCTCAATCAGGGTTGCAGATTTCCCGCAGCAGCCAAATTCATGCAGAAGCGCATCCTGCACCTCCTGTTTGTCGAGATCTGCACGCGGGTAGCGCTTGAAAAACACCTCAAAACGCTCCAAGTCAATACGCCCTTCCAGAGGTTCAGGGAAAAAGTCGTACTCATCCACTTCATCAAGCAGTTTATCTCGCGTGGCGCGATCCCCGACCCGAAATGAGCTGCCGTGCTCACATCGATACACCTTTTCCAGCGCCACCCAATAGTTTTTACCATGGCGTTCGTGTTGCAACTGGAAACACTCCTGCAGGTCCAGATGCTGACGCAGAAAATTGCACAGTATCTCTTCATTCAGCTCGGTGCGCATAAACTCAATCAATTTGTCACTAAAGCTCGCATATACATTCGCATCGATGGAAGCCTCGGGATAGACAGAATGGATATATCCGCTACTGTGCGCCACCATGGTGATCTGCTCATTGCGCAAGGCACGCTGTGCTCGTGCGGAAAGAGCGGTGCCGTTGAACCACATGTTGTTCGTCACAATGCGGCGATTGTTGGTGATGATTCCGTCACGTACATCGACAAAGTTCTGCGAATGCAGTGGGGTCGCCATCAGATATATCTGCTCCAGTGGAATGCCACAGACGATATACAGTGCCGCAGCGTATAACGTAGACAGCGACACACATTCCCCAGCTCCATTAGCGTACCCCTCCCGAAAACGAAAGGCGTCCATGGCTTCAACAGTCTCGGTCTTCCAATACGGGATAATATCGCTGTCGTACTTATCCAGCCCAAAATGACGGCGGATATTTATATCGAAATAGTATTTATCTCCGGTGTAACCGAACAGCGCGTTGCTGCGGGTAATAACTTCCGGATCCATAACGGTGCGAAAACGGTCGAGTTCAACATCCTTCTGCGTCAATCCCCATGAATCAAGATCGAGATTAAAATCGTACTTATCCATGATAAACTGCTTGAGTCGCAGTACCTTGCGGTAGGTGTTAAGCTTATCGATCTTGGCAAACCAAGGATCATCACGCCATTGCCATACCAGTGGCGACATGATGTTGGCCAGCACCAGGCTATAAAGCAGTTCAGGGTAGACAAAAATCTCCAAGTCCGACAGGGTCACGGCACAGGAGTACTTGTGCACCATTTCATCAGAAAGAGGTGCTCCGGTAGTGGGGTTTTTATGTATAGTCTTCATGCTCGCAACTTTAACGCCATCGTGGACAATTGGCAACTCAACAATTGTTGACTACTCTTGTTTGTTAATGTTGCCAGATGCGCGGCCCCGCAGGGATCGCGCCCAGGACACGAAGACTCGGTTTAATCCATGCGGGCTTAAATCAGGCCGCGTAAACGGGAAAAGGGAGCTGAGTGGGAGCATTCGGCACGCGTTCAGGAAGGAAAAGTTCATGGTCACAGAAAAAAAGATGGCCTACCTCTGCATCGCGGACATTACCAGCTGGAGTCATCGCCTGTGTGCCGAAATTCTCGACCCAGGGGATCTGGCCATTGACCTGACTGCTGGCAACGGCAACGACACCCTCCATCTAGCGCAATGTACGGCTGCGCAGGCAAGCGGCTGCGTAATCGGCTTCGACATTCAGCAACTCGCCCTGAACGCCAGCGCAACGCTGCTGACTGCGCACGATTTTCCTGTGTGTATTCACACCGAAGCTACCGCAAACGACGTTCACCCTGCCTCACGGGTATGTTCTGATACAGGAGTACATCTATTCCATTGTGGGCATCAGCATCTTAAACACCACCTGCCCCGCGCGCCCAAAGTCATAATCGGCAACCTTGGGTACCTCCCCGGCGCAAGCCACACCATCACTACCAACGTGGGCACCACGTTAAGCGCTGTAGAACAAGGGTTGGCAGCACTGGTGCCGCAGGGACGTCTTTTACTCGTGGTCTATCCGGGACACCCCGCAGGGCATGAAGAGGCACATGCGCTGATGCAATTTTTTGCCAAACTGCCCAAACAGCGCTGGGACAGTATCAACATCGGCTGCCTCAATGCTGCTAAGGCACCTTTCTTATTGGGAGCAGAACGGCGACGCTGACTCACACTGAACCCGTACCACCGTTATCACGCAAAATCTGGAGCAGCACCCGCGCCGCAAGTTCCGCATCATCTAAGGCACGGTGATGGCGCACTCCGGGCAATTCTCCAAACAGATAGCGGCCAAGAATTTCCAGCTTATGACTTCGCAGGTGGGGATAGTTTAAACGGCTCAGCTTCAGAGTACAGTAATATGAATTGCCAAGACGCTGCTCCATACGGGCAAATTCTGCTTCCAGAAATCCTATGTCGAAGTGGGCATTGTGCGCCACGAGAAGATCTTCCCCAATAAAACTTCGAAAAGAGGAAAAAACCTCCCCTGCCTCCGGTTGACCTTCCAGCATCGCAGCAGAGATACCATGCACCACTTGCGCTCCGGGAGCAATGGGCCTGGATGTAGCAACTAAAGAGCTGAAGCGCTCTACAAACTGCCCAGCAACCACACGCACCGCCCCTATTTCAATAACTCGTTCCCCCTTGGCCGCTGACAGGCCAGTGGTCTCCACATCAAACACCACCAGTGGGCACGCACCAAGAATCTGAACCTGATGCGCCAATATCGCCTGATTTCGCTTCGCACTCACGTTGTATATCCCTTTAAAAAAACTCCGTCAGCCAGAACACCCCTGTACCAGGTGCACAGCGCCCCGATGCATCCAGAAAGCAGTTTTCCCTTAAGGGGTGAACATCTCACACACAAAATCACCGTTCAACCCAAAATCGGTTCATCCCCAACGCCTGCGGAGCACAAAGCAGTGTAAGCTGCCTCCCCCAATACAGCAAGTGCGTGGTGCAAAAGTTAAACTTATGCCTTTTTTCCCCTTGCGGCATTGTCTATACTGCCGGTCATTAAGCATTACCCTTTCAATATCCTGGTTGGTTGGCGGTTCTTTTCTTCTATTCCTCAAACTTGGAGTTATCCATGAGCCATTCCATCCTTCCGGCCAAAAGCAGCCTGCTACTGCTGCTACTCTTGGCGTTGTTGCTGATTTTTTTCAAGGGACCGAACCTGCTCTATGGTGCATTGTCACTCCTGGCAGTAACTATTTATTATTTTTTTACCGACCACCAGTTCACCCCTGACCAGATCTCTCGGCATGGCTATCTCGGCATTCACCTGTTCGTATATATACTGCTATGTACCACCGTTATCTGGGCTACAACTGGAGATGAAGAAAGCCATTACTGGATCGTCTATTTACTTCCTATTGTCACCGCCGCCTCAGTTTTGAGTCTGGGGCGTACGCTTTGGTTATGCGCGCTATCTTCGCTGCTGTACTTGGCTCTAATTCCGGCCACCATCTACCTTGACTCCACAGAGTTACGCGAAGACTTGCCGGAATTTATAATTTCCAGCATTTCTCTTTTCGCCATCGGAATTTTGGTTCACAGCCTCGCGGAGCAAAACCGCCACAAACTTCAGCAGGAAAAACAGCTCAATTATCAGCTCAGCACCAACGAGGAAGCCCTGCGCCAATCCCTGAAAAAACTTAAAGAAACGGAAGAGAGCCTGCGCCGCCAGGACCGCCTTGCGGCTTTGGGTGAGATATCGGCCGGCTTGGCCCATGAAATTCGCAACCCGCTGGGAATTATCACCTCCTCGGCTCAACTACTTAGCAGCCCAACTCAGGATTATTCAGATCCAACACTGATGACCATAATTCAGGAAGAAGCGACCCGTCTGAACAATCTGATCAGTCGCTTTCTCGATTTTGGCAGCCCACTGCATCTGCAACGTAGTCCCTGCCAACTCAACGAGTTTCTGACCCAGATTCTCGATCATGTACGCGGGCTAGCAAGCTCAAAAGATATTGTTCTCACCACTGCCTTTCCAACGACACCCATCACGCTTCTGGTGGATACAGAGTTGCTCCATCAGACCGTTGTGAATCTGCTGCTCAATGCCTTAGAAGCATGCCAAGCCGGTGATCATATCACCCTGAGCTTTTGCAGACGCGGTCACCACATACGCATCAGCGTCAAGGACAGTGGCCGTGGTATCGCAGAACAGGAACTAAAGCAGATATTCATCCCCTTCTTCACCACCCGCGAAGGTGGCAGCGGCCTAGGGCTAGCCAATGCTCACAAGGCCATGACTTTACACGGCGGCACTATTGAGGCCCACAGCCGTCTCGGCCACGGTAGCACCTTTACCCTTGTGCTACCCCTTAAGGAGAACAGCCCATGCCACACATCCTGATTGTTGATGACGAAAAAAACTACTGTACGGTGATGAGTCGGCTATTACAGGGCCATGGATACCAAACCAGCACCGCGACCAATCCTTTTGCTGCCCTGGAACAACTGACGCTCTATAATATTCAGTTGATTCTTTCGGACCTGAAAATGCCCCTGATGAACGGAATGGACTTCCTGCATCAGGTGCAGCGTGATCACTCTGGTATTCCCTTTATTATTATAACGGCCCATGCCACCGTCGAAACCGCTCTAGAAGCCATCAAGGCCGGAGCCTTCGATTATCTGCTCAAACCCTTTGACAATCAGAAACTGTTGCTGACAATCAGCAAAGCGCTCGACTACGCCAAGCTGCGGGATCAGAACAAACTGCTACGTCAACAGCTCGAACGCAGCCATAGCCGCGAATTGCTTGGCGAAAGCCCGGCGATTCGTCAGCTACTCAGCGATATTGAACGGGTCGGTCCCGAGAAATCTTCGGTACTGATTGCTGGTGAAAGCGGTACCGGCAAGGAGTTGGTTGCTCGCTCTATGCACCGCACCAGCCCGCGTAGTTCGGAGGCACTTGTCAGCCTCAATTGCGCAGCCTTTGCTGAACAACTGCTTGAAAGCGAGCTGTTTGGTCACGAACGCGGTGCTTTTACCGGAGCGACAGAACGTAAACGCGGGCTGTTTGAACTGGCCGACGGAGGGACACTGTTTCTTGACGAGATCGGAGAATTGCCCCTGGCACTGCAACCGAAACTGCTACGAGTACTACAGGAAAAACGCTTCCGTCGCGTCGGCGCCACCAATGAACGGGAATGTGACGTTCGCATTCTGGCCGCTACCAACCGCCCACTTGAACAATTGATCCGCAGCGGACGCTTCCGTGAAGACCTCTATTATCGCCTTAATGTCGTGAGTTTAGAGGTTCCGCCCCTGCGGCAGCGCCGCGAGGACATCCCGCTGCTGGCGACCTTCTTTCTACAACGCTTTGCTCAAGAAATGGGACGACCGCTAACGAATATTGCGGCCAATGCCATGGCCGCGCTGCAAGCCTATGACTGGCCGGGCAATGTACGCGAGCTTGAAAACGCCATTGAACGCGCGGTCATTTTCAGCAACGGCGATTCTTTACAACTCCCCAACCTACCTGCCCCCATCAGCTCTGTTCATGTGGCAGAGTCCGCTTGCCCAGATATCCCATTTTTGGAAGGATCCTTACCGGAAAAGCTAGATGCTCTGGAAAAACAGTTAATCCACCAGGCCCTGCGGGATGCCCAGGGCATCCAAGCTCAGGCCGCTGAACGGCTCGGCATCAGCCGTAGCAATCTGCAGTACAAACTAAGAAAATACAAACTAATCTGAATAGTTTTTTCAAAACCACACATTCCATATCTGCACTCGCCACCGTTCAACTGGTGACTGGCCTGTCCACCTTTCGTTCAAAAAACGTTACACTGGTAGTTTTTATCCCTTTTACGTGTGAAAATTTTTGTACAAAACCTGCCAGCAGAACTAACAATACCTAGACATTTCGGTACTTTACAAACATGGGCACCTTCTTGCATAAAAGACGCATATAAAACGATTGCTGCATTTCAGCGAACAGTCTGTTGTTTGCCCACCACGGCTATTCAGAGGCCTGTTTCTTTGCAAGCTATATCGCGTCAAGATTCACCTGAATCCTTCTTGCACGGAGAAAAACCATGAAAAACATCGACACACTTCCTAATCCGTCCTGCGCCATAGGGGTGGCGAACCCAGAAGTCTTAGATTACCGCCAGCGCATTAAACATTCGAGTCAGGCCGCCGAAAAATATCAGCACCGAAAAATTCGCAAGCATCAGGCCGAAATAAGACTGATAGAGCGTGCATTGCAAACCCTACCACCTCTAAAGAGTATTCTTGACGCCCCTTGCGGCGTCGGTCGCGCCTGCCTGCTACTGGCGAACCATGGGTACGATGTAACAGGAATCGACATGGGTGAAGCCGCTTTGCTGGCCGCACGCGCGGCCATAGACGAAGCGCAGGCCGATGTGACCATTGAGCAAGCAGACCTTGAGCAACTGCCCTATGATGATACCAGCTTCGATGCCTGTCTGTGCTTTCGCTTCATTCACCATTTGCCGACAGACGAGTTGCGGGAGAGTATCATCGGTGAACTATGCCGGGTGACCCGTCAATACATACTGATTTCCTACCTTAGCCCACTGTCCGTCACCAGCATGCGTCGTAACCTTGCGGAACGGCTAGGAGGCAAACCCTCTATCCAACACCGCACTTCACTAGGTGTCCTGTTACAGCACTTCAAACGTCAGGGGTTCAGCCTGCATCAGGACCTGGCGCAACTTCCGCTACTTCACAGCCTCCACCTGGCGGTGTTTAAACGCGACCGGAGCCGCACATCTGAGCTTTAATCCTTTCGCCCGCCACAACAGACATTTTGTACTGCTTACCCAGGCTTATTATCAGGGAACAGGACACTGAGTCCGCCACATTTCCCATCATATCGGCGATGAAACTCAGGCTGTCCAAGCCTAACCGCTCCGTCCCGTTCCTTGTGCTACGAACGACACAGTCTTTACATTTGGCTGTGTCGTTTACTGTCTAGGGTTAATCGTTGCCCAAAGGGACGATGTGTATTAATATGTACCAATATCCGACCGAAAGGCAACGCTCATATGAAACATTTTATTCCGTGCAAAAAGACTCTGCTGGCCATCTCACTCATGCTGGTAATGCTGGCCACGCTGGTGGGAGGATGGGGAGGTTATCGCCATTTTGCACCGGTAACAGCTGCCGAAGGCTGGCACTATCGGGTATATAAAGAGGGTATTGACAGGGTCAGCGCTTTGGCCGCCATGGGAGATGGCTCCCTGTTTGTCACCCAGGAGTTTAGCGACGGACAGGGTAGCCTGCTACGTTTCGATCCCGATGGCAGTGTCTGCAATGTACTGGGGCAGCTTTCAAAGCCCGATGGTCTGGCTATGTTTCGGGGCGCACTTATTATCAGCCAAGAGGGGGGAAACCACCCCCTGCTTATACTGGAAAACAACCATACCCGGCCATTATTCTGGGCGAAAAACCTAGAAGGCATCGCCAGTGACGATAACTTTATTTATGTCGTGGAAGACCTGCCCCAGGGACGATTGTTGCAGTTCAACCCAGTGAACGATCAACTAAAGGTGCTGCGTTCCTGCCTGCATGAACCGGAAGGATTAAGCATCTCTTCGGATGGACGTATTTTTTATTCAGAAAAAGGTATCGGCACGGTCAAACAGTGGAATAGGGACGGCGAGGATCGTGTCGTATTGGCGGGATTAAACCAGCCCGGCTTTGTATGTTGGAGCGAAGCTGGATTATGGATCACCGAGGACGCCACCCACGGCGCGCGCCTGTTGTTGCTTAAAAGCAACGGCACATTACAGGTAGTACTCAAGCACCTGCGCTCTGCCCAAACGCTGATACCGCTGAATAATGGCCGCTACCTGTTGGCGGAACAAGGTCGGGATCGGATTCTGGAGATTTTTTCCGCTGATATTAAGAAATAATGTGGGGTTGGAGAGTGTTTAAGCAAGCGAGGAAAATTTAGAACTTAAGCGGCGCTTGAAAGTTTCAGGCCGATAATCCCAGCGATGATAAGGGCGACACTAAGCAGGCGTCCGATATTGACCAGCTCGCCGAACAGGATGGCTCCGCAGATTACAGCTCCAACCGCTCCGATGCCAACCCACACGCTGTAAGCTGTACCTACGGGGATCTGTCGTACGGCGATGCTGAGCAGCCACACACTTACTGTCATAGCGCTGAGGGTGAGGACGGTGGGGACTAGGCGGGTGAAACCTTCAGTATATTTAAGGCCAACTGCCCAGCAGACTTCAAACATGCCAGCTACTATTAAGATTAACCAGGGCATATGTTCACCTTAGAGTATATTTCTGCATTTGCCGGCAGACGATGGCAAAACGGAGAAGATTTTGCTATGAGGGCAAATAAATGTGCATATTTCACAATCAACTACGCCCCCGCTGGGATTGTTGTTTTTCTCGTTCTTCAATTTCTGTCAAAGTCTGCAAATAAAGTTCGTAGCGCTCGTGTTTCAGGATATCCGCACCGACAGCCGCGGTGATGCTGCAGCTCGGTTCGTTGCGGTGGCGACAATTGCGAAAGCGGCATGGAGATTGTTCCAGAATGGAAGAGAACCCTGGATACCAGTACGCCAGATCTTCACTGCTCACATCCACTGGGCTAAAGTCACGAAAGCCCGGCGTATCTACCAGCTCTCCGCCTTCCGGCAAGGTAATCAAAGTGGAAACACTGGTGACATGGCAGCCATGCTGATCTAGGTTGAGCTTGCCCACGGCCAGATCTAGTTCTGGCACCAGGGCATTGAGCAATGAGCTTTTGCCCGCGCCAGAGACCCCCACCAACACAGTACGTCCGGCTGTGGCGAGGTGTTGGCGCAGTTCTTCAAGGTTCTGTTTTTCGCTGGCGCTGACGCACACAATTTGGGCCAGGGTGGAAAACTCTTTTTCGAGTTTTTCGCGTAACAGGCTGGTTGCAGGCAGGTCAATCTTATTCAAGACGATAAAGGGCTTCAACCCGGCGGCGTAGGCAGCTACAAGTATCCGCTCCACAAAACCCGGCGGGGTTTGGGGCGCGGAGGTCACCACTATCCCCAAGCTATCGAGGTTGGCTGCCAGAGGGCGAGGCTTGCCACTATTGTCCATGCGGGTGAGCAGGGTGCGGCGCGGCAGGCGCTTAAGCTGCCCGGCCTCACATATGCTGATGCAATCACCCACTACGTGGCCGGAGCTGCGTTTTACGTGGGCCAAGTGGGTAGAACCATCGGGAAAGCGAATCAGAACCTTAACGCCAAAGTGGCTTATTATGACCGCTTCCTGGTCTAAGCGAGGCGTTGATGGGGAGTTTTTTTTCTTCATTTATGCCGGATACCGGTGCGGTTCTTCATTCGATTAGTGAAAAAGGCTCAGGTGCCGGACCTACCTGGCAAGCCCGGCACCTGTATGTCCTATATCTTCAGGCTGTTTCAAGCCCGTGTCAACGCTTTTTGCATCGCTTGCCCCATCCCTGTAGGGCTGGTGGCCACGGTAACTCCACCGTCTTTCAGGGCTTTTATTTTATCTTCCGCGCGCCCTTTACCGCCACTGATAATGGCTCCTGCATGTCCCATACGTCTGCCGGGAGGTGCGGTCAGTCCGGCAATAAACGCGGCTACCGGCTTGCGCATGTTTTTCTTAACCCATGCGGCGGCTTCCTCTTCCGCGGTTCCTCCGATTTCACCGATCAACAACACCCCTTCGGTATCTGGATCTTCGTTGAACTTCTGCAGCACGTCGATAAATTTCATCCCGATGATGGGATCACCGCCGATGCCGACACAGGTTGATTGCCCGAGTCCGGCATCGGTAAGCTGTTTAACCGCTTCGTAAGTAAGGGTGCCACTGCGCGACACCACTCCGATTTTGCCCGGTTTGTGGATATACCCGGGCATGATACCAACCTTACATACTCCAGGAGTGATGAGTCCGGGGCAGTTGGGTCCGATCAGCAAAGTTTTGCTGTCCGCTACCACCTGGCGCGTCATCACCATATCGGTTACCGGCACACCTTCAGTAATACACACCGCCAGATCGACCTGCGCTTCACACGCTTCAAGTATCGCATCTGCTGCCCCCGGCGGGGGGACAAAAATCAGGGATACGTTGCCACCGGTTACCCGCACCGCCTCTTCCATGGTGTCAAATACGGGGATGCCATCTACGTGAATTCCCCCCTTGCCTGGGGTTACCCCTCCCACAATATTAGTGCCGTAGGCTTTGCATTCGCGCGTGTGGAACAAACCGGTTCTACCGGTAATCCCTTGGACAATAACCTTACTTTTTGCATCTATCAAAATGGACATGCTGCCCTCCGTAGCGTTTCATTGATGGCTAAGCAAAAACTCACCAACTGAGGCGTTGCTGCAATTATCTCGCTACTTCGACGTACGTAAGTACGTCTCATTGCTCCACAATTACGCGCCTTGCGTTTGGCGCTTTTTGTTTAGCCATTCAGTGCGATACTTTTTACGAAAACATCTTTATTGTTCTGCATCTTCTGCGGCTTCGGCCTCTTTGAGCATGGCAACAATTAGCTGCGCGCCTTCTCCCAGGAAGTCTGCTGTCTGGACATTGAGCCCTGAATTTGCCAGAAGCTCCTTGCCCTCTTCAACCTTGGAGCCATCCATGCGCACCACAATCGGAAGGGTGCAACCGCTGTCGCCGGCAGCTTCGATAATACCATTGGCAATAACATCGCAGCGCATGATACCACCGAAGATGTTGACAAATATTGCTTTTACATCGGTGTCCTGCAGAATGATGCGGAACGCTTCCGCCACTTTTTCTTGGGTCGCACCGCCCCCAACATCAAGAAAGTTGGCCGGCTCACCGTCATTTTCCTTGAGCACATCCAGGGTTGCCATTGCCAGCCCTGCACCATTGACCATGCAGCCGATATTGCCGTCGAGCTTGATGTAGGCAAGGTCAAACTTGGCCGCACTGATCTCCAGCGGATCCATCTGGGAGAAATCCTGCATTTCCTGATACTCCCAGTGCCGAAACACGGCGTTATCATCAAAGATGATCTTCGCGTCCAGCGCCAGTAGCCAGTCACTCTTGGTGACAACCATGGGGTTGATCTCTACCTGGGAACAGTCCTTTTCGATGCAGCAACGGTAGAGGTTGAGCATAAACTGGACACAGTCTTCAGCGACCGCCCCTTTGAGTCCGATAGCCAGGGCAATTTGACGCGCTTGAAACGAGCGCAGACCAGTATAGGGGTCGATAAGCAGCTTATGAATCTTCTCCGGACTCTGCTCTGCAACCTCTTCGATATCTACGCCACCTTCGGCGGAGGCAATAAGGCAGTAGCGTGAAGATTCGCGATCAAGCGCGATGGAGACATAGTATTCGCGCCCAACCTCTATCTGCTCCTCCACCAGGATGCGGCGCACCTTGAGACCTTCGGGCCCAGTCTGGGGGGTGATAATGCGCTTGGAGAACATCTCCTTGGCTATTTCGCGGGCCTGCTCCGGATGGTAAGCCACCTGGATTCCACCGGCTTTTCCGCGTCCGCCAGCATACACCTGCGCTTTTACCACACAATGGCCCCCCATCATCTTCGCCTTACGTTCCACCTGTTCGGCGGTTACGGCCACACGCCCCCTGGGCACAGGCACATCGTACGTACTTAGAATGTCTTTGGCTTGATACTCGTGGATATTCATAATACTCCCCTAGTGTAAGGAACATACCGCAATAGAACGTTGCTTATCCAACAGGTAAATTCGGACATTAACGCCTACAGTCAGACTAAAACCCTAACGCCACTGCGTACTCAGTACATATAATCAATGATTTATGTTCATATATGACCAGTTCAAGCTCAGATTTGCACACGCAGTAGCATAAAGTCGAGTGATAAGATTTACCACCACTGTAATTGTACTGCGATTTTTTAGTGTAACTAAAAAAACTTGCCAGCTAGCGAGATTTCTTCCAATCCTGCATGAATTTTTCAATGCCAATATCCGTAAGGGGATGTCGCGCCAACTGCTGCATTACATTCAAGGGGATGGTGCAGATATCCGCCCCAACCAGCGCCGCATTAAGCACATGGATAGGATTACGGATTGATGCGACAATAATTTCGGTCTGGTATCCATAGTTATCAAAAATTGTGCGAATCTGCTCCACCAGGACCAGCCCCTCCTGCCCCACGTCATCGAGACGACCGACAAAAGGAGATACATAGGTTGCACCTGCTTTGGCTGCCAGCAGTGCCTGCAGGGGAGAAAAAATAAGGGTGACGTTAGTTTTTATCCCCTCGGAGCTAAATTGGCGGGTCGCCTTGAGCCCCTCTTCGGTCATGGGAACCTTGATGACGATATTCGGATGGATTTGCGCCAGCTTTCGCCCCTCCTCCAACATACCGGGCGTGTCGAGGGCGATAACCTCCGCAGAGATCGGACCATCGACAATCTGGGTAATTTCGGTAATCACTTCGGTAAAGTCGCGCCCACTCTTGGCTATCAGAGATGGGTTGGTGGTAACACCATCTACAATACCCAGCTCACTAGCGGTTTTAATTTCGTCTACAATTGCGGTATCAATAAAAAAATCCATGCTGTGTTCCCCTTTTCGCTCGTGTTGATATGCCTGTTACGGACGCTTGAACTACGCTAGTATTAGCCTTTAAATGCTTAATGTCGTTTGAATCTTTGCTGGCAATCACGGCTGCAAAACTGTCTGATTTCTCCCTGTATAGTGCGCCGAATAATGTCCGACTCGGGCACGTAGGTGCCACACTGACAACACTGAACCATGCTGGCGGGCGCGTTGCCGTCCTCCCTCACCTTGCCTGTGGAAGAGTCAGATGCAGTTGAACCTGATCCAGATGAAAGGTAACGGCCAAACAGACGCAGAAGCGCATTGACAAGGGTGTAAGAGACAAAGAACAAAATCAGAAACAAAATAATGCGTACCAGCATCTATGTGAACCTTTCCTGCAGGGTAATATATAGAACCTAGAGTTACCAGCTGTGCTGCTCTTTCCTGACCCTTGGGGTTTCAGGCAACCGTTGCAGCGTTGAGACTATATCTTGTGTGCGGTTAGAGGGGACAAGGGTCGGGGCGATCTGGGCCAGGGGTTCAAGGACAAAGCGCCGCTCAAACATACGTGGATGCGGCACTTGTAGTGTCTTTGTGTTGATGCGCTGCGTTCCAAACAGTAGAACATCAATATCCAAGGTGCGTGCCCCCCAACGTTCTCGGCGCTCGCGTCCGGCCGCTTGCTCCACAGTCTGACATATCTTTAGCAATTCTAGCGCGGTACAGTCCACCTCTACCTGGAGTACGGCATTATAGTAATCCTGCTGTTCTTGCGGTCCTCCAACCGGCTCAGTGGAGTACACTGCAGAGCTGGTCAGTATCCGAACGCCGTGCGCCTCCAGTCCGATGCGACCCCGGCGCAGAAAATTTAGACGGTCCCCCAAATTGCTTCCCAGAGCGATATATGCAATAACACCACGTCCGATGCCATCGGATTTAGACGCAGCGGATTGACCTCTGGTTTTGGGTATATTGTCCTCTGGCATGCCGGGTTTCACTCTGTTAACATCGGAAGTTCAGGCTCAAAAATTTGAGCTGCACTGAATATGTCCCTATGCAATCTGGCCGTCCAAGGTGGAGGTCCATCGCAACATGAGTTTCATACTTACCCTAGCGGTAAATGATCTGGCCCGCAGTGATTTTTTCTACCGCCATATCCTCGATTTTCAAGTTGAACGTTTCGGCGTTACCGCGGAAGCACCTGAGGCCTTAATCATCAGACAGAATAATGTCGGCATCGCTTTGCGTCCAGCCAGTGTGCTACGCCAGAGTCACCCGGCTGCATTTGAACATCTGGGGAGATCGCAGTTCGGAGCTGGGGTGAGTCTTGACTTCAGGGTTGATAACCTTAAGAGTATAGCGCGAAATCTGCAAAACCACATGATCCCGACCCTGTATGAACTCGAAGATCAGGAGCACAATCGCAGCGAAATCTGGCTTTACGATCCAAGCGGCTACCTGATAACCCTGTGCCAAGAGCATGATGAATAAATCATCGCGCCAGGCCCCATAGTTAGACCGGCACCGGTGGAGCCTTTTTCTTCCTGCGCCGCCGAGGCGGGCCGGGTTTGCGCTGGGGACGCGGCTTTTGCTCTTCCTTGCCGGCCAGGGCATCCGTCCAACTCTTGAGCAGGTCCTTATGTTCACCGCTGCATTCACACCACAGCCTAAACAGCTCAAGGCCGGCAGATACACAGGGATGGCGGAGAAAGCGCTGCTCACCCCGACGCCCGCGCCCGCGTGTCAGACGAAAAAAGGTGATCAACATCTCGCGCGCTTGGTGTCGAATACCGGCTGCGATGCTGAAGCGCCGACAGTGGCGCGCAAGTTCACGGTTAGCCAGCTTATGCACCTCGCCCAAAGGCAAATCTGAGGTGCAGGCGTGGTAAAATGGAGTCAGATACATAGCCGCCAACACCATCGGCTCTTGGATATCGACCCCAGTGGCGGTGCGCAAGTCGAGCTGACGCAACAGGTCGAAACTTTCACGCTGCGCCTGCATATCCGGAACTAGATGCTGTAAAAGTCCCAGCTTATCCGCGCGCTGCAGCACTTTCCCGCCCACCTTGTGGCGAAACAGCTCCATCAACTCCTCGCGAATTCGGGCAGAAGACGCCTCAGCCAATAAAGATGCCTGGTGTTCAATGGCCGGTGCTATATCTGGATGCAGTTCAAACCCCAGGCGTGCACCGAACTCCAGGGCGCGCAACATCCGCACCGGATCTTCAGCAAAGCGTTCCATTGGATCGCCTATCACGCGGATTATCCCGCGGCGCAGATCGTCTAAACCGCCGGTATAATCGATGAGGCTGAAATCGTCGATGCTGTAAAACAACGCGTTAATGGTGAAATCGCGCCTGAAGGCATCTTCGCGCGGGGTGCCAAACACATTTTCACAGAAAAAACACTCGTCGTCCGGCACTTCCTCTTGCGCCGGTTTGCGCCGGAATGTTGCCACTTCAATACACTCGTTGCGCCCGAAGAGAATATGCACCAAGCGAAAGCGCCGCCCTACAATGCGACTGTTACGAAACAGCTTATACACTTGCTCCGGGGTTGCATCGGTACCGATATCAAAATCCTTGGGGGTTCTTCCCAGGAGCAGGTCACGCACTCCTCCACCCACCAGATATGCTTTATGTCCGTGGCGATGGAGACGGTACAGAACCTTCAGACTGTTTTCATCGATATTCTGGCGGGACAGATCGTGTTCAGAGCGGGGGATTATACGCGCAGGGGCGTTATTTAATTCAGGCATATGCTTCAGACTATATATATATGGAAATTACAAAAATTGATGCCACGGGTGCCGCAACACACAGAGCATTGGTTGAAAATCAGCCCCAAAAAGCAACAAATACCGCACGCAGATGCTTGGCAGCATGCAAAATGGCACCAGCAGTGCGTATTCTCGTTAATCTAGCAGATCGGCCTCATATTGAAAAGCACCTTACGCGCCATATTAAGCTCCAGCACTCACAGCATTTGGGATACCCAACCTCACAGGCGCGCCGGTGACCCCTTGTGTTTAAATGCAGATTTTTAGTATAGTTGCGCCCAGACATCAACTCCACACAAAATTCTCCCCATCTAGCAGGATTAGCCATGACTCCCGCCCCCCAGACAATCCCCCGAACCAACTTAATCGTGATCTTGGGGCCAACGGCATCGGGTAAAACCTGCCTTGCGGTAGAAACTGCCCGTCGCTTAAACGGTGAAATCATCTCGGCGGATTCACGCCAGGTTTACTGCGGTATGGATATTGGAACCGGCAAGGATTTACAGGAATACGGAAATACCCCCTATCACCTTATCGACATCGTTGCGCCAGGCTACGAATTTAATGTATATGAGTTTCAACAACGCTTTTATACGGCGTTCTCCGATATCTGCGCGCGCGGACACATACCGGTTTTGTGCGGCGGTACGGGGCTTTACCTCGAAGCTGTATTGAGTAGTTATCGCATGGTTGAAGCTCCGCCTGATATGGCATTGCGCGCGCGCTTGTCTGATTTAAGTACACTTGAACTTCGCCAAGAACTGCTACGCTTGAAACCAGAACAACACAACAACACAGACTTAGAAGAGCGCGAACGAGTCATCCGCGCCATAGAGATCACCTTGGCCCAAAAAAATACAGAGCCCACTGCTGATATACCAGAGATTTTTCCGTTGATATTCGGACTGAGGTGGGAGCGCCCCGTCCTCCGCCAGCGCATTAAGACTCGATTGTATCAGCGCTTAGAACAGGGGATGCTTGCAGAGGTGCAACACCTGCATGATAACGGCGCCAGTTGGGAAACCCTGGAATTCTACGGCCTCGAATACCGCTTTATCGCTCAATATCTGCAGGGGCAAATAAGTTATCCTGATATGGTAGAAAAGCTGGGCAACGCCATCTGCAAGTTCGCCAAACGACAAGAGACTTGGTTCAGACGCATGGAAAAGCGCGGCACCTGCATCAATTGGCTGAACCCGGAAGCGGAACCTACGAAGCACCTGCTTCAAGTGTACCGCGACTACATATTCATAAGATCAGACCCCGCATGAGACCTGATCCAGCCTGGGCGCACACACTCAAACGCTATCTTAAACGCAGTGCTCTGGAAGGAGGGTGGATTCTCGAAGGGACAAAGCCCGAAATCTGGCCCGTACTGAAGGGGGTTATTCTCATCCCAGCGCTGGCCGAAGGTGATGAACTCTTTGCCACCCTTGAAACGCTGACGTATAACGAGCCCTGTGCTCTGGCGCAACTCTTGGTGCTGATTATCGTCAATCACCGTTGTGACGCCCCCGCAGAACTGAAACGGCAGAACTTAGCCGATCTTGAACGGTTACGCACCTATGCCGCCAGCCCAACAAAACCCTCACACTTAAACCTTGGCTGGATTGATGCTGCGGGAATAAACACCTGTCTGCCCGTCGATCGAGGTGGTGTGGGGATGGCACGTAAAATAGGTGCCGACCTAGTGCTGCCCTATTTACACTCCGCTTCACTGCTGATTCACCTCGATGCAGACACGCACACGCAGGGCAACTACGCATCTACCCTGCTGGACTACGCCCGCCAAGGCGATTTCTATGCCGGAGTGGTGGCCTTTGCGCACCGCCCCTGCACTGAGAGTGCGCAGCAACACGCCATGGAAGACTATGAACTACACATGCGCTGCCATGTCGCCGGACTTCACTGGGCGGGGTCGCCCTATGCATACCCAAGCATCGGCAGCACCATGGTGAGTAACGCCCACGCCTATGTCAGAGTTGGAGGAATGAATATGCGTCAGGCGGGGGAGGATTTTTATTTCATGCAGCAACTAGCCAAAACCGGAAACATCGCGCACATCAACGAAACCTGTGTTTTCCCCGCAGGGCGCTTCTCCACCCGCACCCCCTTCGGCACTGGCCAGAGCATCCGTCAGGCATGTATCAACAACGCACCGCTGCAGTTGTTCTATCCATTTGCGTGTTACACCGCTTTGCGCCGCTGGCTGCAACTGGTGACGACAAATCCCGATACCGGCGCAACCCACCTACTCATGCTTCTACGCCGCGAATGCGAAGAAGGTGCACGCTTTTTACACACAGCTGGATTCGAGCACACTTGGATGCGCCTGCAAAACAATCATACCTGCACAGACAAAAGGATACACGCATTCCACGAATGGTTTGACGCACTGAAAACTTGGCGTTTTATCCGCACCCTTGGTGAACAGTGGGGAGGCGCAGTGGCAGCGCATAATGCAATTGACGAATTCATGCCGTTGCTAGATGCAGACGCAGAACAGGTGCCAAAACGGTACTTAAGTGGATGTGGAGCAGGTTGGTGAGGAGGTAAGCCGAAACAGATGAGGTCAGACAACGTTTAAACCGGCCTACACGCGCTACAAAGCCTTCATCAACGCTTCCCAGTAAACATTAAACGCTTTCTGCACCACGCGCTCTAACAATTCTGGCTCCACGTCTACTTTTTGTGCTATTGCACTATTGAAACGCTGGTGAAGCTGCTGCAATCTAGTATCAAGTTCTTTATCGTTCAAGCCAGAGCACATCCATTCAGAAGCCAGCTCGCGCAGAGCATCGCGCTCTGCATCGAAAACCAGTTCCGCTGGCTCTTCGAGGATATCCCAGTGTTCGCCGGCTACTTTTGCGGCAGCCTCAAGCATCTCTTTGAATGTTTTGCCACTATTAAAAGACAAATCACCTCTCCTTATCTACGTACAAAGCGACCGCATCCCCCTGAGAATCCTCAAGGGTCAAATCACAGTACAAACCCGTAACGTAAGGAGTGATTATACAGCCTTTTTAGATGTTTGTCCAAACTTACACCCTGAGCAGGGCAACTACCCCTCAAGCCCCAAAACTAATCTCGGTTCCAGTTGCTAGGGAAATCTGGTAGATTTGCTGGCGCATTATGGACACAACCCTCAGCATCAGGCATGCTAGTGTCTAGGGATGCTCCTCACCACATTCACTGCTGCTTTTTATGTTCGATTTTATCCGATCATGTCTCTAAAAATATTCTTGCCCATAAATTTCACCCCTGAAAGGAACATAAACCGTGAAAGGAATTAAAAAACTGATGACCATGGCGGTCATTTTATCTCTTGGTTTTGGCGCGTATCAATATTTTCACGATCTAATCGGTCCTGAGCTCAGTTTCAGTCCAGCAGAGGGTTTCATAACCCGTAGCACGGAACTGCAGCTGGAATTAAACGACAAATCTGGTCTAAAGAACGTCACGGTTGTGGCTACCCAAGGGAAAAACACTTTCACCCTGCTCAATAAGGAATATCCGCTGGGGATTACCCGCATTCATGAGAAGATAGAACTTGATCCCATGCTGCAAGACGGCCCTCTCGAGGTCAACATCGTGGCCACAGACCGCGCTTATTACCATTTCGGCAAAGGCAATACCACCACCGAAACATATCAGCTTGAACGCGACACCAGAGCACCAATGCTCAGCGTCACTAGTCGGGCACACAACCTTAACCATGGGGGCGCTGGCCTTGTCGTCTACACCTCTTCTGAGCCGTTAGAGACCAGTGGTATTCGCATTGAGGAGCGTTTCTTCCCCGGATACGCACAGGCTGATGGCACATATCTGTGCCTGTTTGCCTTCCCCTATGACGCAACCCCAGATTCGATCCCGCGCCTGGAGGGGACAGATGCGGCGGGAAACATCGGCACTGGTGGATTTTATTATCACCTCAACCCACGCCGCTTCGTTACCGACACCATAAATATTGACGACCGCTTCTTGAACAGCAAAATGCCGCAGTTTAAGTACATGTTTCCAGCAACCCAGACCCCGCTGGAGATCTTCTTAAAGGTCAATCGCGATTTGCGCCCCCAAAATCGCGCCTGGCTTCAAGAAGTCAGCGTCAATACACACACTGCGCCCACATGGAGCGCGGCGTTTATCCGCCAGCCAAATACGGCCACTCGCGCTACTTTTGGAGATAAACGCAAATATATCTATAACGGCAAAGTGATTGACACTCAGACCCATCTGGGGGTAGACCTCGCCTCGATTGCACAGGATAATATTCTGGCCTCCAACGCCGGAACCGTGGTCTATACCGACTTCATGGGAATCTACGGCAATTGCATCATTATCGATCACGGGCTGGGCCTGCAAAGCATGTATGCCCACTTGAGCAGCATAAATGTTCAGGTGGGAGAGGATGTGGAGAGGGGGCGGATTATCGGACGCAGTGGCGCAACCGGACTGGCCGGGGGTGACCATCTGCACTTTGGCATTATTATTTCCGGCACTCCGGTAAACCCAATAGAGTGGTGGGATCAGAACTGGGTAAAGAACAACTTTACCGACAAATTACCCAAACCCTAAGAATATCAGTCATTCAAACCAGAGCCGGTGACCTGTAAACAGCAGTTTCCAACAGGTCACCGGCTGTCTCACCGACGGCTTATATCCGCACTTCTCCTGCTCAAATCCCTCCCCTAGGACTGCTGACTTCCACGGTTGTGTTATAACTATATCCAGACAAAAAAATAATCAGCATGATCGATTGACTCCTGTTTAATATATGGCATCTTTATAATGTGTCTAATGCCGAGAGCAACTTCCGTATAGGATGCAAGGCCAGGTATCTCTTGATAAATATTTAACGCAAGGAGCAAATCGATTATGTCAGTTCCCAACACCCGCCTTTTGAGCATACTTCAGCGTCACTTCGGCATCTGGCAGTATTCAGTTCCCACCGAGACCTTAAGCTATAGCGCAGCTTGGCTAGCAGAGATTATCGTAGACGAAGAAACAAAGACTCGTTCTCCACGATCATTTCTGCGCCTGGTGTGCAGAAATGATCGGCAGAAACTACTTAAAAATCTGCGTCAGTTACATGCAGGACTTAATTCGAGTTTTAGCTGCGAGTTGCGCCTTTTATGTCCCGACGGGCACGCACATCGCATTGAATTAAATGGCGTAGTAGCAGAACGTGGCATCAATGGCGGCGTGACCAGTATTGTGGGAACCGCCACCAGCGTGCATGCACGCACCCAACATGAAGAATCGCTGTATGATCTGTTTCAGAACTTACAGTCTTCTGAAGCCAGATATCGCGCCCTGATGCACGACGCAAAAAGTCCAATAATAGTAATGGATTGTGATACCGAAGAGATCGTAGACGTGAACAACGCCGCGTCAACGGTTACAGGTTACTTCAAGGCTGAATTACTGAAAATGAAAATGCGGGATTTGATTGAGACCTCAAATTGCGGTTCTTGTCCCGAAGTTACCGGAATTACAAGGACAAATGTCAGGGACGCGGCCGACAAATGTCAAACCCACCGGGAACTAAGCCTTAAATGCAAGAACAGAAGTGAGTTGATGGTAGATATAAGCTGCAGCAACGTCAGTGTTCAGAACCGCAACCTCAGGCAGTGCATTCTACACGACATCTCCTTGCACAAACGCGCCGAAGAGGCTTTGCGTCACATGGCTAGCCACGATCCCCTCACAGGATTACCCAATCGAGACCTGCTATCTAAACGTCTGGAAAGTGCCTTAAAGCAGGCCAATGAGCACAATAACCTGGTTGCTGTATGTTTTGCCGATCTCAATAAATTCAAGCAAGTTAACGACATGTTTGGGCATGATATGGGGGACTTTGTCCTGAAGAACTTTGCTGCGCGCCTAGCCGGATCCATTCGTAACAGTGACACCGCCGCGCGTCTGGGAGGGGATGAGTTTATCTTTATCCTCAGGGATTTTGACCGCGTGAGCGCAATAGAACAGGCCGTAAATAAAATAATCGGACATCTGAATGTACCGTACGGCGTAAACGGTACCAGTGTCGACGTGCGCTGTAGCATCGGAATCAGCATCTATTCCGACCCCGGCACCAACGCCTTCGAACTCCTTCAGAGAGCAGACAAAGCCATGTACCACGCCAAAAAAAATGCCCTCCCTTATTATACCTGGACCGAAGTCGATCAAGAGCTGTCGTGAAGGTGTGTGTGTGGAGCTGGACCATCAGGGTTAGAAAATCGCGGCCAGCCGTTCATATGATTGTTTCAGGCGCATGGAGAGGGAAAAGAGCATCCCCTTCATCAGGCGGTTGCCCAATTCCGGGTTTTTTTGATTCAGGGTGTCGAAGCACTCCTGCGCCAAGATAAGAACGCAGCATGGTTCCAGCGCCGTTGCCGTCACTGGGCGCGTTTCTTTAGAGAGCAGACTTACAATACCGATCAAGGATTCAGTGCCATACACCCCAACAACCAACTGCTTGCCTTTGAATTCGGTCTCTTTTTTGGTTTCCACCCGCCCTTTGGTGATAAAAGCGATGAAGTAGGACGAATCACCCTCACGCCATATATCCTCCCCAGCTGCATAACTTCTGCATTTAAAAAACTCATGCAGCTGGGTGATGTCCTCTTCGGTAAGAAAATGGAAGAAACGAAAATCTCGCTTCATTTGCGTGCACTGGTCTTCAAGCTCAGCCATCATCAGGCGCTCCTATCCTCTACCGCATGGCGCTGCTTTAATTCCTTAATCTTAGCCTGCATCTCTTCGAGCAATCCACCAACATTTTTCTTGCGCAGAATACTCGAATAACTGCTGCGATAGTTACGCACGAGACTGACCTCTTCAATCACTACATCATACACCTGCCACTCGTCGTCGTTCTGCAACATTTTATACGAAATAGGGATCTCATCGCCACTATCCATAGCGATATACGTATCTACTACGGCGCGGTTCTGCCGGATTTGTTCATTACCAAAACGGATCTTCTGGCCCGTATATTCCCGCACTCGCCCGATATAGGTTTCTTCAAGCAGTTGGGAGAATAGTTCGATAAAGCGCTCGCGCTCCTGTGGGGTAGCCTTATGCCAGTTAGGCCCAAGGACTCCCTGGGACATAACTTCAAAGTTAAACTTAGAATGCACCAACTTAGAAACATTATTGCGCCACGTCGAGGTAGTACCAATGGCGAGCAACTGCTCTGTAATTCTATCGATGGTCTGTTTTATTTCAAACATCGGGCCTGACATCACTGCATCCTTGCTGTATTCTACTGCCCTTTGCGTCGTTACCTGCGGTTGTGCATCTGCTCCTGCTGGAGCGAATAATTGCAGCACACCCAACATAACAACTGCACATGTAAACCCGCGTGCCTTTGACCCCATAATTTATCTCCAGTTTGCTCTATTGAAAACTTATAGACTGAACTTATAAACTCTTAGATATTTCCGCATCCAGCTACTTAACCCACGCGCAGAAGCCTATTCTGCCACCAAACCCGCACGGCGCTGCAGATAAGCATCGCGAATAAACAGATATGGATCCAGTTGTTCGGTAACAACGCTTTCATATGTATCTTTATCCAAGGACAATGCATTCATTCCATCAACCCCAATAGCGATAAGATGTCCATCACGATGCAGGGCCCAGTACAGCGGGTCGGCATAAAACTCCGGTATCATAGCTACGCCATCCCGCAAGTTGGATGGACCCAAAAGCGGCAACACCAGATACCATCCCTGGCCCACACCATAATGCCCAAGGACTTGGCCAAGATCTTCGTTCTGCTTGTTGAGATCCCACCAGTTTTTCGCCGGATCGTAAAATCCGCCCAGCCCAACCGTAGTGTTAATGAGTAGGCGAGACACCTCGATTCCGCTCTGTAAAAACTTGAGCTGTAGCATGCTGCTCACCGCACGTATAGGCGATTTGAGGTTGTCAAACATACGGCTTACGCCGGAACGAACGGGTGTTGGAACTACGCGAAACACCCGGGCGACTGGCTTCAGCAGGTAAAAATAACTTTTATCGTTGAACCAGAAAACCGCTCGATTTACCGGCTCAAGCGGATCGGAGAACCCCTCATCCCAGTCATCATCAGCATATAAATCGTCACTAAACAGATCCTCAGAGTAAAGAGCTTCGACGTCTAAGCCTGAATCCTTTGGCGTGTCATTGTTAAAATATTCTGTAGAAGACTCTGCCGCATTCATACGCTGTTCTCCCCTCACCGCTGTCGGGGATAGGAGGACAACTCCAGCTAAGCACACTGCAACAATGCGCGCTAACTTGGCGTCATACACAAAACGCACATTTTCATATATGCCAGCAAAAAACATAGTTCACCCTTCTGGGGCTTGGAAGGAACTTATCTAATTTTCAAATATGTACTTGCTTAGTAATTCTTCGAAATTGATCGCTGATTCCGTTTCGAATATCTCGCCGCCATCTGCTATCAAATCAAATGAGCCCCCCGGCAGAATACTAATATAGCGATCTCCGATAATACCCGATGTCCGGATTGAAGCGATGCAATCTTCCTGCAGCTTAATTTCTGGCTGAATCTGCATAGTTACCATCGCTTCATAGGTCTCGCGGTTCAAAACGATATCGGCGACTTTACCTACACTAACCCCGGCGATATCCACCGCCGCTCCCTTTTTAAGCCCCGCGACTGAACCAAAGCGGGCATTAACGGTGTAGCTTCTGTCGTTAAATATCTTGACGTCGCCAAGCTTAATGGACAAAAACACAAAGCTGGCAAAGCCGATCAACATAAATAGGCCGACAACCACCTCTAAGTTAAAGCGTTTCATAAAGAAGAGACTCCTCTGTTTCACTGCTATATATCGGCCCCATGGTTTCGAGTACAAAGTCACGAATCAAGGGATTATCAGACAATTGAAAAACTTCTGGTGACAAGGGCCCATGCAGGCGCGAGTTAGCCATCAGGGCCACATAGTCGGAAAGTTTAAATATTTTGGGAACATCGTGACTGACAATTACCGCTGTATAATTCAACTGCTGCTGAGTTCGATAGAACAAGCGGTATATTTCATTACTCTTGTTAACATCCAGCCCGGTGGTGGGCTCATCGAAAAAAACCACCTTTGGATCAAGCATCAGGGCGCGAGCCAGACCGACCCGTTTTTTCATTCCACCACTGAGCTGAGCCGGGAATTTATCTTCCTGTCCCTCCAGCCCCATCAGCGCCAGTTTATCCTCCACCGCAACTCGGATCTGTTTTTCGTTGCTATGGGTGCGCTCGCGCAGCGGCAGAGCCACGTTATCATATACACTCATGGAATCGAATAGGGCGATATTCTGGAACAGCACTCCGAACGAACTGCGGATCTGCTGCATATCTGCTTTGTTGCACTGGGCGAGATCATGTCCGAATACGCGTACTTGGCCACTATCAGGCTTAAGCAGGCCAAGCATATGCTTCAGGATTACACTTTTACCCTGACCGCTAGCTCCGACAATCACGGTGGTGGTACCGGCAGGTATCTGTAGGTTCACCCCATCGAGTACCTTCTGTGAGCCAAAGGATTTATGCACATCCTTAAGCTCAATGATAATCTCTTTATCCTGCTTCACAAAAGAACTCCCTCAACAACAAACTGCCCCTGCAAAAAAGCGACATAGAATGCCACAATTAATTATTAGAGCATAATGGCACTTACAAGGTAATCCCATACGAGCACCGCCACCGATGCCATTACCACGGCCTTAGTTGTGGTGCGACTTACCCCTTCGGCACCAAAGCCTCCATCACGCTCCAGATGTAGATAAAATCCCCGTGCGGACGATATCCACACCATCAGCAGGCCGAACACAAAAGATTTGACAAAACCCATCTCCAGATCCTGCCATACGACATTCTGATACATTCCCTGAAAATAGGCGCCAGCGCCGACGTCAAATAGATGTACCCCCACCAGATAACCTCCGAAGATTCCAACCACATCGAAGATACACACCAGCAACGGCATCGATATCAATGCAGCCAACAGCTTAGGGGCAATGAGGTAGCGAAAAGGATCAATCGCCATACATTCCAGAGCATCGATCTGTTCGCTGTTGCGCATTATTCCCACCTCAGCGCAAATAGCCGAACCGGCTCGCCCGATAACCATTAGTGCCGCCAGAACTGGCCCCAGTTCACGAATAAGGCTGATGGCAACGGCCGCCCCTAGAAACCCTATAGAACCAAACTTGTTTAGCGTGTAGTACCCCTGCAAACCGAGCACCATCCCGGTAAACAACCCGGTAAACACAATAACGTAGAGTGAGTTGGCTCCTATAAAACGGATCTGCCGTATAACCGGCATTACCTTATAGGGCGGGCGCAGCAGCGCAAAAACGCTAGTCAAAAGAAACAGCCCCAGACGTCCGTACCATGCAAAAAAATACATAGTTTCCGACCCCAGAAGCGCAATATATTTTGTTACCAATTTCATTATCGCTGCACCAACTTTCCTGTCCTCGCATTAACGCACACAGGCAAACACTGCCACACCTGTGTCAGCTTCTTCAGTTATACTGACAGTCGCCTCCTAAGCGTACTAACTATATCACTTTGACGAAAAAATCCATGCCAGAATCTATCACGACAGAATTCGTTATATTAGTACAATTGCGAGATGTTGTCGAGTACGATCACGAGCGCAGCTTGTGCTATTTAAATACTCTCGGGAGCCTAAATTTGCTCCACGTGGTATATTCTTGGAGGGACGCAGTGGGCGCAAACACACATCACCCGCGACAACAAAGACTGACAATGTTATACTTCAACGTTTAAAACCTGGTGCAGAACAAAAGGAAGCTCTCGCGCACTCAGGCCAGAAACGCGAACCCTATAACGAGATCCACCTAAATAACACACAAACCTTTGAATATGCCCGAGCCCGACCCCACTTGCCTAGGGGTTTGTGCGCTACGTTCAACTTAGCTTCACGCTATCTGCGAATTTGCAGACACCCCAAGTCACAAGGAGTGAACTTCATGGCTATTACCCTGACTCTGCTGATCATAGGCGTTATAAGCACTCTGTTCTACATCCCTGTCCCGGAAGAACTGGTGCAGAAACTCGAATGGGTCGCACTTGCTCTGCCCTTGGCCTTGCTGATCTGGCAACTTATCGAACTCAGCCGCAAAGCTGCGCGTGAGGGGGAAGAACCTGCCCCCCAGACACACAAACCCGCACCGCGCGCCGCCGCGGTGCAACAAGACCCTCGTCGGCTTCAGGATGCAGCAGTGCTCCAGTTTCTGGCGCGCCTGCAGGAAAAAGGACGTTTGGTCGATTTTATCATGGACGATATGACCCCCTACGCAGACGAACAAGTGGGGGCGGCAGCGCGTATAGTGCACCAAGGCTGTCAGGAAGTATTCTCCAGCTTTTTCCGCATCGAACCATTACATGACGGCGCCGAGGAGGAGGAGATAACTCTGGCTCAAGGGTACGACAGCGCCGCCTATCGCCTCGTCGGCCGTGTCCCCGAGCACCCTCCATATACCGGAATTATGCTTCATCGCGGCTGGGTTACCCGTAGAATAAATCTGCCACAGGTAAGCGGTGTGGACCTGACAGATGGTGCAGAATACGTAATCGCCCCAGCCGAGGTGGAGGTTGACCCGAGCCATTTTGATAGAGCATAAGGTTGTGCAGCAGCCCTACTACTCAAGAACCCGAGCAATACCAGAGACCAAGACATGTCTTTATCCAAGATAAAATACGCCATTGGCATCGACCTGGGAACCACCAATTCTGCTTTGGCCATAGCCTCCCTGGACTCGACTGAATCAGCCCGCAGTGTCAATATAACCCAAGTGACCAGTCGTAAGGGGATAGGCTCAAGCAATGTACTCCCCTCATGCATCTATCTGGCTACCGAGCAGGAGCAGAAGCAGCTACCACAGATCCCTTGGCAACAGGACCATTCTTTTCGCATTGGCATGTTTGCACGCGAGCACGGAGCTGAAGTACCGGAACGTCTGGTCACTTCGGCCAAATCGTGGCTATGCACCCCACTCAACGACCCACACCAGAGCATATTGCCGTGGCAGTCGCCCTTGGCGGAACGCAAGGTTTCGCCCATAAAAGCGCAAACACTGTATCTGGAATATCTACGCCACAACCTTGAACAGCACTTGCGCCAAGAGGGCACGGAGTTAGATCTCTCTGAGTGCCAGATCACCCTGACGGTTCCGGCGTCATTTGATGAAGTTGCACGTTTACTTACCGCCGAAGCAGCCCAACAAGCAGGCTGGGGCGAAGTGACCCTGCTCGAAGAACAGCAGGCCGCATTTTACCATTGGCTTGACAGTAATGCCGAAACTTGGCGCGAGCAGGTCTGCGCCGGGGACGTAATTTTAGTGTGCGATATTGGTGGCGGCACCGCCGACTTCAGTCTGATTGCGGTCACTACAAAAAACGCCCAGCTGCACCTAGAGCGCATCAGCGTCGGTGACCATCTGCTCCTTGGCGGTGACAACATGGATCTGGCCCTTGCCTATACCCTGCGGGCAGAGCTTGAAGAACACGGCAAAGCGCTGGACAACGCCCAGTTTCTTGCCCTGATTCACGCCTGTCGCCAAGGCAAGGAAGCCCTGCTGGCGGATCCGGAACTGCGCAGCTATCCCCTTGCGGTGGCGGGCCGTGGCGCTAGCCTGTTTGCACGTAGTCGTTCAACTCAGCTACTACGCGAGCACATCCAGAATATAGTTCTGGATGGATTTCTCCCCCTGTGTGCCATTGACTCTATGCCGGAAGATAAAGTTGCCGGACTGCAAGAGGTAGGGCTCAACTACACCGCTGATCCGGTAATCAGCAAGCACCTGGCACAATTTCTGGTCAACAGCGGGCGTAACATCGATTCCAACATCAAGGCGGGGGTAGAGTCGCAACTGTGTCACAGTCACACCCATAACCACACAGCGCAGGCTCCATTTATCTTTCCCAGCGCAATTCTCTTCAACGGAGGGATATTCAATGCTGATCCCATCCGCGAACGCATCCTCGCCCTGCTTCAAGGGTTCTGCCCTGAGCGCTCTCTGCGCCAACTTAACAATGAAACTCCGGAACTCGCGGTAGCACGCGGCGCCGCGAGCTACGGTCGCACCAAGGCTCGCGGCACGGGTATCCGGATCAAAGCCGGCACCGCACGCTCGTACTATCTCGGACTGCAAAGTTCCATGCCTGCGGTGCCAGGACTAAAACCACGCCTGAAGGGGGTATGTATTGTCCCCCAGGGAATGGAAGAGGGGACAGAATATGTGCTCGAAGGGCGCGAGTTCGGCCTGATGACAGGACAGGTCGCCGAGTTTCGTCTCTTCAGCTCTTCTGCCCGCAGCAGTGATGAAATGGGCACAGAGGTTGCGTCGGTGGCAGAGCTGAACGAAACATCGCGACTTGAAGTCACCCTTGAAGCAGATGAACGCCAGCGTCTCCCAGTTCAACTCCTGAGCCGAATCACCGAGCTCGGGACCCTTGAACTGTGGATGGAGCATCCGCCCAGCGGTGGCCGCTGGAAAATTGAATTCAACCTGCGCGTCCAAGAGTAATTTCATGTCTGTAACAGCACCCATGCCCGCACCCCCGCACCCACAGAATCGCTATTTTATCGGTATCGACCTAGGAACCACCAACTGCGCCCTTTCCTACGTGGACCGGCATCAACCGGATAAAGGTTCACAGGTCCTACCCATCCCCCAACAGGATAGCGCTACCAGTGTTCTTACCGCAGCGCAGCTGCCTTCGTTTGCTTTTTTACCTGCAGCCGCACAACAAGGCTCAGCACCCACATCCGAGCATGGGCTCCCGCAACTGGAGTCGGGTTGGATCCCTGGCACCTACGCACGCGCGCAACTTGCGTTCAACCCCGGACGCGTAATCCATTCAGCTAAATCGTGGCTGTGTCATGGCAACGTAGATCGTACTGAGGCCATTCTACCGTGGCAATCGCAGGAGATCTCCTTTGCCAAGCGTCTTTCTCCGGTAGCAGCGAGCGCCCTGTATCTGCGTTGGTTGCGTGCCGTCTGGAATCAAACTATGGCGGCAGAGGACGACAGCTGTCTGTTTGAACATCAGCATATCGTCATCACCGTCCCGGCATCATTTAACGAAGCCGCGCAGGAACTAACCCTCAAGGCGGCGCAACAGGCTGGATATCCGCAGCATCTGCGCCTGATTGAAGAACCTCAAGCCGCGTTTTACTTCTGGTTGGGAAAAAGCAAAAACCTGAGCATTCTGCACGATATGCTCGCTGCCGCAGCACACCCTGCCCTCAAGATTCTGGTTTGCGATATCGGCGGCGGCACCACTGACTTGAGCCTGTTCCAAGTCAGTGCGGACAAGCAGGCCTCCACCGGTCTGAAGATGGAACGTCTGGCGGTAAGCGAACACCTGCTCCTCGGGGGAGACAACATCGATCTAACCTTGGCGCATGTGCTTGAACACAAACTCATGGGGGAAGAAAAGCAGGCCAGCCCCAAACAGTGGAGTCAACTACTGGCGCAGGCACGCGATTTGAAAGAACGTATTCTCTCTATCGACCCTGAAGCTAAAAACGAAGCCCAAAGTTCACCCCAGAGTTTCCCTGTAACGGTCTCCGGTTCCGGCTCCGGCTTGTTTTCCTCTGCTAAGTCGTTCCGTATTGAGGCGCACGAAATTCGAGCCTGCATCTTGGGGGGATTCTTCCCTCATGTGGAAGCACAGGAACGTCCACACCAGGGCAGTTCCGGTCTGCAAGAGTGGGGTCTGCCCTATGCGCAGGACAGTGCCATCTCCCGCCATCTGGCATACTTTCTCGACGGCCAGAGCATCGATGCGGTGTTGTTCAACGGGGGCAGCGTGACCCCGAAGTTTCTGCGCCGTCGCCTGCACCACCTGCTGCAGAGCTGGCAGCAAGAAAGCGGACCTACCCTGCGTGAGCTGCACAACGATGCTATCTCCCTGGCGGTGAGCAGAGGAGCCGCGCGCTACTGCTGGATTGTGAGTCAAAGTGATTCCGAGCGCATCTCTGGTGGCTATCCACACTCGCTGTATCTGGAGGTACACGGACGCAGAAAAAAAGAACGTCAACTGGTGTGCATTTTGCCCAAGGGGATGGAAGCGGGACACAGCATCAACATCACTGAACCGGAGTTCGACCTGCTCGTCAACCAGCCGGTACGCTTTCAATGCTGTTATGCCCTGAAGCGCCAACAGGATCGCCCTGGCACCCTGGTACCTTGGAATCGAGATGAATTTCGCGCCCTCCCCACCTTGGAAACAGCCATCCATCTCAGAGAAGACCAGCCCCGCCCCGCCAATAACCGGGTGCGGGTGCACCTGGAGGTAAGCCTGAACGAACTAGGGCTACTGCAGATATACTGCGTCGCACAGGATGGGAACGGACGCTGGCGACTGGACTTCAATCTGCGTAAAGGGGTAGAAGAGGAGCAAAAGGACGCGGAACAAACTCAAAGCCAGAACGTTGCCCCCAGTAAGGAGGCGCTGCAGGCTCTGCAAGTGGCAATGCCGTGCATCGATGCAGTCTACGCGCGCAAAAAACACCCGGAACTGCCCGATATCAAACCCGCATATCTGCCCAGGGAGTTGGAGCGCCATCTGGGCAAGCGCGACACCTGGAACAGCGCCACCCTGCGCCAGCTCTGGCCTGCGCTGAATTCAGGGATGACCCGCAAAACCCGCAGCATCGAGCACGAAAACACCTGGCTCTACTTGGCCGGTTTCACCCTACGCCCTGGCTACGGGGTGAACCACGATGAATCGCGCATGGAACAGCTGTGGCGGGTACACCAACTGGGGATGGCTTTCCCCAAAGAGAAGCGGATCCAAAAACAGTGGTATTTGTTGTGGCGCAGGGTGGCTGGTGGCTTGAACCGCCAACGTCAGCAGCAGCTCCTCGACGCCATTTTACCCACGCTGCAGAATCAGAGCGAACCGGAACCGGAGATGGTATATCTGGCCGGTGCGCTGGAGCTTCTGCTCCCAGAAACCAAGTGCGAGCTGGTAAAAATATTTGGCAAACGCCTGTTGCAAGGAAAACTGAAACACACTCCACCCTACACTTGGGCCTTGGGGCGCCTGCTGAGTCGCACCCCGCTGTATGCCGGGCGCGAGACCATCATTCATCCACGTGAGGTAAAAAATCTATTCGACCGCATGGAACATTTGGACTGGAGTGATGCAACTTGGGGCGGTCTCAATGCCATGTTTGCGCAGGCGGCACGCTGCACCGAACAACGCGATATCGATGTCGAGACAGAGCTGCGCGAACGCATCGAAGCTAAACTCAAATACAGTGGCGCGGCGCCACATCAACTAGCGATAGTTAAACAATACGTTGCTGTAGATGATGCGGATCGTACTCTACAGTTTGGCGAAATCCTCCCCGCCGGTCTGGTTCTGGCGCGTTCCTGAGTCTATCTACAGCAGACCCAGGCAGATCTATATACGCAGGGTATTTATATACTGACATCACCACATCCTCGAGGTTCCCAATATGACAGAACTTGAATTCGACCTAGAACAAAGTCCACACATCGAGCTGTATCAGCTGCTCAAAGCCACCGGCTTATGTGGCAGTGGCGGCATGGCTAAACATGTGATTGCCGCCGGTGAGGTGACGGTCGATGACACCGTGGAGACGCGCAAACGGGGCAAAATCCGCCTTGGACAGCGAGTCACCTTCGAGAGTACTTCCATCGTCATAACTAAAAATTAAACTTGGCCATTGAGGCTGAATCCATCTAGTTTTATCTACGCGAAACTAAAACAACTATCTAAAGGAGTAAACATTATGCGTGTGGCAAAAAAAGGCGATACCGTCAAGGTTCATTACACTGGACGACTGGAAAATGGCGAGACATTTGATTCATCTGCAGATAAAGCACCTCTGAACTTTATCATCGGACAGCGTGAGGTCATAAAGGGTTTCGATGAAGCGGTGGTGGGACTGAGTGTGGGAGAAGAAATAACGGTCACCATCGAGGCTGAAAAAGGGTACGGTAAATCCAATCAGGATTTGATTCAGAAGGTAAAACGCAGCGAAATGCCAGCAGGACTCGATTACTCGGTGGGCAATCAAATCGAGATAACCCAACAGGATGGCTCCTTGTTTCACGTCATGGTAAAAGAAATAACCGAGAAGGACGTTATCCTCGATGCCAACCATCCGCTGGCAGGGCAACGACTGGTCTTCACCATCCAGATGAAAGAAATTATTCCAGCTGAAGCGCAAGAGAAAAGCATGACCGGCATAATGATGAACCAGCTCAAGGAACGCCGTAACATGAACTAAAACTCTAACAGTGCTGTTGTTTTATCCCCAAAAGGGATACATTATTCTCTTTACACTCGACCCATCACACAGATCTGCCGGGGAGCACCTGTTTGAATACCGCCCAGAAAATAGCACCGGAACATACCACCGACATCGAAAAACTGGTGACCAGGATCCAGGGGTTTGGCAAAGAGAGTATCGAAGATATCCTCCACCTCATGGCCCATTCGGTTAATCTGCTTACCGGGCACAACCGCCTGCGCATCTACCTGGAAGACTTCACTCAGGGGAGCCTGACCTGCGTTATTGCTACCGGACCGCTGGCCGACGAGCTACAGCGTATGAGTTTCCCCATCAATACACTGGATTTCGTAACCTCGCGCGTGTATGTCAATCAAGAAGAGATCAAACAGAGCGATACTAGTGCATTGCTCAACCCAAAAGAGCTTAATTTTATCCAGCGTTTCAATATCAATGCCACCTATGTTTTGCCGTTGTTGTACAAAAACCGCTCCATTGGAGCTTTATGTGTCGACAGCACCCGTAAAGGGAGAATTCCACATGAACTACAGCAGCTAAAACTGAAAAAATTTCTTGCTCAAGTCGTTCCTACCCTGGATATCGCACGCAAGTACCACCAACAACTGCTCCTGGCGCGACGTATTGATGAGCGTAAAAACCGTGAAGCCGCCCAACATATGATGAAATCCGCAGTGCGTCTGGTCAAAAACCTGACATTGGCCTCCGTACTGATCCCTGCCCCATTAGGTTCAGAAGGGGATGCTCAAGGGCTGCGCATCTTGGTTTCGTACTCGCGCGTAGCAAATGCGCGCAAGTTGTATGAAGACAAACAGATGATCAGCCTGAAGAAAGGTGAATCTCTGCTGTCACGCTATATCGCCAATGACGGCACTATCACCGATGAGAGCTTTCTCTCGCCGCTGTATGTGCCTAATCTGCAGGCAGAGTCCCTGCAGAAACGCTATCTGACCGAGGAGTTGGGGCTTAAATCCCTGTATGCTGTACCCCGCTATGACCCTCATAGCAAACGTATTATCTGCGTGGTCAACTACTATACCGATCAGAGTTATGATTTTAACGCCTTTGAGCGCGGCTTGCTTGATTCTCATGCAGAGATGGCAGAGCGGGTAATTCGCGAAATCGGGGGCGAGCACATGGAAATTCGGGTGCTCTCGGAGATCAACGATCTGCTGCAGGAGCATTTCAAAGGGTTGCAGCCGTTTCTCAATCGCGTGCTGTCAAAAGCCACGGAGCTGATCGGTGCCAATACCGGCAGTATTGCCCTGATGCAGGAACGCGAAGATGGGCGCTGGCTGGTAGTGGAAGATGAAGACGGCAATCTCATTGGGGCCAAAAGTAAGGAGTGGTACAAAAAATATATTCCCCCCAACCGTATCGGCGGTTTTGAGCTGTCACGCGCGCAGCGCAGCCTGACCGGTTACACCGCCCATACGGGATTACCCCAGACGGTCGCCAACACTGAGGAGCATGACGCCAACGGTTTCTACCGCCACCTCACCGAAGCAATCAAAAGTGAGCTTGCGGTGCCAGTTATCGTAGATAACAAAGTTGTAGCCACCATCTGCCTTGACAGCATTAAACCCCACTATTTCACCAGCGAGCACCGACGGATCCTTCTCATTATCGAGCGTATGATTGGACGCTATCTCGTGGATCTGCAACAGATAGCCGCCCTCACTCACGAAGTATCGCAGTTACGCCGGGATGTAACCTACAAAGACCCCAAAATCTCCTCATACAAGCTGGGGAATATCATCGGCAACTCGGCAAAATCCAACGCGGTGGTCAATTTTATCCAGACGGTGACCCCGCCAGTCTTCAATCGCCTCGCGTCATGGAATTATCATACCAGCGAGGATACCTCGCTGGGGCTCCCTTCTATTTTCATCACCGGTGACACTGGCAGTGGCAAGGAGTTCGTGTTCAACAACATTTATTCGCGTCTAAATGAAATGTACCAAGCGCAGTTTAAAAACGGGCGCCAACTCCCGATAAAAAAGAGCAATATTGCCGCCTACAGTGGTGAGCTGACCTATGCCGAACTATTTGGCAACAAACGTGGCGCTTTTACCGGGGCATACGCCGACCGCAAAGGGATTCTGGAAGAAGCGAACGGTGGTGTGGTGTTTTTGGATGAAATAGGTGACGCGGACCCCAAGACTCAGGTGCAGTTGTTGCGCTTTCTGGACAACGGCAGTTTCGTGCGCCTAGGGGAAAATAAAACTCGTTTTTCCCATGTTCTACTGGTTGCCGCTACCAATAAAAACCTGCCAGAGCTGATCAGAAAAGGGGATTTTCGCGAAGACCTGTTTCACCGTCTGTCTGAGCTCACCCTCGAAGTCCCCTCCTTAAATGAGCGACGCGAGGATATCCCCGACCTCAGCACCCACTTCATAGGCAAACTTCACCGGGCGTACAAAAACCCTGAGGAGAAAGATTCAGACCCCCCTGTCCTCGACACCGCAGCACGCCAGATGCTGCAGAACCATCACTACACCGGTAACATGCGTGAATTGCGCTCCGTGCTGCTGCGTGCCATATTTTTCCGCCGGGGTGACAATATAAGTGTCGAGGATATCCGACGTGCCATAGGTACTTCCATAGGCACCTCTGTCTCCATGCTTGATGCCAAGGATACCCAGGAGAAGATCCATGCGGAACTGGCTCAGCGTGCATTTTCCTCCATTATCAGCGGGGGGGAAGATTTCTGGAGTGCTCTCTACACGCCATACACCAACAACGATCTGCCGCGCGCAGTGGTAATCGCCTGCGTCGAGCTGGCACGCTCCCAGGACGCAACCACCATGCCGGCTATTGCCAGAGCACTCAAAGCCTGTGATCCTACCAGCACTAACGCAACTGAACGCAAAACTTTTTTTCGCTTTAAAAACTTTCTATACAAAACAATCCGTATTGTTTAAGTGCCAAACCCCGGAACATCCTTCCGCAGCTCCATCCAGAACAAATATCAGAGCATGTGGTGCAATATTTCTTCAACCGCGTGGCGTTCGCTCTCCCGCCAAGGGCCAATACACACAAATCCCATCCGCTCCGAAGTCAGGCAATATGCGGCCATCTCCTGCACCGCAGCCGGACTGATGTTGCGCCAAAAATCCAGATCCTGCGCCAACGTGCGCATATGCCCGCTGACAATTCCCCAGCCATAGCGCCCTGCCTGCTCTTCGACACTGTCTCGGCTAAAATCAAGATAGTTCAGCGCATTGCAACTCACCATATCGAGGTGCTCTTTGAAGGATTCTGAACGCACCTTGACTACAACTTCAAGTACCGCTTGGACTGCCGCCAGCAGGTTTTCTGGCTCGGTGGACAGATCAATGGAAAAACAGCCACAGTCGGCATACTCCTCCAAACTGGCCTCAACACTGTATGTCAGGCCGGCCTCTTCCCGCAGTTTCTGCATCAAAAAACTGGCGCCTCCTTCGCCTAGCATACGGCGCAATACGCGTAACTCTTCTGCACGCGGATGCGCTCGCCCTTCGGTGCGCCAAGCCAACTGCAGGGTTAGCTGCGAATCAGAGTCATGAACCCAGTCCACCTCCGGGCCGGAAAGAGGGTGGGACGGTGCCGTTACACACGACACAGGGCCAGTGCGCGCTTTCCATGAACCAAAATATTCCACTACCGCCTGCTGTACCGCATCTGGGTCTACCGGCCCGGCCACACTTATCACCAAGTTGTCCGGCGCGTAATGTTGCCGGTACCAGTTCTTTACTTCTTCATGCCCAAACGTGCGGATGGTTGCGGGCGTTCCAATTACTGGTTGAGCCAGCGGATGTTCCCGCCACAGTAGGCGTGCCATGCGGTTATCCGCACATACATCTGCACCAACTTCGTTAAAATCTCCCAGAGCTTCTTCAATTACAATAGCGCGTTCAATCTCGAGATGGAGAAATCTAGGAGTGCGGAGCATTACGCTAAACAACTCCAGCCCTCCAGCCACCGCATCTGGGTGTACCCTGGCAAAATAACTGGTTGATTCAGCATCGGTACCAGCATTGATTCCACTGCCGAGCTGTTCGAAAGCCTGCTCCAAAGCCGGGCCGGAAGAATAGCGCGCATTGCCGCGAAACATCATGTGCTCAACAAAGTGCGACAACCCAGCTTGCGCCGGACTCTCATAACGGCTGCCAACCTTGACATAGCAGATAATCTCGACACTGTGGAGATAGTTGAGAGGAGCTACGACCAGTTCGAGGCCGTTATCCAGGGTAGTGCGTTGATATTCGGACATGTTTATCCTGAAAAAAAGGGCAATTCTCGCGGATGAAAATTACACAGATCTGAATGTTAACAAATGGCATGATACAAAATGGGAGTCTGCCGTAACAGACTCCCACCGAGCATAATTTATCCGGCATTCGCCGATTTTTTCTTGAGTAAACCCTTAACAACCTTGCAGCAAGCGTGCCGCTTCTTTGGCGTGATAGGTGATGATCAGATCCGCACCAGCACGTTTAAACCCAGTCAGGGTTTCCATAACCACCTTGTCATGGTCAATCCACCCTTTTGCCGCTGCGGCTTTTACCATCGAATACTCGCCGGAAACATTGTAGACCACCAGAGGCAGGTCAAAGCGCTCCTTGATATCGCGGATGATATCCATGTACGCCAGTGCTGGCTTTACCATCAGAAAGTCTGCACATTCATCCACATCAAGGGCAGCTTCACGGATCGCTTCACGCCGGTTGGCTGAATCCATCTGATAGCTACGCCGGTCTCCGAACTGGGGGGTTGAATCGGCTGCATCGCGGAATGGTCCATAATAGGCGCTAGCGTATTTGACCGCATAACTCATGATGGGGATGTGGCTGAAGCCGTTATCGTCCAGAGCTTCACGCAGAGCAGCGATGCGTCCGTCCATCATATCGCTGGGGGCCACGATGTCGGCCCCAGCCTGCGCGTGTGACAACGCTTCGGCTGCCAGCAACTCCAGGGTGGAATCGTTGTCCACGTCGCCATCCTTGATGACGCCGCAGTGGCCATGGTCGGTATATTCGCACATGCACACATCAGTTATGACCGTAAGTTCCGGCACTTCCTGCTTTAAAGCGCGGATGGTGCGCTGAATGATACCTGTATCGCTATAGGCGTCCGTACCCACAGGGTCCTTATGTTCAGGGATACCGAACAGAACCACGGCTGGAATTCCCAGAGCATGCACTTCACGCGCCTCTTCCACCAGGTTTTCAATAGACTGCTGGTAGATGCCAGGCATGGAGGGAATTTCCTTTTTAATGTTTTCCCCAAAAGCGCTGAACATGGGGTAAATCAGATCTTCTACGCGCAGATGATTTTCACGCACCATACGGCGCAGGCTTTCAGTTTTGCGGGTACGCCGGGCGCGGTAGCGAGGAAAATACATATATCAAACTCCTGTGTTTGGGTTCGCAGTTGGGTTCATGTTCGGACTCTTGCCCAGCCGCTGAGCCACCAGCGGCTCCGCCAGAATGGCATCAATCAATCCGGGAATAGTATAAGGCCAGGCTTCAAAAGTACAGGGCAAGGCATACTCCTGCATAGTGGCGCTGGTTATGGGACCGATGGAAGCGTACTGCACCCTGATGGGCACCTGTGCAAGCTGTGGGCCGAGCAACGCTGCATAGTTGTGCACTGCAGATGAAGAGGTAAAGGTTACGATGTCAACACGCTGCTCCAAAAGATCGAACAGAGCGTTGGCTTTCCCAGTTGTCGCCACCGTGCGATAGGCAACAGGAGCATCAACCTGAGCACCACATTCTCTTAAGCCCGGCACGATAAGCTCGCGCGCCTGCTCCGCACGGGGATAGAGCACCCTTTGTCTTGCGACTCCTGCACTATTAAGCAACTTCAGCACCCCCTCGGCGGTATAATCGGTTGCCGGAGCAATAGAGCTATGCCCCCAACGTCGCAGACAGTGCTGGGTCGCCGGGCCAACACTAACAAAGCGTAAAGTTTTTGGCACCGCTATACCGTGATCTTCGATATGTTGCATTACGATATTTACCGCGTTAACCGAAGTAAATAAGAGGACATCGTAGATATTCAGTTGTGTCAGTGCCGCTTCAAGGATGTGTGGCTGGGCAGAGGGAACAATTTCTATAAGTGGAAACACTGCGGTGTCCAGCCCCGCTTGTTCCAGAGCACTAACCAGCTGCTGTGCCTGATGCAGTGGTCTGGTCACCAACACGCAGGGTGCGAACATCTCAGCGGAGGCTGTGCCCTGTGGTGCCTTCATCTCAGTCCAAATCCATCTTCTTCAGTTCACCCTGTGGAGCCTCAGGCTCAAGATCAAACAGCTCCTGCAGCGCATCCACGTATGGCCGGGCGGCCGCATCTTTCTGCGCTTTTTTCAGCCCCGCCGTGGGTTGATGGAGCATCTTATTGACTAGGGCCTGACTCATGGCCTCAACCGCTTTGCGCCCTTGTTCGTCCAGGTTTTTGATCTGACTCAGGGTTTTTTCCACTTCGCGCCGCCGCATGCGTTCCATCTTCTGCCGCAGCGCCACAATGGTTGGGACCACCTCTAAGCTGTTTACCCAGCTATTGAACTGGAGTAGCTCCTGTTCGACAATCGCCTCTGCCGCAATTGCTTCCTTCTGGCGCTCATCCATATTGGCCTTAACGACCCCCTGCAGGTCATCCACATCGTATAAATACACATTACCAACATTATTCACCCGTGGATCTATATCTCGCGGCACGGCAATATCAATAAAAAACATGGGTTTCTGTTTGCGTTGTCGCAGGGCGCGTTGCACCTCTTCGGGGTGGATAATGAAATCGGTGGCACCAGTAGAAGAGAGGACAATGTCCACTTGGTGCAGATGATCGGCAAAATTATTAAATAACACCGCCCGCCCACAGAACTCCTGCGCCAAAGTCTCTGCTCTGGAGAAGGTTCTGTTGGCGACCAGCACCTCTTTGACACCATTATTGACAAAATGGCGCGCCGCGAGCTCACACATCTCCCCGGCTCCGAGCAGCATGACCGTCTTACCTTCGATGGAGTCAAAAATTTTGCGGGCCAACTCCACCGCAGCAAAGGCTACAGATACCGCATTACCAGCGATGTTGGTTTCTGTGCGAATCCGTTTGGCCACCGAGAACGCCTTATGCAAAAACCGGTTCATGATGAGGCCGACGCTCTGATGCTCTACCGCGTAGGCATAGGCATCTTTGATTTGTCCAAGAATTTGCGGCTCCCCCACCACCATAGAGTCAAGGCTGGCCGCAACTCGGAACATATGCCGCACCGCCGCATCTCCTTGGTATACATACAGGTGTTTATCCAGCTGTTCTGCATCGAGATTGTGATAGTGCGCAATAAAATCTCTGACGGCTTCAATCCCCTGGGCACCATGATCCGCGGCGGCATAGATCTCCACTCGATTACAGGTCGATACCACTACCACTTCAGCTATACAGGGAATCTGTTTGAGCTGAGCCAGTGCGGTTCCGATGTGCTCGGGAGCGAACGCGACCGTTTCACGAATGGAAACTGGGGCGGTTTTATGACTTAAACCGACAACGAAAATATCCATATATCTTTCCAGTTATCACCATAGGCAGAGCAGTTTGTGTACTGCGCAACTGAATGGTTGAGATTGGCATTGAAACTCTATCCGGCCATGGAGCTGTAACTGTGGAGCCCTGGGAGGAGAAGATTCACGCCGAGAAAGGTAAAGAGTAAAAAGAAAAACCCAATAATGGCAAATATGGCAGCTCGGCGCCCGCGCCAGCCTACCGTGAGGCGCCCGTGGAGCAACGCCGCATACAGAAACCAGGTTATCAACGCCCAAGATTCCTTCGGATCCCAGCTCCAGTAGGTACCCCAAGCCGATTCTGCCCACACTGCTCCGGAGATGATCCCCATGGTCATCAGAGGAAATCCAAATTTAAGGCAACGATAGTTCACCCGGTCCAGGGTTTCGAGGGAAGGAAGACGGTAATGCAGAGCAGAAAACTTCTTACTTTTGAGCATGCGCTCCTGAATCAGGTACAGGATAGCCGCAACAAAAGCTACTGTGAACACAGCATTACCCAAAAAAGCCAGCCCCACATGCACTGGAAGCCAGAAGCTGTCCAGCGCCGGGTTCAGATCCTGAGTTTGCATGGGCATGAGGCTACCAAACAACATGAATACAGTTACAATGGTAGATGTTGCAGCCGCCATCACCTGCATGCGTATCTGTAAATCGATCAGCATGAATACTCCGGCCAGAGCCCAGGCAAAAAACGACAGGGATTCATGTAGATTGGTAACCGGGGTATACCCAGCCTCAAAATAGCGTACAATAAGGGTAATGGTGTGAACCCCAAAGGCCAGCAACAGAAACAGCCTCGCTCTGTTTCTGTCATTTTTACGATTGCGTACCACTGCCACCAACGACAGTAGAGTCACAACGGCATACATCAGCAATGCAACCTTGTACAGCAGGATACTCATATTCTCCCTCCCCGGGTGTGCATCTGAATCACATTCAATAACATTTCAATTCGTAGTGTTTGCCCAACCTGATCCGGCCAGTTTAATAAACTGCCAAAGGGGCATTCTAGGCGTGTATGAAAAACAGTGTCAACCCAATTTAAAAGCCGAACAGCTCAGCTTCCACCATCTCACACATAACATTACCGTAATACAGAAGCGCTTCGGCTCCACGCGCCAGCGAGGGTGCTTCCAAAGCTATTACCGTGTCGGCCCCCGCTTCGATCCAGGGCTGCGCATCTGCGGCCGACAAAACCAACGTAGCACAGTTCAGCTCCCGTGCAGTTTCAACCCCGGCCAATAGGGCCGCGCTGACCTCGGCAACAACGAACATAAGCATATCACCGCTGCGCGCTGTGGCCTGGATGCGGGCAGGGTAAAATTGCTCGAAAGCATTTGCGGTGCTTAAAGCCGCCATAAAGCCGGCGCTTCCGCTAAGAGACAGAGCTGGCAAAGGGGGGCGATCGATTTCCGGATTGTGCAGAAATGCCTGCGCTATGGTATCTCCCACCCCCATCAGGGATCCTGCAGCAGCTATGACAAGATGCCCACCGGAAGCAAACAGTTGCGCCAAGTGACTGGCGCTGAGTTCGAGTTGTTCCGCATGTTGTACCAGAGACTGTTCCAGCACGGCGTTATGCTGTTGCAGGGTATGTATAATTTTGTCTGACATAGGCTGTGCCCCTTTTGGTTTCTCTTTTTGGTTCTTTTTTATCTACCCTTCCGGCAGACCCTCACCGATGCATGACAAAGACGTAGGGTATTGCGGTATAGGGACAATCCACGAATTACCCTTACGTCTGTAGCATGAACGGAAAATATCCATAAAAACAGAAGAGATGCTTTGGTCTTGCATTTTTCAGACGATATCCTATCATTGAGCACAGATGGTTATCCACTTTGAAAGTGCCGGGAGTTCACTCGGCTTTCAGTTCTTAATGTTTGCCACACCCCGCCGGACACAGCATGCACGTATGCAACAGGTTGCTCCTCATGCTGCGATACGTATGTGATGTCAGCGTGGTGTTTGCATTCAAACCAACGCAAAGGAGTTAAATCATGGCCAGCGATAAGGTTTTAGAATTCACTGACGCAAATTTTGCCACTGAGGTTCTCAAGTCTACCGAACCGGTGCTTGTAGACTTCTGGGCTACCTGGTGTGCCCCGTGCAAAGCGTTGACACCTGTAATTGACGAGCTTGCAACTGAGTTTGACGGCAAGGTTAAAATCGGCAAGGTCAACGTAGATGAAAATCCTGAAACTCCGGGCAAGTATGGAGTACGCGGCATCCCCACCCTCGTGTTGTTCAAGGGAGGTAAAGTGGTGGATCAGCTCGTAGGTGCAGTGCCTAAAAGTCAGCTGCAGGATCTGATAAAAAAAGGGCTTTAATTATTAGTCAGGGTCCGGCAACTTCTCTTAAAGGCTCGCTTTATAGCGGGCCTTTTTATTCCTCACTATTCTGCGTTTCTGTAGCTTTGCGCAACAAGACAAATATCTGGCGATAGCGTTTTTTATCTTCTGCCCCCTGGTATCCGTGGAGTAATTTATCCAGTGCTCCCATATCCAGCGTCGGCAGTGCCTGAGCTATTTCACTTTGGACCTGAGCACGTCGTTCCGGATCACATAGCCCTTCGCGCCAGTTCTCCAACGCATGGAAGTGGAGATTTTCATCCAGCTGCTGCTGAGACACTCCATGATGAAAACAACGAATAGCCTCCAACTGCGCGCTGTCATTACGCAACAGACCGGCGAGATGCTTAATTTCACGCTTACGCGCCCCCTTGCGCAGATCACGCGCCCGTTCCACTATGGTCAACAGCTGGGGTTCGAGCTTCAAGCGTTCGATATTCGCCGCTGTCATCTCCACCAAGTTGCGGGCTAACTCTTCTATTTCCTGCGCCTGGCGTTTGCGCGCCGATTTGCTCGGGGTCTGCGTATCTTGCTCGTCCATCTAGGTTAAAACTCCTTTTTGCTATCGAGCAACATGGTAACTGGGCCATCATTACTTAACTCTACCTGCATATCCGCTTGGAACACTCCGGTTGCTACTTCTATATCCATGGAACGCAACCTGCCCACCACAGCTGCATACAGCGCGTTGGCCAACGCACCCGGCGCGGCCTGCGAAAATCCTGGTCTACGCCCCTGACGGCAATCCCCCAGCAGGGTAAACTGGGATACCACCAACGCCGCCCCTCCAGTCTGTACCAGGCTTAGATTCATCTTACCCTCGGTATCCGGGAAGATACGCAATCCAGCAATTTTAGCCGCCATATACTCCACATCGACCTGCGTATCCAAGTGCCCTACTCCCAGCAAAACCACCAGACCGCACCCAATGGCACCAACCTGTGCTCCATCAACTGTTACTTTGGCCCGAGTCACCCGCTGGATTACTGCACGCATCCTCGTCTCCGTTCACGCCAGGAATCAATAAGCTCTGCGGCATGTCTGGCACTGGGCACTACTGCATCAATGTCAGTGACGGCGCCTTGTGTTTCAGAATCAACCAAGATCGTAGCCATATGTAGTTGTGCCGCCGTACGCAGGTTGGGGAGCGAATCCTCCACCATGATGCATTCGTTCCCGCGCATGCCACTATGCGCCAACGCTGCACGATATGGATCCGACTGTGGCTTGGGTACATAGTTACTGACCCGAATGTCATAGATGTGTTCAAAACAGTCTGCGATATCCAGGCAGTTGAGTACCCGCCGCGCATGATCTGATGAACCATTGGTAAACACAAAACACCGTTCCGACAATGCACTCAAAGAGCGCTTGAGCTCAGGATTCGGGCCCAGGCGGCTTGACACATCAATGTCGTGCACATATTCAAGATAGTGCTCGGCATCAGTGCCATACTCATGCATCAGACCCCGCAGAGTAACACCGTACTTGTTCCAGTAATGACGTCGCAGATAATCAACCCGGGTAGACTCAATCCCCACCACATCGCGCATGTAGGAATTGATCCTGACGTCAATGAGGCCAAACAGATCACTTTCAGCTGCATACAGGGTATTGTCTAGATCAAAAAATACCCCTTTCATCAGCATTCTCCTCTCAATTCAAGTGGAATGTATTCGCCCCGAAATACCTCAGTTGCACCACCGGTCATGTGGACACTGCCGCAGGGAGTATACTCCATCTGCAGATCTCCACCCCGCAGATGATTGACAATGCTACGCTCGGTGCGCTCAGTAAGATAAGCGGCCACCACTACTGCCGAAGCTCCGGTACCGCACGCCAAGGTTTCACCGGCACCTCGTTCCCAAGTGCGCTGTTTGACTGCGGTACGGGATAAAACTTCCACAAATTCAACATTGGTACGTTCAGGAAAGCTCTGGTGCGTTTCAATCAGAGGTCCCCATATTTCCACCGGAAACGTCGCAACGTCGGTGACAAACACCACACAGTGCGGGTTACCCATGGAGACGCAACATACTTCGAACGTTTCGCCTCCAACCTCAAGTTCTACATTCAGCGCCTGTGCGGCCGGATCTCCCTGCATAGGGATATTCCCACGCTGCAGTTCGGGTACGCCCATATCTACCCGTGCTTTTTCAACCTTGCCGTCTGCACCGGGCACCACTTGAATGCTGCGAATCCCGGCGCCGGTTTCAATCCGAATGGTGGTATCAGACACGCGTTGGCGATCGTATAGATATTTTGCCACACAACGGATTCCGTTCCCGCACATCTGTGCTTCAGAACCATCGGCGTTGAACATGCGCATCCGAGCATCAGCCACCTGTGAAGGCATAATGAGGATTAACCCGTCCGACCCTATACCGAAATGGCGTGAACTCACCTCGATGGCAAGGTCACTGGGGTTGTCCACTTGCGCTATGGAGGTGTCTACATACACGTAATCGTTGCCGGCACCATGCATTTTCACAAACTGCATATCAAAAACCTCCTCCAACCTTCACTTACCCATCAGTTATAAGCAGCTAACCGTACCCTTAATCCTCGACTACAGCTTCTGCGCTGCTTATCACCTCAGTATCCGCCAGTAGATCATTCCAACCGCGCTTGCTGGCCGAAAACCAGATCGCCATATATCCGCACCCCAAACACAACGCGGAAATAAAACCACCACATGTCCGCAACAGTACCTGGGTCAGGCTAAGAGGCTCACGATCAATGGACACTACCCTGACTTGGGTCAGAATTTTCCCCAGCGTCTGGCCATTCACATAGTGGAATATGTTGAAATACCCCATCGAAATGAGGACAAACAGCAGATAAAACCCACCCCTTACACGCGGACTGTTCAGGATTGGGTCAAAAAACTGTGTCTGAGGTTCCCATAGAAGTTTGTACTCCAAAGCATAGAACAAAAACCACACACCCAGTATAGCAGCGATGTCAACCACCGAGGCAACGAAGCGCCGCATCACCATAGAGGAAGGCTTGCCCACAGTTGGCTTGTGTGTATCGGTATCCACCCCTAACGTATCCTCTAAATCCAAGATCAGAAACAAATCTTCAGGAGCTAAAACCGACGTCTTCTGGGGCAAAGAAACGTTGGCTAACGCTTGCGTACCAAGGATTTCCTCTACGGACTCCTCTACGGACTCCTCTACGGACTCCTCTACGGACTCCTCTACGGACTCCTCTACGGACTCCTCTACGGACTCCTCTACGGAATCTTCTACGGAATCTTCTACGGAATCTTCTACGGAATCTTCTACGGAATCTTCTACGGAATCTTCTACGGAATCTTCTACGGAATCTTCTACGGAATCTTCTACGGAATCTTCTACGGAATCTTCTACGGA
>Ga0265295_1001241_pt1 | contig 45868 bp, 64 predicted proteins | sample Munlansysbiofilm_FD_192503 | JGI IMG/M metagenome (GOLD analysis project Ga0265295, IMG submission 192503) | Leachate microbial communities from a municipal landfill in Southern Ontario, Canada - Methane capture system biofilm | ecosystem: Engineered > Solid waste > Landfill > Unclassified ...
CACCCCTACAAATCAGCCCCGCCCGCGATATGAGGTAACCCATGCCGCTTAATCCCTCCGACATTCTCCCCCGCCGCCCCGTCCCCGAGATCGCCACAGGCCCCGTAACCGCTGTCGGCGTCGGCTCGGTCTCCGTGCGCATCAGGCCGGACCTGACCGTGCTAGTCAGCACTTCGCAGCCCTACGCCGTGGGGCAAATGGTCAGCGTGGCGATACCCGGCGGCAACCTGTCGTCCGCTCAAATCATTGGTGGCGCGTCGGGGAGTGCGCCACGGATCAGGTATGTGAGCGTGTAATCAGGATGCCGGCGGCTTTACCACCGCCGGCTTTCTATTTGTAAAACGCCATGGCCTTTTCATAGGCTTGGTCGTGGTGTTGCAAAGCCTCATCCATTGTGGTTTCCCAGCAGCGCCAAAAGGCATTGTCCTCGACCGGGGCATGGTCCTTCCAAAAGTCCTCACATTGCCCAACCCATTCTATGGCGTCCACGAATTCTTCAAAGGCCAGGGTTTTCTGGTCTTTATTCATGCCCCCATACTGGCGGGCAGCCTGCCGTAATTCTGAGTGTAAGGAGTCATTCATGCCAGCAGTCCAAGTGCCAACAGGATCGGCCCCAAGTGCCTTAGTCAGCATGTCAATCATGTCTACGGACCAGACAGAGAGCCGGCCCAGCTTGGAATGCATTTCGGCATTCTCGTCTTCTGCCAACAGGCATTTGTGCCGGAAACGGTCCAGGGTCCTTTCTGCCTTGGCCAGGGCGTAACGTGTGTAAGCTAATTCAAAGGCGAGGGCGTCTGGACTGCTCTTGAATTCCTGCAGTTCCTTTTCGGCGTCCTCCAATTGTTTGGTTTCGAACATTTCTTCAAAAGGCAGGTAGTGGTCTCTGTCAAAATCTATCCGCATACGACCTCCAAAATGTCTTCCGATATTTCCGTTTGCTCATGTGGGCCTTCGTCGTCCAGCGCCACGGTCCATTGCATAATCGTAAAACTGAAATCTTCATCCCATTCACCAAAATAATCCTGCCAGGCGTCGGCGGAGTAGTGGCCAATAAGCTCCACCCAGATTGCTTCTGTGCAGATTTCCAAGCATGGTGGCAAAAAGTCTTCCGGCCACGTCGATATATTTTCTTGGACCCCCTCTTCATACCAATCCGTGATCGGCCGTTTGTTTGGTGACAGTTCGAGCTTCAACTCGTTTACAAATATCTTCCAATCCTGCAATTCAAACTGGGGACTGTCCCCCTCATTCCATACTCGACCAAGCAACCATACATTTGGTGCTTCTGGATGGCTTTGTATAATTCGTAATTTTTCTTGCAGTACTGTTTTTTCCGCAACGCACTTGGCCAGATTCGCACGGACCTTTCGCAATTCGTTAACAGGGCGCAGGGCTTCTATTTCCGCCAGCTCCATTTGTGCCGCCCGGTCGTTTTCAATGCAATATTTGTCAGGCATTTTTACTCCTCAACACAGTTTGTTGCTCGCCTGCCGCTAGATTTGATTGACAAAGCCCGACGGGCAATCGCCTCCATTTGGCTGGCAGCAACACACCATGTTTCTGGCATATTCATTGCGATGCCTGTTTTTCTGACGTCAATAATACTGCGCAGGGCTTCTTGCAATTCATTTACGCGAGGGCGTGTTGGCTGCCCCATAACTCGGCCGCACCCTTCGCATGGATGCGTCACATGATGAAGGCACCCAGGATGGCAACAGGCTTGGTTTATAGGGTGTCTCACATTGCCCCAGCGTGGGAATTTGCTGATGATCGTTTCCCATTTGAACGCGTCGTCTTTATCTGGGGCAGCTTCATCGGCCCTGTCCATATAAGCGACTTCATCGGCAGTTTCTTTGCATTGGCCACAATATAGAATGGTGGCCTTTGCATCCCGGTCTATCCTGACCACTGTGTAGATTTCAAAATGGTCTTCCATCAGCTCTTCCCACAACAATGTTTAAATTTACGGTCGCTGCCGCAGGGGCATTTTTTATTACGGCCTACTTTTGGAAAAGCGCGTTCAATCGGCAAAGGACGGATGCACCATTTCCCCGGCTCCTTCTTCATCAGCGCTTCTGCTTCTTCCCGAGTCATGTCTTTGTGTTCTTCTTCCGGACTCATTGTCCTCTCCTGGTTCGCCGGACAGTATGCCAAGCCCGGCCATGTTAGAAATCTTTTCCAGCAACTCCCCACGATGGGTAGCGACCCGCTGCCACTTTTTCTTTTGTCCACGCAGCTCGTCTATGGTCTGTAGCAGGTCCCGAATCGTTTCCTTTGGATAGCCGTGGGAGCTTCTGGCCCCCCTGGACAATTCCATGTCATTGCGCTGCCGCAGGGCGGACAACTGGGAACTTGAAAAGGATCCCCATGCGTCACCCGTTCGCCAGAATACGGCTCATCGAGAATGCCATGACAAGGATAATTAAAACGAAGATCCAGCAACTGAGTTTTGTCTTTGCGTCCATAACCTTCTCCTAGTTTATGTGGTTATGGATATATACAGGGATCATGTTGTTTGCGTTAGGATCAAGTTGCGGGCAGCAAGGGCAATGTGGGCTATTCGAATGAGGGGGCTTGATGTACAGGTCATCCGTGCACGGGGTCACATGGATTTCCAGCAAAACGCGCGTTGTTTTTTCGTAAACCTTGAAAAGTCCCCAAGGCATTGTACGACCCTCCTTTTTGGCTTATGCCAAGCCATGCCATTGCTTTTACTGCGCCGGACATGGCTTGGTAAAGCCGCTTTACATTGGGGTTTCTTGGGGTTCTATAAGACCAAAGCGGGAAGCCAAATCTTGGAATAGTAAGGCATAACGCGAATTGAATTCCTGCAAGATTGGCAGCATCACTTCCCGCATCTGGGGATGGGCGGCCTTGGCACAACGCAGGCTGAAGATATGTCGCCACTCCCGGATGTTTGCTGTGACCACAATCTCGGTCTTCAAACTATTGGGCAGGACCGTGCGGGCCTCCTGGGGACTGGCCCCGGATTTGATCATTGTCAGGTAGGTCTGTTCTGCGACATTCATTGCATTGCGCCACATAAGCATTTTCATTGTGTCTTCTTCCTTTGTCCAGAAGAAGGGTTCGATGAACGTACATTGGCCGTCAAAGCGACCATCCGAGTAATCGGCGTAGCGGGTGCTTTCCTGACTGAAGGCAACCCCGGTCCGGTGGCGAACCAGTTCATGGGAGACCCCTCTGTCGCAGATAATACGGACCGTTATCACGCAATGCTCAAGGACGCTGGTGTGTCCTTTGTCAATAATGCGGGCCAGCAGTTTCTGGGCGCTGGTCTCTGTCTTCGCCCCCTCCGATTTGTAACAGGTCCTTGCGGCGTCTTCCAATAGAGACAGGACCTCATTGGAGTCCATAGCAAACATGATTTCAAAGCTGGGTTTTACGATACGCATGTGCCCCCCTTATATTGTGGCGATTATTTTGACCCGGGTTATTAGGTGCTCAACTGAGTCCGTATGGAAATCTTCTTTGGTCATAATTTGGACGTCAAGCTGCATTGTCCTCGGCTGCACGGCGTCTGCAAAATCACGCAAGGCCTGCGCAATATGCATCTCCGCCACTTGTTTAAAATGCCGGACGGCTTCGGCGTGTTGTTGTATGTCTGCCACGAGGCCCCCTAGGCGAATGTTGTTGGTTTATAGAATACAAGGTCTTTCCTGATTTGATTGGCGACCTTTTCCAGTTCCGCCTGTCCTTGTCCTGGGTGGAATTCACCATACCATTCTGTGCAGTCGTCCAGGGCGATTTCCGAATAGTGCTTGGCATGGCTTTGTCCACCTTGCCAGCCGGGGAATGGGTGCAGGCGGTAACAGCGGGCGTGGAAAACCATTTCAAGGCCGTCTTTTTCTGTGGGGTGCCGCAGGTCATCTATTACGACCCGGGCATCCCGGTCTGCGTTTTTGATTTCAAACAACTTGTCAATGATGATCTTGTCCCAGTACGTCGGACTTTGTTCCCGCATTCCCCCACCAACGATCTGCAGTATCTGACGGACTTCCGCCATGCCATTTGGCAGCTCCGGGTGCAAGATGGTCTGTCTCTTGCCCTCTTCGGTTCGCGTCAATTCAATGTCAAAATTGAATCGCTTGACAGCATGTTCCCGAACGGCCTCCCCAAAAGAAAGGATCTGAAAGCCGGATATGTCCCGTAGAATTTTGGCCACGGTCGTTTTCCCGACCCCCTTTTTACATCCAAGTGCGATAACAATCATAGAGCCTCCATTAAGTCGAATGTTTCAAGTATACGGTCCTGGGCCTGAAGATGCGCCCTTTCTGGACAATACGCCCGACAGGTTTTCATTTGGTATGTCAGCTTTGCCAGATTCATTGCGCTTGCATATTGATTCCAGCGTTTGCCCATATCAAACGTGGCTCCGCAATGACTATACGCAACAGGCTCTTTTCCAAGATGCCCTCCGTATCTTATACGCGGCATTTCCCCACACACTGGGCAGGGCAATATTTCGCTCATCACTCGCCTCTCAGTAGCCGGTCCACCTCGGCGCGTGCGGCAAGGCAGGTAGTCAATATCCACGGGTGCATTTTGTCGTTTTCAATGTAAAATATATTAACAAAATCAATACACTCATTCCACCACGCCACCGCCTCCACCAGCGCGTTGTGGCGGGCTAGGAGGTCGGCAAGGTCAGACTGCGCGTTCGCCGCTTGATTCCGGAAGTCCACCGCTGCGGCGTTGTATTCGCGGCATCTTTCGCATTTTTGTGCTGTGCTCATTTCTCCTCCCCGACGGTCACAGATCGGACATTTTCGCGCGGAATCCATTTTTCGCGGTCATCATCCAACCTGATCCAATAGTTATCCTTGCCCATCTGATAGGCCACTGCGGTGAACTCTCGGAAAAAACCATCAACCCATCGGACCTTTATTTTAATAGTTTTTGGCATCATTCCTCCCCGGTCCGTGCGGTCCGTGTTTTGGAACGCCATTTCCGCCATACTACATACAGGGCAAGATCCCCACCGAGGATGCCACCAACCAAGACACCGAGAAAAACCCACAAGTGCCATTCCTGCATTTCCCCCTCCTAGCGTTTGCCAATGTCAACAATGGAGTCTGCCCCGGCAATAAGCTCCACAGCATGACTGACCATAATGATCTGGACGCCAAGCCGATGGGAGACCTCGGACAGGACCTGCGTTCCTTTTTCCGGCATGTCCTTGCCCTTGAGCCATTTCATTGGCTCATCCAAGAAAAAGACCGGGCTGCTTTTCTTGGGCATTAGCGACCACAAGGAAAAGCGCAAGGTCGTCCCGATGATGTCCATGACCCCGCCGGCGCTGGAGTCTTTGGGCTGGATCTGGTTGCCGTCGATTGAGACAAACATTTCGGCCTCCGTCTTATTGCGCTTTTCGACGAACTGAAGCCCCAGCTGCACGTCCTCTTCCAGGATTGCCTGGAGTGCCAAGGTGGACAATTCGGAGACCCTGTACTCCAGCTGGGCCTGGGTCTGCTTGGCCACCAGCTGGGCCAGGACCAATGCCTGCTCGGCCGCATGGACCTCCGCCGTCATCATACGGACTTCCGCCCGGGTTGCTGCCCGCTCTTTGACCTTGGCCTCGCGCCGGCCTTTCGCCTTGTCAATAATGGCTTTGAGGTCGGCAGAACTATTCACTGTATTCCTCCTGCACTTCCTGGAGTTTGTCTTGGTATTCCTTCTGCAGCTGGGTGGCCTCTGCCTGGAGTTTGGTCAATTCCTTATCGGCGGCGTCTGGGTTCTTGTACCCCAGCTCCTTCAGCATTTGCAGTACTCCGGACCGCTCGCCCACTGCTTGGTCGTGTTCCGTCGTTGCCCTTGCCAGATCCTTTTTCAACGTCAGCAGCTGCTGTTCCAAATTCATATGTTTCTCCTTGCAGGATTGTCGCGCAGAGACGCCGGGTGGCATCGCTGACGGTTTCTTGTTGAATTGCGTCCATCATATTTTTTACAAAGTCCAGGCCCATTGTGTTAGAGTCTTCCAGGGAAGAGACAAATCGACTGATGCGGGCGTCCTTGGTCAAGACTGCGTCTAGGTGCTCCCGGGAACAGGCACCTGGATCGATTTCCAGCTTGACGGTCGTCAATTCTAGAGTCTCCGAATTCAAAATGTATACGGATGGGTGTCTGTCAATCTCGGCGGCGTTCTGTCTGGATATGGGACCGGGACTGAGAATCGCCGCCCTGCCCTTGCGCTTTGGAAAATAGAACGGGGTGTGATTGTGTCCGGCCAAGACAAAGTCGAACTCCGACAGGTCTGTCGCCTTCTGTGCCGCCGCGGCCCCCTCAATATAGCCACCGGGCCGGGCCAATACCATTTCATGGATTACGGCGAGTTTACGCCATCCTGGGTAGGCTGTTGGGTGGGTTGTAGGGCATGGGGTTCCCCAGCTAGCGCCACAAAGCAAAATGGACTCCCGATCAGTCCCAGCTCCGAGGGCGATGGGGGTCCCGATATGTTTCAGCAGGCCCATGTGCACAAGAAGACCATACGCACTGCGGGGCAGCTCCGCCATTGAATGCCCTGGGAGATCATGGTTGCCGGCAATGGAGTAGATGGGGCAGGGGGCTTTCCCAAGGGCAACCATCATCTGGTACACAAACCCAAGGGAGGGGCGGGGCCGATCGCTGACGTCACCTGCCAGCACAATCGCAACGCAGGAATGGTCTTTTGCAATTTGCCAGACTTGCTCGAGCTTTTGCCATTGGGTGTCAAGGAAGTTGTCTGTGCGGCAGGTCGGTATGTTTTCCCGTAAATGCCAGTCGCCTGTCAAAAGGATATTCATTCCAGGTCTCCAATGGTCCCGCCGCAAATAGGGCAGGCGTCCGGTTTGATCCTGTTAAAGGTCTCGATGATGTGGTCCTTGGCCGCAGCGGCTTTGGCAATCCGTGTATCGATGGCCGTGAGCTTCGCCAAATGGCTTGCAAGGGTGAATGCTTTTTGCTTGGCCTCGCGTGCCCGGGATTCTAGTGACAGTAATCCCTCGTAGGCATCCATTTTTCGCTGCGCGTTATGCATGCGGGTCTGGGTTGCTTCTGTCCGGTCAGCGAGGGCGTCCAGACGGTTCAGCAGGTTTACCAACGTCTTTTGTTTTTCATGGTTTTCATACAAGCGGCTCTCTATGGCCTGGAGCTGTACCAATTCTGCCTCTGCTTTTTCAATCCATCCCATGTCCGCCAGTGAGGTCATAATGGATTGCAGGTTTGCCTTGGCCGTGGTCAATCTGGAAGATGCTTGGGAGCGGACCCTGCCCAGCTGCTGCAGAACCACATCGATGGCTCCCAGATCCACAATGGCATTTAATTGTCTGGCAATTTCGCCACCACTTTCGCAAACTAGGAAGGGCAGATCCATCTGATGTTGGAAGTTAAGCGGATCGAGCCCCAGGAAGCGTTGTACGGCTTCCGGGACGACGCCCAGGCCCATGCCTGTAAAGACCTGCTCCTCGCCCCCTACGCGCAAGACATAGCCGTTTTTGCTATTGTCCCGGAAGCGGGTGACGGAGCCTTCCTCGGTGTGCAGTGTGACCTCTGTGGAAGAGCTGCCCCATTTGCGAAAGGCGTCACCGGAGGGCTTGTTGAAAACGACCCAGTTGATCGCCCGCATGACCGCCGTCTTGCCGGAGCCTGTTTGGCCGACAATCGCGGTTATGTTGGGGTGCACTTCAAACTCGAGGTGCTCATGTTTTTGGAAATTCTTGATACTTATTTTCGTAATCATGTGGCCTCCTTTCTGGCCTACTATACACGCAACCCGGTCTTTGAGTCAGGAACAAATAAAAACCCGGGCGTCTGGTGGTATCCAAAGGCCCGGGCTTGCTCGTTTGTGGTTTACTATTTTTTCAATTCACGCAGCATGTCAAAAAACTCCTCGGCGTCCATGACAATGACCCGCCGCAAGGGCTGGCCTTTTTTCATGCCCCGCTTGCAAACCAAAAGCCACCTTGTCCCAGGAATACAGTTTTGCTTGGCCTGGTCAATCCAGGAATGCAAGGACCAAGCCTCCTGCGATTTGCATTCCACAGAAAACGGGAACTCTTTCAAGGCGGGTCCGACCAAGCGAATGTCGGTCCCATTTTGACAGCCCTCCCTGGACGCAATACATTCATCCGGTCCCCAAGGCATGCCAAGCAGGTTTGAAATCTGCATGGCGACCCATTGCTGCAGCTGCCGGCCTTTGCTTTTCGCAGCCGACACACTGATGCGTTTTTTCTTGGCTGGCTTTTCTTCCGCCTTCCTTGCTACGGGGGTGTCTCGTTTTATGGTCCGCTTCATGTAAAGAAAACCTCCATGTCGTCAACCATGCCCCTGCCATCGGAAAAGCCGAAGCGGCGGCACATCATTCGGTATTGGTTCGGGTCAAATGAGCTCGGCCAAATGTCAAAAGAAGGGGTTCCTGGTAGGGGCAGGGTCACAAGCCATCGGTTCCTTTCGATGATGTCCTGGCCCTCTTCGATTGCTTTGTATTTCTTTGACGTCTGTGGCAGTTCCCCGCGCAGATATTTGATTGCGGTGGCCTGTCCAACGCCAACGATGCCGGGGACCTTATCACTCGTACAGCCGGCAATGGCTTTGACTTCGGCCCAGCTGCTAGGGAAAACCCCATAGGTCTGCTCGAACTGGCGCTGGGTGATTATACTTTTATTTTTGTATTTGAAAATACTAACGCGTGGCCCTAATAATTGGAACAAGTCTTCGTCAGCACTGGCGATAACAAGGTTGCCGCCGGACTGCCCGTTCAATAGGTCTACACACAGCCGCGCAATTATGTCATCCGCTTCAAAGCCAGTCGCCCGCAGGACATTGCGAAATCCCAAGGCAGGCAGCAACTCCGCCCGCAGCAGATCAAATTGTTGAAAGGCGATGGTCATGTCATCGCCGGGAGGGCGCAGCTTGTAAAATGGGTGGCGGGCTTTGCGTCTGGATTGTAGACTGTCCCATACGAAAACACATTCGTCTGGACGCGTGGCCTTAACCACGGTGAACAGCTGCTCAAAGAACCCGTAAATGACCCCCGTAGGGGTCCCCCTATGAGACAGCTGTCCGGTGGTATGCCAGGCCCTGTGACAGAAGTTATTGCAGTCGATGATGAGTATCTTTTCCATTAGCGGACCTTGGGCTTCCGGTCATGTCGGAACTTCTCTTCGATTTCTTCCCACAGGTCGATGGTCTCCTCCTTCAGCTGGGCTTCCAGATTGTCTTCCTCGACCTCGGCGATGGCGTCGTGTATGGAGCTACCAAGGCTTTCCCCACCGATCATGTAGTTGGTGGCCTTGGTATGCGTTTTGATGAATTGCAGATTGGTCCGAATGTCATCGATGCCGTAGTCAAAATTGATACAGATCGACGCTGTGTGGTAGGGCTTCCAGACGGTGGACTTGTGGACTTCAATTTCAGTGTCAACGCCAATGACCCGGGTCACGTCTTTCCCAGCGACCTTCTTCTTGTCCTTTATTTTTACGGCGCTTGAGACCTTGAGGCGCAGGCTGGAATAGAAAGGAATGGCTTCCCCGCCTGACGTCCTGAATTTGGGCGCATACGGACCAGCATTAGGGTTCTGTCGGATCTGGTTGGAGCAGACCATAAGCAGGCCCCGTTCCTGGATGATACGACAGGTCTTCCTGCACTCCTCGCTGAATTCCTTGGCCCGGCGCATCCCCATCTTATCCCCGTCGTCGTTGTCCATTTCCAAATTGGTGGAAAGGGCGGCCAGGGAGTCTGTGAAAACTCCGTTGATCGGGGCCTTGGTATTGGGCTTCCAATCCCGCACCGACTCAAAGACCTCGGTAACCGTGTTGGGGGTGTCATAAGCGCACTCGGCAAGGTCCAGACCAAACATTCCCGCAAACTGTTTGTTGAGGCGGGCTTCCGGGTCCTTGAACATAATATCCCCACCTGCCCGACGAACGGCCCCTGCTATTTCACACAGTAGGACGGTCTTGCCGGCTCCGGAGGGACCAAAGATTTCGACCAGGATGCCACCCGGGATGCCACCCCCTCGACGCCTGCCCCCTGATATGGCAAGGTCAAGCAGGGTCGATCCGCTGGACACAAATATCTCGTTTCCGTCGTACTCCGGCTTGTCCACTTTGCGATTTTTTGCAGCCGCTTTCATTTCGGTGGACAGGGCGCTGTTTTTTCTAATCATCGGTGCACGCTCCTGAGAGGCCATACAGGACTTCCATTTGTTGGATAACCGCCGTGGCCTTCATTTCTGACAAACCCCGGTGCATGAGCCGGAGTTTCATTTCCTGTTGAAATTCCCGGTACCGTGCCAAGATACGTGGTGATGTATCCCAGTTCCGGGCTCCCCTGTTGCGCTCCATCCGTTTATGCCATTCCTGCTGTGCCCGACCGGCCAGTACATTTTCCAGATGCTCTGTGTCGAAAAGCATCGTGGCGGAGTAATTGGAAAGAGCCTCCCGGAGGAGGCCCGATACAGATGTCGTCTTGTAGATGGCGGTCATGATAAGGAAGTCAGCGTCTTCCAAAGGGACATGTGCCCCGATAAAACGCTGACCCCCTTTCTTGGGCCAGGAGGCAGTAAACGGGTTTTTGCCCTGTTTAGCTGTTCTCTTTGGCATCTATGCAGTCGCTCCACAATGTGCAGGTGTCACAGGCGTCCATGGTTTCGCAGTCGACTCCGAATATTCCACCATGAGGACAGGTCTCCTCGCCATCCTGTTTGGCCTTTGCCGCAGGGGCCTGGCGTTTGGCAGGGGCGGCAGCAGCGGGGGCGGGGGCTGCGGCCCTGGCTCTACGCGCCGGGGCAGCAGGCGGGGTCTCGTCTTCCTCCTGGGCAGCCTTGGGGGTCCGTACCCGGCGAGCAGGGGCAGCCGGGGGCTCTGCTTCGGAAGGGAATGCCGGACCGGAATCATCGTCCTCCTCCTGGGCAGCCGGGGCGACGGTCTTTTTGCGTCTGGCTTTACCGGCAGCCGGGGCGTCATCTTCCTGCTGGGCAGGGGTGGCAGGGCAGGCGCAATCAGGATCGGTGCCAAAGAACAAGGCTTCCAGGGTGGCATACGGATGGACAATCAAGACCTCGTCCAGCATGGGGATTTCCTTCAGCATGCTTTCCGGGTACTCGTAATCGCGTTCCCGGAAGTCGATCCGGCTTACCTTGGCGAACGCGGTTTTCATAAAGGTCTCTTCGGAGAAGCGGCAGGCCAAAGTATAACCTTCTTCCAGATCGGGGAAGACTTCGTATTCCGGGTTCTCCTCGATTTCCTCGTTCAGCATATCCTGGAAAAGGAACTGACTGATGTCCCAGATATGCGGGACCTCTTCCATCTTCTTGTCACCGATGGGAACGACCACATACAGGTTTCTGCTGGACGCCCGCAGTGCCTTGATCTCGTCATCCGGGGCACCTTCCTTAATACGGCGGGCGCGGTACTCACAGATGGGGCATTTCTTGCCGATGGAGGTCGGACAAACCGCGGAGTCGTTATTGGGTCCGACATTGCGGTGGTGACGGTAAGGGCGCTTGTACCAAAGATCCCCGACCTGCGCGACCTGATTGACGTCATCCCGATCCAGGTGGGCAGCGTCCGTTACCATATACGGCAGAATGTCAATGGAGCAGCGCCCTCCGGGCTCCTCCTTAAACATGTTGACCCCTTTGGGCAGCTGCAAGTGTCCGTAGGTCGCTCCGGACGACGCCTGCTTGTGACTATTGGTTGCGACCTTGCCAGCAAATCTACTTTTCTTCGCCATTTCGTCTCTCCTTTCTGTTGTGTTCAATTTGGCCCTTGGTAAACATGCCGACCCCTTCCAAGCGACCCAAAGTCCAGGCTCTGGCCAGGGTTTGTACATACCAAGGCAGTGTAAAAATTATCAGCAATACCAGGAAAAGCAAAAGCCAGTACAAATGCCAGCTCATTTAACTCTCCGCTGCATTGATCGGGCGACTCCCGCATTCGCCTTTATCACTTGGTTGTCCTGGGCCTTCTCCCATTCAACGGCGAGGTCTCTGGGGACCGCAGGACCTGCAAAGTACTGCAGGCCAAAAAGGCGCACAAGGTTTTCCAAAGCCCCCTTCTTCTGTTCAATTGACTTGACCGCGGCCATTGCCATTTCGACTTCGTACTTGGCCTGGATAAAGATTTCCATGGCCTCCTTGTACTCGGGCTGGTTCAGGATGGTCGATTCAACAGCGGAGTCCGTGATCTTGGCCAGGCCATAAGTATCCGGGGAGCTGCGAATGTCTCTGGCGAGCTCCGCCTTGCACATGTCCAGACCTTCCTTGGCACGGTCAAGCTGGGTGCGGGCCTGGGCAGCGATTTCCGAATATTTCATCATCAGTCTGGGCTGCCGAAGCCATTCCACATCAAGACCGTTTTCGTCGATCCTCATGTCCTGTTCGTATGCCATATTTCCTCCCTTATTTTACGTTGTGTTCTGTATAGTTATACAACCTTTGCCTGACTTGGGTCAGGCGTTTACCACGGAATAACAGGCGTAGGTCAATCCAGGGAACCCCGTATTATAGAACGGCTCGATAAACATTTCCATGACCAAGCCGGCTTTGGGGTTGTCAGATTTCAACAATACGGAATTGCAATAAGCCAGGACCATGCGCCGGACCCCTTCCGGGTCTTGGTCTGTCAAGCCGGCAAGGATCGAGGAGACCTTTTTCCAGGATGGTCCGTTCTCAAAAAGGGCACGGCACAATTCAATGGCCTGGGACTGGACCGCCGCGGTCTGCTGTGCCATTTCCAAGCGCTGCTCTTCCGGGACCGACAAAACCTGTTCAAGGATGGTCAGTGCGTTGCGGGGGTGCCCTTGGCTATCCATGGCAATCTGTTCGTAAACCGCCTTCTGCAGATTCTCCCCTTCTGCTTTGACAACCCGGCGCAGCAAAGAGATGATCTGTTTTTCCTGCAATGTGTTGACCTGGAACTGGGAACATCTGCCCTTGATCGTTGGCAGGAGTTTCTGGGGGTCCGTCGTACACAGAATAAAGTATACATGCGCAGGCGTATCTTCGAGTATTTTCAGCAAGGCGCTCTGGGCGTCACCACTCATTTTATGGCATTCGTCCAGCAGCCAAACCCGGCAGCGGCTTTCCATAGGGGCGAACTGGGCCTGCCTCCGAATGTCGCGGATGGTGTCAATGCCACGGAAGTCTGCGGAGTCAACCTCCATGAAATCCATACCAGAACAGCCGAGCAGGTTGACCATAATGCGCCCGATCGTTGTTTTGCCGCATCCGGTCGGACCGGTCAGCAAATAAGAGTGTGGGGCGTCCTCTTTTGTCACAAGGGTGCTTATGGCTTGCACCACCCCTTCGTTACCCAGGACCCCGTCAAAATCCGCCGGCCGATGCTTTACATACAGGCTCATACTACCTCCGGTAATTTGTGTCCATGCTTCTCACTCCAGGGCGCATCCACTTCACAAATGTCCGCTTCTACGTCCAGGGGCACAATAATCCATTTCCAATGTTTTGCCAGGTCCACGCATGTGACCTTGCGGATAATAAAGCCGAGCTCGTCCAGCTCCTCGGGGACCACATCCACGATCAAGGCGTCATGGATCTGACCGATGAGCCGGCTCTGCATCTTGCGTTCTGTGATAATGCGGTCGACCTGAATGAACGACCACAGCAGGCAATGGAAAGCAGCCCCCTGCACGGCGTAATTTATGACCTCGTTTTTACGCATGACCCCGGTACAGCGGAACCCGGTCTTGAGATCAAAATAACCGGCCTTCTGGTATTGCGCCAACCAGCGCTCCTTCCACTTCTGGTATTCCCAGAAACGCTTGCCCCAGAAATCCTCCTCAATTGCTTTGACATGCTGTACGAATTGGTCGAAGTGCCGAATGCCCTTTGAAAGGAAATGGTCGCCAATCGTAAGCCCTCCCGGCATCGCAACCCCCTGTCCTGGCCCCCATGCGCCTTGGCCCAGTTTGGCCCATTGTACTGCCAGGCTTACGGCGTTGTTACCATAGTAGTCGCCATAGAACTGGGGGAAGATAAAGCCGTTTTTCGATGCATTCCGCAGGTGCTTATGCTCTGGGTACTTTACCTTGTCAAAGTCGGGAATGATGAAAAGCTGTTCCGCAAGGTCGCTGTGCATGTCGGAATGGTCGCTCGTCAGATATTTCATCATTGTTTTGTCTTTGTGGTAGCAGGCCGCAATAGACACCTCAAGGCCGGAAAAGTCGACCTCAAGTAATTGGTTGCCGGGTCTGGGCTTCAGCGCCCGCCGGCATATTTTCATCGCCTCTTTGTCTCGCTTTGGTATGTTCTGGAAGTTGGGGGAGTTCGAGGAACTCCTGTACGTCTTGGTCGTATGCAAATTGAAAAAAGGGTGCAAAATGCCATTCACCTGCTCCCGCAAGAAAGCGTCAATATAGGTGTCCCGGATCTTTTTCAATTTGCGGACCTGAATTAGGGAGTCCAGTTCGGGGATGCCTAGCTGCCCGAGGGTGTCTTCGTCGGTGGACCCGGCCCCGCTTGTCGTCTCCTTGGCTGCCTTCAAGCCCATGACGTTGTACAGAATGTCTTCCAGCTGCTGATTGGAATGCATGTTGAAAGACGCCCCATACTTGCGCCGCCAATCCCGCATGAATTCCGTTTCCTTGAGCAGGCGCTCCGACCGTTCTATTTTCTTGGTCAAGAACTCCTTTTTCTGTTCGCAATACTGGACGTCAACCCGGATGCCGACCTGTTCGGCCCGGCCCAGACAAAGGACCCCGTCGTGGATAAGTTGGTAGGCGTCCAGGGTGGTCGGTTTTACTGCCATGTCTGCCTTTCTATGATATGCCGTAGGGGTTTGCCCAATGGGTTTCGTGATTCGTCCAATGCCCTGCCAGTTGCGGAATGGGGAAGCCCAGCTCCTTCATCTGGATGAGGGCAAGGCGATACTCGTACAAGGCGTCAAGCCCACCGTACATCAGTAGTTTGTCTGGGCAGCTGTCAACCAATTCCAGAATGCGATTCATTGAGTTCGCGTTCTTTTCATCCCTGCCCCGCAAATAGGGTCCGACCTCCTTTGAATAATCCGGGACCCCCATCTTTACGAAAGACTGGAATTTCAGAGACGTGATCAGAGGCCGATTATCCAATACATGCGCCGCCTGCATTGTGTCCCAGATCCAAGGCGTCGGGACCGTGCCGTTCAGGCGGACAAGGGACCATGCCTGCTCGAATTTCATATTGGCGGCGATCTTGCCTATTTCTGGGTGCTGCAGAATACGGATAAGCATCTTTTTCGCTTCTTTGTCTTTCGGCATGAAAAACGAAAACGCTTTCATGGCGTCTGGGCAAATTGCACAAGATACTATTTGGTGCCCCTTCGCATGGGGCTTCAGTCCGGTCGTTTCATAATCGAAGGCCAGCATCTTGGGCGGGTTTATTAGCAACCTTTCGAGTACCGCCCCGACCTTGGCATCTTCCAGGATCTGCACTTGCTGCGTGTCATCCGCCTTGGTAGGCCGCGGACGGTCCAAGCATTGCAGGGCAGAGGCAAAGTCACCTTCCCATACCGTTCTGACTTCCGGGAATTTCTCTGTGTCTTTGATATGGTCAGGATGAAACACAGGACACATCCAGGTCTCGTGCAAACGATCCGGGATCTGGAAACCCCGCCATTGCCCGATGTTGCCCATCTGGTCCCATTGGGTTCCCAGCAATGCCACGACCGCAGGCTGCCCGAACAGCATAACGACCTTTGGCTTGTTTTCATCGATTACTTTGCGCACCATGTTGTAGCAGCACATACCATGATGGGCGGTGACTGGAGTGTCCCCTGGATAGCAATTCACAGCGTTTATGTTGAGACAGTCTTTTATGGGATCAATGCCGAACTTGGCGTACACTTCTTTCAATAGCCGCCCTGCCGGACCCTGGAATGGTCTGCCGCGGTCGTCGTCCAGCGAAGAGGGGGCACCCCCGATATTGAGGATGCCCTTTTCAAAACCCCCGAATGCTTTCATTCTGGGGCTTTTGGCTGATCGGTGGAGTCCGCAACTGGAACAGGTCAGCAGTTTGCCGTTTGGCCGCAATGCCGATTTGCCCTCGTTACCAGTAAATAACGCCATGCCTACTCCCCTTTCGTTGCCATGGAGATGATGTGCTCCCAGTTGTCGCCAGCAAAGCGTAGTTTCTGGCTGCCGATTGCACATTGCGTGGCTTTGGGCAGCATCTCTTTCAGGAAGTCAGGATTGACTGTAAAGGTCAAAGGCTCCCCGACGTAACGGGCGTTGACCTCTTCCTCGAACCAGCCGGCATCCCCTTTGGCCCGGATCTTAATGCGCTTCTGGCTCAAAGCGATTTCAACAAAAGGCTGCGTATTCTTTTCAGACTTGGCTGTGAATACAGAGGCCCTTTCCAGGATCTCCATGAGTGCCGGCGGGAACTCGATGTCTATCTGTTCCGGCATTTCCATTGCCTTGCCCAGATCCGGGTACTGCTCATTGTAGATGCGGCAGGAGAAGACGACCGCCTTGTCTTCCGACATGAAATGAACCCAGCCATCCCCAACAGAAATGGACGCCGTGGAATAGGCTTTCAGGGCTTCCACGGATTCAGCAGGGATCAGGAAATCCCCGATTGGCAGGACCCCCTCGAAAGTGCATCGGGTCAACCTGGATCGGTCACAGGATTCAACGAGACTGCCTTCCTTGACCACATGCACGCAGGTCAGGGTGGCGAACGACATATCCTTGGAAGCAGAGAATCGACACGCCTGCATGGCTTCCTGAAGGCCAAGCGGCATTGGCTTCCATTTGCCCATTGCCCCGATCTCTTCCTTGATGGGCAGGCGGACCTCGGCAAGAATTGGCAGGCCCGCCTTGGCTCGGCCACCAGACACAAGCAGCTCTTCGTCGGTAATGGTTATGTCGACCTCATCCTTTTTGATCTTGGCCAGGATCTGGTGCAAGGGCTTTGCGCTGACCGCCCCTTCAAGGTCCAGTCCTGGGACAATGCAGGAGACGGAGATTTCACCATTGAAGGTCACGACCCGATCTTTAATGAATGCGAAATGGGTTGACTGTTCGATGATCTCTTTGTTGGCCAGGCCAGGAGAGACTTTCTCCAGGGCGTGTTGCAAAACGGCTTTTTGTATCTTCATGAACGGATTCTCCTTTTGGCGATCCTGGGTTTATGGCTAGGAAAGATTGACGGTTTTGCGTTTCTGGAAATCCCGGTCGAACCAATCGATGAGTGCCATTTGGTCTGAAGGCTGGTCCAGCACAAAGCCCGTAATTGCCTTGAGCTGCGCTACGGTAAGCCCCACGTTATCAAGGCGGTTGCGGTTGCCTTTGGACTGGGACATCTTCCATACGCGCAGGAAACCAAGCATATCCTGGTGGAATGAGATCGGGGCAATGCTGTAGACCTTCCCATCCTTGTATTGGCTCAATAGGAAGATGGGGTCCAGGACCTTGAGAATGTTGACGGCCAGGGCGGTGTTCATTGCCCCTTTCATGGACGGCATTTTCATGTAGATTTGACGACTGGTGAAGTCGCCGGCTTCGTTGGTTAGGATGCGACATTCGCACCATGCCGTCAGATCCCTAGCATAGTTTGTCAGCATTCCGGTGAGGCCGGCGCTGGGACCTGTATCGAAGGCCAGATCCCCAAAACGCGACTGTAGAGAATTAAGTTGTTTGACTGGCATGTTATGAGGCCACCTTTCGAAGGCTCTATGGGTCAGCAACATGCCAGCCGGTTCCAGAATTTTATTGAGGGCTTGTTGGACCTCAATCCTTCGTTGGTGTCCGGTCTCCGCATCCTTGGCTGGATTTCTTGGGGACCGGACCGATCCCTGTTTTGACACAGTTTGATACGCAGACATCTTTCAACCCCGTGAGATGGTGAAAACTGACAAGTACATGTGGGACCCCTACCTTGCGCAGGGTATTCCATTCCGACATCCAGGTGGCGAGGTAAATATTCATATCAAGAATCCCCCGCCGGATTCAGGTTTGAACGCCCAAGGCCAGGCCGGCAGGGCGGCTTGTAGATCCATGAAGTAAATGGCGTTGAGCTCATCCCGTAGCTGGTACGTATTGCACAAACCCACTTCTTCGATGACTTCCATAAGTCGTTTTTTGGTCTTTTCCTTGGGACGCTTTTCTGCCCATTTTTCATTGTCCGCCAGTTCATGGTCCTGGGCGACTTTCTCAAAACGGGACTTGCCGAGACTGTACCCCTTTTCCGTAATGTAATGAAGGATGATTTCCTTTTCCATGCCATTCATCGTGTAGAAATGTTTCCCGGCTTCTTTGGTGCCCGGGCTACGATTTGAAATGGCAATCTTCCAGCTGTTTTCGTCGTAGATCCATTTGCCGCCCCTGGACCTTGGCACAAAGATGGACCCCATGCGAGACGTCATGATCCAGGAAGTGGAGTCGACGCTGTACCAAGGATAACACATCATCAGCTTGTGACTGGTGACCGCAAAGCCGTGGACCTTTATCTTCGGCATCCCGTCTGCGTCACAAATATAATTGCTGAAACAGTTGTCCAGAAAAGGACGGATCTTGTCGGTGGTTAATGCAGCCAAGCCACCCAGCGCCAAGTATTCGTAATTGTCCACATAGTACTGAAGGTACTGCATTGGCTCACCAAAGTGAAAGCAAGGCATGGGGTCCAGACCGGCGGCTTCCATGATGCGCTGATTCTGCAGGGTCTTTTCGGCGGTGTCTCTGGAAGGCGCTTTGCCACCCTCCCCGATAACGTCAAGATTAGCGTACATGCCAAGCATGTCTTGGTGCTGCTTGATGAATTCAATATACTTTTGAATGTCAATCGGGACGCCTTGGGTCCATGCGGAATAGGCCCCCGAATCCAAGAAAAGGTCGACGCGATTTCCCATGTAAACCTCGAAAATAGAGCGTGAATAAAATACGTCATTGGAGACGGCGTGGTATGAAAAGAGGCGGGGTCCGCCCTGTTCTTTGAGGAAGAGCTCTGTCACAAGGTGGGCACCCAGCCCACCTGTGCTTGTATTTCCGGCAAGGTAGACTTGCATGAATCCCCCTTGTCTATTTCAGCAACCCCATGAGCTCCGCCCGGGCGGTGGCATTCTCCAGGAAGACGCCTTTCATGCTTGAGGTGACCATAACCGAATTCTGTTTGTTGCACCCACGCATCCGCATGCACAAATGGGAAGCCTCGATAACGCAAGCCGCCCCTTTGGCACCAACCCCTTCCATGAGGAAGGCGGTAACCTGTTCCCCGATGCGTTCCTGGATCTGGAGCCGGCGGGCGTAAATGTCAAGGAGGCGCGCCAGTTTGGAGATGCCCAGGACCCGGCCATTAGGAATGTAGGCCACATGGGCGATGCCGGTGAAGGGAAGCATATGATGTTCGCACATGCTGTAGAACTCGGACCCACGCAGCAATACGATCTGGTCGTAAGTCTCCGCATCGAAGTGCCGGAGCAACTGCCTGGGGTCCTGGCGGTAGCCACGGTACAGTTCATTCCAGCTGCGAACAATGCGCTGTGGGGTGTCCTTCAGGCCCTCGCGATCCGGGTCTTCCCCCATATACTGCAGCTGTTCGCGCAGGTTGTTTTCGATGGGGTCAATAGTTTGGAAGGGCAATTCGAAGTCGTCACAAGAATCATTGGAAGGGATTTGGTCTGGCATGATGCCTCCTTGTTAAAAAAGGGCCTCCGTTTTTGAAGGCCCTTTGGGAATGGGATGAAAGGGCAGCTGTTGACTAGCGTTCGTATGGAATTGGGTCCATCCGGCCCAAGGCTTCGAAAGCCTCCAATCGCTCCGTGCAGCTGCCACACTTACCACAGGAAAGCTCCTGGGCTTTGTAGCAGGTCCGCGTCAGCTCATAGGGAACCGGCACGGCGTATGAAAACCCACGGCGGAGGATGCTTTCTTTGTCGTCATGGCTAAACGGGGCCTGCACGGTCACTGCCCCAGCACTCGAGTGCTCAACCGTTGTCTTCAAGGCCCCGATGAATTCCGGGCGACAATCCGGGTAAATGTGATGGTCCCCGGAATGGACCCCCAAGGCAATAACGCCGGCCCCGATGGATTCTGCAAACCCTGCCATGACACTTGCCATGATCAGGTTGCGTCCTGGGACAACTGTCTGCCGCATGGACTCCGCCGCGTAATGCCCCTCCGGGATGGCCGGGCCATTCTCCATGAGAGCGGAGCGGAAGCCCAGCATCGCCGGGGCAAGATCAAAAACGGAATGGGCTACGACGAACCCGTGGCTGCGGTAATAGGCAATGACTTGTAAGGCTGCCGCGTTTTCATAGGGATTGTGCTTGGACCCGTAGGAAAACATGCAACAGTAAACCTTCGCGCCTCTTTCCAGGTAATAGCCCAGGAGGGTGGCCGAGTCCATCCCTCCTGAGAGTCCCAGTACGACGTCCATACTACTTGGCCGCCTTCTTATTGTTAACCTGGAACTTCGGATTGGCTTCCATGGTGGCCTTGCGGGTGTCGAAACCCAGACGGCCGAGCATGATCTTGATGGTGCGCTTGGCCTTTTCCTTGTCCGTATCGACGCCACGGCGGGCGATTTCGTCGGCAAGCTCGTCCATGGTTGCGCCGGCCTTGGTTGCGGTCATTTCCTGAATGATGCTCCACTTGGTCTCGCGCGGGGCCTTGGGCTCCTTTGTCTTCTTTTCAGCCTTGGGGGTCTTTTCAGCCTTGGGGGTCTTTTCAGCCTTGGGGGTCTTTTCAGCCTTGGGGGTCTTTTCAGCCTTGGGGGTCTTTTCAGCCTTCGCCGCCTTGGTCTTCTTTTCAACCTTGGGGGTTTCAGGTTCCGGAGTCCCTTCGCCTTCACCGGACTCTTCGGTGCCCTGCGGCTTTTCCAGACCAGCCAGCTCCTTCAAGACAGCCCACGTGGTGTCTTCCAGTTCATCCTGGGCGGGGTCCACGAGCTCGGCCGCAGCCTTGATGCCGCTTTCCAAATCGGACTTGCTTCCATTGACCTTGATTTTCGGGTCGAGACCCAGGACTTCGTTCAGTTCCGTGGCGGCGTTAACCAGATCATTCTTCGTCATGGCAATTCTCCTTTTGGTGGCCCTTATGGGGCCGGTTGTTGTTCGTTGTTATGTCTGTCTATACACAGGTGTTTGAACTTGCGTTAGGCCATTCCAAGTAATTTGTGCAGCTGTACCGAAAAAAAGCAAAAGTCCTTCATTGCCGGGAATTCACGGCGGATAATGTCGACCATTTCCGGGATCTCGTCAACCATTTCCGGGGTTGGGCTCAAGGCCAGGCCAAGAGGAAGTGGCAGTCCGCTTTTCATCTGCTTGGCCCAGTCCAAGAAAAACAGCAGGTCGTTTTCGTCGGCAATGACGAACTTGATTATGGTGACCCCCTGCGCTGCCAGCTGCCCGACCTCCCCCTGTACGAGCAGGTCCTGCATGCGGTCCTGCATCCCGGAGCTGGGGGTCTTGTAATCCATGACCCATGTCAGCAGCCGGTGTCCGTAGGGATTGGAAGGAATGGGATTGCTGCCATTGGTTTCGATCTGGACCGCGCAGTGGTGATCGACAATAAGCACGTTGGCCAGGATCCGCAGGGCTTCCATTTGTTCAGTCGGCTCCCCGCCCGTAATGACGATCAGGCGGTTTCCCAGCGCCACGATCTGTTCTGCCACTTCAAGGACGGTCGGCATATCCACCGGAGACAATAACAAGGCAGGCCGGCTTTCCGCAGTATCACACCAAGCGCAATGCAAATTACAGCCCTGCAGGCGGACGAAGGTCACCCAGGACCCTTGCGGGAAGGTGCCGGCTTCACCGGAAATGGACTCGAAGATGCTGTGCATCCGGATACGGGTTTTATGTGCCAAATGCATTGCCGGGGTCATGGCTGGTTTGCCTATGCCGCCTATGCCATTGCCAGGACGCAGGATTGTGGGCTTCACCATTATTCACGCCTCCACTCTGCAAAACTATCCGGGGTTTCAGAAACGCGGACCCGAACCAATGCCCTGCCAAAAGGGACCCGGGCAATGATCTGGTTTGTAAGGTGCCGGCAGATATTTTCTGCGGTGGGCACTTCAATAAAGTCATTGAGGTTTTTGTGGTCCAGCTCATCGATAATAGGACCAACATGTTTTTTGATATCCTTGAAGTCGACGATCATGCCATTATACGTGGGGTATGTATTTTGCCCGAATTCGATTTCTACCTCGCTGTTGTGGCCATGCTGGTTCTTGCAGTCGCCAGAATAGCCGGGCAGGAAATGCCCATAGCAGAAGTCGAATTTCTTGGTCACAGTGACAGCCATAAAATGCCTCCTTGTTTAGTTTATTCAAAATTCTCTGTCGGATACGATCATTATACACTGTCAGGCGCACTTCGGTGAGGTTTTAAAAAGAAGCTGCCGATATGAGGTTGCCCGCGCTGAAGGCATTGCAGGACATAGACCTGTCTTGCTTGGTCGCCTTCGTCTTCACGGACAACCAATTCATTGAGCCGCATGAGGCCCAGCTTCTTTTCCCGGCCTTTGGCGTCTTGGTTCAGACCAAACATTGCGGTGACATGGGCGTATTTACGCTTGTCCTCGGAGAAGTTTCCCAGACGCAGACTGTCTTGGGCGTAGCTCTTGGCATCGGCCTGGGTCGCGGTGACAACCAAGGCATGTCGTTCCTGGCTCAATTTGCGCAGTCCCTTCCAAACGGCATTTTCTTTGTGACGGTGTTCTGTCATGCGGTCGTCAGCTTCAAGCAGGTCGGCGTAGTCAACCACAATCACGTCAGCAAGGAAGCCGTCTTGCTTATACCAAGCGTCCAGAATGCCCTCTATCATACGGACGGTCAAGGTGCCATTTGCATGGGTGCTCAAACGCAGGTCCCCGCGTTTGGATTTGATGACTTTGGCACGTGTTGTAAAAAAGGAAGCAAGGGCGGCTTTGGCGTCCTGCACGGATAATGGTTCCGGGATATATGTTTTTTTGAGCCAAATGGACGGGCGCAGGTCTGGGCAGCCTTCCAGATAGCAGGGCTCGTACTCCGGGTAGCGTTCCAGGGCGTCAACCAGCTGCTCTTTGTCGATGGATCGGACCACCCCTTTGTCTGAAATTTCCACTGAAGACAAGGCCCCAAAGTCACAGGCCCGGCCTTTCCTTGAGCAGGCATCCGTCTGGTTGCGCTCGCAATCCAGGCAGGGGTAGAGAATGTCACCGCAGTACCTTGGCTTGTCCGACCTTCTGGCAAGGTGGACGCATATCCGGCGCAATTGCTGCTTCTCGGTCATGTCACCGGCCTGAAAAAAGGCTACGTTGGCTCCCTGCCTACAGCCTCGGGTAGAGATATCCATGAGCATAAAGGTTTTGCCGCGTTTTTCCGGGGCAAGCAGGGCAATGAAGCCGCCACGGATTAGAGACGGATTCAGGAAGGCCCCCAAGGCACCCGGGTACCGGATCAATGGAGACCCCACTTCTGCGAAGGCGGCTTCAACCCGGTCCTGGGCTTCCTGGCTATTCAGGCTTATGGACTCGGACGCCGTAGGGGCGATGGTCTTGAACTCGGTCGCGACCTTTTCCGCATTGGCCAGATCCCCGGTAGACAGGTGGGCGGTAATAGCTGCCGCATGCAATTCCAAATGGCGCCTGCTGAAAAACTCCTTGGCCTCGTCCAGCAGGAAAGCCGTATTGAGCTTTTCCCGGGCGAACTGGGAACTCAGTTCCGGTAAAATGTCCTCTTCTATTTCCTCCGCAATGTCAGCAGGCAGGCCCTCCTGGAGCTTCTGCATAAAAATGCCTTCAATGTCTGGACCGGGGGCTTTCTGGTATTTGTCATAGAAGGCGATGCACCAGCCAGCCAAGCGTTTTGCCATGGCGGACTGGATTGCATGGGGCTCCCATATTTTACGTACCTCGGAAATAAAGGTGTCGGACACAATAAGTCCCAACACGAGCCGGCGCTCGATCGAAAAGTCGGTGGCCATGTAAACTCCTACGAGATGGTGAACCCAGTGATTATGTCATGCCAGTATGTGTGCAGCTCGGCCATTTCCGTTCTGAATTGGCGATCAAAGACCGTGGCCCCAGGAGCAAACAGGTATGCCCCTTTGGACGTGATCCAGTCCTGCTCATCGATCCAGTCGACATAGTATTGGATGATTTTGATGGGCTCCCAGCGGTGGTCGTTGTCCCGGGTTTTGGATTGCTGGTCCGCAATATGCTGGTACAGGGTGATGAGGTTTCGCGCGAGCTGCATATTTTGTTTCGGGTCAGAGCCGGCCATGGTCCTGACTGCTGGGTGGAAGCAGTATTTCAAAAACCGGTCCTGGGAGTATCGGTTCGGAAATGCCTTGGCGATGATGTCTTCCGGGCGGCAGCACTTGGATGCTTTGGGCAGGGTTTCTTTGGCCGGCGCACCACCCTGGATACTTTCTGGGAAGACCCCGGTCCATTTCTTTTCGACTGCCTCAAGCAAGGCGGCCGTGGCGACTTCCATGGTAAACCTTTTTAGTTTGTTTGAAGCCTGCTTGCCTGCCAGCTGGCTGAACCCTTTTGGCTGCAATTCTCTATGGTGAAAATACTCTGCTGCCGCTGCATTGAACTCTGGGTCCTTTTGCCAGGCTATGGGGAAGAGAAATAGGAAATCTTCCAAAGTGTCGAAAAATCCTTTCTTAATATTCTCTTTTGGTCTTTTTTCTATTGGTCTTTTTAGGGGCTGGTCACCGATAGTGCGCTGACCGGGAGAGCTGTGACCCATCTCCCGGACATCCGCTTGTGGCCTATCTGGTCCAGGCTTGTTGCATCGCAGGACATGTTGCTTTTCCAGACGCTGCTCAATCGCCTCTTCGTCAAAGTCCCCGGCTGTACTGGATACACACCAAAAGGACCCAGTTAGGAGTTTTGTTTTCGGGTCGCAGTAGTAAATACGACGCAGGAAGCCGAGCTGCTCCAATTCACGGATGCCATTTTCCCGCGCAAATTTGCCCTCTTTCATCATTGTCCCGATGACGTTTGTATAACTTGTCCAGCCTTCCTTGTTGGATAGGGTCAGCATGAGAATGCTTTTGGCCACGGCGCTCATTTCCGGGTTGCGCAGGATTGCGTTCGGGACCATTGTGAAATTGGTCTTTGGTGCGGCGTTAATAAGGTCCGGCAACCGCTTTTCTTTGCCTACTGGGATCTTGCGAATCATATGCCCTCCATGTAAGGAATGAAGCCACGTCGCCTGATAGTAGCAAAAGCCAATTCATAATCAATGGTGCCTGGAATTTGTGAGAACAGCCAGTAGGTTCCACAAATTAGATTGGTTTCTGGGTTGCGGTAGGGAATGCGTTTTAGGTACGCCGCCCATTCCAGATCCCGGATTGCACTGTTTGTGGCGTGTTGCCCTATAGACATGTATTGGCGCAGATATTTTTTGGAGACGGTCCAGGGGTCGTTTTTTTGTATTAACAGGCAGAGTAGTTTGAAAGCATTCCCAGACAATTCATTGTCCAGGATAAGTTCGTTGGAAATTGGAGTCGTGGGAAAGGAAAGCGTAACGCAGTTTTGAGTCATAGCAGCACCCCCTTGTGGTATGTGAATAACGACTTGCGGGGAGAAGGGGCTCCCCGCTTTTAACAGCGCTGGCCGGCGCGGCGTCGTTGCGACCATAAAAGTCGCAAGTCAGGTTTCTATATTATCCAAAAAAGTAAGGCACCCGGGCACATAAAATAACTGCCCTAGTCCCAGGAGCCAAGGATACGGTCCATATACGCATCGGCCTCTGCCTGGATCATGCCTCCAGGGTCCCCTTGTATCGAAAACGTCTTTGGTGACATGCCCCTGAAGGCCAGCTCCGCATGCATCTTCGCCCCTTGGATGACCGCCTGCGGGTCATCGTCATACATTACGGCGACCCGATTATCCCCGGCGGCCTTTTTCTTGCGGCATATTTCCCGGATCTGTTTATTCTTGAATTCGATGCCGAACGTAGCCACGGCCTGGACCCCGAGCCGCCAAACATCGGTAATGCCTTCCACGACAACGATTGGCAGAGCCCAGTCAATTTCCGGGTGGCAGTACACAATATGCTTATGATGGACGACTTCGCGTTCCATGGAGCATGTTATGTATTTGAGGTCTGCCCTGTTGGTGATATCCCTGGCCTGGAATGAGACCTGTTTGCCTTCCCAAAAGATGGGGGCAACCAGACGCAGCTTGTAGGAGATCCCGTCGAGCTCCCCTACAGGCCCTGTCCCTTGCAGCTGCCATGTCTGGACGACTTCCTCTGCAAAGCCCCGCTTGAGCAGGTACTGGATATGTGCGGCCGAGCAAGGACCTGTCCCGCTTGGCAGCTTGTGAATATTCTTGCCAATGCGGACGACGGCCTCCTTGGCCTTTTTCGTATAGACCGGGACCGTGCCAGCATATTTGGCGATAATGGCCTTGGCTTCCTGCTCCCTGCACCCAAGCAATTTGGACAGGGCGAGTGCCATTGGCTTCCAGCCGCAGCGCCAGCATTTGAAGTGTGGTCGGTCTATTGAGACGCCAAGGTGGTGTCCTGGGTTTCCCACGCAGAATGGGCAGGGCATGTTAAGCCACCCAGGACGACAATGCTTGCTGCCTTCCGTAATGAACTGGACCCCGTGATCCCTTAAAAGCGTTTCAATATCCATGTGCGCCACCTGTCGGTCGTTTGCTTAATCCAGACTTTCCGTATCCACCACAAAAGCGCCGCCTGCGTACTTGTTATGGACCTTGGCGTACTCGACCCAGTATTCTTTCCACGCACGATAATACTCCTTGAGTCTTGGGCAGGCTTTGGACATGCCTAGCTTGCATTTGTTTTTGCAGGTCGATACGTCAACGAAACGCCGCCCCTCATAGACATGGATGAACCCTTGGCAGTCTTGGGGCGGATCTGGGATATGCCCGCCATAGCCACCATGCGGCAGCTTGTCGATCTTTTTCAGGTCACCAACAGCCTTTTTGGTTCGTTTCATCGGCTTGATCGGCTTCTTTGTCCTTTGCATTTTCAGCCCTCTCTGACGAATTGTTTGACTTCCCGGAAACAGTCCCAAATCTGGGAGTGGCTCCATCCTTTTTCACGCAGCGTCACTTTCAATGTATGCTTTGCCTCCTTGCGGGTTTCCCCCAGGAAGTCACCCGGGTTTTCAAAGATCATGGTGCACAATTCTCTGGCCCGATCACTAAGCTGGTCCAGACGTTCCTTGAACGAATAAAGGGTCTCCGGGTCCATCTGGTCGGCGTCGTGTTCATATTCGAGGACGGCCTTCAGCTCCAAGGCACCCTGTGGCCAGCCGATACTGGTCTCCTCTGCAATGCTTGCGATGGTGGCAGATACGGAGCGGTGTTTCCTTGCGGACTTGAGCTCATTGCGTAGCTGGTTTTCCATGGCCCGCCAGATCCAGGTGGTCAGCGAAGCCCCCTTGCTTTCGTCGTAAGTGGAGATTGCCCGGACATAGGCCAGGGAAGCCGCCGAGAAAAGGTCGTCGAAATCAAGGCCGGTGGAGGAATGGTAATTCCAGGCAATTTTTTTGATGAGGCCGAGGTGTGTCTTTTCCATGTGGTATTTTCTCCTATGCCTTGATCCTATGCTACTTCGCTGAAATGTTCAAATAGTTTGTGCAACAAATTCTCTTCCTGGGTCTCGGTTCCATCCAGAATTGCGTCAAGGACCTTGCGCTTGTCGTCAAGCATTTCACTGATCTGCATTTCGATGGAGTCCTTGGCCAGCAGGTAGAAAATCTGGACGCCCTTGGTCTGGCCGATGCGGTGGGCTCTGTCCTCGGCCTGGTCTAGTTCACCAGGAGTCCAGGGCAATTCCACGAAGGCCACCAGATGGGCTTCCGTCAGAGTCAGACCGACGCCGGCGGCTTGAATGTTGCCAATAAAGACGCGGCAGTTGTCGTCGTTCTGGAATGCCTGCACGCTCTCATGCTTCTGCTTCAAGGACATATCCCCGACCAGCTTGACCGGGTTGTATTTTTTCAGACCTTCGTACAGGGCGTCGACTGTCTTTTTGTGGATAGCAAACAGGATGAGCTTTTCCTGGCCTTCCAGAATGTCAGCGGCCCATGCAATGGCCTGCTCTATTTTGCCAGCAAGGCAGAGTTGTTTCAGGTACGCCATTTTGACCAAGGCTTCAGCTGCCGCCGCCTTGGTTGCCTTTCTCTGACCAAAGTGTTGCAGGACCCAGGCCCCGAAGTCCTTTTCCGCCTTGTGGTAGGTTGCGGCGTTCGACAGCTGCATGGGGATGATACTTTTGATCTTCTCCGGCAGCTCCTCCATGACGTCCTTTTTGAGTCTGCGGATCATGCAGGTCTGCAGTCTTTTGTGCAGCTCTTCCGTATTGGTTGCCCCTGTGTAATCCCAGCCAAAGCCATTATGTTTGGCACCGCAATATTTCATCGTGTATTCGATGAAGCTGGGGCAGCGGTCCTTTGCGACCAGAGTCAGGGCATTGAACAGCTCAATGGGTCTGGACGTGATAGGCGTGCCGGAGATTGCGATGCGGTGCTTGGTCACCTTGGCTAGCTTGCGGACCCCTTTGGTCCTGCCGGCTTGGTTGTTTTTGATGAAATGGGCCTCATCCATGATGATGGTCTTGGGCTGGGTCTGTGCCAGGACATCGACCCATCCGGTCCCCAGAATTTCCTTGAAGGCTTTCTTGCCGCTGGGCTGCGTGTACTTCTGGTATTTGTTGGGCAGAATGTCGTAGTTGATAATGGTGATGTCGGTCTTGCGCAGGCTGCGGAAGTTCTTTCCGGACAGGACCTGCACGGTCATGCCAGGAGCCCACATTGCGCACTCCAGCTCCCAGTTGTATTTCAAGGAGGCGGGACAGACCACGACCGCGGGCAGGGCTTCCGGGGTCTCCCATAACCACGTCAAAGCCTGGCATGTCTTGCCCAGACCCATTTCATCCGCCAGCAGCCCCTTGCCTTCCATTTCATGCAGGCGCCTGACCCCTTCTTTTTGGAACGGGCGCAGCTCATGCTTCTGGCGAAGGCTGGGTGCCTGCGGAGCCTTTGGTTTTTGCTGCGTATTTGCCTGCGTCTTGGTCGGCAGCGCGGTTGCCGGGGCATTTACTGGCAGGACCCCATCGGCGAAGGAGAAGCCCCATTCCTTGAGCAATTCGATGTTGTTCGCATAATTCGGACAGATCCAATAGTGCTGACCACCGTCGTTCATGTATTTGCGGTCGGACAGGGTCTTGACATTGGCCAAGTCTTCTGGGGAAAATGGGAACGTGATTTTGAGGAATTTGTGCAGGTCCCCGTAAAAGGAGACCATGCGCGGGGTGACTGCTTTCTCAGGTCTGGGCTGTAGAATGGGATGGTCGCTCGGCCAAGGAATGTCTTCCACAGAATCGGACAGCTGCGCCAGATGGGCCTTGGGCACCCAGCAGTCAACCTTGATGCCGCGCACGGCCCCTTTCAAGGCTTCGATGTTGTCCAGGGAGTACCCACCGACCAAGCCCCAGTCGTGCCAATGGCCACCGCATTCCGGGCCGATGCCTAGCTGAACAGATACGGGATGGGTGAGCTTGCGTCCGCAGACCATGCAAGATCCGGTTTTTGTGGTTTCTTCGGAGGCATGTCCATACACGTACGCGGCCTTGGCCGTTTCCCGTAAGACTATTCCGACAAATAATGTGGGCAGGTTATTTTCGCGGGCAAAGATGGGGCGTAGTTTAAGCACTTTGGCTTGCATGGTGGCAGCTCCTTTCGGTATTATGCCGGTTTGTCGGGCGTCATTGCCCTTTGCTTGTATTACACTGACCGGGGTGGTTGTGTTAGGCTATTTTGTGGCCTTCTTCCTGGCGGCGCGTCCGATTTCCGTGAAGGTGTCCACCCTGGCCACCTTTGGATTGTGCATGAGGTACTTGACCTGAAGGCGCTGGTCCTCCGCCCGCAGGATAAAACCGAACGGGCGCTGGGTGACCTTTTCGACCAGGACCCTCGGGAACAGTTTACGGATCTTGGCTTCATACTCCTTGAACGCCGCCTTGTCCGGCTCCTCCTTCCAACATTCTGCCAGGAAGACAAGGTCGGCGTCCAGACGGTTCACTTCGTGCAGGGCTTCTTTCGCGGTCATGGGATTCTCCTTCAATGTTAAAGAAATTGTCCGACAAGTACAAAGGCACCGATGAGGACCAGGAGGGCAATACTGCCTAATGCCTCCCAGACGTAATCCCACCGGCTATAGGGTGGGAGATGCTTGTTCAATCGGGTACCAAATATCGCCACGCGGAGTGCGGACCAGAAGTTGCCGTACATCATCCTTCGAGGCTGTATCCTGGCCCAGGATGCGAAAGAACCCGCCGGAGTGCAGCTTTGCGACTTTGTACATGGAAGGAAAGCATTTACTGGGAACTTCATGAATTGTCTCCTTTTTTAAAAGCGGTGCGATGACGGATATTTCTGCTACAAAGAAGCGGCAATGGGTAATCTTCCATAGCAATGCCATGGTTTCGGAGATCATGCCCTTAAAAACAAGGACGCTGCCGTACAGGTGGATTGGCTTGTCTAGATCCCGGTGGGAAAGCCCGTACATTGCGCCATAATGGGAGAGGCCCCGCCTCCCCCTTGTTTCATTTTCTACGATGCATTCCTGGTTTTCCATTTCAGAACTCCACTGTTACGTATTCTGTGTAGGTGGTGTCATGAAAGCCCGCCCGACAGACGGTGCATTCTGCCTTGGTCACCACTTCACCGTTCTCCATGGCATATTCTACGAAGGTCCCTTGGTTGGACCCTGTGGCCATTGCCAAGATAATGGCGTTTCCGACTAGATTCTTGTTACCCTTGTAGAACCATTTGCGTTCCATTTCCCACCCCCTTGGTTTGGCGTCTTTGTTTGGACGTCGTTAATGGATTACTGTGCAGGGGTGCAGGGCACGACTTCAATGCGCATGCGAGCCAGGAGGGCGTGCCTGTTTTCCTGATACTTTGCCCAGGACCCTTCGTGGTATTCCTTGAGCCACTTCATTGTGGACTTTACTTCGTAGGCTGCGGTAAATGGGCTGCGACCGCGTCTCTTTTTCTTGAATGTGGCCTCGTGGTCGGTGGGCAGGGAGTTTTGTGCGGCCTTTTCGGCCAGCTCCTGCCTTGCGGAGAATCCAGACTCGACCAGATTGCCATCACAAAACCGCGCCCATGCGTGTGAGTAGGCCCGTTCGGTGCTACGGGTCAGTACCGTGCCGTCTGAAAAAGTTGCCGTGTACTTTGTCTTCTTGGCCATGATGAGCTCCTTTTAAGGGGGCCGCAGCCCCCTGTCGTTTAGTTGTAGTTGAGCTGGTTTTTCTTGACTTGGTAGGTCAGGACTTGTTCGTAGCCGTTGACCTGCACGCTGCATGTGTTGGCCTTGACCGCGGTGATGGTCCCGTAGGTCACATTCAGGTCGTCGCCGTCATAGAACTTGACCTCGTCCCCGACCTTGAAATCGATGGGGTGCAGTCTGTTGAATTCATCGGCCCATGCCTGCGCCTTCTTTTTGGTGGACCAGAAACCGAAATGCCCACCCTTAATTGCTTGTGTGCTGTCTGCCTTGATTTGTACGGCCCAAGGCTGCGAGGGATTCAAATTGCTTTTGTAAACGGATGCGAGTGCCATGACTATGCCTCCTTATGCGTTGCGAAGTGCGTATTGTCTGCGACCGGCCTTGTTTCCGCGGACGGCGTGGTTCGGATTAAATGGACGGTTGCGGTTTGCGTAGGACTTGGCTTCCCTGTCCGCATGCTCCGTGGCGTCGTCGTAGTTGGCCGTGGCAGCCAGTGCCCAGTCGAAAGCATTCTGCCATACGATTTGCGTGTTCTGTTCGATGGTCCGCATGTCAATCTCCTTTGGTTCGTGGTTTGATTCGAAGCCCCGGAGGGCTTCTTGTAAATCACGATTGTCTTCCTTGGCATCCTCCGGTCCGCGTTTTTCAGCGTCCTTCTCAGGTCTCCCGCCCTCCCTTCCGGGGCTTGTTCTTCCCGGGCTCCCTTGCCCTTGAAAAAAACATACATCTCCGTTTAAACACTTGCACGCATTTTTTAACATAATTCATAAAATAATGGTGGGGTGCTGTCGATTTCGTCCTCCTCATAGTCATCCTGGCGGCTATCCGGGTGCGGGACAGGCTCCCCGCAATAATGGGGGTTGCTGACCCAGGTGTCCCAGTCGGACAGGAGCCAAGCCTCGTCTGGGTGCTCGGCACCATAGTTGCGCGCCCATTCCTGGATCGCCTCCGGGATGGTTGCAAGGTGGTCGTCGTCATAGTCGTAGCCGTACATGGGTCCTCCTGCGTGAGCTGTTGACAGACAGTGTTTGGGATGAAATAGGTCAGCGGAAATACTGATTCGGCAGGTGCCCAATGACCTGAAGGGCACAGCAAAAGCCGTATGGGTGTTTGCCGATCACGGCTGGGTTGCACCGCCCTTGTCCAGTTTCAAGGTAACCGGCAACGAAATGTCCCATGTGGGAGAAAGACCCATCCGGGTGAACATGGGTGACCACGCCCGAGCGCCATTCTGTTGTGTTTTTGCTTTTCTGAAGCATCAAAACGATATCGCCTGTACGGATTTCCATAACGCCTCCTATTTGACAGTGTGCTCGTTGATGAAGTCCTGGGCGGCCTTGATGTCGTCCTGCAATGACGAAATCGCCACGATGCAGTCAATCCGACCGACCCGCTTTTGCATGGCCAGGCCCGTGAGACGATCCCGGCTGTAATAGTTGAGACTGCCATAAGCAATGAGGGCACCATTTGCGACCGTGCCGGCGTCTACCAAGGCCCGTACCTGCGCGTCCGTGGCGTTCTTCTGGGCCACCAGACCATTCGGATTGAAGTAGTGGAAAAGCAGCGTGGACTTGTTGGACCAGTACGGGTTTACCTTGCGGGCCTTCTGGGTGATGTGTTCGTATGTTGCCATGGTCTTGCTCCTTTTTAGCGGATGGTGTCTGGGAAGGTAATGACGCGGCCTTCATCTGCCTGGGCCTTGGTCTTGCCGAAATTGGTCATGTAGAAGTCGTCGTCAAAAGGGTCCAGGGCTTCGGCATGGTCCAGCAGGTAATCCATGGCGGCGGAGACCCCGGAAAGACGCGCTTCCGTATCGCCGAGGAAATCGACCAGACAACCGTGCATATAAAGATTCCAGCCAAGGAGGTTGCCCTGCCAGTCCCACTTAGAGCGGACCATGTGGTGAATCCCGTTCCTATAGACTTCTTCCGTGATTGCTGCTTTCGGTCCCATTCCCATGTCGTCCTCCGTTAAGGGGCCGGAGCCCCCGAGTGTTGTTTAGATGGAGACTGCGCAGTTTTCGCAGTAATGTGTTTCGTCGTCTGTGCTCCCGGTCGTATCCCAGAGGGGCAGGCTGGTGCCGCAGCAAGCGCAGGTGACTGTAAAGTCGGCGGTGCAGGAGGGGCAGTACATCGTTCCGTCTTCAGCGGAGGCCATGTCGTTCTGATGCGCCATCTGCCCGCAACATTCACACTGCTCCATCCCTGTGTATTCGATTCTGCGTCTTGCCATTTTCTTACCCTCCTGGGTGGTTTGTCTTGCTGGGCTCCTTTGCCCTCGAAAAAAACATAAGCCCGTGTTCAGACGTTTGCACGCGTTTTTTAACATAATCTACAAAATAATTTACGCAGGACCAAGACCCATACGAAACCCCCTAGATTTACCCTTTCTTTTAACAACGAAAAATAGGTCAGAATCCAGGGAGATACGAAATACAGAAACAAATCTACTCAATATAAGCCTTGTCCGCCCCAAGTAAGGGAATAGAATGACCACCATTATGAGAATCACACGAACAAAATTCCCCCAGTCGAAAGACAAACCCAAGGTCCCAGTACAGCCCCTACAAAACGACCCAAGGGAAGTACTGTTTGTCCATGAATACCTGACCGACCTGGATATGGAAGGAGCCGCCATACGAGCAAGACTTGTATCAGACCGACTCCCCCAGGAAGACAGACAATCCCAAGCAATAGCCATATTCAACAGACCCTCAGTCCAGTCCTACCTGAAAGAAGCAATGGAAGCCCGAATGGCTAGAACCAAGGTGACCGCAGATAGGACCATAAGGGAATTGGCTAGGATGGCATTTATGGACCCAATTCACCTAGTAGACCAGGATGGAGGAGTCCGGCAGTTACCCGATATACCGGAAGCCACCAGAGTCTGCATAAAGGAGTTCATCCAAAAGCCGATATATGGGGAGGTTCCCGGGGGCGGGCGAGGGGTCATCGGAACTGAAATAAAAGTGAAGCTGCACGACAAGCTGGCGGCCTGTACCAGTCTGATGAAACACTTGGGCCTGCTCCAACCCGATGGACCCAGCAATGGCTTGTCTGTCAATTACAATCAATACAACGTCGTCCATGGCCAGAACGGGCAGCAAGGACTCCCGGCAGGCAATGGCCAGGCCCCCAAGGTCAACCTGGACGCGTTTAGTGATGAGGAGCTCCGGGTCCTGGGCAAGATGGCAGGGGCGGATGATTGCGACGTCATAGACTTGCAACAGATAGAGGCCGAATTCTATGGACAATAACCTCGCCAGCTGTACTCCGACATGTCCGGCAACATGTCTCATTACATGTCCGATCACAGGTCTGCAAACATGTAGGGCGGCCTGTCTGCAAACATGTAAGGCAACATGTCAAAGCACATGTGAGCCAACATGTCCGCCTGCAATGCCAGATACCAGAGGGACCCCGCCGTGCCCAGTTGCGTGTCGAGCCCAGTGTCTTGCCTTGGCAGCGTCTAATATAATGACAAAGGTCGAGAGGTACTGATGCAAGCCGTCAGAAGTTGCACCCCCAAGGGACTCGAGCGCCCGTACCTTGTCAAGCGGGCTCTTGCGCAGCCCATCCAGATAGAAGCCGAACGCTGCCGTCGGTCCTTGTTTCGGTTTATGCAAGTCTTCTGGGACGAGGTAAGCCCAGACACCCCGCGATGGAATTGGCATATCCCATACCTTTGCTCGCAGCTTATGTCCGTGGCGCATGGTGTCGGGAACATGCAACCAAGAAAGCACGACTTGATAATCAATATTCCCCCAGGAACGACCAAGTCCATTACCTGCTCGGTCATGTTCCCGGCCTGGTGCTGGACGAACTGGCCATGGATGCGTTTCATCGCCGGCAGCTATTCCGGAGCCCTGTCCTTGGAGCTCGCAGAGAAATCCCGTGACATCATCCGCTCGGCCAAATTCAAGGCCCACTTCCCCGGCCTGTCCTTGAAGATTGACAAGGACACCAAAAGCAACTTCCGCATCACTTACCCGGAGTACGACCAGTACGGGAATACCATTGAACAGAAATATGGTGGCAATAGATTCTCAACGTCGGTCGGCGGCTCCCTTACAGGCTTCCACGGACACATAAACATTATCGACGACCCCCTGGACCCGAAGCGGGCAGCTAGCGACGCGGAGCTCAAGGCCGCCACCAGCTGGATGGACCAGACCCTATCCACCAGAAAGGTTGATAAACAGATAACGGCCACGGTCCTCATCATGCAGCGCCTGGCAGAGAACGACCCGACCGGGCATTGGCTTGCAAAGAAGAAGCAGAATGTCAAACACATTTGCCTGCCAGGAGACGCCAAGACCTATGCGGAACAGGTCCAGCCTCCAGAGCTCGTCCGCTTCTATGATGACGACGGCCTACTCGACCCCGTAAGAATGCCAAGGAAGGTTCTGACCGAGATGGAGGAGGATCTTGGGCAATACGGTTACGCAGGGCAGGTCGGCCAGAACCCGACACCCCCTTCAGGTGGCATGTTCCAGCCAGACCAGCTTGTCTATGTGGACGCCCCGACCGGACCCTTTACCAGAATCCTGCGATACTGGGACAAGGCTGCCACCCAGGACGATGGTTGCTATACTGTGGGCGTCAAGATGGGCAGGTACACGACAGGCCGGTACTGCATACTGGACGTCATCCGAGGGCAATGGGCTTCAGACCGCAGGGAGCGAATGATCCAGGCTACGGCCAATGCAGACGGGCCAGGAGTCACCATCTGGATGGAGCAGGAGCCGGGCTCGGCAGGCAAGGACTCGATCCGAAGTTCGGTCCTGGGTCTGGACGGGCATACCGTGCACCCAGACTCCCCCACAGGAGACAAGGTCACCAGAGCCGACCCCTTCAGCGTCCAAGTCAACGCCGGGAATGTCGATATTGTCCGAGGGGCCTGGAATCGAAACTACGTCGATGAGCTCCGGCTCTTCCCATTCAGCAAGTACAAGGATCAGGTGGACGCCAGCTCCGGCGCATACAACAGATTACGCAAACATATAGCTGGGACGGTGACCCCGTTCAATCTAACCTAGGAGAAGACCATGGCAAATGTAATTCCAGTGAACGTGACGGGGGCTCAAGTAACGCAGGCCGCCGGGATCTCCATGCCGGCCGAGGAACGCCTTATGGTGCAGAACGCATTGGTCCCTTGTCCTGCTTGGAAGAAGGCAGAGCAGGAGCGGGCCTTGTGTCGCCATTGTATGGAAGGCATTACGTCCTTGCGGGCAATGGGCACGGAATACCTCCCACAGAAAGAGCTTGAATCCAACGAGGCGTATGACAAGCGCCTGAAGACCGCCACCTTCTACAACCAGTTTGGCCGAGCCATTGACTCCCTTGTTGGACGTGTCTTCTCCCGCCCCGCTGGCATTATTGAGCCGGATGATGCCTGGGCGGACTGGCAGGATGACGTCGACCTTGAAGGTAATAACTTGCATGTGTTCTGCGAAGAGCTTTTCTCCGACGCTATTGCGGAGGGGTTGTCCTACATAATGATCGACATGCCCTCGCTGCCCATCGCCCAGACCCGGGAGGAAGAGAACAAGCAGGCCTTGCTGCGTCGCCCCTATTGGGTCCATCTGAAAGCCTACGAGGTCATCGGCTGGGTGTTCAAGCGTATTGGCGGGATCAATGTCCTGACCAAGCTGCGCACCTTGCAGACCAAGCAGGTTGAGACGGAAGCCTTCGTCTATGAGCGGCGGCGCATCTTGCGCATCTACGAGGTCGGGTCTTGTATTGAGTACGAGGTCACCGACGCCGGGGAGGTCATGCGCAAGAACGAATACAAGATGACCCTGCCCATCATCCCCATCGTGGCAGTCTATACCAAACGCAATCGGCCCTTTGACGCAGCCCCTCCCCTGCACGACATGGCAACCTTGTGTTTGAGGCACTACCAAAGCACTAGCGCCCAGAACCATATTCTGGACTACAGCCGATTCCCGTTGCTGTTTGGACGGCAGTTGTTCATTGGGGAAAGTGCAGGGGAGAAGCTGGCTTCTGGTGTCAGCGGCATGATCCACTCGGCCGAAGAAAAGGCGGACCTCAAATACGTTGAACATAATGGGGCGGCCATTACCGCCGGTGCCGACTCCCTGAAGGACCTGGAGAAGCAGATCGCCATGCTCTCCTACGAGCCGTTGCTTCGTCAGACGACCGGGACGGAATCAGCAACCCGCGCCACCCTGGACACCGCCACGGCCTCCAGCGCCCTTCAGGCATGGGCCAGGGCTCTTGCAGACGCCATCGAACAGGCTTTGGTCATTACCGCCATGTGGAAGGCGCCCGGATTGGTCACCGCCCCCGATGCCTCAATCAATACGTCGCACGGTCTGACCGCGTCCGTCGAAGAGCTCAACCCCCTTCTGGAGCTGCGTAAGTCTTCCCAGCTGTCCAGGTCCACATTGTGGAAGGAGCTGTATCGCCGGGGTGTCCTGGGTCCTGGGTTTGACGCCAAGGAAGAGGAAGCCCTGTTGTTGCAGGAAGGCGGCATGAACGAGCATGGCGAAGGCTTGCTGAAAACCCTTGTGGATGCCAAGTCCTTGCCCAAGCGTTATTTGTTTGAGAAGGCCAAGGAGCGTGGGTACCTGTCCAAAGACTTGGAATGGGAAGAGGTGCTGGCCGAGCTGTCCAAAGAAGAGCAGAGTGGCTCGGCTGGTGCCGGCTCCACCCTTGGGGCTTTTGACGCAATGTTCCAGAACCAAGGATAAGCCATGGCCCCCACCATCGAAGAAAGCATTGACATCTACCGGACGGCCAGGGCCACTGCTTGGTCGTACCGGTTGGCTGATTACGAGGAGGCCGCCAGATCCGATCTATTGAAGGTCGTGGAGGAAGCCAAGCAGCGCCTTGCTACGCGATTGGATGCGGTCCGGTCCTCCTCCCGGCCCTCTTCCAAGGCAGGGTCCTTTACGCAGGCCAAAATACGCGATATCCAAGCAGAGATGGACCGTATTTCCATGGGCCTTCAGGAGTCCCTTGGAACGGGCATTGTCAGCAGCTCCAGTCGGGTTGGCTCCCTGGCCACCGAAGAGCATATGCGCTCCCTGTCTTTGGAGGGGGTCGTCTCCCAGGCCAACACTGTGGCATTGTCACCCAGTCAATTCTCACAGCTCCTGCTTGCGACCCCTCCCGCCGGCATTCCAATACCAAAGGTCGTCGCCGGCATGATGGACCGCATTGGTCTAAACAACCTCCAGAAAGGCATTCTGGATGAGCTGCGTTTGGGGGCTCTGACCGGGGCCTCGTATGATAATATTGTCCGCAACCTGAACAAGTCCTTTGGGGTCTTGCTGCCTCATCAGCTCACGACCATTACTCGGACCTACTTCCAGACGGCCAATGCCAAGGCGTTTGATGAGGTCTACAAAGCAAACAAGGATATCCTGAACGGCAAGATCTGGACCAGCGCCAACGACGACCGTGTATGCTTGCTGTGCCTGCCCTTGAGTGGGACCTTCTACAAGTTTGGGGCGATCCATCCACCAATGCCTCGTCATCCAAGGTGCCGTTGTTTGTTCCGGCCCAAGACAAAGAGCCTCAAAGAGCTGGGCCTTTCCAGGAAAGCCGCAGCCAAGGTGGTCGAGCCTGTCGTCATGCGGGGCAAGCTGGTGAACGGCAAATGGATCATCCCGCCAGTCAATACGGGGACCAAGGCAGCGGGGCGTAATATTGTGGCCATGCCGGGTGGATTGAAAGCCGGCTTCTCGGCAATACCAGAGGAAGCCCAGCTGGCGATGCTTGGCAGGGGCCGGTACGACCTCTTCAAGTCCGGTGCCATTGGCCTTGATGACCTCGTCGACAAGAGGACGGGGGCTCTTACGTTATTGGATGACCTGAAGGCAAAGGCCGGGCTCTCTACCAAGCCCCCTGCCATTACGCCCGCCGTTACGGAATTGGCGGAAGCAACCAAGACGGGCAAGGTCGTCATCGGGGGAGACCCTATTTGAAGTCCATGACAGACCTCATTCCAGGAACTTGCTTCCACAGAAGTGGGCTCCTGGTGGCAAGACGAGTCCCAAGGACTTGCCCGACGCTTGGGACATAGACCGGGCCAGGGAATTACAGTTGGTTGAGATTGCAATGGAGCTGGACGGTAAAGGCGATTCCATTGTTGGCAATATCCCATTGGCAAAACTCCATACGCTGCAAAGCACTGTGGAGACCAAGCGCGTCCTGAAGATGGCGGGGTCCTTTGACGATGCCCTATACGCAAAGGACGGGCTCCCTGTGGCGTTCAAACTGCCGGACGGCAGCTACCTATTGAAGGACGGCAACCATCGCGTTAACGCCGCCCTACTGGCAGGCCGGGATAAAATGCCGTTCGAAATCTACGACCTCAAGAAGCGTGCGGAAGAGCTTGCTGCCAAGAAAGCCGCCATCGTGTCCAAATGGGAAGTGCTGGACAAGGTTGATACAGGGGATCTGCCCATCGCCATGGGCATGCGGGATCTGCCGGACCCCGAGTACCGGGCTTTCCTCAAACGCTTGGCCGAGAAAGGAGACCACCTGCCACCCATCCCGGAACCGGCCATGCGCAAACTGACCTCGTTGGCAGAGGACCCCAAGTTGTTTCTGGACAAGCCCAGGACCGTTTACATTGGTATGGACTCTGACAAGCTGGCGGCCCTCAAACCCGGAGAGTCTTGGTCGGCTATTGGTATGCGCTCCTGCACATGGGCGGATACGGCCGAGGACCTGGAAAGGGCGCGTCGATACGGCAAGACCATTTTCAAGGTTGAGATGCGTCCAGGGTCCCTTGCTGTGCCTGCCAGGGTCATGGGCCTGGATGAGGTCGCCCTACTGCCGGGAGCCCGCTTTGAGATCCTGGACATTGCGGAGGATGGGATTCGCCAGGCCCGGCTTGTTGACGATGGGCGGCTGTATGTGCATGAGCTGGGCGCCTTTATGGACGACCTGAAGAAGACGGCGGAGACTGCCAAGAAAGAGGCCGAGCGGGCTCTGGCTGCAAAGATCGCCCGGGATACGGCAGCCAAGGAAGCAGCTGCAAAGAAGGCAGCAGAAAAGGCCGCTGCAAAGAAGGCCGCGGCCAAGGCGGCGAAGGAAGCCAAGGAAGCCGCGGCCAAGGCCCTTGCGGAGGAGATTTACGAACTGGAGAGGGCGGAGGCATTGCGTCGAGCCGAGGAGGCTGCCAAGAAAGCGGCGGACCCTTCCAAGTGGAACAAGCTGCCCAAGGAAGACCCTACCAAATTGCCCACCATGGAGTCTGTTGAATGGGGTAAGCTCACGAGGCACGACGAGATCGTTTCCCTTTTCGAAAGGACTGCCAAGACAGGCAAGGGAATCGACCACATCATCCCGGAAAAGCAGTTGACGCGTCTGGCCAAGGTTGCCACCGATACGGACTACGCCTTGCCCAAGGACACCGCCGGCCTCTTCCAGATGAAGTCAGCGCGTATCCGGGCCATGTATACGGGAGACGAGTTCGACATCCTAGGCGCCCGGGTTATGACCTTGGGCGACGACATGGACGCCCTCCAACACGTGGCCTATGGGAACGGCTCCATGAGAGGGGCAGACCTGTATCGTATTGTGGTCAAGAAGGGGTCCCATGTAATCCCCATTATCGACGATGAGCTGCCCAGGATGGCTTTGTTGCCAGGTTCCAAGGTTCGTCTCGGGCGCATGGTTGACGGGGTGCAGGAATTGGAGCTACTGGACGATGGCAGGGAATACGTAAAAAAGATCATGGCCCTGTACGACCAGATCGAGGTTTCCGCTGGGCGGCCTTCTGTATTTGGGACTGGCAAGGTGGACTTGTTCAAGGTGGAGGAGTTGCTGCTGCGGACCATGGAGGCCCGCCCGATTCCTGTTTTGTCCGAGACCCAGAAGAAAGCTCTTATGACTGTCGAGAAAAGGGCTTCTGCTGCGCAAGCCAAATTGGTCAAGGAGATTTCGGATACCTTTGTTGTTGATCCGCAGGTGGTCAGATCCCAGATCGACGAAATTGCCAAGAGGTTGCGTTCTGGAGACATTGAGTTTGCTTCCAATACCGGCGGCTCCCAGGCCATGTATGAAAACCTGATGACCCCTGAAGGGCGTTTCAAAAACCAATTTGAGTTGGGACGCAAAGCAACCTCCGGCGGCTCATTGGCTCCATACAAGAACGGTCCTCGGGATGGCTGGGAAAAGAACATCTATGGCGGGGTGTTCCACAAAAACGATATTTACAAAAGTATGGAGACCCGTGAATACTTCCCACCTGACCTTGGCAGAGAGCGCCCGTATTACGGCTATATCCACTCAACGCGTAAAGGTCGGACCCCGTATGTGCCTTCCAGCCAGTACGGAAATACTGCCTTTGTATTTGATACGGAGCGGGTGCTTGATCGAGTCACGTTTACGGTCGGCAATAGTTCGAATTTTGGTGCAGCGGAATTGAAGGAAGCCCACATGTTAGGGACCCCTGAGTACCCTGCGCCTTTACTCCATGCTGTTTACAAGCAGGCCATGAATGAACTTGGCATCCCCCCTCATTTGCGGGGCCTGCCAGAAAATATGCATGCGTTAACGGCCAGGGTGGACACCTTGATACGTAAAGGGGAGGCCCTTAGTGGGCATCATTCGTATGTGGAAGCCCAATTCATAGGGGATTTGTCCATGGATGATGTATTGGCCATTGTTGTTCCAGAGCCTGATCGAATGGACGAGTATACGAAGGGCCTCCTGCCCCACCTGAAACGACTTGCCAAGGCCACAGGGCGGGAAATCATCTACAAGCGCAATAGCGAGACGGCTCTTCAGCTGAAGGCCAGGGTCAAGGAGGCCGGCAAGCGTTTGAAAGCGGCCCGAGCAAAACGCAAGTAAGCCTGTCAGTGTATAGAGGGGCAGGAGGATTTAACAAATGGCAAATGCAAACAGAACAGTACTGCAGGATGCGCTTGAAAAGGCGTACAAAAAGCAGGCGAGGGACTTGGCCAGACGCAACGTGTCAATGGCGAAGCTGCTAGCCGAAGAATGGGACCCCTCAAAGTTGGCAGAAGATGACGAGGCCAAGGAGGCATACGCCCAGGCCACCATACGTGCTGGCATTCCTGGGGCTCTGACCTACGAGGATGAGTCCGAGCGCCGTCTTATGGTCGAGGGACTGCTGCGGGATGCGGGCTTACCCGGGCGGTACGTTGAGACCTTTACTCGAATGGGGGTCAACGTTGAGGCGGAGGAGCTTCGCGATTGGTATCGCAAGACAAAGGCCGAGCAGATTACCAACCGATTGCGTTTAAAGCTGGATGTAGATGCGGGTCCTGCCATGGCGGCTCTCAACAATTTGTCCGAATGCTTGCGCAGGTTCGGTAAGGTGGACAACTTGCGGGTTGCCTACGCACCCCCATTCAGCCCACCCAGGCAGGCTACCGATGTTTTTGATGACCTGTACGAACAGCTCAAGCAGATGAAAAAGGAAGACGCGGAAAAGGCCGAGCCGAGCCGAGCCAGTGCGGGCGACTTCCCCGACCATGCCGGATTCTCTTGTGGTGGTAAGGTGCGCTTTCGTGATCCGGACGACGGTCTTGCCGCGCTGGCGGTGGCCAAGGCAGAGAAGCGGGCCAGGGAAGCCCAGGAACAATGCGAAGTTTTGGAAAAGGCGTTGGTCGAAAGCCGCCTCTTGAATGAAAAGCTCCGAACGGAAATCTGCATGTTGAAGGTAGACCAGTACCCCCAGGACCTAGGTGACCAGGCCCAGCTGGCAGAGTCTGCCCTATCCACGGCATTGTGTCGTCTTGGTATCATCAAACAGCAATTGTCCACGCTGGGGGAATACGATTGGGAAACGGATGACATGGGCCTCCATGGTCATTTCAAGCGCATCGTCGATTTGCTGGACGTCACGACCATTCGTATAAAAAACATACGGAAGGCGGCTGCGCAGAAAGAAGACGTCTAACCGAACGGGACCTTGGCTGTATAATAGGGACAGGAGGTCCCTTTTTATGACAAAGATAATCAGCATCACACGCACCGACGCACTTATGCTTCAAGTTTGGGTGGAGACGGACAAGGAATACCAGGTCTACATCTGCACGCCCGCTTTCACCTCAAAGCATGGTCCGCCCATTGACAAAAGGATTTACCGCAATTACGAACACTTTGTGGGGGTCATGGGCAAGTTCAGACCAGACCTGGAGTTCTTTGCGGAGGCCCAGGAGGTCGAACACTTGTCATGGAAAACAGCAATCCTGCTGGCAGAAGAAAGGCAGATCCGTCTGCAGTCTTATTGAGGAGCAGTCATGGCCAAAGCATCCCCACCCCGCCCGGATAGTCTTCATTGTCCGACATGTGGTTCTAACTTGATCGGCAATGGGCATGACAGTCCGATCCGTTGTATATTCGCTGACGTCCCATTGGAAGCAGAACCAGATTCTGGGCCTTGGTATTGCGAAGAGTTTGTGTCCAACAAAGGACCGCTGCCAGCCAACCCGGTAATGCTGCCAAGTGAAGCCTTGTTTGGTTTCGCGGCATGGCTGACCTGCCTTGAAAAGCCGGTTCTGCTGGGAGCCAATTACGACGCTTCCGAGGCGGTCGATTTATTGAAGAACTGGTGCCAGGCGAATAAGCTGGAAGATGTGCGGGATGGTGTGTACCCAAAGAATATGGAGTACCCCACAATCGATACGCGGACCAGCCTGAACTACGAATCTTTGTGCGTTAAGGTGGAGCAGTTGACCCAGACCAAGGCTGTCATGGAGGCCCAGCGGAATGCCCTTCACCAAGCCTGCGTGGCAATGCTCAAAGGGGATATCAACGCGTACCGGCTTATGCGGGATGCCATGGAAGGTGTCAATATATGACCCAGGACAAGGAGCTCAAGGTTACCGACCTGTACCAAAGCAATTACCGGGACATCGTCGCCACCCTGCGTGTTATCGCCCAGCAGATTGAAGATGGTGCCTATGGGGAAGTGCAGGATTGCGCATTGGTCTTGCAAGGGACCGCCCTGGACGTCTTCCATACTGGCAGCGGGGATGCGGGCACGGCCCACCTTCTGTTTGCTGTTGGGCAGCGTCGCCTTGAACATGCAATTATGGACCATTACGACGAATAGGGGGCTTTGTGGATAAAGAGATTATTTTCTATAGAACGGCTGCAGAAAAGGACATATACGAGTTTACCTCATCCCCGTTGTTTTGGGAAATCGTTGTGCCTTGTCTTGGCTTCATCATTCTGGTTGGTCTTGGTATTATGTTTTTTGACAGCAGGCGGCGTAAATGATAAAGTTGGAACATATTAAGTCATTGTTTTTTGACGCCTGTACCGGGGAGCATTGCTTTGAAGTGGTCTGGAGTAATGGGGAGCATCACTACCAGATTGTCAAGTTCCCCTGTGGCCCACATCAGCTGGCGATGGCTTTGGCGGATCTGGCATCATATGTGAACAATTACCATTATGAGTTGCAGCGGGAGGCGCAATGCCAGACCAAACAGACTACATGAAGTACCGGGGCAAGTGCAAGGAGTATTGCGAAAAGGCCGTGCAGGAAGACCCTTCCTTGACCATGGTCCGCGGCTGGTACTTCTGCCCTATGTGGAATACGGACAACCCACATTGGTGGTGCAAACGCCAGGACGGCACGATCTATGACCCGACCAAGGACCAGTTCCCATCCAAGGGGCATGGCATATACCAGGAGTTTGATGATTGGTGGGTCTGCGAATATTGTGGCAAGGAAGTCCATGACAAGGACGCCTATTTCGTGGAGCAGCACGTATACTGCTCTGGCACCTGCTATGGACATGATGTTGGCTTTTAACAAAGGAGGGGCGTTTTATGGGGAGGCATAGTATCCGGTGTGAGGTCTGCAACAAATTCATAACCCATTACGATGAGATGGACGACGGCATGTGCCATGACTGCGCTGCCCGCCTGGACCAAATGGCAGCGCAATCCAGATGCAAGTGTTACTTTGTTTTGTTTATCGTGGCCGTGATGCTGGTAGTCGGCACTCTGGTCAGTTTGGCCAATGCCGAGGAGCTCTATCAGTACAAAGTTTCTGGCCATAACGACCATACCGGGTTGCGGGTTGTCGGACGCATGCAGGAGACGGACAAGCAGGGCAACCTGAAGGCCAGGGTTTACGATGAGATGGAGGTCAAGGAGCAGTGCTTTGGGGCCTGGGTGGCATACGGGGTTGCACAGGTGGGCTGCGAGAATGGGCACCAGTACATTCTGGAGGTCGTGGAAGAATGAGGGTCACAATAAAGTGGACGGATGACATTGCAACCTGCTTTGCGTGCCCCTGCCAAAGCTACAATTATTGCCTGCTAGCCGAGCGCCGGCTACGTGGTCAGGATTTGGAGGCAGTCCCCGATTGGTGTCCCGGGCGGCAGGCGCCTCTACAAAAGGGGGCGGAATGTCCAAACGAATGACCTCCTCCGATTTCCGGGCATTGTTGCACAAACGGTACCCAAAAGGGGAATGGGCGCTCGCCTTTGAAGTGGCCAATGGGACCGGGGCGAATGCTCGCAGGTATGCGGACGCCGTCGCCATGAACTTGTGGCCGAGCCGTGGCCTGGCAATCCATGGTTTTGAAATAAAGGTCAGTAAGAGCGATTGGAAAAACGAACTAGCCCAGCCTGCCAAAGCGGAGGCCGTTGCCAAGTACTGCGACTTTTGGTGGGTCGTTGCACCAGAGGGGATTGTGT
>Ga0265295_1001242_pt1 | contig 45867 bp, 35 predicted proteins | sample Munlansysbiofilm_FD_192503 | JGI IMG/M metagenome (GOLD analysis project Ga0265295, IMG submission 192503) | Leachate microbial communities from a municipal landfill in Southern Ontario, Canada - Methane capture system biofilm | ecosystem: Engineered > Solid waste > Landfill > Unclassified ...
TCGTGCCACATCGGTAGCACTTCCTACTGCAATACCCACATCTGCCTTGGCAAGAGCCGGGGCATCGTTGATCCCGTCACCGACCATTGCAACCATGCCTTGCTTGGCATACTCGCTGATCGCCTCCTCTTTTTGGTGAGGAAGCTGGCCGGCAAGATAGGAGTCGACTCCCGCCTGCTTTGCAATTGCCTTGGCCGTGCGCTCGTTGTCTCCGGTGAGCATGACCGTACGGATGTTGAGCTTTTTCAGTTCCTCGATAGCCTGCTTGGTCTCCTTGCGCAGCGTATCCGCAACCGCAATGATTCCCAACACCTGCTCTTCGGTAGCTACCAGCAGAGGAGTCTTGCCTTGGTCGGAGAGCTGGGCAAGCTGATTCTCCGTTTCCTTGTTCAACGTGATGTCGTAATCAGCGAGGAGGGCGGGGTTGCCGATAAGGACCAACTTTCCATCCACCTTCGCTTGGATTCCTTTCCCGACCAAAGCTTGGAATTCCTCGCTCGCAAGCAGGTGTGATTCCATCTCTTTTGCTTTCTGCACGACAGCCCTGGAGAGTGGATGCTCACTGCTTTGTTCGACACTGGCAGCAAGCTGCAATGCTCTCTCAGGATCCTCAGCGATGATATCGGTCACCAACGGCTTTCCTTCGGTAAGCGTGCCGGTCTTGTCGAAAATGATCGTTCCCACTTGTCTGAGCTGCTCTATGGCAGCTGCATGCCTAAAGAGGATACCCAGTCGTGCACCCTTTCCCGAAGAGACCATGATGGCGATCGGGGTGGCAAGGCCGAGCGAACAGGGGCAAGCAATGACCAAGACGCTGACTGCTCGCAAGATTGCCGTCTCAAACGAAATGCCAGCAAGCATCCAGCCCAGGAAGGTGAGCACAGAGATGCCCATGACTATCGGCACGAAGATGCCGGAAATCTTGTCTGCAACACGCGCGATAGGGGCTTTCGAGCCCTGGGCATCCTGTACCAGCGTGATGATGTTGGCAAGAGCAGTATCGCTGCCGACCTTCGTCGCACGGTACTGCAGAACGCCAGTGGTGTTCAGCGTAGCAGCATAGACATCACTGCCAAGGCTCTTCTCCACCGGAAGGCTCTCTCCAGTCAAGAGGGACTCGTCGATGGCAGACAAACCTGAAAGCACCACACCATCAACCGGCAATTTCTCACCGGGCTTGACCATGACAATGTCATCGACCACCACCTGGGATGCATCTATGACCACCTGTTGTCCGTCCCTGAGCACGGTAGCCTTGGCCGGTGCGAGTTCCATCAGCTTCCTGATCGCTTCCCCTGTCTTTCCTTTGGAGCGATGCTCAAGATAGCGGCCGAGCATCACCAAGGTCAGGATGGTTCCCACTCCTTCAAAATAAAGATGGTGGGCAGCCTCATGGTTGCCTCCAGCGATTTGGATGACACCCCAAACACTATAGAGGAAGCTTGCCGTGGTCCCGATGGCCACGAGGCTATCCATATTCGGCTCACGCTTGAACAGCGTGGAGAAACCCTTGGTGAAAAACATCGAACCTGCAACCATCGTCCCGACGGCAAGCATCAGCTGGACAAGGCCATTCTGCAGGTGAGAGAGGGGAAGCTGCAGTCCCACCATCGGCCCCATGGCAAGCACCATCAAAGCGACGGTAAGCACCGCAGAAATGATCAGCTTGTGTCCCAAGACCTTCAGATCCCGAGCCTTCTCCTCTTCCTTCTTCGCATGATCGACTGTATCGACGACCGAGTAGCCGATTCTTGAAACTGCCTGCCTGATCTTTTCCAGATCCAGACTGGTTTCATCAAAGGCTATGGTTGCCGTCTCGGTGGCCAGGTTCACCTGTGCCTTTTCCACACCCCCCAGCTTGTTGAGTGTACGCTCAACCGCAGAGGAGCAGGAAGCACACGTCATGCCCCCGATTCCTACCTGTATTTCTTTCATTCCTTAACCTCAAATCCTATCTCGCCGATCAAGCTCTTCGCTTCGGAGACCGTAGCCTCCTTGTCATGCTTGATCACCACCTTGCCGCTCTTTGCATCAGCCTTTGCGCTCTTGATATCCTCAATCTGCTTGAGTGCGTTCACCATTCTGGTCTCGCATCCATTGCAGTGCATTCCTTCAGTCATAATGATCGTTTTCATAGGTTTCCGTACTCCTTGAACGGTAAATTTTCATCTTTGTACTAGACATGCCACGTATTTTCCGCTACTATCGCTCATGTACTCAAACACGGGCGGTTAACTCAGCGGGAGAGTGCCACGTTGACATCGTGGAAGTCGCCAGTTCAATCCTGGCATCGCCCATAGGCAAGTATCCATTTGGATGCTTGCTTTTTTTATTGTCTGCGAAAGTTCGCCATCACATCCATCAGTTCCTTGATTTTCTCCTCACGACCCGCATCGTTGTCACTGCGTATTGCGTCCACCACGCAGGTGTTCAGATGGTTCTCCATCACCAGGTCCTCCACCTTCTTCAGGGCTGAGATGACTGCCGACAACTGCAAGAGAATATCGACACAGTACCGATCGCTCTGCACCATGTTCCGAATACCTTTTACCTGACCCTCGATCCTGGCAAGCCTAGGGTCGATCTTCTGTTTCACTTCAGCTTTCATACCTTTGTTATATACCCCCGTAGGGTATATGTCAAGAGGTGAGGATGGGCTGATATCCTTGTCTGAATGAGTGAATTGATGATAATGAGATTCTATTACAGACTATACCTCCATAGGGTATATGGTTACGCTCTGTAAAATCAGTTGCATAAATCCTTTTGTGTTTTTCGATGGATATACAATGTCCTGATATGGTGAATGTGTTTCATTCTCTGGTTATCAGAATACATAAGTGTTTTTGGAGTAATACAATACCTATCTGCTTCCCTTGTGGATTCCCTTTTCTGACCGTATACTGGTTCTATCAATCATAAGGAGCAGAACATGCCAGGAAGATTTGTGATCACCAAAACACCCAAAGGGTTCTATCGTTTCAGCCTGCAGGCTGCGAACTATCAGACCGTGTTGACGAGCAAGAATTACTCAACACTTGCAACCTGTCGCGAAGGGGTTGAGACCATCAAGAAGAATGCCCAGGCACCCATCGAGGACCAGACACTGAAGAATCCTGAAGCATTGAAATTCCCCAAGTACGAGGTGTACTTCGACAGTGCGGGTCAGTACCGCTATCGCTTATTGGCTTCCAATGGCATGAACATTGCCCTCAGCGAGGATGGGTATGCCACCAAGAGCGGATGTCTCAACGGCATCGATGCCATCAGCAGGGCAGCGTTGGATGCTACCATTGATGAGAGCGCGTTGAAGGCCTAGATTTTCCATTATCCGCCCTCTGGTTGAGGGCGGACTCTCTTCTCTTGCATTTTCCTTCCGTTCTATCCATAATGCCTATCTGTACATGCAAAAACGACTCAAACCAACCATACTCCTCCTATTGGCGCTCCTGGTATTGGGAGTGACTTCCTGTAAGAAACCTCCTGTTGAACCGCAGTCACAGTCCTTTCTCATGCTTGGAACGGTCTGCAAGATAACCATCTACGACGAGCCTACAGAAGAAGCGTTCAAAGAGGCTTTTGACCGTATCCGCAGCATTGAAGCGAAAATGACCCTTCATAGCCAAACCAGTGAGATTGCCAAGGTCAATCAGATGGCGGGACTTGAGCCTGTTGCCGTATCAGAGGATACCTTCACCGTAATCGCAAAGGCACTCGAGATAGCCAAGCTCAGCGATGGGGCCTTCGACCCTACCATTGCGCCGCTCGTCATGGCTTGGGACATTGCAGGCGACAATCCCCGCCGTCCACCCGATGAGGAGATCGCCTCCTTGCTTCCTCTTGTCGATTACCGAAGTGTTGTGCTCGATCCACAGAACCTGACTGTCTATCTATCCAAAGAAGGAATGGCTCTCGACCTTGGAGGCATTGCAAAGGGATATGCTGCCGACGAAGCTGCCAAGATACTTCGCTCCCATGGAGTTACGCAAGCAATTGTGAATCTGGGGGGCAACGTACTCACATTGGGCCGTAAGAGCGATGACACGCTGTGGAGGATCGGGGTACAGGATCCCGAAGAGAGCAGGGGAGCTTATGCGATCATTGTGGAACTGGATGACACCAGCCTCGTTACCTCGGGGCCCTATGAGCGCTTCTTGGTCCTGGAAGGTGAAACCTACCACCACATCCTCAATACCAGGACTGGATTCCCCGTTGACTCGGACTTTACCAGTGCCAGCATCATCACCAAAAGCTCGCTGCTTGCCGATGCACTTTCCACCAGTGTGTATGCCCTGGGGTACGAGAAAGGCATGGAGATGATCAACACGTTGGAAGGCGTTGAGGCAATCTTCTTCACTGAGGAGAAGCAAATCTTGCTCAGTGAGGGAGCAAGGCAGGGCAAGCTATCCTACAGCATTACGAATCAGGACTATTGGGTCGAACCCTAAGGGTTCTTCTCTTGTCTCCCCTTCATTCCCACCCTACACTAATGGGGTGGGTATCCGTGTCATTGTTCTTTTCAGTACTCGATTTGAGGACCAACAGATTTGGATTTATGGAAGAGTGTTTCATTTTTTTGATATACTTGCAAAAAATTCATCATATCATCAATGGATACTTGAATAATTTATGATATTGGTAGTTAATTAGGGTAAAAATATATGAAATTAGCAATTTCCAATTGGAGGGTGTTATGACCGGAACACAACAGGAAATCTCTTATATCGTCCGTGAGCCAAGACAGAAGGACGTTTCTTTGGCCACTGAACTCTTTTCGATGAAACAGGCAAACTGCTCGCGTCGTTTCCATCGGCAAGTCCCCGGCTACCGCATGAGTGCCTTGCAGGGACTTCCCAATCTTGCAGCCATGTTCAACGTTGGGGGCATCTGGACCAAGGACGAGTCCAGCCGTCTTCAGCTGAACAGCTTCAAGGTGCTGGGAGGATCGTTTGCCCTGTACCGATACCTGCAGAAGCAGTTGGGTATTCTCGGTGAGGACACTCCGTTTGCCTATCTAGCCAGCCAGGAAGTCAAGGACAAGGTGGGAGACCTCACTTTTGCCAGTGCTACCGATGGTAACCACGGTCGTGGTATTGCATGGGCAGCCAAGCGTCTTGGCTTCAAATGTGTCATCTATGTACATAGTGAAACCAGTATCCGACGTATTGATGCGATCAAGAGCAATGGTGCCAAAGTGGTCATCGTTGATGGAAACTACGATGATGCAGTGCGCCAGGTTGCCGTGGATGCGGAGAAGAACGGCTGGACCATCATCAGCGATACCAGCTGGGACAACTACACCGAGATTCCGACCTGGATCATGCAGGGGTATCTTACCTTGCTTGCAGAAACCCAGGAGCAGTTCAGCGGAGTTGGCATCGTAAAGCCGACGCATCTCTTCATCCAGGCTGGGGTCGGCGCTCTGGCTGCCTCGGTCATCGGATTCTATCATGCGCTCTTCGGTCAAGATGCCCCCAAGTGCATTGTGGTTGAGCCTGATCAGGCCTCCTGCATTTTTGAAAGTGCTCTTGCCGATGACGGCAAACCCCACTCGGTGACCGGAGCCTTGGACACCATCATGGCAGGTCTTGCCTGCGGCGATCCCAGTCCGATTGCTTGGGAGATCTTGAGCAAGGATGCTGATGCGTTCATCAAGGTTCCCGACTATGTTGCTGCGAAGGGGATGAGAATCTATGCTACACCGCTCAATGGCGATCCTCTCATCATCAGCGGAGAGAGTGGGGCTGTTACCCTTGGGGCTTTTGCCTCGATCATGCAGTATCCCGAGCTGGCAGATTTGAGGAAAGCACTTGCACTGGACGAAAACAGCCAGGTGCTCTTCATCAACACTGAAGGAAATACCGATCCGGTACACTTCCGTCAGATCATCTGGGAGGGAGCAAATCCGGTTCCCAAGGAACACTGGATTACCATCTGATCTACAGTTTCATGAAACAAGAGAGAGCCACCGAATCGGTGGCTCTCAACATTTGCAAGGAACTATCTGGAAGAGGTGTATCAGTCCTCTTCATACATCAGATCGAAGGTCTGCTCCTTCGGCGGGAAGATCAGGGAGAACGCATAGAATGCAACCAAGCTGATCAGCAGAGCCGGGATGATGTTGTTTACCTTCGGAATCGAGGGAAGTATCTTCTTATCCATCAGGAAGAACACAATGCTTCCGATAAGGATTGAAGCTATCGATCCTGCACTGGAAGACTTTTTCCAGAAATGGCCCATGACGTAGGGAACGAACGTTCCTGCTGCACGGAGTGTGAAGGAGAAAGCCAGGAGCGTCAGGATGTTGTTTGCATAGAGAGCAGTGACCAAGCTGAAGAGGGAGACCACAACCATAGTGATCTTGGTGACCAGCATGACTTCCTTATCCTTCGCACCCTTGCGGATGAAAATCTTGTAGAGGTCGTTGCCAAAGATCGAACCAGCACCAAGCAGGTCACTGTCAGCGGAGCTCATCGTTGCGCTGATGATACCGGCAAAGAGAATGCCGGTGACCACAGCAGGCATGGTGGCCACTGCAAGGGCAGGGAGCGCATAGCGACTGTTGTTCTTCAGCGCATCAATAACATTTGCATCCAAAAGGTTCTGGTTGAACAGGCTGAGCATTGCCAAGCCAAGGATGACGGGGATGAATGCAAAGATGAAGTTGACGATAGCAGCAAGGATCGAGCCCTGTACCGCAGCCTTTCCATCACGAGCGGCATAGTAGCGGGATACTGCTTCCTGTCCGACAGAGAAGGTAGCCACATACATGATGACAAAACCTGCGATCTGGCCCCAGCCACCAATACCCTTGGTCAAGCTCAGATGCTCTGCAGGAACCGTCTGCTTGATGGTGCTCCATCCGCCTGCAAGATTGAGTGCAAAGGGGATGGCGATGATCATACCGATGACAATCAGGAAAACCTGGATGAAGTCGGTGAGAGTGACAGACCACAGACCACCCATGACCGCATACACGGTGATGACGATGGTGACGATAATAAGGCTGGTGGTGTAGTCCAGACCGAGCATGACCTCAAGAATGGAGGCGGATGCCTTGAACTGACCTGCAGTGAGTCCCACGAGAGCCATCATCATGATGATGGCGCTGAAGCCGCCGGAGAACTTGTCATACCGCCTGCGGAAGTACTCAGGAACCGTCTTTACGCTGGAAGCACGGAACTTGGGGGCAAGCGGGATGAGAATCATGAACGCGATGCCCATGGCAATGATATACCAGGAAGCACTCATGCCCCATGACCCATACGCATTGGCAACCACGCCGAGGCTGCTGCCTCCGCCGATTTCCGTAGCAGCAAGGGTGCCGGCCATCAAGAGCGGGCCCAATCGCCTGCCTGCAACCATAAAGTCGGTGTTCGTACTGATCTTCTTGGAAGAATAGTACCCGATTGCCAGCATCATGAGCATGTACAGTACAACGATAAGTGTGATCGTAAGATTCATGCTTTGTTCTCCTCTGTATGAAGCTGAAAAATAATGCATGAATAGTATTGGATGAGATTTTAGATATTGTCAAGAAATTTGTTATATACATAAAAATTGGGTGAGATATTGCTATATCACCCAAAATTGGATAGGCAAATTATGACTATATGCACAAAACTAACAGAATGTATAATATGTCACAAGGTCCGAGAATATCGTGCTATTTTACTAGAACGTATACAAAACTCCGATGGTTGAAGTGAAAAGTCCCGCAAGGGGCAACAGGGGATTGAACACGACTCCTCCGGTATAGTCTTCACTATCCTCGATGAAGCCATAAGCGAGAATTGGGATGTTCAGGTTCATAAACAACCCGTAATTGTTGTTTGGAACCCAATATTCGCCTTTGAGCACCACTCCTCCCAGACCGATGATAACCGGGCCGAAGTTGGAGAACGCGGTGGTGCCCAGCCCAAGTTTCAGGTCAAAGTTCTCACTCAAGGCGAAAGCCTGACTTATGTCAGCGTTGAACGTTACGATATCAAAAAAGACATCGTCTGCATCAAGTGCAGAGGCGATGTAGCTGACACCCAACGGATAGTTGACGCCAGCCTGCAGATAGAGAGAACCAAGACCAATATCCACTACAACCCCTGATGCAGCAAAGCCGATTTGCCCTCCGATGGCAATTTTTTGATCACGAGCGGGTAGGATAGAGACAACCAGGGTGAGCATTAGGATAGATACAAGCAGCATTCGTTTCATAGCAGAACCTCCATATGAAGAACAAGTCTCTACCATGAAAACAAGAGAACAATTACATTGTGACAAAATAATAAATGTGACTAATGGTAACGAATCTGGTTTGCAAGTCGAATGATCTCAAAGCGGTCCTTCACCTCAAGCTTTGAGTAGATGGTGGAGATGTTGTTCCTCACGGTCTGCTCGGCAAGCTGCAGGTGTTCGGCGATCTGCTCGTTGTCATAGCCGGTTGCGATCAGGCCGAAAATCTCTTTCTCACGGGAGGTGAGCGTATCGAACCACTCGAAGCGGCTGGATACCTCTGGGATCTTGGGACTGGTGCCGTCATACATCGCATTGATGAGCTTGGCTGCAATCTTGGGAGAGATCTGGACCAGACCTGAGTGGAGAGCCCGAATGGCTGCAATGAGCTCGGTAGGGGAGATATCTTTCAGCAAGTAGCCGGATGCTCCGATTCTCAGTGCATCCCTGACATACTCATCCTCATCGTAAGTGGAGAGCATGACGACCTTCACCGATGGTTTTTTCTCCAGGATGCGTGAGGTTGCCACCACTCCGTTGATGTCGGGAAGATGGACATCCATGAGGATGACATCCACCTCCGACTCCAGGGCCATCTGTATCGCGCTGGTCCCTGTCTTGGCTATACCTATTACCTGAAAGTCATCAGTATAGTTCTCCAGACTCATCCGTAGGCTCTGGACAAAGAGGGGCTGGTCGTCAACCAACAGAATACGTATCATTGCACAACTCCTTCTGCATAGGGATGGTCACTGTCAATTGAAATCCCCCTTCCGGGGCGTTTTCCGCTTTCACGTGTCCACCGAGCTTGCTGATTCTCTCTTCCATCCCTGCAAGCCCGATGCCCTTGATTATCTTCTTTGCTCCGCTTCCGTTGTCAAGGATGATCACCTGCACCGAGTCCCTGACGATCCAGAAGAGCATACGGACTCGGGTGGCATGACCGTGTCGCAATGCGTTGGTCAGGCCTTCCTGCACGATGCGGTAGAGGATGAGGTCAATCTCATCACCGAAGGAAGACGGCAGGTTGCCGCTCTCTATCTCAACCTGTACACCGGTCGTTCCTTCGAAAATCTTCTTGATCTTATGGATTGCCTTCATGCCCACCTCGCGCTCCTGATCACTCTTGCGCAAGAGATGCAAAGCCCTACGGGTTTCCAACAAGCCTTCCTGAGCTTGGCTGCGCGCCCCGCTGCACATCTCGGTGGTCTTCTCACAGTCGCGGCATCCGGTCGCAACGATGGCATCCATCATGGCTATGATGTTGGTAAACATGTATCCGCTGATATCGTGGATTTCCCGTGAGATGCGGTAACGCTCCTTCTTTGCTGCCTCAAGTTCTGCCGTCCTTGCATACGATTGGAGGCTCTGGCTGAAAATCGTCAGTTTGGTAATGGTGGTGTTGAGGATTTCGATGTGCATCTTTGCCTTCTCATGCAGCTCATGCAAGCGCGACAGAGCCACCTGCAAATAGGCAGCAAGCAAGAGCATGATGAAAAAGCTTGTCAGTTCTGCGGGATCGGCGCTGCGAAGCTGCAGGTTCAGGTCATTCTCACCCAAGAATGGTGGCATGCGCTGGAAGAGCAGAGACACAATTCCCAGAAGCAAGGGAGCAAGCAAGGAAATGGGGTAGGGTATCTTTGTCAAAACCACTGCCTGAAATGCAAGGAAGAGGCAAAGCCGAATGGTCAAAAAGTCATTGAGTGAGTAATCGAGGACCATCAGCGACATGAGGCTGAGAAAGCAGAGCAAGAGGACGCCCAACAAGTTTTCGGTGTGCGCAAGCAGCCCTTGCAAGAAGGAGAAGAACAGAAAGAAGGCAAAGAACGTGCGGTAGAACTCGAAGGGTCGGCTGCTCGTCCCGCCGTCAATTCCATAGGTAAGAATAAAAAGGGATAGTGCAACAGCAAGCAAGCAATAGGCATATGCTTCCAGAATGCGATGGAAATGCTTGTCTTGCTGGGATTTTATCTCTCCGTCCATTGGCTTGAGTATAGCACAGCAATTTTCCATGTCGGTACTTTTGTACCGAACGAACTGGGAAAAAATTATCAATTCAGTATTTCTGTCCCTTTCGCACCCTAGACGTTGACCGTATGCTGAAACTGTTCAAAACGTAGCAAACTTGTTTGAAAAACACAAGGAGGAAATGGTATGAAAAAGACCATGTGTGTTCTGATGGTACTGCTGTTGGTTGTCTCGTCCCTCGCATTCGCAGGGGGAAAGGCTGAAACCGCAGCCGTTGCTGACCCAAATGCTCCGGTGACCCTCACAGTATGGTGTTGGGATCCGGCATTCAACATCTATGCCATGAATGAAGCGGCAAAGATCTATGGTGCTGATAACCCAAACGTGACAGTCAACGTGGTGGAGACCCCGTGGAATGACCTGCAGCAGAAGCTGATCACCAGCCTCAGCGCAAACGCCACGTCCAACCTGCCCGACATCATCCTGATGCAGGACAATGCCATCCAGAAGAATGTCATGACCTATCCGGATGCCTTCGTTGCCCTCAACGGGAAGATGGATCTCTCCCAATTCGCTCAGTTCAAGGTTGATGTAGGTACCATCGATGGCCAGCATTATGGCGTGCCCTTCGACAATGGTGCCACCGGTACGTTCCTCAGAAGGGATATCATTGAGCAGGCTGGACTGAAAGTCAGTGATTTCAATGACATCACATGGGAACGCTTCATCGAACTTGGCAAGATTGTGAAGCAGAAGACTGGCGTTGCCATGATCTCCACTGTTGCCAACGAGCCTGATTTCCCGATGCTGATGCTCCAGAGTGCAGGTACCTGGATGTTTGACGAACAGGGCAAAGCCTACATCAAGGACAATGCCGTACTCAAGGAAGCTCTGCGTATCACCAAAGAGATGGTGACCAGTGGTGTCTGTATCTTGGTTCCCGATTGGAACGCCTACATTGCAACCCTGAACAACGGTACCGTTGCTTCAACCATCAATGGTTGCTGGATCAGCGGCTCCATCCAGGGCGAGAAGAGCCAGAGCGGCAAGTGGGCTGTCACCAACACCCCGAGATTTGCGAACATCGCCAGTTCGGTGAACTACTCCAGTCAGGGTGGTTCGGGCTGGATGGTCATGGCCAACTCCAAGAATCCTGATGTTGCCATCGATTTCCTTGCCAAGACCTTCGGCGGAAGCGTAGCTCTGTATGAGACCATCCTTCCTTCCAGCGGTGCCATCGCAACCTGGCTTCCTGCTGCAAAGAGTCCTGTCTACTCCACTCCCATCGAGTTCTTCGGTGGACAGAAGATCTATGAGGACCTCGTCAATTTCGCAGGCAAGGTTCCCAACGTCAAGTACGGTGTCTTCAACTATGAAGCCCGTGATGCAATCGCCCGCGCTCTCAGTGAGATCATGCAGGGTGCAGACATCAACACTGCTCTCGCCACTGCACAGAAGAACGTTGAGTTCTTGATGAGCGAGTAACCAAATTTCTGTTCTCCATTCCGATACCGCTGTATACTGGCGGTATCGGATTATATGAACGCCACGTACAAGGGAAAGGCATCATGGCAAAAACTACATTGACAAAGAAAATCAACCTGTACGGCTGGTTGTTTGTTATCCCCGCGGCACTCTTCATTTTCGTCCTGAATTTCTATCCGATGATCAGTGCTTTCCTGCTTTCTTTGCAGTCGGGGAGAGGCAACAATCTGAAATTCGCCGGGCTGAAGAACTATGCCCGATTGTTTGAGGATGAGATGTTCCTCACTTCAGTGGGCAACGTCATTATCTATCTGGTCATCCAAGTGCCGATCATGCTCTTGATGGCCCTTGTGCTGGCAAGCCTGCTCAACGATCCAAAGCTGAAGTTCAAGGGAGTCTTCCGGACGATGATATTCCTTCCGTGTGCGACCAGCCTGGTCTCCTCGGCCATGATCTTCAAGTCCTTTTTCTCCATCGATGGGATTGCCAATACATCCCTGATCGCCTTGGGCATCCTTGAAGGCCCGATGAGCTGGCTCACCCATCCCATCTGGGCAAAGTTCGTCATCATTCTGACCATCACCTGGCGCTGGACCGGATACAATACCGTGTTCTATCTGGCAGGGCTTCAGACCATCGATCGCAGCATCTATGAGGCAGCACGCATTGATGGGGCATCAGCCAGAACCCAGTTTTTCCATATCACCGTCCCCTTGCTCAAGCCGGTGATCTTGCTCACCACCATCATGTCCACCAACGGCACGTTGCAGCTCTTTGACGAGGTGCGCAATATCACCAACGGCGGACCGGGTATCTCGACGCTCTCCATCAGCCAATACATCTACAACCTTTCATTCATGTACAATCCGCAATTCGGCTATGCCGCGGCAGTCTCCTATGCAATCCTGGTCATGGTTGCCGTACTCTCCTTCATCCAGGTCAAAGTGGGGAACAAACGATGAAAAAATACCAAGCAACCTCAATCCTAAAGTATGTGTTTCTGGTCATCGTCTGCCTCTTCTCAGTATTTCCCTTCTATTTCATGATAGTCAGCTCGACCAATACGAGTGTGGACATCATCAAGGGGCGGATGTTCTTCGGCACACACCTGTTTGAGAATATGAAAACCCTGGCATCCACTGTCAGGCTGGGAAATGCCTTCTGGAACTCCCTTCGCAATGCCATTGCCAATACCTTGGCCAGCCTGTTCATCTGCAGCCTTGCCGGATATGGATTCCAAATCTATCGGGAAAAGGGGAAGGATACGCTCATGGGCATGCTTCTGCTTTCCATGATGGTTCCCTTCGCCTCCCTCATGGTCCCCCTCTTTCGCATGTTCAGCCAAGCAAGGTTGTTGGATACCACCATCGGATTCATCCTTCCCACCATCTCCACTGCTTTTCTGATCTTCTTTTTTCGTCAGAGTGCCGAATCGTTTCCGATTGAGACGGTGCAGGCAGCGAGGGTCGACGGACTCGGAGAGTTTGGCATCTTCTTCAGGATCTTTGTGCCCATCATGGCACCGACATTTGCCGCTGCGGCCATTGTCACCTTCATGGCAGCTTGGAACAACTATCTCTGGCCTCTGATCATCATGCAAAGCCAGGATAGCCAGACCATGCCGCTTTTGATCACCGGACTTACAGCCGGGTACACCACTGACTATGGTATACTCATGCTGTCTGTCACCATCACGACCTTGCCGACCTTGATTCTCTTTTTCACCCAGCAGAAGCGTTTTGTGGAAGGGGTGTTGGGGTCTGTCAAATAAGAATCGTAAGGAGCATCTATGTCCAACCTGTTTTTGCAGCACCGTCTTTGGCAGCAGCCTCGTGTCAGTGATACCAACCGCCTGGCGATGCACTCCCTCCCGCCAGCTTTTCCTACCTGCAGGGAGGCTCTCGAGGACGCAATCAAGGGCCCGGAGCACCGGGACCTTTCAGGCAATCCCTATCATCTCTGTTTGGATGGGGAATGGTCGTTTCGGTATTATGAGAATCCTCTTGCAGTAGGGGAGGATATCCTGGACAGCGGTGCACAAACCGGGTGGGCTCCCATTCTCGTTCCCGGTTCATGGAGCGTCCAAGGGTATGACAAACCACACTACACCAATGTGATCATGCCCTTTGCCAATACTCCTCCATTCCCTCCCGAGGACAATCCCACCGGGGTGTACCGTACCCGTTTTGTACTGGATGAAACGTGGAAAACACGCAAGACGATCCTTACTGTCGGCAGTGCGGAAAGCTATCTGGAGGTGTATCTCAACGGAACGTTCATCGGCATGGGAAAGGACACACGGCTTCCTTCGATGTTTGACCTCACAAACAACCTGTGTGACGGGGAGAATACCTTGGTCCTGGTGGTGGTCCGCTACAGCGACGCCTCTTACGTGGAGGATCAGGACCAGTGGTGGTTTGGTGGCATCCATCGGACGGTAACACTGAGCAGTGTTGGCCCATATTCCTTCGATGATGCAAAGCTGACCGCTACGCTCTCCGACGACTTGGACAGGGGAACCGTTGAAGTACGTGCCCCCTATACGGGAGAAGCAGGCACAGCCCTGGTGAGTCTCTATGATCCCAAAGGAAATCTGTTGGTCAGCCGCCATGTCGAAGCAACAGGCAAACTCTTTCTGACTTCGTTTGAAGTTGATCACCCCTTGCTGTGGAGCAGCGAGAAACCCCAGCGGTACTACGTGACCCTCTCATTGGAAGATGAGCATCTGCATCACGGCATCGGATTTGGATTTCGCAAGATAGAGATCAAGCGCAGGGCTCTTCTGATCAACGGCAAGCGTGTCCTGATCAAGGGGGTAAACCGTCATGAGCACGACCAGTTCATGGCAAAGACCCTTACCACCGAGGGTATGGTCCAGGATATCTGCCTGATGAAGCAGTACAATTTCAATGCAGTGCGTACCTGCCATTACCCCAACGATGAGCGCTGGTATGAACTGTGCGACATCTACGGCTTGTATGTCATGGATGAGGCAAATATCGAGACACACGCAAATTATGACAGTATCTGCCGCGATGAGACGTGGGCCTCGTGCTTCCTGGAACGCGTGCAACGTATGGTCCGCAGGGACTACAACCACCCGTCGGTCATCATCTGGTCACTGGGTAATGAGAGTGGGTATGGACATAATCATGATGGTTGTACAGGTTGGCTTCGTCGTTATGATTCTACAAGACCCATACACTACGAAGGGGCAAACCGCCCTGAGTGGGGTCAGGGTTCTCATACCCTTGCTTCGCTCAAGCGCGGTAGGTTCGCAACTGATATCATAGCCCCGATGTATCCTCCCATCGCCCTCATCGAGGCTTGGGATCACAGTACCGAGGCAGATGAGGATGACCGTCCTCTGATCATGTGTGAGTACAGCCATGCGATGGGGAACTCCAACGGAAGCCTGGGTGACTATTGGCGTACGATACGCGCCTCACGCGGCATCCAGGGTGGATTCATCTGGGATTGGGTCGAACAAGGTATAGCCGTCGATGCAGAAGGCAAACCGGTCGGTCCGAATCATGAGGCTGCTTGCAGCAAGGAAGGTGGTACTGCCTGGCGCTACGGTGGCGATTTTGGTGACAAGCCCACCGACTTTGATTTCTGTCTCAATGGGTTGGTGTTGCCTGACAGACGTCCCAAGCCGGCGATGGCAGAGTGCCTGAAAGTACAGCAGGATATTCATATCACCAGCGAACATCCTGCAAGCGGTCGCTTCGTCCTGACCAATGGAAGGGATTTTTCCACGCTGGCCGATAGTGCCCTTCGGTATGTGTTTTTCAGCGAAGGGGAGGCCGACAGCTTTGAGGGAGAGATTGCTCTTCCTGATCTGGAAAGCGGGACATCCTGTGAGATCATGCTTGAGCAAGTATTCCTCCCTGAGGTGCGGAACATGATGTGCCAAGCACAGACATACATCCGCTTTGAGAGCGTTCTGAAGGAAGCCACCCCGTGGGCAGATGCTGGGCATCTTATTGCCTGGGAACAGTTTGTACTGAGCAGTGCTCCCAAACATGCGTATCCGATTCCCCAAGCCTTTTTGGAGAAGCAACAGGATGGAAGCTATCATATCGAGACGAAAGCCTATGAGGCGAACATCACCGCAGAGGGCCTTCTGGAAAGCCTGAAGTTTGTCGGGCAGCGAGAGTTGCTTGCTTCACCTCTGACCGTGAGCCTATTCCGCTGTCCCACAGAGAATGATGGATTGAAGACCCTGCAGGGGAACAAGGGCCTGCCCGAGTATGAGTTCTATCACGAGAACAAGGCATTCGGTCCTTGGCTTGATAACCAGCTGGATGAAACGGTACTTGAGTTGGTGGACCTTCATTTGGAAGAAGGACAACTGTGCAGTGAGCACCGGATCGTGACTCCTGCCAAGAAAGATCTTGGAATGTTCCGCCAGCATTGGGTTTTCTCTTCCGACAAGCTCTTCTACAGCGTCAGTATTACCCTCAACGATGAGCTGAAGGAGTATCCGCGTGTAGGGGTGAAGTGTGATCTCGACAAGGCTTGGTCATCTTGCCGCTGGTTCGGCCTTGGACCTGGGGAGAACTATCCCGACCGTCTGGATGGTTCAGCGATGGGCGACTATTATGCCCATGTTGATGAGCTGTACGTACCCTACATAGTTCCCCAGGATCATGGAGAACGTACTCAGCTCAGGAGGCTCGACCTGTACGATGGTGATACCGGGGGAGTAAGGATGCGTTCTTCCGATCCTTTCGCCTTTGCCCTGCACAAGTACTCATTGCATGAGTTGTGGGAGAAGCGGCATTCCGATGAGCTTGTAGCCGATACGGTGAACCATCTCTACCTCGATGCCGCAATAAGGGGAGTGGGGACAGCAACCTGCGGTCCCGATACCCTGGAGCGATACCGAGTACGGAATGGGGTCCATCGACTCTCATTTACGATCAGCAGCAGTCACTAACTCACGATCATCCTGCCCGCATGGGCAGGATGCTTTATCAAGGGAGGACGTTATGCATTTGTATGATATCAGTGTAAACGCCATGGATGGCACACCTGTTCAGCTTTCCTCGTATAAGGGAAAAGTCTTGCTCATCGTCAATACTGCGACCAAGTGTGGATTCACCCCACAATATGATGAGCTTGAGGCTCTCTACAAGACGTACCGCGAGCAAGGGTTGGAAATCCTCGATTTCCCCTGCAACCAATTCAAGGAACAGGCTCCGGGCAGTATTGAGGAGATCAACCAGTTCTGCACACGTACCTTCGGCACCACCTTTCCCCGTTTTGCCAAGCTTGAGGTGAATGGGGAAGGTGAACATCCTTTGTATACCTTCCTCAAGAGCCAGAAGGGTTTTGCAGGCTTTGATCCAAGACACGAAAAAAGTGCAAGCCTTACCGAGCGGATGCGCAAGGCAGACCCGAATTTTGAGGCTGACCCCTCTATCAAATGGAACTTCACCAAATTTCTCACCGATAGGAAGGGAACCATCCTTGCACGGTTTGAACCCACAACGGCAATAGGGGACATTGAGAAGCAGATCAAATTCTTACTATAACGCTTGACAAAATCTGAGGGCATAGGTACTATAGCTATATAAGTTGTGAAAAATAGAATAGCAAACGATATAGTAGGAGGAGCTTATGACCGTATATGATTTTACCGTGAAAGGAAGAAAAGGTGAGGACGTAAAGCTCTCCCAATACAAAGACAAGGTACTCTTGGTGGTGAATACGGCCACACAGTGCGGGTTCACGCCCGAATACACTGAACTCGAGAAAATCTATGAGAAATATCAGGGGAAAGGATTCGAAATCTTGGACTTCCCCTGCAACCAGTTCGATGGACAGGCTCCAGAGTCGATTGAGGAGATCCACGAGCTGTGCACGCTCAAATTTGGGACCAAGTTCCCCCAATTCGGGAAGGTAGAGGTAAACGGGGAAGGTGCAATCCCGTTGTACAAATATCTGAAGGATAAGAAGGGGTTCGCGGGTTTCGATATGAGCCACAAGATTGCCCCGATTCTTGACGGCATCCTGCGCAAGGCAGATTCTGAGTATGAGAAGAGTTCTGAGATCAAGTGGAACTTCACCAAGTTCCTGGTAAACCGGGAAGGTGAAGTGGTCGCACGATTCGAGCCGTCTCACGATCTTGCCAAGGTGGCAGAAGCCATCGAGAACGTTTTGTAACACTCCAAACACACATAGTTCAGTACCCTATGCCGGCGTTGTCCCTTCCCAGGACAACGCCATTTTTATAACCTATAATCGACTTGCCAGAATGAGGGCTCCTTGCAATGCGCCTGCCTTGGGCAGGGATGTCGCAAGCCGTGGGTCCAAGCGTTTGCAGACCATGGAACGCAGCAAGGCATCCCCAGCAAGCACTCCTCCTGCCAGACTCAAGCGTTTGGGATAGGGCTCTGCCAATCTGTGCTGGACCGAACCGACCAACGCAGCCAGTTCATCCGCTGCTTCGGCATAGATGCTGAGGGCAAGTTCATCGCCTTCTTCGGCGGCCTGTCCGACAAGGGTAGCAAAAGCCGCAATTTCAGCCTTGGTGCGGCTTCGGTCGTTGAAATAGGGAATGCCTTCACTAAGCGAGGAAAATCCATAGAAGGAGAGCAACGATGTGGTCATCTTTGTCTGCAAGTCTCTGCCTTCACTGCTGCGATAGCATCGTTTGATCGCCTCGTGTGCAATCCACCACCCCGACCCTTCGTCCCCGAGAGCGATGCCCAACCCGCCGCTGCGAACCTCCATGCCAGTTTTATTGCGTCCCAGACAGATTGATCCGGTACCGCAAATCAGGCACAGACCGGTCGGCTCAAGGTGACTGCCTGCCAACAGGAGCGTTGCATCACTGACCAGAAGACGAGGAACGAGCGTGGGGAATGTTTGGTCAAAAAAGTGCTCCCAACGCTGGTGCTCATCCTTTCTGCCAAGTCCTGCGCTGCCGAAGCAAAAGCCGAGGATGGGCTTGTCTGTTGCAGCTTTGCTGTTCAGGTAGGGAGAGAGCAGTTGCTTCACGTGATCTTGTGCTTCCTGGAAACCAACCGCATACGGGTTGGAACTCTCCCCTGTGTCCTCATAGATGAGGTTCTTGTCTGCATCCCAGACAGCCAAACGGCAGCGGGTTCCACCACCGTCCATTCCGAGGTATATTCCGTCCATTGCATAAGTATGGAATACTGCAGGGAAAAAAACCAGAGAAAGCTTTTGGAAGTGGGGCTGACATGCTATGCTCTGTGCTATGGAAGGTTGCACAGTTCTCCTCAATCAGGCACTCAGGCATCTCGCTCCCTCGGAAGCGAAGGTAGCTTCCTACATTCTGGAACATCCACAGGATGCTGTTTCGATGAGCATCACCGACTTGGCAGAGAAGGCGGGGAGCAGTGCGGCTGCAGTCGTGCGCTTGTGCAAGCGCCTGCAATTTGAAGGCTATGCTGAGCTCAAGCTCTCGTTGGCCAAGGAAGTGTATGGGAATGCCCCTGTCAGTGAAGGCCCATACCTGTTTGATGTCAAACAGGCACAGAATTCCCAACAGATTGCTTCCATGATGGTTCAGGCAGTTTGTGAGAACATCAACAAAGTAGTGAGCGTACTGTCCACCAAGTCGCTTGACAAGACGCTTGATGCGCTCAATGGTGCCCACAAGATTCTTTTGGCCGGAATCGGAGCTTCAGCCTTGGCTGCGATGGACCTCTATCAGAAATTGGGACGGCTTGGCATGTATGCATCCTTCCCTTCGGAACAGGATTTGCAGATTGTCAATGCATGCTCGCTTGATGAAATGAGTGTCTGCCTTGTCTTCTCCTACTCGGGAGAAACCCGAAGCATGCTTACGGTGGCCCAGAAGGCCAAGCAATCGGGGGCAACGGTGATAGCCATCACCCGTGTTGGGGGCAATTCACTTTCGAAAATCAGTGACCAGGTGCTCGCCGTTCCCGACAGTGAGGCGCTCTACCGCCAAGGAGCTTCCCTGAGCAGGCTCAGCCAGTTGGTAGTTGTCGATATTCTGTACAGCTGTCTTATTGCCCGTCGCAGCGATGCCGATGCTTTCATCAATGCCACGTGGAAGGCTGTGAGCAGGGAAGGGCAAGAGCTTTCCTGATCAGAGTTCCAGCTCGTCATTCATCAGAGTGGCTACATAGATAAGCCTGCCCATGTCTCGTTCCCCGATCTTCCCTTTGAACAGGGTGAGAGTTTTGTTCGCCTCTGCGACGCCTCGGACCAGCTCTTCCTTGCTTGCCTGTGCAACCGCCCCGACGCTCAGGTATCCTGCTTGCAGGATGAGCCGGGCGAACAGGGCGCTGACCCACTGCAACCGGCATAGGTCACACAGGCTTGCCAGCATGCTCAATGTCTCTTCATCGAATCCAAGTTGCTGTGCAAGTGAGACCCTGTCTTTCTTCAGATGGGCAGCCCTCCAGAGATCCTTGCTGGATCTCAGACCGACTGCTTTCAGTTTTCCGGCATACTCGGTGATAAGGGCAAGACTCTGGGGTTTTGGTCTGTACCCTTTCAGGACACGGAGAAGCAGGGAGAGATAGTCTTTGGGAATTCCGCTTTCTTCAGCCAGTAGTTGCAGTCTTTTGGGTGTCTGCAAGCGATTGAACAGCTCTTCGAGGGAGTGGATGCCACAGGTGGAGAGCTGAGCCATGTTCATGTCCAAATCCTTGGTAAGGGGCAGCTGACTGGGGATGAGGTCTTCTTCATGCAGGCGTTTTTGCAGAAACGCGAGGCTTAGGTTGCTGAAGTCAAGCTCGTATGCCATACAAGGTGTTCTCCTATCTTTGGTATACGACCTACACTGTATGGATGCAAGAGTCAGGAGTTGCTATCTGTATGAGATTCCATCAGATTCAATACCCGCGAGATGCTCTGCCCGTTCTCTTCAAGCAGCTCGGTTGCTTGCTCGACCGAAACATGCAAGAGAGCCATGGTGATGGCAAGCTTGGTATTGTTCCCTGCTTCGGCAAAGAGGCGTTTGCTTTCACTCTCATCACAACCGGTCACTTCGCTGATGAGACGGTGGGAACGTTGGATGAGCTTGGCATTGACGGGACGCAGGTCAACCATCAGGTTGTTGAATACCTTCCCGATTCTGATCATAGCGGTGGTGGTGATCATATTCAGCACCAGCTTCTGGGCTGTGCCTGCTTTCATCCTGGTAGATCCGGTGATGATCTCCGGCCCAACCGGTACAAAGATGCGATGCTGCTCGTCAAGCAGGTCAAAAACAGCGGTTGTTTTGTTGCAGCTGATCGCCCCTACCTTTGCTCCAAGAGCAAGTGCATACCTCATGGCTTCCACCACAAAGGGAGCTCCACCGCTGGCAGTGATTCCTATCAGAACATCGCTGGAGGTGAAGGAAACCTGCTTGAGTTTCTCAACCCCTGCCTGACCATCATCCTCAGCCCATTCGACACTGGTGGTGAGGGCCTTCTGGCCACCGGCAATGATGCCTTGCACCATAGTCGGGTCCACCCCATAGGTTGGAGGACACTCCGAGGCATCAAGCACACCAAGCCTTCCGCTGGTTCCTGCCCCGATGTAAAAAAGCCTGCCTCCGTTTCTGAAGGCTTCCACCACATCGTCGACCACCACGGCGATCGAAGGCATTGCACTCTCTACCGCGAAGGGAACCTTCTTGTCCTCCTCATTGATGATAGAGAGGATCTCCAACGTGGACTTGGAGTCAATGCGATAGGAGAGAGGATTTCGTTGTTCTGTTTCCAACAGGCTTTGCATGACAGAAGCAGTATACACGGAAAGATTGGTATGGACAACAATAGTTTTCAGTTTATTGGTAATAATCTTGAAAATAATTTCCAATATGCTATCCTTGCTTTACCTATGCTTGTTCTGCACGATGAGTTGGACTAGGATACAGGAAGGGGAGGGTTGCAATGGAAATCGGTCTTGATCAGCTACTGAAGGAACCCCATGCATCGTACCTTCGGGGAAAGAGGCTTGGTTTGGTGACCAATTCCAGCAGCTTCGATTGTTGTTTCCGATCCTCTGTCTCGCTCCTGAATGAACAGTTTGACCTTCGGGTGCTCTATGCTCCGGAACATGGTCTCGATGGCTCGGCCTCTGCAGGGCAGGAGATAGCCGAAAGCCGGGAGCCTGATACCGGGATACCCATCCGCAGTCTCTACCAGGGAGAACACACCCGACTCGATCCATCCCTGTTTGCTGACATTGATCTGCTGGTGTTTGACATGCAGGATGTGGGCCTACGGTTTTACACCTACACGACAACACTCGAGCAGCTGATGCATGTTGGAGTGCCGCTCTTGGTTCTGGACAGACCCAACCCCTTGGGAGGCGTTGTGGTTGAAGGACCCATCCTTGATGCGGAGCATGCAAGCTTTGTCGGGTTGGAAGGACTTGCAGTACGCTATGCTCTGACCATCGGGGAACTGGCTTGCTTTCTGAACGGGGAGCGGAACATAGGCTGTGATCTTCAGGTAGTCTGCTTGCACGCATGGAAGCGCAGCCAGCGATGGGAAGACCTGCAACGGCCTTGGGTGATGACCAGTCCCGCCATCGCCCATAGCACAACGATCGAACTCTATGCGGGGTTTTGCCTTCTGGAGGGGACGAATCTCAGTGAAGGCAGGGGAACCAGCGCTCCGTTCGAGCTGTTTGGAGCCCCTTTCATTGATGCACGCAGCCTTGCTTCGGAAGTACAAGCACTTGGCACCCCCGGGGTTTCGTTCACCCCCATCACCTTTGTTCCCTCTGCCAGTAAGTATCAAGGGCAACCTTGTCACGGCCTGTACGCCCATGTCACAGACAGGGCATCGTTCAGACCGTTCACTACAGCCCTTTCCGTACTCTCCCTGCTTTGGGAACGGTATCCTGAACAGCTTTCATTCAATGCTTCTTTTGCCCGTCTTGCAGGGTTTTCCGAACAAGCGATAACCAAGGAAAACCTACCGGCAACGCTGGCTCGTATCGAAAAAGAGGCACACACCTTTGCACGTATCAAGAGGAGTTATGAGTTATATGCATGAAGACGAGCGAGTGTTGCTGAGAAAGCAGATCGGACAGCATTTTGTCTGTGGGTTTGACGGTCCGGATATGGAGCAGTCCTTCATAGATGCGGTCAAGCACTATAAGATCGGCAATATCATCCTGTTTGCACGAAATATCAAGAGCAAGACACAGCTGCATACGCTGTGTCAGGAGATTCAGAAGCTGGTGAGGAAGGAGTGCGGTCATGATGCCTTCATCACCATAGATCAGGAGGGGGGTATGGTTACCCGTCTCTCCGAGGACTGTACCAATGTTCCTTCAGCTATGGCTCTTGCAGCAACCGGTGATGAGCGTCTCGCTCACCAAGCGGGATGGCTTACGGCAACTGAACTCAGAGCTCTCGGGGTGAATGTGGATTTTGCTCCTTCCCTCGATGTCAACAGCAATCCCGATAATCCGGTGATCGGGGTGCGCAGCTTTTCTGATGACCCACACAAGGTTGTACGGTTTGGTCTTGCCATGATCGAGGGCCTGCAGGAAGGCGGGGTGATGGCCGTAGGAAAGCACTTTCCCGGCCATGGGGACACCCACCTCGACAGTCATGTTGCCCTTCCTGTTGTGGAGGGAGGCGAGGAGCAGCTTGCCATCCATCTTGAGCCGTTCAGAAAAGCCATCACAGCAGGGGTTCAGGGGATAATGAGCAGCCATATTCTCTTTCCTGCGCTTGAACCCGATCCCGTACCCGCCACCCTGAGCAGAACAATCATGACCGACTTGCTTCGCTCAGAGTATGGTTTCAAGGGCCTTGTCTTCACTGATTGCATGGAAATGCAGGCCATTGCGAACCACTATGGAACGGTGGAAGCAAGCTTGGAGGCACTGCAGGCAGGAGTGGATGTGGTTTGCATCAGTCATCATGTTGAGTTGGCGTGCAAGGCAATTGAGCTCGTGGAGCAGGCGCTTGATGAGGGAAGGCTGGATGCAGCTGCCTTTGCTGATTCGACAGAGCGGATTTTGCAGGCAAAAACCATGCTCTCTGAGCACGAGATTCCTCCTCTTTCGGTGGTTGCTTGTGTGAACCACAGCAAAAGCAATGCTCTTTTGCATCAAAGAAGCCTCACGGTGGTCAACGATGTACCGTTCCAGCTGGGAGATAAGCCCCTGGTGCTTGCTCCCAGGCCGTTCAAGGCAACCAATGTCTCCAATGACGAGGAGACGCTCTCGTTTGCTTCCTCACTTGCAGCATTGCTCTCTTGTGACGGCTTCACCACACCTGACAATCCAAACAGGGAAGAAATCGAGTACTGGAGCAACGTGTGTGAGGCGTATTCCTCGGTGGTGGTGGGTACGTACAACGGGCATCTGTACACAGGACAACTCGCGCTCGTCAACCGCCTTGCACAGAAGCTTCCCACGCTCTGCGTTGCGTTGCGCAACCCGTATGACTTGGGCCTTGTGGATACGAGGGTGCGCAGTATTGCCGCCTATGCATATACAGAAACAGCAGTCCATGCCCTTGGGCAGGTGCTCAAGGGAAATGCTGAAGCTACGGGAGTCCTTCCTGTGGCGCTACCCGAACAAGGAGACTGATATGCCAGACATGTTGGTAAAACTCTACAATCTCAAACCGAGTGATCCTGTGGTCGATGCACTTGCCGAGAAAGGCATCCAGATTCGTCGTGCTATGGCTCCTGACAAGCAGCGGATATTGGCTTGGATTGCTGAGCATTCATCGATTTCTGCAGAAGGAGAGGCTGATGTCTGCTTTGGTTCTCATCCAATTTCCCTCTTTGTTGCGACTGAAGGCAAACAGATCATTGGCTACGCCTGTTACAATGCAACGGCTCCCGATTTTTTCGGCCCAACGCGGGTACTGGACAGCAAGCAGGGGCTTGGAGTCGGAAAAGCCCTGCTGTTGCGCAGTCTTGAAGCCTTGCGTGACGAAGGCTATGCCTATGCGATCATCGGTGGGGTCGGGCCGGTAGCCTTCTACCAGAAGTGTGTCGATGCAATTCTGATTGATGGCTCGACGCCCGGGATTTATCGTGATTACCTGGGTTCACAAGCATGACGCGGAGTGTGCTGGCCATCGGCCTGATGAGTGGCACCAGTTGTGATGGCGTTGATGCCGCTCTTGTACGTATTACCGAAATTGATGCTTCCCTGCAGGTTGAGGAGCTGGGCTTTCTTACCGTCGCATATGAAGAAGCGGTACGAGAGAGGCTCTTGGTGCTTGCCAAGGGGAGTGAAGGGGGAAGTCGCGAGCTCTGTCTCATGGATGGCCTGCTCGGATCGCTCTTTGCCGAAGCAGCCCTGGCGGTATGTGCAAAAGCCGGTGTGGACTCGTCACATATTGACCTGATTGGCACGCACGGGCACACCTTCCACCACCTTCCCACTTCTGTCGACTATCTTGGCCATCAGGTTCGGTCTACGTTGCAGCTTGGGCAGAGTTGTTTTCTCAGTGAGCATTTCTCGTGTCCGGTAATCAGTGATTTCCGTCCCCGAGACCTTGTTGCAGGTGGGCAGGGAGCTCCTTTGGTTCCCTTCACCGAATATCTGCTCTACCGACAGGAAGGTGTGTGCATCGGGTTGCTGAATGTGGGAGGGATTGCAAATCTTACCATTCTGCCTCCTTCGGCAAATCTCGATGAGGTGGTTGCGTTCGATACGGGTATGGGGAACATGGTACTCGATGCCTTGGTATCTCAGGAGACAAGGGGGGCCATGCGATTTGATGAAGGGGGCAAGCTCGCTCTGCAGGGCAGGGTGGATGAGAAATTGCTTTCTTGGATGGAACGAACTGATACCTATCTACCGTTGCCCCTTCCCAAATCGACAGGCAGGGAACTCTATGGGAGTGAGTATGTGACGTGCTTGTGCACCGAAGCCAAGCAAAGGGGAGTGGTTTTTGTCGATCTTTTGAGGACCACGACCCAATTCATTGCACGATGCGTACAACGATCGGTTGAGCGTTTCTCTCCTGCCAAGCTCGATCGGTTGCTTGTCGGTGGGGGTGGCAGTCACAATCTGGCGTTGCTCTCGGCCTTGGCCGAGGAACTGAAAACCGAGGTGTTTACCCAAGAACAGGTGGGCTGCAATAGTGACAGCAAGGAAGCTGTTGCTTTTGCACTGCTTGCCTACGAGACGCTGGAGGGGAGACCCAACAATTTGCTTGGGGCAACCGGTGCAAGGCATCGGGTTGTAATGGGAAAGGTTCAGCGATAGTTGAAAATAATTTTCAGAAAATTTTGGGGTATTGGTAAAAAAGATTGTTGCGAGTTACTCCATTTAGTGCTTATACTACAGAGGTGGAAGTCCTATTGTACCCCAAGCTTGCACCCTTCCGGACTACCACGGAGCTAGTTGGTAAAGACCGTACATCGGTTTTTCAAATACACAAAGGAGGGGCACTATGAAGAAAACCCTATTGGTTGCTCTCTTGGTTTTGCTTACCCTTTCCTTCTCGCTCACTGCAGCAGGAGTAAAGGAACAAAGTGGCGGTCCGGTATCATTTTCCGCCTACTATTCAGACAATGCCACCCTGCCGTTCAAGCAGGACTGGTTGACCGTCACCGAGGTTCAGAAGCGGGTGAACGCAAACGTTGAGTTTGAGATCATCCCTATTGCCGACTACCAGACCAAGGTCTCCTTGGCGCTGAATACCGGCACCAACGCTCCTGACGTCATTCTCTACCAGTCAACCAAGGGCGAGAATGCAGCGCTTGCACTCAATGGAGCGATTGTTCCGATCAGCGACTACAGTGAGTGGACACCCAATTTCAACGCCAGGGTCAAGGAGTTCGGCCTTGAGGATGATGTGAATGCGCTCAATCTGAAGGACGGCAAGCGCTACTATCTTCCCGCTCTCTTTGACGTCCCCTTCTACGATGGTGGCTTGATCTTGCGCGAAGACCTGCTGAAGAAGTACAACCTCAAGACCCCGAAGACATTTGATGACCTGTATCAGGTTCTCAAGGTCTTCAAGCAGAACGATCCCTCCTCCTATCCTCTGACCATTTTGGCAGGACCTCGTGTACTCTACCGCATGACCATGCCCTCGTGGGGAATTTCATTGGGCAAGAACAGTGCAAGCGGCAGCAACACCCTCAGTTGGGACTATGCGAACAAGCGCTATTTCGCCGGAGCCATCAGCGAGCAGTACAAGGACTACATCACCTACTTCCACAAGCTGTATGCGGAAGGTTTGCTCGATCCTGAGATGGCAGAGCCCATCGATGGTGACCGCTGGACCCAGAAGCTTGCGACCGGAAAGGCTATGGCCAGCTATGCCTACTACGACCAGATCGGCGGCGTAACGGCAAACAGCTCGATTTCTGGCTTCAAGTTGCAGATGTATCCGTCTCTCAGCGGTCCTGCCGGTGCACACCACCAGCCCAAGAGCAAGACCGGTTCGGGCATCCTGTTCCCGTACAAGACCAGCAAGCGTTCAGATTTTGAACAGATTGTCCGTGCTGTGGACGAGATGTTCTTCTCCGAAGAGAATGCAAAGCTCTGGTGTCTCGGCGTGGAAGGAACCACGTACTCGGTGAAGGACGGAAAGGTAGTCTTCATTGACGAGATTCTCAACTCCAGCGAAGGCATCTACAAGAGCCTGCAGGTTCGCTACGGTTGCGGAAGCGATGTGACGCAGATGGTCTGGGTCAACTCACGCGAGATGACCAAGTATGACGAGAACTACGCCAGGATCAACGCAGAGGTTGAGGCGATGGGTGACGTCATCCAGGCAATTCCCCCGACCCCGAAGTTCGATGACCGCCAGGCTGAGGAAGCAGGGACGTTGCAGACTCCGCTTTCGGATGCATTCGAGCGCTGGAACTCTGCTTTCCTTACCGGAAGCAAGAGCATCGAGAAGGATTGGGATGCTTATGTCAAGGAAATGAAGAGTCTTGGCATTGAGAAGTTCAACGATCTGTACAACGCAAATCTTTAAGGGACAGAGGCCCTGCTGGATACCGGTGGGGCCCTCTTCCTAGTTTTCAGGAGTATGTGATGAAGAGTGAGAACGGTCTGGATAGGCCAATACTGAAACGAAAGAGAGCCTATCTTGGCCGTTACTGGCAGCTCTACCTGATGATGGTGCTGCCGGTTATCTACTTCATTGTGTTCAAGTATGCCCCTATGTTCGGCAATGTACTTGCCTTCAGGCGATACCGGCCGGGCATGGGGCCATTTGGTACCGAGTGGGTAGGGCTGCAATACTTTTCCCGGTTTTGGTCCGATCCTGCTTTCTGGCGGGCGTTCCGCAATACCTTGGTGCTGAGCCTGCTCAATCTGGTGGTGAACTTCCCCATTCCCATCATCTTTGCCATCTTGCTCAACGAGGTCCATCTCCTTCCGTTCAAGAAGGTGGTGCAGACCGTTTCGTATATGCCCCGATTCATCTCCACTGTAGTGGTGATCGCCATCCTTGGCGAATTGCTCTCTCCTTCCTCAGGAATTGTCAATATTCTCAGGCAGCGCCTGTTCAGTCAGGAAGCCATTTACTTCATGAACGAAGCGCGCTTTTTCCGGGTCATCTACATTCTGGTGGATACATGGCAGTATACCGGGTGGACAGCCATCATCTATCTGGCTGCCATCACGGCAATTCCTGCAGATTTGTATGAGGCGGCAACCATCGATGGTGCTTCAAGAACCCAGCAGATTTTCTATGTGACGATTCCCTCGATCATGCCGACCATCATGGTGATGCTCATCCTCAATGTGGGCCGCTTGCTTTCCCTGGGCTTTGAGAAGGTGCTCCTCCTCTATACCCCGGACAACAGCATGGTCAGTGATATCATCGATACGCTGGTGTATCGTACCGGACTGGCAAACCAGAACTACAGCTATGCGACGGCCATCGGCTTGTTCAGCGGTATCATCGGGGTGATTCTGGTCTCATCCTCGAATGCCTTGAGCCGCAAGCTCACCGGTGAGGGGGTATACTGATATGCGTACCTACCGAACCCGTTCATCGTTGCTTTTTTCTTCTGTTGTCTACGTGGTGATGCTCTTCACCCTTGCTGCTTGCCTGATTCCTTTCATCTATATGCTGGCTCTTTCCATCTCCAGTCCCCGCTCGATCATCAACAATGAGGTTTTTCTCATTCCCAAAGAGGTGACACTGGAGGCATACAAGCAGATTTTCTCGTATCCGAACTTCTTCCGTGCGTATGGAAATACCTTTTTCTACACGATCGTAGGGACGGCTATCAGCCTGGTGATGATGATTCTCTTTGCCTATCCCTTGAGCAAGAAGTGCCTGAAGGGGACACGCGTCATCATGCGGCTGGTCATCTTCTCGATGTTCTTCAGTGGCGGCTTGATTCCCAACTATCTATTGGTTTCCTCCCTCAGGCTGACCAATACCCGCCTCGCGATGTTGTTGCCCTTTGCCATCAACCAGTTCAACCTGATCCTGCTGATCAATTTCTTCAAGTCCATTCCAATGGACCTTGAGGAGGCTGCGATCATCGATGGTTTGGACTATTTTGGAATCTTGCGCAAGATCATCTTGCCGCTTTCTACGGCAGCCTTGGCGACTGTTGGCTTGTATACGGCAGTTTTCTTCTGGAACGACTGGTTCAATGGTTTGATCTACCTCAAGAGCAGCCAGTTTCCGGTAATGCTCTTCCTGCGCAATATCGTGACGGGAACGAGCATGGTGGGAGATGCGGCTGGAGCAGGGGACAAGAGTACCATCGCCATCTCCATCAAGAGTGCAGTAATCATCACCAGCACACTCCCCATCATTGTCCTCTATCCCTTCCTGCAACGGTATTTCGTCAAGGGTATCATGATTGGGGCGGTGAAGGGCTAGCAAGAAGTAAAAAAGTAAGGTTTATCAAGCGAGAAGAGGAGCAAAAACGCTTCTCTTTTCCTCTATTTTTATGCAAAAAACCTGCATATAAATAGACGAAATGTATATGAAGTTGTACAATTGCTCCCAATATATGTCGCTCGAGGGTCGCATCTGACCGAAGGAATGGGATATGGAAAAGAAGAACATTGATTGGGGCAGTCTTGGCTTCACCTACACCAAGACCGACAAACGGTATGTTTCCCATTGGAAGAACAACAGTTGGGATGAGGGTTCCCTCGTAGATGATGCAAACGTATCCATCAGTGAGAGCGCAGGGGTTCTTCAGTACGCCCAGACCTGTTTTGAAGGGCTGAAAGCCTATACCACTGTTGATGGAAGAGTAGTAACCTTCCGACCCGATCTGAATGCACAGCGCATGTATGACACTGCAGCTCGTCTTCTGATGCCTCCGTTCCCCAAGGAGCAATTTCTTGATGCACTTGACCAGCTGGTGAAGGCAAACATTGCCTATGTTCCTCCCTACGGTAGTGGGGCTACGCTGTATATCAGGCCTTTCTTGTTTGGAAGCGGCCCGGTAATCGGGGTTGCTCCGGCACCGGAATACACCTTCCGTATGTTTTGCACTCCCGTTGGCCCCTACTTCAAGAGTGGGATCAAGCCCTTGAAGCTGCAGGTCAGTGACTATGACCGTGCAGCCCCACGGGGAACCGGGCATATCAAGGGTGGCTTGAACTATGCGATGAGTCTCTATGCCGGGCACGATGCGAAGTCGAAGGGCTTTGCTGAAAACGTCTATCTCGATGCAGCTACCCAGACCTATGTTGAGGAGACCGGTGGAGCGAACTTCATCTTCGTCACAAAGGACAACAAGGTCATCACCCCCAAGAGCGATACCATCCTTCCTTCCATTACCAGAAGGTCGCTGATGTATGTTGCCAAGGAGTATTTGCATCTTGAAACTGAGGAGCGACCGGTAAGTCTGGAAGAAGTATCTGAGTTTGCCGAAGGCGGACTCTGCGGTACCGCAGCAGTCATTTCTCCCATCGGTTCCATCACCACCAAGGACGGCGTCATCACGATGCCCAGCGGTATGGAAAAGATGGGTCCTGTCACCCAGCAGCTGTACGATACACTCACCGGTATCCAGATGGGAAGGATCGAAGGACCCGAGGGGTGGATCAGAACCATCGCCTAAGCAGTATCAGGTACATTTCTCATGATTGCTCCATACCCTGTCCCCAAAACAGGGTATGTTGCTTAAAGAAACATGTGACCTATTTTAATACCACAAATTGCCACAAATGAAGTTCTCGAATATTGCCAATAGCTATATCTGTGATAGCCTATAATGACAGACTAATAGCAGAGGCTATATTCCCCTGAGTCTGGAATACCTACCGGAGGACTGGAATGAACAAGCGATTTCTGTGGATCTGTATTGTATTGATGGCACTGGTATTGGTAATTGGATGCGATGATAGTCCCAATAATAGTTCGGGCGGTTCGCAACAATTAAGCGAGGAACAAGGGACTTTACTAAGCGAGTCTATGATGGCTCTTGTCCCAATACTTACTGCGAACCCAAGCAGTTTGTCAGGAAGTAGCATCACATTTGATAAAACATTCACCAATACTGAAATAGCAACAATAACAATGATGTTGGGGGGAGAAGCTCCACAATATATTTGTGCTGATACTGAAATTGAGGGATCCATAACGACTAGTGGTTGTACCCTAGCTGATATATACGGTGATACAAATTCTGGTATTCTTAGTACTGAAGTAACAATTACCTATGATATAACACTTACAGGAAGAAATATTCCAGGAGGTACTGCTACACTGGAAGTTGCTGCAACAGGAGAATACGGGGATTTCATGGCAGAAGACGCATCTGATGAAGATTTTGATGTTTCCATTTCCATAAACGGACAACAAATCAATGGGACTTTCTCTGATTTGAAGCCTTGAGGTAATCTCATTTGCAAAGTCCGTGACAATCATCAACGGTATGTTGCTGTTTAACATTCTTGGAAGGGTTACGACACTATTCTTGGGTTTTCATTTCTTGAATTGAAAATTCGATTAAGATGGCAATAAACAAGAATAGCAGGCAAGCCGCATCCTTTCACATGGACGGATATCAGCAGCATAGGGTAGAGTAGGGCAGGAGTATCGTATGAAGTATCGACTGCCTGCCCTTCTGCTCCTCTTTCTCTTCGCTCTTCTTCCCCTCTCTGCCTCTTGGCAGCAGATGGAGACTGAACATACGAGAATCATCTTTGAGCAGCAGGATCTGGAGTATGCGCAGCACCTCTCCTCATTTGCAGATGAGGTGTATGAAGAGCTTGCCTCGTTTCTCTCCTATACGGAAAAGCCAAAGGTTCCGGTAATCCTCTCTGGCAGAACTGCTTGGGCAAACGGTTACTATACCACCTTCCCGAACGCAGCCTATCTCTATCTCACCAGTCCCGAGGACCGATTCCTTGGTGCTCGCTCCTCCGATTGGCTCTACAGCCTCTTTGTCCATGAATTGACCCACTATCTGCATCTTGGTGCGTATGTCGGACCAGCAAAATATCTGAGATTTCTTGGTCCTGGAGTAACCTCGCTGAGCACCGTCTTTATGCCGGGATGGTGGATCGAAGGCATCACCACCTATGCAGAAACCGAGTTTGCCGATGGGGGAAGGGGAGACGATGCATCCTTTGCCCTGACTTACCAGCGTTCTCTTGAGGAAGGGAACATGTGGAGCCTCTCTCAGGGGGCTTACAACGGACCCTTCACTCCATCCTCACGTATCTACATCACCGGGTATCTGATGGTCGACTACCTGATACGCAACTATGGCATCGAAAGCTTTCTTGCGATCAACCGCAAGTTTGCAGCCTTTCCGTTTTTTGGCCTTTCACCGGCGTTCAAACGAGTGACAGGCTACTCTGCCAAACAGATTTTCACCTTTGCGCTTGAGGAAAAGCAGAGAGAGAACGGCAAACTTGTCGGTACCCCAGTGGGTACCCGTACTGAAGGCAATTCCTATCTGCCTTCTCTTACCTCAGGAGGCCTCATCGGATATGCGACAAGCCCAGAATCCGGAGGAGTGCTCTACCGCTATCATCCTGATGGAACACGTGAAAAGTTGTTGGCTTTGGGTCTTGATGGCGGCAAGTCTATCTCCTTTGCCTCTGATGTTGCGCTTTTCTCCTTCCTCTGGGCAGACAGCACACATCCATCCTACTTGGCCAAGGCTCCTGTAGGCTACAGTGACCTGTATGTACTTGACCTCAAGACCTTGGAAATGGTGAGGATTACCGACGGGCAACGTCTGGTTCACCCTTCGATAAGCGGTGACGGCAAACGTGCAGTAGCTTCTCGTATACACGGCCCCTATCATGAACTGGTTGAGGTAAACCTTCAGGATGGATCTCTTTCCGTGGTGGCATCGGACGAAGGGGTGAGCTATCTGGAGAGTGCACTCAACGCAGATGGGTCTGCCTTGGTGGTCGTGAAGAAGGAAAAAGGTAACTCATCACTGGTCTGGATTGGAAAGAAAGGAGAACCAGTTGTACTGGTCGGGCCCACCAGTGATGCATTGCAGTCGCCGGTCTGGAATGGTGAAGATGCAATACTCTTTAGCAAAGAGCTATCTCTCCAACGCTATGATCTTTCCACCGGTATGGTTGAAGAACTGTTTTCACAGCCAGGAGGAGTCCATACTGCCAGGCTAATTGGGGAAACCCTCTATTATGAGAGCTATACATCCACTGGCTTGAGCCTCTTTCAGGTTCCTGTATCTGAACTTGTTTCAGAGGAAACTGTATTCACAGAGCCTCAGATTCCTCGTACCATGCTTTCTGGCAAACCCATCTACTCCTACAAATCCTTTGTTGACCACCTGAAGTGGAACCTCATTCTCCCATTCCCCTTTGTGGAGAACAACCGCTTCCAACCGGGGGTTTGGCTGCACACCACCAGTCTTTTGCAGACCCAGAGCTTGATCGGAAGCGTCGGTTGGTCACTGCGTTCCAACCTGCCGGTGACAAACCTTACCTACCAACTCCTCTTTGGAGGCAAGGCCCTGCAATTCAACGCTATACTCAACCAGTACAATCCCAGCAAGAATATTGAGCAAAGCAGGCTGGCAGCAGTACTCAGCTTGCCGCTCTATCTCAAGAGCTCTCCCCGATATAGTGTGAAAGTGAATGCACAACCTGCACTCTCGCTGTATTGGGATAGCGTAGAGACTGTTGGCGCTGCCACCCTGACCCTCGCTTCCTCAATTCAGGAGAGCCCACAGAGATCTCTCGATTTCTTTGGTTCCCCCTATCTTGCTTCGAGTGCAGGCATACAAGCCCGCTCTTTTGACGAATTGCATCTTCTCGCCCTGTTCTCAACCACAGCCCAGGTTCGTATTGCCGGCAGTTCTGCCATGATGCGCATGGGAGTGGATGTGATGACATCCAGCATGGGATTGCTTTCGGATATGCTACCGCTCTTCTCCTTTGCACCGCTTGGGAATGGGCAAGCAAAACTGAGGGCAGCTCTGACGCTGCGCCTTCCCTTTGGCTTGCATGACATCCCTGTTGCGTATGGAGGCCTCACCGGTTCTGGTCTGGAAGTGAGTGCAATGAGTGCATGGTATCTGGAGAATGGGGAGCTCTCATGGGAAGATGCCTGGGCAGTAGGGGCCACCCTGACAGGCAATGTTCTTCTTGGAGGACCCCAGGTTTCGTTCCGTCCCTTTGTCTCCTACTCCTATCTGGTAGGCAAAGATGCGTTCAGTGTGAGTATTGGGCTGGATGGGCAGTCGGTATTCAGTTTGTGAGGTCGTGCTCGATGTCTATCACCAAACCAAACTGGAAGAGCAGTGGACCAGTATGTTCTGAGAAGTCGGGAATAACCGGAATGGTATCGTGGAATAGGACGTAGTGGACACTGGTGGCTAGACGGAAACGGTAACTCTGATTTCCGATCACCCATTGCCCATGTTTTCCGATTCTCAGTCCTAATTCCAAACCAATGATCGGGCGCAGCTCCTCACTCAGGGTAATGGTATAGTCCTGTTGCAAATTGAAGCGCTGCAAGCCTGCCAGAAGTTTTGCATAGGGAAGGGCAAGGGCTTTGGAATTCTTTGGACCCATCTGATACCCAATGGTCCATGATCCTATGTTCAGACGGTCGTCCTGATCTTCCATTTTGTTAAACATCGGGCCGTTCTTATGCCGTGTCTCGAAACTCACATTGCCAAAAGAGAAGGCAAACAGCCTGCTCTGCTGACCAAGAACATCATAGAGGAATCCTGTTGAGAAGGTGAAATCAACGGTGGTGAAAGTTTTGGGACCGAACAGCGAAAGCACATCGAAGGCAAAGCCTCCGTATGAGTACCCGCTGTTCACGTAGGTGGTGTAAAAGGATTGCAGCAATCCACCATCATAGGTATAGCCAAGCTTGAAACCCTCATATCGTTCTTCTTGTGTCTTCTGGGTCGGGTACAGGTTTCTTCCCCATGTTTGGTCATAGCCCAATTGCAGGGTAAGGATGTCATGATAGGCATACTGGATTGATGCGCTGATCGACTGCGCCCATGTGGGGCTTGATGTTACGTCCAGCCCGACACCCAGAAAGTGTGCATCAAAGAAATGGCCAGTGATGCTGGTGAGGGAAAGGTAAGAATGGATTGCCTGGTCACCATCATCATAGGAGAGCGTTACTGGATCTCGGCCGATCAACTGATGGTATGAGTTCTGGATATCCTGAAATCCCAGATTGCCAGTCCATGTAACTCCCAGAGAAGGCGCAACCACGGTGTCCAGAATGCTGTAGTGGAAGGTGAAGGGATAGGAGACGGACGCAGTGAACACATCGAAACGCCGTTGGCTGACAATACGATCGGTGTACGCTTGGGCATCGAGCAGAATGGATAGTCCTGAATCCAGTGACAGCTGGATTTCGGCACCAAAACTCAACCCATCATCCTGGTTGTAGCCCAAGCCCATGGTATACCAATCGTTTCCTGTTCCCAAGGAAAGCGAAGCCGCTTGCAACGGGAGTGAACAGAGAAGTAGAGCGAAGACGAGCTTAGAGCAGCTGTGCAAGCTCAAGCCAACGGTCTTCCAATGTTTGCAGATTCTCACGTAGTGCATGGTATTTCTCCGTTCGTTGTGCCAGTGTACCTTCAGCTGTCGGTTGTGCATCGGCAAAGCTCTCTTCCAAAGAAGTGATTGCTTGCTGCATGGTTTCCATATCAGTCTCTATCTGCGCAAACTCTTTTTGCTCTCGATAGCTCAGCCCCTTTTTCTCAGTTCTTCTGTTTTGTGGGGGAGGGGGAGGAGGTGCTGCGGCCGAGGACTCCTTTTCTTCAGTTGCCTCCTCACGCCATTGACTGTATCGTTTGGTCTCATAGCGAATGGGTTTTGACCCTTCAAGAATGAACAGCTCGTCACACGTCAAATCGAGAAAGGCTCGGTCATGGCTGACGATCAGGACACAGCCCGAGAAATCCTGGACATACTGTTCGAGGTTCTCCATGGTGGGCAGGTCCAGGTCGTTAGTAGGCTCGTCCAGCAACAGGAAATTTGGGTTGCTCAAGAGGCGTGATGTAAGGTAGAGCCTCCTTCGTTCCCCTCCGCTGAGGGTGGCAATGCTTTGGCGGTGCATGGAGACGGGAAAGCCGAAAAGCTCGAGGAACTTGGAAGCACTGACAATCTGGTTGGGTCCCAGTACCACCTGGGTGGCGATATCCTCGACATAGGCAAGCAGGGTCTGCTCGCTTTCGAGGTTTCTGCCTCCCTGGTCATAGTAGGCGAAGACAGTATTCACTCCGATATCCAAGGTTCCGCTGTCAGGTTGGAGATGACTGCATAAAAGGTCGAGCAGGGTGGACTTCCCGCTTCCGTTCGGTCCAACCACTCCGATTTTCATCCCCTTGGTGAAGGAGAATGAGAAATCTTGGATAATTGGCTGTCCATCATAGCTCTTGCTCAGATGCTTTGCTTCCAAAATCTTCTTGCCTAACCTGCGGCTTGTGCTGGAGAAGCTTCGTTGTGCTTCATCTCCTACCTGGTTCTGGCTTGCAAGCAGGGCTTCGATGCGGTCCTTTCTCCCGCTGTCTTTGCCTGTACGTGCTTTGGGCCCACGCTTCAGCCATTCAAGTTCTCTTCTGAGGATGGTGCGGATCCTGTCCTGTTCTTTCTGGAGTCGTTCAAGTCGTGCTTCCCTGCGTTCAAGGTAGGCAGAGAAAGATCCTGGGTGCAGGAAGACCGAAGCGCTGTCCATTTCCAAGATTGCAGAGCACACGGCATCCAAGAAATAGCGGTCGTGCGTTACCAGAATGATGGTCGCTCTGCTGTTCTTCAGATAGTGTTCCAACCATTCAATGGTCTGGATATCGAGGTGGTTGGTCGGCTCATCAAAAAGAAGGAAGGAAGCTTTGCTGCACAAGACCCGGGCAAGGGCCACCTTTTTCTGCATTCCCCCAGAGAGGGTGTCCATACGCTGGTTTTCAAGATCATAAAGACCGAGTTCGCCCAAAAGGGAGCGGTAGTCGTTCTCGAGGTTCCAGCCATCAACGGTTTCCATAGCCTCTGAGAGGCGGATGAATTCAGCCTCCTTGTGTGCATGCTCGAGGCAGTGGTGGTACTCGAGGTAGGTCCTGATTCGCTTTCCTTCCCCACTGAAAAGATAGGAACCGACCGTTGCACCGTCTGCAAAGCTCACTATCTGCTCGAGCATGACAAGGTCAGAGTCTCCCTTCATGGCAATGGTTCCGCTGTCAGGGGGGATATCGCCCCGGAGGAGTTTAAGGAACGTGGACTTGCCCTGTCCGTTTCTCCCGATCAGGGCAACATGATCCCCCTCTTCCAAACCAAAACTGACCCCACTGAAAAGGGGTTCATCCTTGAGCGTTTTGGAGACAGCTTCCAGCGATAATACATTCATGATTTGAGCGTAGCGAAAAGCGGGATGGTAGGCAAGCTGTTTCAGGCAGCAAGGAAGAGGATGGCATCTGTGTTGTATCCTGCTTTGAGCTTGGTCAATCCAACAATCCCGGCATGGCAAACACAGTTTATGTGGGCTCCTTTGCAATGTATTTCTGATTGCGGCTAGTGGGTTTGTCCGGTAGGGTCATCTGCAAATTGCCAGATTCCAGCAATGGCTTAAGAATGAATTTCCTGAAGTATTCACGATGTTCTATACCAAAATGTGTTTGCATTTCTTCGCGAGATCTCGGTATGGAGCAGAAAGCCAGAAGCAGGCACACCCGATTATCTTGCGCGGTGTCTTGCGCGCTATCTTGCGCGGTAACTTGCGCGGTATCATTGGCTGGATTCCAGTTTACATTTGTAAGCACTACCCGGAAATCTGATGCAGTGGAAATGAACTCTGGTTGCATTCTTTCGGTATATCCAGGAAGTTTGGCTGTCTCATCCAGAATCTTTGATAATCCGCTACCCCGCCTCTCCATATATTTCATGCGATGGAACAGATCAGCAATAATCGGATTCCTTCTTGCGGATACGATTGTTCGAATATCGCGATCTTGTATTGCCCTACCATCAAACATACCGCCTGGACTTTTAATTTCCAGTCTGTCATCAAACATATCAATATGGATTTCGGTGCCCAGTAGAACATAATCACGATGTATGAGCGCATTGACAATTGCTTCGGTTATTGCCCGTTCTGAGTAATCGGGCTTGTCCACCCTATACTGTACGTCTTTCACAAAGCGGATCTTGGAATTATTGCGTACAAAATCACTGCTGTTGCGTAAGAGTGAAAGGAGATTGCCTTCATATTCCTTATCATCCAATGCATCATCAAAAATGGAATCTTTCTCGATTCCATTCCATCGTGTACAAAAAACTCGGGAGTTACGTACAATGTACTGATCTGCCATCAGTTTTCCTGCGTTGGAAAGAAAACCTTGCTTGTCACATAGTCCAAAAGAGTGATAATCAGTGGGCTTTATGCGGGAGCCTGCTTGCTCGAGGTAGGTCGCTTCAAACAGCGTAAAGCTGTAGTCGGATTTCTGAACATCGGAAATCATCGCATCAAAAGATTTGTTCGTGCCTTTGAGTATCAGTTCATTCAGAATATGCTCAGGAGCAACAATGCTTTCGTTGCCCACTCTGATGTATGCTTCCATGATTCCATCAGTTTTGTAATAGTATGGAGTAGCAGAACCAGGCAGTATCTTTAGGCACAGGATATCATTTCCCCTCTCCTTGAATGCTATCAATTCAATGCGTGGCAATGGTAGTATCCGTTCCTTGATCAATCGGCTAATGGATTCAGCGTCATCTTGTACTGAGTCAAGGCCGATTACTTGCTGTTCATTGTCGACTCCGAAGATGAGCATACCCCCAATGGAATTTGCAAATGCGCTCACGCTCTTCAGCCAACTCTTGGGTTTTCTTCTCTCGACTGCAACCTTGAAATCGCAGTCTGTTGCTTCCGCTATAAATTTTCCCAACATTAGGAATCCTCTTTCACAGAGATAGACTCCTTCATAGCCGTTTTGATTGAGGTTTGTTTTGTTTGACCGACTGGAAGATGGAATTTCTTGGACTCAAAGCCATCTGCTACGATGATTGTAGAATGTGTATGTTGCTCTGAAGGCAAGCTGTTTCAGGCAGCAAGGAAGAGGATGGCAACCCCGAGAATGGAAAGAACTGTGGCCCCCAAACTGGCTGGGGTTATCTTCTTGTGTAGGATGAAGCGGTCGAAGGGAAGGAGGAGTATCGGGGTTACTTGGGTGATGGTGGTGACAATCCCCACCGGAGCAAGCGTGAATGCCTTCATCTGCAGCGACATACTCACCACCGGTCCGGCGAGGGCTGCAAGAAAGAGAAGCAAGAGCAATCGTGGATTGCCCAACGTTTTGAATTGAGCTCGTGCATTGTGCTTGTAGAAGACGTTGAACACAACAAAAGCTCCCAGTCCGCCCAAATTGCGCAGGAGATTGGTGGAAACTGCTCCGGTTTCTTCCAGTGCAAACCTTGCCAACAGGAAGGAGAGTGACTGCAAGACCGACCCTAGGATTGCATACACCAATCCTTTGAGTTTTGAACGCTCCTCATCACTCAGCCTCCCTCCCATCTTGCGCCTGCCATCAAGGAGCACCATCAGGGTGACACCGAGAATGGTAACGAAAATACCAAGCATCTGGATGAGGTTGAGCCGTTCATTGAAGATGAGAAAACCGAAGAGGGCAGTGACTACAGGGGAAAGGGTCATGATGACCATCGACTCACGTGCTCCGAGCAGGACGTACGATTTGAACAGCAACAGGTCGGTTATGAAATACCCGATTGCTCCGCTTGCAAGCAAAAAGAGGTAGGTCCTCGCACTCAATCCTACAGGGAACCAGATTCCCTCCATGAGGTAGGTGAGCAGTATGATAGCGGGCAGGGCAATCCACATCCTGATGTGAGCGACAGCATCCGAACCCACTTTCTGGCCGAGATGGCGGTAGATGATCGCATTTTGGGCCCAACAGGCTGCAGTGAGCAGGGCAAGCAGCTGCCCTACGATCAGATTATGTTCCATGGTGGGCCAAACAGTAGCACAAAGGGCGTTTCTTGGCAATGAAAGGGCATGAGCCGAAGCCCATGCCCAAGCACGTTTGGAGAGAACGTCTTTGAAGAAAAACTATCGGCCTTCCTGGTCAAACAGCGCGAGTTGGTTGGCGAGGCTGTCAGCAGCAAAATATCGTTTCTCACGACGCTTGTTCAGCAGCGTATACAAGGTCGGAGAAAGATAGAGGGTAAGTAGAGAGCGGAACGCTATGGATCACTATGGCTCGAGTGAAAAACGTGGTGCATAGAGTGCACATTCCCCGATAGGAATTTCCTGAAACGATTACAAACAGATCCATCTGACTTTCCGTCCGCCATCCTACACAAGTCAGCTCCTGGCAAGGACCTGCAGCGTTCTGCTGGCAGCCTTTATGATTTCTGATGCATTACAACACCTTCACGTTCAATAGAGTCTCCGCTAATCGGCCTTTCGCTGTTAGTGGTGGATAGAGTTGCATACCCGGTTGCAGCAGAAGTAACAATGCTCCACAGACGAAAAGGAGCAGGATGTCCGCAAGGACGGCCTTCTTGCCGGATAGGAATGCCTTATCAAGCAGAAACTCTGTGAATTGAGTTGTAAATCGTTGATACTCGGTCGGCAAGTCGACAAAGTTTCAATTTTTATTGCACTTTGCTACTCATTGAAGTAGCATTAAGTAGAAAGTAGGTCGACATGTTGAGCTACTTTCAAAAGAGGAGTGATGTATATACAGAGAGATACGTATCTCGAGCAGCTTAAAAACAGCAGATTCAATGGGCAGATTAAGGTAATCACAGGAATCAGAAGATGCGGGAAGAGCTTTCTCCTTTTCAGAATCTACCACGATCATCTGAGAGAAGAAGGTGTCAAGGAAGAGAACATAATCAAAATTGTTTTGGATGATGATGCCTATACACAGTTGTGTGACCCATACGAGCTTTCCAAGTATATCCGCTCGCGTGTAACTGACAAGGATCAAAAATTCTATGTGTTCATCGACGAGGTACAGTATGCAATTTCCAAGGAGGAAACAAGAAATCCTGACACACCAATACGGCTCTATAGTGTTCTGAACGGATTGATTCATCTTGGCAATGTCGATGTCTACGTGACCGGAAGCAACTCGAAATTCCTCTCCAAGGATGTGATGACAGAGTTTCGAGGACGTGGTGATGTGATTCATATTTATCCTTTGTCCTTTAAGGAATACTATGACTATGTTGGCGGAGAAAAAGCAGAGGCATACGAACAATACGCGATGTTCGGGGGCCTGCCGTTTGTCCTGACGAAAAATACGGATGAGAAGAAAGCCCACTATCTTTCCAACTTGTTCTCCGAAGTCTATTTCAGGGATATAGTTGAGCGCTATAGGGTTGATCTCGACTCTATTCTTGCCCAGTTGACAGACACACTTTGTTCATCAATAGGCTCGCTGACTAATGCGAACAAACTCTCGAAAACGCTGGCAAGTGTTGGAGGCAGAAAAGTTTCTTCTGAGACTATTGCTGCATATATCGGATACCTTTCAGATTCCTTCCTCTTTCGGGAAGCAAAGCGCTTTGATGTAAAAGGGAAACGTTACTTCCAGTATCCATGCAAGTATTACTGTGCAGATATAGGATTGAGAAATGCACGGCTCAATTTCAGACAGCAAGAAGAAAGCCACATCATGGAGAACATCATATTCAATGAATTGGTCTCCAGAAATTATAGTGTTGATGTTGGTGTGGTGGAGCTTACAGAGACAGCCGAAGACGGCAAACGTCACCAGAAACACTATGAAATCGATTTTGTGGTGAACAAGGGATCGACGAAGTACTATATCCAGTCAGCACTGATCATGGATACTGAAAAAAAGACAAAACAGGAGTTGAGATCTCTCCTCAGAGTCAATGATTCATTCAGGAAAATTGTCATTACCAAAACTCACGCAAAACCATGGACTGATGAAACAGGCATTCTCCACATAGGTCTCTATCAGTTCTTATTGGATAAAGATGTTTTCATGTCTTGAGTAAATGGGCTAAAAGTGGAGCCATTACCGTATGCTTCTTCAATTGGCCAAGATGGGAGCATTAATCAGACCTGTAGACAATTGAACCCCATTTCCTCTTCAAAAGCTGATATGCAATTGCTCCCTTTAGCCTTAGCTGCAAATCGACGTTCACTCTGGATAGAGTATCACTTCAAGGAGAGCTTCGACAACGTGGTAGCAGCTCTCCTGCTTACGGTGCTGTTGCGAGAAAATGATTTTGTTGCCATTGCTGTCCCTTCCTTAAGATTTCTATCCAATATATGTACTGTTGAGTCCATAAAGTACAGTGAGTCTGGTTTCGTAAACAATGAAAGGGCATGAGCCGAAGCCCATGCCCAAGTACGTTTGGAGAGAACGTCTGTGAAGAGATCTATCTGCCTTCCTGGTCAAACAGCGCCAGCTGGTTGGCGAGGCTGTCAGCAGCAAAATAACGTTTCTCACGACGCTTGTTCAGCAGTGTATACAAGGTCGGAGAGAGAAAGAGAGTGAGCAGGGAACCGGTGGCAAGCCCACCGATGAACGTAAGGGCAATCGGTTGCATCATCTCCGAACCTTCCCCTGGAAAGAAGGCGAGGGGTATCAAGCCCAGAATCGTAGTCAGGGTGGTCATGAGAATCGGCCTGAGACGGGTCCTTGCAGCGGTGAGACATGCTTCATGCACACGTACTTTCTGGGCAACCAATTGATTGATCGAGTCTATGAGCACGATGCCATTGTTCACCACCACCCCGATCAGGGCAACGATGCCGACGATGGAGAAGAGGGTGAAACTCTGGTGCATGACCAGATGGATGCCCACAACCCCGATCAGAAGCATCGGGATGGTTGCAAAGATGATGAAAGGATCTACCAGTGATTCAAACTGCGCGGCCATCACCGCATAGACAAGCAACAGGGCAAGGGCGATGATGAGTATCAGGGTGGGACCATAGGAGGTCATCTGTTGCATGTCACCTCCCAGGGAAACCTCAACGCCTTCAGGGATCAGGAGCTGGGCGTCAAGCGCTTGCTGCACCTGTTCCTGCACCTGGTTGGCTGAATACCCATCCGCAAGACTTGCTGTCACATGGTTCACCCGCACCTTGTCCTCCCTGGTGATGGAAGCCGGGGCGGTGCTGGTGGAGAAGCTTGCAATGCTTCCAAGCCGTATCGTCGATGAGTTGGTCTTGAGCAGAAGACTTCCCAGGTCATTGATGCTTGTATAGTTTGCATCATCCATTGCCACAACAAGATCGTAGGTCTGTTCACTGCTGAAGGTTGAGATTGTGGAGGCAGTGCTCCCTGAAAGAGCAATGCTCACAGTGGAGTAGATGTCACTCATTGTCAATCCGAGGTCTTGTGCCTTCTGTTCATCAATGTCGACGAGAATTTTGGGAGAACCGTTTTCCAAATCTGTGGCAACATTGGTCGCCGAAGGTACTGATGAGGAAATGATGGTTGCAATCTGGTTTGCCGTTTCCGTGATCAGCGCCGTATCGGTTGCACTGACACTGATATTGATCGGGGAGCTGTTCATCGGGCCCCTTCCTCCCCCATAGGTCCACGTTGCACGTGGATTTTGTTCAAGAAGGGGAGAGATGGTTGCTTTCAGTTCGGTTGTTGAGTACACCTGCTCAGTGATATCCGGCAAGCTGATCTCGATCGAACCGGTATTGCCACTGCCCACCTCAACCATGATCTGTGTATAGGCATCAGCGCTGAGTTCTTCCAGCAACCCTCGCTGAACCCTGAACAACTCTTCCTTGGTTGCCTCCTTTGTGTAGCCGCTGGGCATGGTCAGCGAGATGCTGATGCTGTCATCGGTAGCCATCTGTGGGGTGAGGTTCATCCCGATCCCTCCAAAGTACTGGGTGCTGAATACCAGAAGCAGAACAAGCAGGACAATCACCAGCAAGCGATGCTTGAGCACATACTCCAAGGAGGAAGCGTACGCGTTTTCCAATGCAGTCTCAGCTTTGCAGTACAAACTGTCCAGCTGTCTCAGCACACCCCACCTCAGTGGTTTCTGAACCCTGGTGTCGAGCCTGAGAATGCTTCCGCTGAGTGCGGGCACAAGGGTGACTGCGACAAAGAGGGATGAGATGAGGGCGATGCAGACGGTGATGATGAGATCCTGGAACATGATGCCGACCATCTCCAGCTGGTTCTTGTAGATGAGCAGGGGGATGAAGACGCAGATGGTGGTAAGGGTTGAGGCAACTATGGCGGTGCTCATGTTCTTGCTTCCCAGGATGGCTGAGGCAGCACTGCCATGGTTCTTCTCCCGATATTTGTAGGTGTTCTCAAGGATGATGATCGAGGCGTCCACGATCATGCCGATGCCAAGAATGAGACCACTCATGCTCATACTGTTGATGGAGATGTCAAAGAAGGACATAGCCATCAGGGTGAAGAGGATGGAAATCGGCATTGAGAGTGAGATGACCAAGGTCGCTTTGAGGTTGCGCAGAAACAGGAAGATGACCAGCGCAGCCAGCAGTACCCCTTGCAATGCGCTTTTATATACCTCTTGCATTGTCGAACTGATCATGGTTGTGGAGTCTTGTTGCAAGGAAAGGATCACCCCCTCGGGAAGTTCATCCTGGATTGATGCAAGATTCTGTTTGACGGCTTTCGCAACCGTTGAAGCATTGCTGTCCGACTCGTTGGTAAGCGAAAGAGTGACCACAGGAGAGCCGTCCAAGTACTGCTCACGGAAGCTGGTGGTACTTTCCATTTCCACCGTCGCCACATCATCGATGGTGATGTTTGCCCCTTCGATGGTGGTAATGACCGTATTTCTGATTGCATCCAGTGATTCGTAGCGCTCATCGAGGGTAACCGAATAACTGATGAGGTTCTGCGTGATGGAACCCACTTTCCCTTGGGTGTTGCGCGCAGCGAGGGCATTCTTCACTTCTCCCAGCGTCAAGTTGTATCCTTCCAAGCGAATGGGATCCACCCTTACTGCCACCTGCGTATCTGCACTGCCTCTCACCTCAACCTGGCTCACCCCGTCGATGCGCAGCAACAGTGGGGAGATGGTATCTTCTGCAACCTGCTTGAGGACGTCCTCGTCGTTCAGGCCATTGACGATCAGGCGCATGAATGAGGAGGACCCGGAGGCATCAAAGCGCATGACCGAAGGCGTTCCTGCCCAACTGGGCAATTCCCGGGAGATGCGACTTATCAGTGTGGTGATGGAGTCACTTGCCTCGTCAAGATCGGTACCATAAGCAAACTCCAGCATGACCATGGAACTGGATTGCGAAGATTGGCTGGTGATGGAGGAGAGATTTTCCAAGGAGCTGAGAGAGTTCTCCAAAACCTTGGTTACCTGCATTTCCACTTCCTCCGGTCCGGCATCCTCTACTGATACCATTACCGATATCACCGGCATGCCGACCGAGGGATAGAGTGCAATATCGAGATTTTGCACAAACAAGGAGGCAATGACCAAGAGCAGTACATAGACCATGGTGATCAGAACCGGCCTGCGGACAGAGAGTTCACTCAGTTTCATACAGACTCCTTGATGATGTTGACGAGACTGCCTTCGGTCACCGAACCGGCAGTGATCAGGAGCTCCCCGCCTTCCAACCCTTCAAGGATGACACTCCTGCTGTCATCAGAAGAACCGGTGACGATTGCCTTTCTCTTGGCCACCCCATCCTCAACGACATAGACGACACTTTCACCAAGGTACGTGGTGATGGCCTCGGTAGGTATGGCAATCACCTGTTCTTGCAGCTCTGTGACAAGACTGAGGCTGACAAACATTCCTTCCCTAAGCCGGGAGTCAACCTTGGTGGGCTTG
>Ga0265295_1001243_pt1 | contig 45845 bp, 34 predicted proteins | sample Munlansysbiofilm_FD_192503 | JGI IMG/M metagenome (GOLD analysis project Ga0265295, IMG submission 192503) | Leachate microbial communities from a municipal landfill in Southern Ontario, Canada - Methane capture system biofilm | ecosystem: Engineered > Solid waste > Landfill > Unclassified ...
TATACCTCTTTCCCAGGGCGGCGGCATACAGCAGGGGCTTGATCACGGAGCCGGGCTGACGCTTGGCGTAAAAGGCCCGGTTATAGGGGCTTGAAGAAAAATCCACCCCCCCCGCCACGGCCAGGACATCCCCCGTGTTGGGATCCAGGCACAGCAGGGCGCCCTGCAGATCCGGGGAAATCTTTCTAACGCCTTCACGCAGGACCTGTTCGGCGCGCTTCTGCAGATTGAGGTCCATGGCGGTGATGACTTCCAGCCCCCCTCTTTCGATGATCTCCGCACCATAACGCTCGATCAGCTTGCTCCGGACAGCGTCCACATAGTAGGAGGGTTCTCCTTTGTTGATGCGAGATATGGAAGCGGCCATCAGTTTCTGCTTTTTCTGGGGGGAGATCATTTTGAGCTCCTCCATCCTGTTGAGAACAAGGTTCCTCCTGTTCCTGACCACAGAGGGTGTTCCCGCAGGATTGTATCGGTTCGGAGCCTTCGGGACGCCGGCCAGCAGGGCGCATTCAGCTTCGGTCAAATTCTGGGGGGATTTGTCAAAATAGATTCGGGCGGCCTGGGCAATGCCCCAGGCCCCGTTTCCGTAGTAGATTTCGTTCAGGTACATCTCCAGGATCTGTTTCTTGCTGTATTTTCGTTCATATTCCATGGACAGGAGACCTTCCTTGATTTTTCTGTCCAGCGTCTTCTGTCCGGAGAGAAGCCTGTTCTTGATGAGTTGTTGAGTAATCGTCGATCCGCCTTCGGCGAGTTTCCCCTTGGCAACGTCCTTCACCAGGGCTCGGGCGATTCCGCGGATGTCAATGCCCGGGTGGCTGTAAAAGCGGGAGTCTTCGATGGCCACCACGGCTTTCTGCAGGAAAGGGTTAATCCGGTCGATGGGGACCCAGTATCGCTTCCGGGGAAGGATTCTTCCGACAAACCGTCCCTTGTTGTCAAAGATCTTTATGGAGGAATAGTGGCTGGGAAGGATCGGGTAAGCACCCAGTTTTTCCGCCGCTTCGGCCTGTAACGCCAGGCCCGAAGCCAGGAGGAACCCTGAAAAAGCAAGAATAAACCATTTCTTGCAAGTATTTGAAAAAAAGAAAATCAACGAAAATCACCTCTAAGAAAGTAGTATGACGCGCTTTCAAACCGGCCGATTTCTCCGTGTCTGTTCAATCTGAATCACGGATGCCGGGATTCTCACGCCTGCTTCAGGATTTCCAGGAATCAACTGGACTTCTTGCAGATATCCTGCGTCGGGCAAGACTTGTATCACACCTGGAAAAAGATCGCCATGGGGGTAGCCTCCTTCCAGTAATTATTCCTTCTCGGGGCTTGGTTTTTTTGAATTATTTCAGAGGAGAAGTGAACTCCTGCAGGGGAAGGGAACAGGTAAAGACGGTGCCTTGTTCCCGGGATGTCGAAAAAGTCACCTGACCACCCAGGATCTTTTCTCCGAAGAGTTTCATGGAAAAGGTGCCGATCCCTCTTCCGGCTTGCCCTTTCGTGCTGAAATTCCGCTGAAAAATTCTAAGAGCTGTTGCCGGAGGGATTTCCTCCGCATTCCACACCATGAAAGACAGTAGACTCCCATTTCGCTCGCTCCAGATTCGGACAACGCCGTCTTCTCCCGTGGCTTCCAGGGCGTTGATCACCATGTTGCACAGCACGCGCAACAGTAAAGAGAGTTCCGTTCTGACCGACGTGGCCGGACAATCTTCACAAAATTCGATTTTTTTCTTCTGCACAGCCGGATGGCTGGCGAAAATGGCGCGAAGCTCCGCAAGAACCTGTTTCGGTGTAACAGGGTGCCTTACGGTCTGATACGTGAACGAATCGTTCTGGGACAGGCAGCGCTGAACGGCTACCTCTGTTTGAAGTCGCAGCGATGCTTCATAGATATTTCTGGAAAGGACCGAGGGACTGTCCTGAACGAGAAGTTCACTCGCCCACACCAGAGAGGATAACATATTGTTGACATCATGGAAGAAAGTCCTCTCCAGAGTCGCCTTTTGCTGCTCTTTTGTAATGTCTTGAAGGAACAGTAACAGAAACGTTTTCCCATCGATTTTTGTCGGATATGAACGAACAAGCAGGGCGATGTCCACCATCCTGCCGCCCTTGTTTGCCGAAAGGGCGCACATTCTCTCTACGGGCCTGTCCTGAGTCAGGCTGGACACGATGGCAACAGCGGCGCCGCAGGTCGGACAGAATTTCGTGGTGCCGCATCCCCCAGGCTCATCATGGGCATGAATGCATTCCATGGCCTCGCCAAGACGCAGACCGAAGGCCTGTTGCGCATCCTGAACGCCCAGCATCTGCATGAAGGTGTCGTTCAATGCCACCAATTGGCGATGTTCATTCAGAACGGCCAGCAGGCCGCTTACTGAGCACAGCAATCCTTCCATGAGAGGATTGCGGCACACGATTCCAATTTCTGCATTCAGCTCGTCATCCTTCGCTTTTTCGGCAGGAGCAAAATAGGTATCCATGGACTTTCCGCCTCCTGAGTATCGCTCTTTGTTCAATTTCCGGCAGATTGCGGGTCTTCCTCAAGTCTCATTCGGGGTGTCTTTTGCATAACTTCCAGCGAGTTGATCCTGTTCGGGCTTACCCGTTTCCTTTGGAAAGGATGCCTGACGTGACCACTCGTTCCAGCCGGCGAAATACATCTTGGCCGAATAAAATCCGGCCAGGTGCAGAGCCAGGAGCACAGCACTTGAGCGGGCCCCTTTGAAGCAATAAACGATGATCTCGTCCCCAGGCGAGAGCCCAGCTGACTTAAAAAGCTGCTGCAGTTCGGTTCGCGATTTGAAGCATCCCGTTCCAGCTCCCTGCCGCTCAAACACATCCGTCCAAGGAAGTCCGATGGCACCGGGGATTCTGCCCGGGTCCAGGATGACCTCACGTGGCGGAGTTCCCTCCCGGAGCAGATAGGGCGCAGCGGCTGCGCCCAAAAATTCCGGCGCATTTCGAACATCGAGAAACTTTGCCCCCCGTTTCAGCGCTGCGAGTGTTTCGCTCAGCGACATAAACCGACTCCTGCCGGCACCGGTGTTGATGACGAATTTGGGCGCCGGATTAGAGCAAGCCTTTCCATGTGCCGGCGGAAAGCCCTGTTGCTTCCACTGGAAATTTCCGCCGTCGAGAATGTGCATGATCTCCAGGGGAAATCCCGCGTGTTCGGCCATATAGAATGCACGGCAGGACCGTCCGAATCCCGAAGACGGCAGCTGTTCGGTGAAGACGATTTGCCGGCTTCCGTCGATGCCGCAAGCGAGCATTTCATCCAGAATTACCTGACGCATAAGCTCCAGTCCACTGTCACCCCCAACGGAACGATGATTCCAGAAGGCGGCAATATTGCAGGCCCCTGGAATGTGCAGTTTAAGGAAATCCGCTGGGTCTGAAACATCAATGACAGCTGTTTCGTCCAACCTTTCTGCAAGCTCCGCAGGCGAGAGAAGGATCTGTTTCGCGTAACTCTGCTGAGCTTCCGAAGAGCCAAGGGGCCCCGATTCTCGTTCCTGATCGTTCATCTTACCCATAGCTGTCAACCCTCCTTAACGTCATTTCCTTTAAAGGTTCTGAGTTCTGAAAATGCTGCAAAGTAAAAACGTGGGCTTTCACCTTTTATGAGAGCAGGGGATGCAGATCAGCCCTTCGGGAACAGCAAGCATCTTGGAGATCATGGTCATCTCGCCGCATAGGACGCAGGGTTCGGATGGTTCAATGGGTGCGTAACGGGGTTCTTCGTAGGGAATTTCAGTGGTTGTGAAAATTTCTTCGAAATCGCGCTGCAGGAGATCCTCCACCTTCAACTGTTTCAAAAGACCTTGGTCGCTCTCCGATGCCGTGCCATTGGTTACGGCAGCCTCCAACCGCTCAAAGGTTTTCTTGTCATTCCCTGAATATTCATAACGGACTTTCCGAACGAATCGGTAAGACTTCTTTTCCGAGCGACTCAGAACCGTAAAGGCGTTCTTTCCAAAATCCCGAAAAATCAGATTACCTTTGCCCAGACTTGTTCCGAGCAGGACCTGAAGGGCATCCACGGCGCAGGAATCGTTTTCACAGACGGCAACAATTTCTTCATCTCCAGAGCGCTCCAGATTCATCCGTCTCATCGCTTCTTTTGCGATCAGATAGCCATAAACCAGGCCGGGACAAAGGTGTCCGTGAAATTCCCTGCATCGGGCGAGATCTTCGGGGATGCTGGGTATCCTGTTCATCGTCGAAATGTGCCCTTTCTTATGTTCCGTAATTATTATCGAAATATCATTGATAAATCAAGGGACTAAGCGGTCTTGCCCTTTTCCTGCCCGGGGTGTCTCTTCATTCGTCAAACCCCCTTTGCCTTTTTATCTCCTATGTTCTCATCCCGTAAATCCATGGATGAGATATCCCGTGATCAGCGCAACGCACGTGATGAGGTACACCTTGATGATGGCGAGGTTTGCCTGGGCCATCTTCAATCGGTCCAGGTAGGAATTCCTCAGGAGCTTTACCGATTGCAGGGCCGGCGGCAGTGCCGTGAGTCCCAGCAGAACCGGCAGCGGTGCCACCCCGAAGAGGACCGAGCCGGCGATGATTCCAAAGGCGCAGAGGAGCCCAGCTTCGTAGAGCAGGACACCGGCTCTGCGGCCGAAGCGAGCGACAAGGTTCATCTTGCCGCTTCGGCGGTCCTCATCGTAGTCGGGGATCTCGTTGATGACGATCATAGACCACATGAGAAAACCGGGAACAAGGGAAACGATTAGCGGTTCCAAGTCCAGGGTTCCTCGCTGGACATAATAGGATCCCAGAACAAGGACGGGTCCGAAGTTGACAAGGAGGCCGAGTTCCCCGAATCCCCGGTATGCGAACCTCACGGGGGGCACGGTGTAGAAAATCGACGACAGGATTCCCATGGCCCCGATGGCGATCACGGGAAACCCCTTGTCGTATCCGAGGTAGATCCAGGTCCCGATCGTGAAGGCATAGCAGGCGAAGACGCCTCTCATCACCTCCGCCACGGAAAGGAGCCCTTCGGTAAGCACGCCGCTGCCGCCGGTGTAGGGGTTCTTTTTGTCGCCCCAGGGCCTGTCGACGGCGTGGAGATAATCGAAGACGTCATCGAGCATGTTGAGGCCGAAGTGATGGACGGTGACCGCTGCAAAAACGAGAAGGAAGGCAACGGGATCGAAAACCGAATAGCGCGCCCAGGCAATGGCGGCGGCAAGGGTGACCGGGATGAAGCTTGGAGGGACAAAGGGGAGGCGGATGGCCTGGATCCAGGCTGCGATGCTTCCCTTTCCGGCCCTGCCCGATGTTTTGATCCTGAGGCGCATCGGCCTTCTCCAGAGTGCCCCGGTGGGCCGTCTTGAAAGAAGCAGAAAAAGACGGAGGTGCCGATCTCCATTCCACGCGATCGTGATGCCGGAGACGGCGATCGGCACCTTTTACATGGCCTCAAAGCAGCGCAGGATTGCTTACGCGGACAGGTTTTTTTCTGCGAAATCCCAGTTGATGATCTTCTCCAGGACTGTCGACACATAATCCGCACGCCTGTTCTGGTAATCGAGATAATAGGCATGCTCCCACACATCGATGACCAGAAGCGGTTTCATGCCCTTCTCCAGGGGGGTATCGGCATTGGCGGTCTTGATCACCCTGAGCTTCTGCCCATCCCGCACCAGCCACGCCCACCCGCTGCCGAATTGCGTCATCGCAGCCGTCGCCAGTTCCTTTTTGCAGGCTTCCAGGCTGCCGAAAGACGCCTCTATCTGTTTTTTAAGGGCAGCGGGAGGTTCGCCTCCACCGTTCGGCTTCAGGCATTGCCAGTAAAAGGCGTGGTTCCAGCTCTGAGCTGCATTATTGAAGATCGCGGTCTTGTCAGGCTTTCCGGCAGTGGCGGTGATGATTTTTTCCAGGGAGAGATCGGCAAATTCCGTATTTGAAATCAGTTTGTTCAGGTTGTCTATGTACCCCTTATGGTGCTTGCCGTAGTGAAACCCGATGGTTCCGGCTGAGATATAAGGCTCCAGGGCGTTTTCCGGATAGGGAAGTGACGGGAGGACATGGCCTCCTGCGGCCTGTGCGCTTCCCATGAGCTTGCCGAAGGGGATTCCGGCGGAAAGAAATACAGCGGCACCCGTTGACAGGGCAAGAAAATCACGACGGCTGAGCGAGGAAAAACCCTCCACTTCAATGTTTGTGTTCATAGGACCTCCTTTTTCAAAGACGTTTAAAAGAGCTCAATCTCACAAAACATGTCACCCCTGCCATGTCCGTACAGGGCCTTTACGGCGGATGAATTTTCCCGATTCCGCCGGCTCTGCTGAATTCCACCCTGCAGGACCGACGTCATGCTGTGGCGCCAAGCTGATCCAGAATCGCCAGAATCTCCTTGTTTTCCGGGATATCGGACATGGAGCTGCCGTAATGGACATAGCGGATCAACCCCATCTTGTCGATGACCAACTGCGCGGGCAGGCGGCCCAGCTTCAGCAGTTTTACCTGCTGGCCGTAGCGCTTGGACACGGAATGGTCCGGGTCCGGCAGCCCGATAAAGGGCATGTCGTGGCTACGCCACCAGTCCGCGAAAGATTCCGGCTTTTCGGGGCCGATTGCGATGACTTCGGCATCCCGTTTTACAAACTCCTGATAATCCCTGCGCAACTGCGCCATGTGCCTGCGGCAGAACGGTCAGAGAAACCCACGGTTGAAGATAAGGACAACATTTCTGCTCCCCTGGTAGCTGGAGAGCCGAATCCGCCTGCCTTCGCTGTCCGCCAGCTCAAAGTCGGGTGCGGATCTGTGCTCGGCAATATCGCTTTCCGTCATGACTAATCCTTTTTCTGTCCAGCAGCCGAAAACCGGCCTTTTCCGTTTTAAGTTGCGGCCCACAATATTATGAACGATGATTTCTGAGAGTCAAGGGGAGAATGACGGCCGGACGAAGGCACATTTTCCGCCGGGATACCTCAGGCGCCTCTGAGCCTTCTTTTAAATTGACATCCGGTGCGTTCCCAATTATTTATATACGGTGTGATATCGGGAGAAAATTCGTCCTTTTTCAAAGGGGAAATATGAAAAAGAAACTTGTTGAACTGTTGATCTGTCCGCACTGCCTGCCCGAGGAATACGCTCTGTCCGCCGACATCCTCCAGGAATCGGATGGCGATATCGAAACCGGCACCCTGAAGTGCCCGCACTGCGCCGCCCGGTTTCCCATAACCGAAGGCGTGGCCCTCCTCGATCCCTTTGGCACCGACGAGCAGCAGATGGCAGCGAACAAATACGAGACCGATGAAGTGGTTTCCTCATACCTGTGGAGCCATTACGGAGAGCTGCTGGGCGATGACCAGGCCTCACAGGCCTATAGTGTCTGGGCGGCGAAGATAAAGGCTCAGGAGGGCATCGCCTTGGACGCCGGCGCCGCGGTGGGCAGATATGCCTTTGAGACAACGGTCTGCTGCGATTTTGTCATCGGCGTGGACACCTCCCGCGCGTTCATCCGGACAGCACGCCACCTGATGCGGGAGCGCCGCCTCGTGGTTCCATTGAAGGACGAAGGTCTGCTGCGCAGGGAAGTGACGGTGTGCCTTCCCGAGACATGGCGGAGCGACAAGGTGGAGTTTCTGGTGGCCAATGCCCTGGCCCTGCCATTCAGGAAAAAGACTTTTTCCCTCTTCTCTTCTCTCAACCTGGTGGACAAGGTCCCGTCACCGATGGGGCACCTCCGGGAAATGAACCGGGTTACAAGGGACCGCAATGCCCAGTTTTTGCTCTCCGATCCCTTCTCCTGGTCCACCGATGTCGCGCCCGTCGAGGAGTGGCTGGGCGGCAAGCTGGAGGGCCGTTATGCGGGGAGGGGGCTGGCCAATATTTCGGCGCTGCTTTCCGACAGCCGGGGCGAACTGGTTCCGGCCTGGCAGGTGAGCGTACCCGGTGAGGTGTGGTGGAAAATCCGAACCCACAGCAACCATTACGAACTGATCCGCAGCCGCTACATTCATGCCTGCCGATAGGAGGAGCCCATGAAATTTGATTCCGTCTGCCGCCTCTGTTCTTCCTGCTGTCCCATTGAGGCTGAAGTGATGGATGGCCGCCTGGTTTCAGCACAGCGAAAGTCCTTCCTTGCCCCTGAAAAGCGGCTGTCCTGTCCCAAACTGGCCGCCGCTCCGGACATTGTCTATTCCCCCCAGCGCCTGACGAAGCCGCTGATCAGAAAGGAGGACGGCTCGGATTTCCGCGAGGCCGACTGGGATGAGGCCCTGGATTGGGTTGTCGCCCGGTTTCTCCATCATCGCGAAAAATCCGGGGCCCAGTCGGTCGCATGGCTGCGGGGTATGGCCGCCGACTGGGGCGCTCCCTGGGATTATCCCAACCGGCTTATGCATGCCTTCGGTTCCCCCAATACGATCGGCAACGGGTCCATCTGCTTTGTGGGGCGCGAATTTGCGCACTCTTACACCTATGGCTCCATGGCCTTTCCTGAGGCCAGGAATGCCCGGTTCATTATCGTCTGGGGAAAGAACGACGGCAATACGGCGCTGGGTGCGGCCGAGGCCATCTCTTATGCCAGGGAGCAGGGGGCGACACTGGTTGTCATCGATCCCGTTCAGACCGCTCTTGCCCGCAAGGCGGACATCTGGCTGCAGATTAAGCCGGGGCACGACGGCCTGCTTGCCATGGCGATGATCCATCAGATCATTGAGGAAAAACTCTACGATGCCGAGTTTGTTGAACGGTATACGATCGGCTTTGTGCAGCTCAAGGAGGCTGCCGCCCGATATCCCGCCGAGGAGGTTGCCGGAAGAACCTGGCTTGCGGCGGATAAGATCAGGCAGCTGGCCCGCCTCTATGCCACCGCCAAGCCGGCATGCATCATCGACGGCAACGGTCTGGACATGCACCGCGAGGTCTTCGACACCACCCGGGCGATTGCCATGCTTCGGGCCTTGACGGGAAATCTGGACAAACCGGGCGGCGACGTGCTGCCCCAGCCGATTCCGCTGCGCAACCTTCAGTTGAAGGACAGGCTTCCCGCCGATTCGGTCCCCATCACCTGTGACTACCCCCTCTTCAACTCCTTCAGCGAGACCTGGGGCAACCAGGTCCAGGGATGCCTGGTTGACGCCATTCTCGAGGAAATGCCCTACCCGGTGAAGATGGCCGTGGTCCAGACCGGCAATCCCGTGGTGACAATGGCCGATTCGACGCGGACCCGGGAAGCCTTTTGCAAGTTGGAAACCCTGGTGGTGATTGAGATGTTCATGACCGAGACGGCCAGGCTGGCCGACGTGATTCTCCCGGCTGCCAGCTGCTTCGAGACAACCCAGCTCAACCGTTTCTCCATCCGCAACAACCCCATGTATCTTCAGGATGCCGTCATACCGCCGGTGGGAGATACCTGGCCGAACTGGCGGATCGTTTTTGAACTGGGCCGCAGGCTCGGCTTTGCCGAAGAATTTCCTTGGCAGACTGCTGAGGAGGCCATCGATTACCAATTGGGTCCTGCGGGGGTCACGGCGGAGAAGTTGCGCCAGAACGGCAATGGCCTGCGGATTGAGGAGCTGCGCTATGAAAAATACCGGGAGCAGCCCTTTAAAACCCCTTCAGGCAAGGTCGAATTTTTCTCCCGGCGGCTTGCGGAGGCCGGCTTGCCGGGCGTTCCCTTTGCGGAGGGCCTTGGTGACGACCCGATCAGCTTCGCCGATCAGAGCGATTCGTATCCGGTGCTCGGAATCAGCGGCAGTCGCAACATCCGCTTTACAAACTCGCAGTTTTTCAACATTCCCTCCCTGCTCCAGGGGGGGGAGGGCTGCGTCGTCGACATCCATCCCGAGGACGCCCGGCATTATGATCTGCAGGAGGGGGACCGGGTGAGGATTGAATCGCCGAAGGGAGGCATTGAAATGGCGGCCAGAATTTCCACGACGGTTCGCCCCGGCACCGTGCGCATCGCCTGGGGATGGGGGAACTACGACCCGCTCAGCAACCTGAACACCCTCACGGAAGACGACCGGCGGGGACGGGTAACCGGAACCTCCACCAGCAGAAGTTTCATGTGCCGGTTGAGCAAGGTGCTGAAAAAGTAGTTCCGGCGCCTTTTCCCGTGTGTTTTTAAGAAGGGGGATGCAGGAGAGGTCGCCCGCCGCAGGCCTTCAACCGAGCCTGCGCCTGGCGGAGCATTTTCTCTGTCGTTTGCCAGTCAACGCAGGGATCGGTGATGGAGACACCGTATTTCAGAAGGGAAAGATCCTTGGGAATCGGCTGATTCCCCGCTTCCAGGTTGCTTTCAATCATGATTCCGCAGAGGCTTCTCTGGCCCGATTCAATTTGCGACAGGATGTGATCGAGCACCAGGGGCTGCTTGGTGTAATCCTTCGCAGAATTTGCATGGCTGCAGTCCACCATGATGTTCAGCGGAAGGTGCGACTTCTGCAGCAGATCCGCCGTTCTTGCGATATCTTCAGGCGTGTAATTCGGCTTTCTCGAACCTCCCCGGAGAACGATGTGGAGATCGGGATTTCCTGTTGTCTGAAGGATGGCGGTTTTCCCGTCATTGTTGATGCCGAGAAAACTGTGGGGATGGAGCGCCGACCTGATGGCGTCCACTGCGATCTGAAGATTGCCGTCGGTTCCGTTCTTGAAGCCGATGGGGAAGGATAGCCCGCTGGCCATTTCACGGTGCGGCTGAGATTCCGTCGTGCGTGCGCCGATGGCCCCCCAGCTGAGAAGATCGGCCAGATATTCGGGAGTGATGGGGTCAAGCACCTCCGTTGCGATGGGCAGCTTCTTCGCGGTGATTTCGCACAGAAGGCTTCGCGCAATGCCCAGGCCCTTTGAGATCTGGTGTGTGCCGTTCATGTCGGGATCGTTGATCAAGCCCTTCCAGCCGATGGTCGTGCGCGGTTTCTCAAAATAGACGCGCATGATGAGAAAAAGCTGATCCTCCAGCTCCCGGGAGAGAGCGGCGAGTCGGTCGGCATATTCGAGTGCGGCCCTCGGATCATGAATCGAGCAGGGACCCACGATCACCATCAGGCGCGGATCCAGGCCACTCAGAATGTTGATGATATGCTGACGGCTCTGTGTGACAAATTGCCCCGCAGCGGCGGAGACCGGGAACACCTGCCTGAGGTCCTTCGGCGCAATGACGGGCGTAATACGCTCTATTTTAAGGTTATTGGTCTTGATCATGGGATATGTTTCTTTAAGGGTCCTTCCCCCACTATTTTCTGCTCCAGCTAAACCTCTGGACTCTTAAAGAACTTTTGCTTAAAATCCTTTCTACACTTTTTCACTGCTGGCCTTTCTTCTATTGAATAATTTGGGGTTTGTCAATTGTCAATCGAAAGGAACGAGGCTGGAAGGGGCTGCTTCTAAACGGTAAGTAAGCCCGCAGAAATACCGTCATGGCCATAGAGGAGAATCCAACGCCCCTTTCAGCAGGGGCAAGGGGCGCGGCAGAGTGACGTAAAGACCTTGAAGGGGGGGCTTCGAGGGCCAGGCAAATCCAGGAATAGGTGGCAGGGTGGTAAAGTTGTGAACATCGAGAAACGGGGAGGCGTGAGATGCGTTTTGCTTCATTGTTCACAGTAGAAGTCGTCAATGGTGCGCTAAAGGTTAACCCGACGGAAGAACTGGCATCTATGGCTAAAGATCAACAGACTGCCACAATTAAAGAGGAGTTGAAAAAATGTGAAGCAGACCTTCAGAATCTCAATCACTCAACGGAGGCAAGCAAAGAAGCATCCAACCATGACCGGGATGCCGATAAACGTGAGCTTGAGGTCAGGATTGTGATCATGAAAAACTTCCTGAAGAGGCTCCTGGAATCCCATTGGGAGGTTCTTAAGCCATCCTAGAGTGGCGGAGAGCTTTACATGGCGGGAAAAAGGGAACCTTCCTGTCCCCTTGAAATGCTGTAACTATTTGATTTCTCTTGGTGCCGGAGGTGGGAATCGAACCCACATGACCGCAAGGATCGGGGGATTTTGAGTCCCCTGCGTCTACCAGTTTCACCACTCCGGCGCAGGTCCTGATTAGCCCAGGCCGCCGTCTCTTGTCAAGAAAAATCTGTTGACAAGGGCGCGGGGCCTGTGTTAAACGTCCCCTTCCAATTCAACGGGGTTGTAGCTCAGTTGGGAGAGCGCTTGAATGGCATTCAAGAGGTCAGGGGTTCGACTCCCCTCAGCTCCACCAGAAAAATCAGGGGGCCAGGTAGACAGCTTAGCCCCCTAAATTTTTATGTGCTACCCTGTATGCTACCGGGCAGTAATTTTTTGATCCTCCTATCTCCATCCTTTCTCTGATTAATCGATTTCCCATTTTCTCATATGATTAAAGATTACCGTCTGTTATAATTGACAAAACAGAACGGCAAAATTCTTTGCTAGTTAGCAAATTTGAGACCCCGAGTGTCAAAGTTTTTTTCTAACCGCTTTTTTCTTCAGCCTTGGAAACGTTAGGGGACTCCTGATGAGACACTTGGAAAAAGAAGATTCTACGTTTATCCGATCTTAAGAAAAGTGGCGGAAACAAATGAATTTCTCGAACAGATCCTTCAGGTAGTGGGCATCGAGATGGAGAAGCTTGGGAAACAAGCGCTCACCATCCGTGATACCTGCCCTGCATAGCGGGTGGAGCAGAGACAGATTTCAATAAAGTCTTGGATTGGCTCACTACAGCGATCACAATGCGTCTACAAAGAGAAAGTACACCCTCTACAATAAATAGCTAAAATTATTCGAAGATTGAGCCCCGGACACACCGGAAAATCTGTCACTCTCCCACTGAGGGAGGAAGTTTCTTCTAATTCCATGATTTGAAAAAGGAGGACTGATATGAAAGCGACACAACAATTAAAAAACGAGCATGAGGGTGTCAAGGTGATGCTCAATATTTTGGAACAGGTCTGTCGACAATTAGAGGCAGACGGGACTCTGAACGAAGAGCACTTTGATGGAATCCTGGAGTTTCTGAAAGTCTTTGTCGATAAATGCCATCACGGCAAAGAGGAAGACCTGTTGTTCCCTGCATTGATAGCTGCGGGCATTCCTGAAGATGGTCCTATTGCAGTCATGCTGGAGGAACATGAAATGGGAAGAAATTATGTCAAGTCTGTGAACGATGACTATGCCACATATGTCGGCGGGGATAAATCTGCATCCAAAACCATCAGTAAAATTGTGCTTGCTTACATTACGCTGCTGAGAAATCATATCGAAAAGGAGAATAATGTGCTGTTTGTTATGGCCGATCGTCTTTTATCAGAAAAAAAACAGGACGAACTATACGAAGGTTTTGAAAGAATAGAGGAGGAGCGAATTGGTGCAGGCAAACATGAAGAATTTCATGGCCTGCTTAAGAGACTGAGCAGATTGTATTTGATCTGACCGGCATTTCCACGATTGCGTTGCCGTCAACTCCAGCGGCCACGACTCGCTGGCGGCTCTTCTTGAATACCTATTTGGTAACCGCGCTCAACCCCAAGGGCATCATCTTCTTTGTCGCTTTCCTGCCCCAATTCGTCAATCCTGCCCTTGATGTAACATGCCAGTTATGGGTACTTGCTGTAACTTTTGTCCTTATGGCCATGGCCAACGCCACGGTATATGCCACCTTTGCTGCTAACGCTCGGCGCATACTGTCGTCCCCTCATGCACAACGCCACTTCAAACTTGCGGGGGGTTTACTGCTCTCGGCGGCCGGTGTATGGGCGCTTCTAGCCCGTCGGACAACATGAGCGTGCTTGCTCTGTCCCGGATGTTTAACCTGGGGATGGGGGGACACAAGCGACACGATAGCGTGTTCGTCTTTTGTGACGTACAGGATCTGCAAAAAATCTTTTCCTTAATCCTCTTTCAATGATTGACAAACAGCATAATAATAACTTTTATTGTATTGTGTGTCTTATATTGGCATAGAGCAAAGGTCATAAAAAATACGAGTTCCGTAAACAGGAAGGCGGAAAATGGAAAAACGGGAAAGGAGGTTAGAGGATATGTTGCTGAACTTAACGAAAGAACAGAAAAATTCAGTCAGAGTTACCTATAGCTCTAACCGTTTTGTCGTGAATATCGGCAAACAAGATCCCATACTCAGAGAATATTATTCCGTGGACAATATGAGAAAGGAATTTTACGAGAATGGAATTGAAAAGGCGGATTTTGATGACAGAGCATTTTTTATGTACGAGGAAGGCGATGAATTCAGTGTGATTCATGACTCAGATGAAACGCTGCACTGACCGTTCGATAACATCTGATGACATCTTTTTTCATGCTGAAATGCCGGTCTCCGAAATGTGTTCGACCGGCATTTCATTTTTTGTGCGGGAGATGTTCAAGGTCCGCGATTGTTCATGCCGGAACCCCTTTCCCGCTTGGTGACTTCGTTCCGGACGACATGATCGGGCGCAGCGCAGGGGACAATCCGTTCTGGATGGAGACGCGTTCTTCCGTCCTGTTCGCCGTCAAGGCCGCTCTTTACCATTCGCCATGACGGGGTCCATGGCGAATGGTTTGAAAATGAGTGAATACGCTGGAAAAGAAAACATTCCGTTGATATAGTTTCAAATAAGCTTAATATATCCAAGCTGGCGGAGGGCAGATCATCGTAAAGGAGATGCGAATGAGAATAAGAGGGTTTCTTCTGGCGGCCGCTGTGATGACGATAGCCGCCTGCAGCGGAATTTATTATAGAACCATGGAAAATGTGGGCATCCATAAGCGTGACATCATGGTGGATCGAGTCAAGGCGGCCCGCGACACCCAGGAGGAAACCAAAAAGCAGTTCATCTCCGCTCTGGAGCAGTTCAAGAGTGTTGTATATTTCAAGGGCGGCGACCTGGAAACGGAATACAACAAGCTCAACGCCACACTGAAGAAAAGCGAAGCCAAGGCCGCTGAAGTGCGGGGCCGGATCAAAGCCGTCGAAGACGTATCCGAGGCGCTCTTCGACGAATGGCGGGATGAAATCAGGCAGTATTCCAATGAAACCCTTCGCAGGTCCAGCCAGCAGAAATACGATGCCACCAGGGAAAAATTTGCGGATCTGATCAAAGCCATGAAAAGGGCCGAAGCCAGGTTGGATCCGGCTCTTGTACCCCTTCGCGACCAGGTGTTATTCATGAAGCATAACCTCAACGCAAAGGCCATCGCTGGGCTCAGCAGTGAAGTGGTCAGTGTTCAGGCCAACGTGGACAGTCTTGTTGCGGAGATGGAGAGTGCCATCGTCCAGGCCGACCTGTTTCTTAAAGCCCTGCCGTCGGAATAAGCCGAACAGGATTTGTTCCAGTGCGGGGCATCCTGCAAGGCTGAACAATCCGATTCAAAGAGTTCGAACTCAGCTGTTTTCCTGTCAGGCTGATTCCGCAGAACCGATTGAAGATATTCGGATGGTATGAAGATGTGAATGAAAGAGGAGCATCATGAAAGTGGGTGGATTTTTAAGCACAAGCCGTTTTATCGCCGAAGAATATCTGAAGATGAATCATGCCTTTTTGAGGGCGATCATCGAAAAATTGCAGCGGGTCGATGAAGATTCCGCCGGAGAATTCCTGCGGATCGGTGACAATTACTTCATTACACCCGAAGGCCTGAAAGTCTTTGTCTCGAACATGGCCGTTCCTGGAAATGTGTTCTATGGCGTGGATAAATCCGATATCGAGAGATTGTGGAATGACCTTCAGGAAATGGGCGTCATTGAGCAGCGCCTTTATTTTCTCCTGAAAAAAGTGAAAGACGAGGGCCTGAGTTTGCGAAGCACGGAGATCCTTCTGCGAACCATAAGAAAGTATGAGGCTGACGTTTAATCATCCCCGCAGATCCGGCTGATTCCTGGTGCCGCATCTTTCATCGCAGCGGCGTCCCCCAAAGGATCGAGCCGCTCAAAAAAAGTCGTTCAAAGAAAGATCTGGGCGACTGTCAAATAATCATCGATGTGGGTGGCAAAAGGCCAAAATGTTGGCGAAGCGCTCCCTTTTATCCACAGCTCTATTGATAACCTTGTTGATAACCCTGTTGGCAAAGGGGATAAGTCAGCAATTCTTAGAAATATTAAACGGCTTGCATAAGAGTCGGGCAATGAAATGGCAGTTAAAAACCACGCAATATTAATGGCTTGTGTAATTCATTGGAAAATTTTACTTTTCTTTGCCCGCTGAAAACGTTATGAGAAACGACAATCGAAAAACGGCGGTTGTCAAAGGGAAAGCACGCGTTTCAGGAAGGAAAAATTTTCATCATGCTGAAAATTGAAGGTGCCTTCCGAAAAGTCCAAGTCACAATTTCTTTAACAGAACAAGGAACTTGAAATGATCCATGGAGATGAAGCAGGCGTTGCGGAGGACACCCTCAACAGGATCAAGAAGGGTGCATTCTTGACGGTAAAATCCGGAAATGGAGTCAATACCATGACGATTGGATGGGCTGCCTTCGGCTTTGTCTGGAACAAACCGGTCATGATGGTGGCTGTGCGGTCCAGTCGTCACACCTTTGGAATCATTGAAACCGCCCGGGATTTTACTGTGACGGTTCCGCTGGAGGACTTGCGTAAAGAACTTGCCTTCTGCGGGTCGCAATCCGGCCGGGATGTTGATAAGTTCAAGGCATGCAGCCTGGAGACGATCAGCGGGCGCCAAGTCGGTTCCCCCGTCATAAAAACCCGGGGGCGCCAGTATGAATGCGCGATAATCTACAAAACCCCCATGGATCCGGTCCATCTGGACAGGCAGTATGAATCATCGTTTTATCCTCAAAAGGACTACCATACCCTCTATTTCGGTGAAATACTGGCCTGCTATGAAACGGAGTGATCTTCAACGGATGTTGAAGGGAATATCCGCCTTTTTCGCCAGGTGACAGCAGGACAGCAACGTGATTCCAATCCATGCCCCGATGATCATCCCCAACGCGAATATGACCGTGGCTCCCATGATTTTCTTCTCCTTACATTGTGATCTGAGCGACGAGCCGACCGCGTTATTTCCCCGTCGCTGACGTGCTGTCGCCGTGGGGCGGCCGTGCGCTTTTGATGGAAAATGACTCAAATCTTATGCCAACCCTTCCGGGTGCGGTATGTTACCGGTAGGCAACCCGTGATGGATACGGTCGTTTCGCACGCCCCGGTGTGGAACGGGTAAATGTGCCGAACGTAATGGGCCGTCGTGCGCGAGAATAAATTGGAGATACGCCTGAAAAAACCGGTGAGATATGGGCTGAGAAAGGCTTATGGCAACGGGTGTCGGAATGCCGTTATCGTGCTGAGAACGTTCTTCTTCCGAAGATAAGTCTGCCGGTCTTGCGGATCAGAGCAATGCACAGAAGGACGAGGAGTCCGAGGCAGACGATCGGGACCACAAGGGCCAGGATGGCTATGATGATGGCTCCGACCAGTTCCAGTGTTGCGATCCAGGGATTGGCCGCTCCCGCCGTTGAGAGGGATGATTTTAAGCGGAGTGCGACCATGGATCCTTGAACCAGACCCGCGATTCCGCCACCGGCAATAATCGCCAGCGTCCATTTCAGAAAAGGGGAGATTTCCGTTACCATGGAAGCCGTGGTAACCGTACCGGCGATGACGGCGGCGGGTGTTGCGATGGTGTCCAGGATGGAGTCGAACCAGGGGATATAATAGCCGATGATTTCCGCGACGGTTGCTGTTGCGAAAGCCAGCGTCGCATAGGGGGTGCCGATCCAGGCAAATTCGGGAGAAGGATGAATGTGTCCGCCCAGGATCGCCAGGTTCATCGCAAGCAAAGGAACAAAAACACGAAAGCCGCATGCGGCGCTAAGCCCTATCCCGACCGCTATTCCCAGTAGTGTTTCCATCGTTTTCCTATTAAAAAATTCCGTACCGGATCGCTCAAGGTATCAGGACGTTTTCTTAAAATCAAGAAGGTTAAAAATCGATCACTTTGTGATATAGAGATCAGATTCACTTAAGCAAAAAAGGAGAATAAGGATTATGGGTTCTTGTGATTCATGTGGTTCAGGAAATACACCGGGAGGAACGGGGTGCCCCGTGTCGGGAAATCAGCAGAATCCCGCCGCAGCACAGAATACCTCCGAAGATGACAAGCTCAAAAGGAGTATGGAGCGTATTGCTCACAAAATTCTGGTTCTTTCAGGGAAGGGCGGTGTCGGAAAGAGCACCGTGGCCGTCAATCTGGCTGTTGCCCTGGCCCTCGAAGGAAAGCGGGTTGGGCTGCTGGACGTTGATTTTCACGGTCCCAGCATTCCAAAACTTCTTGCCCTGGAGGACCGCAAACCGGAGGTGGTCGGTGATGCCATGCTTCCCGTTTCAATGGACTACGGCATGAAGGTCATGTCCCTGGGGTTTCTTTTGAACCGGAAGGATGATGCGGTGATCTGGCGCGGGCCGATGAAGTACGGAGCGATCAAACAACTGCTTACCGATGTCCACTGGGGCGACCTGGATTATCTGGTCATCGATTTCCCCCCGGGCACGGGAGATGAGCCTCTTTCCGTCGCGCAGTTGATTCCCGATGCGGACGGCGCGGTCGTGGTGACGACGCCTCAGGATGTCTCGACGATCGATGTCAGCAAATCCGTGACGTTTTGCCGGCACCTCAAAATTCCTGTCCTGGGCATTGTTGAAAACATGAGCGGCCTGATCTGTCCACACTGTTCGAAGTTGATTGAACTGTTCAAACAGGGAGGCGGTGAGGAAATGGCCAAACGGATGGAGGTCCCCTTTCTGGGGCGGATTCCCATTGATCCCAAGATCGTGCAATCATCGGATGAAGGGCGCCCCTTCATCTTCCACCATCAGGACACGGAGGCTGCCGCTGCATTCCGCCAGGTGGTCCAGCCGCTGCTCAAGCTCGGATAAGGTCCGAAAAAATCCGGTGCGTGTCCAGGGGGGAGAAAATTTTCCGGACGATGATTCCGCTCCAACCTCAGTCGGACTGGAACAACGGCGGCGCACCCCACTGGAGAAAATTCCATGGCGCTGCATCATGCCGCGCCATGCCACTTCAAGCCGACGGATTCGATCGCCGAACGGTTGGCCAGTACCAGAACTTCCGAAGGGCCGAGCAGCCACTGATCAAGGCAGACGACAAGGCCGTGATTCGATGGGCTGCAGTTCACCCAGGCGCTGTTCTGCATCGCTTCCGGAGCTTCGGGGTCCGTATCGGCGACAAACTGCATCCCCTCCTGTGACAGGCTGCCGTCAACGACAACGTGCCCGCCGCGCCGTTCGACCCCGTTCGGGTTGATCACCACCAGCATCTCCTGGTCGTCAAAGATGCGTGACCAGGCAATGATCTGGCCTGCATCCGGGAATGCGAAGGGACCGTCCAGATAGGAAATCCGCCGAGGGTATTGTCTTCCCCGCCGCAGAGGAATAAAGGCCCGGCGCAGGCGGGTAAGCTCAGCCATCCGCCTGTAAATGGGATGATCTGTATTGAAAACATGATATCCGGCGGTTCCGTGCGGGCCGAAGCCGACCTGGCCGGGGTCGGTTTCCCCCTGCATTCCGGCCCATCCTGAAGCCAGGGGATGCTCCGGCCCGAACATGGCTTCACGCAAAAGGCAGTCATGGCTGCCCCAGTTGAGGTATCTGCGCTCTTGCGGTTCGGCGCCTCCGGCCAGTCCCTGTTCCATTCCATAATAAAAGCAGGGGATGCCCAGTGTGAAAAGCTGCATGGCCGCGACCGCCGCCGCCTGATGATCGTTCGGTGCATCCGCGGCCAGCCTCACCTTGGCGCCGAAGACATGGTCGTGGTCATTGCTGATGCTCAGGTGATGAGAACCCCAGTTGCGGTGCGATCCCATCCCCTGGTCATAGTAGTTGAAGCCGCCAAAGAAGTCCGACGCTTTTGCCAGCCCCTTGCCTACATTGCATAGAATCTCCCGTTGTTCGCCGATATCGAGACATGCATTGAGGTTGCGCCCGGCAATGTCCAGGTAGCGGTCCTGCGCCGTGCTGCCCCCCGCGACCTCGGCAACAAGCAGAAAGTCATCTTTCCCGAGAATCTCGGCATACTCCCTGATGGCATTGCAGAAATTCCTGGCTTGTTCAAGTGTCACGTGCTTGAGGGTGTCGATCCGGAATCCGTCGACGTCTGCGAGGGCGATCCAGTAGTGATATGCAAGCACCAGCGCCGAAAGCGTTTCGCCGGCAAAGAGATTGAACTTGCGCAGTCTTTGGAAATCGGTTCGCTTATGCTCCGCAGATTCGTCGTTGATGTCGCCTTCACCAAGACTGCCTTTCCCCGCCCGGAGATAGCGATCGCGGCCCTGGAGATCGATGGGCCATACGTAGTCATCTTCTCCCAGCTTCTGCTCGGGGTCCGTAATGGCCCAGCCGTATCCGTTGCGCGGCCAGAGGATGCCGTAGCTGTCCCAGGGAAGGTATGGAGGTTCGAAGGCGTTTCCGGAAGAGCTGTCGTAGAGCCAGTTACAGCCGGAATGGTTGAAGATGACGTCAAGAACGACGCGCATCCTGTATTTTTCCGAATGTGCCGCATGGACCAGTTCCACGAGGTCGCGGCGGGTTCCGAAACGCGGGTCGATATCGAGAAAGTTCTGGATTCCATAGCCGTGGTAGCTGTCCTCTTCGATGCGCTGGCGGAAGACCGGTGCGATCCAGAGGGTTGTGATGCCAAGGTCTGCCAGATAGTCCAGCTTCGAGCGTATCCCTGCCAGCGTTCCCCCCTGAAAACGGTTCGCCCCGGAAAACTGCCATTTGTCCCAGCGCCACTCCGCGCCTCGCAAGGACCGGATCCGGGAGATCCCCTCGGGGGTGCTCAGGTCGACGTCCAGAAGACGATCTGGGGTTTCCTGACCGTTGGAAAACCGGTCGGGGAGGAGAAAGTAGAAGATCTCGTCCCGCCAGTCATTCGGGGACGGTTCATAACGGTCCCTGATCGGCCAGTCGGCCAGGGCTTCTGTTAAACTGCGGGGCGGGGCCTTATCGAGAATGTCATTGAGGTCAGCCATGATTTGCCTCCGGCGAATTCTGCCCTGAACGCTTTCAGGAACAGTCCGCTTCAAAAGGCCGGGGCGGAACGGCGTTTGTCGTCCCGCCCCGGCGGTGTCTGGGAAAGGTGTCCCTTCCGGATCCTTACGGGCATTTCTCGATGGCAATCGCCTTGATCTGCTCCCGGTAATAGATGAAATGACGTCCATTTCTTATGTGGGGATAGGCCCAGAGTTTGAGGGCAAAGGCGCAGGTGCTGTCGAGGCCGGCAAGCATTCCCGTTCCAGGTGCAGGAGCCGCCGTGCCTCCCGATACGGGTTGGTTGATGCTTCCCGGCAGACCATTGTTGGAAGAGCCGCTGTCGAGATAATGGACGGCGGGATTGACCCCCTTGGTGTAGTAAAGACCCCAGGAGCGAAGCCTGTTGTTTTCCTGCGACACCTGCGCCTGGAAGGTCAGGGTCAGGGCCGGGGTCCACGGAATGACGCCGCATTCGTTAATGACCGCGGGAATGACGAGTTCCAGGTTCGGCGCCTTGTTGTCCAGGGTGATGACAAGGTCGCAGCGGTCAAGCATGGGCGGCAGCACGGCCGGCGGTATGACGGTTCCGTCCCGGTAGTCTACGCCCAGCGCCGAGGTGAGTTTGACACCGCTTTCGTCGAACACCTCAAGCCTCAACACGTATTTCCCCGTGTCCTCTTCGGCCAGCCAGCTTAGCCAGGTTCCGATCCAGTCCGGGTTGTACCAGTAGTAATCGCTGAAATTGCGCACCTCATAGAGAGCCGGGATCCCATTGACGGTCTTCGGGCCAAGGGAGTGTGATTCGCTGAACAGGGTGGCTTTTGCGACACGCGTATCCCCCAGTGGCGTGGTGATGGGGATGAATTCGCTGCTTCCCTCTCTTGCATAAGAGAGGCGGTAATAGCGCGCCGGAGTGCCGGTGGTCAGGGCGTCGCCGAACTGACCATAGACCAGCAGGCTGGCGCCGTAGGCCACATTGCTCAAAGGAGCCTCATTGTAAAGGCCACTGATCTGGTTGATCTTGTAGACCTCGTCGTCGCCGATGCGCGTAAAGAAGACCGGGGAACCTTCCGGCGGGTCATAGCAGTTGCCGTTGCCACAGATGATCTCTTCGTTGTCGAGATAGAGGTCGATGTGGGCATTGTTGACATTCCAGCGGGTGCTGGTGTAGGGGTCCAGGTAAATGACCGTCGGCACGCCGTCAATGAGCTGCGTTGCCTTGATGATGATGTCCGGGCGGGCATCGAAGCGCAGCCTCCCGTTGCGGATGTGGAAGGGCCACCATCTGAAGCAGCAGTTGAAAAATCCATCGCAGTCCGTCGTGGTCTCACACACCTCCGCCCTGCTGTAAAAGCAGAACGGAAAGATTTGCCACGGCGGGATCTTCGAGGTCAGGGTCAATCGTTCCAGCCGGGCTGCGATGCTGCTGTCCATGAGGCGCGCTTCTCCCACACGGGTGAAGGCAGGCTGCGATACCGAAAAGGCGGTTTCCGACAGGGCGGGAGTTGCCTTCAGGGAACTGGCTTGAGCCAATGATGGGAGGTCCGGCGGTTCGGGCTGGGGGCCAAGGCTGGCCAATCGCGACCGCAAGGCGCCGATGTCGCCGGCCGGCTTTGAAACAGCTCCCAGATTCAGCTCCGGTGAAGGATCGGGTCCGGGGAAAGGCTTTACCAGAACGGGAGGTTCCCTGAGCAGATCGGGAATGCGAATCACCGGTCTGTCCAGGAGCAATTCCCACCACTTGCGCAGCGGCGGCCAGAAGCAGCTCTCGCGGTCCACGTCGAAGATCTCGACCTTCACAAAGGGAACGGGACAGATGGTCGTCACCCCTTCGGAGCTACTGACCTTGCGGATGTGTCCGGAAATGCAGATGCGGATCGGCCACCAGGGAAGCCATATTTCCAGTGGCAGGATGGCATTGTACTGAAGGCGGAACTGCTGTGTTCCTTCGGCCTTCCATTCCGCGGCCGAGAAGGATCTCCTGAAGGCGCTGGAGCGACGTATCTCTTTCGACATGTCTGTCGGACCGATCATGAGGTCCACATCGGTAGGCTGTGACAGCCTCACGGCAACCCTGTAGACTCCTTTCTCATTCAGATCGGCACTCCCCAGAAGGGATCCGGCCTTGTCGAAGACATAGGCGGCCAGCTTCAGTTCTCCGGGCTGGCACTCGGGCTGCTCGCGTGAGATCTGCCCCTCGATCAGAAAGCTCCTGATTTTTCTCGAACCAGTCGTCTGACTTTTCTCATTTGCCATGTCTTACCTCCTTATTCCTTTCCTGCTTCAATAGGGTTGTTTTGTTGGGTGTTGATTTAATATTGAGGACGTGACCGTTGTTACTTTTCCAAACCAGGCGTCTGTGGTGCTTGAAGCAACGATTCGGCGAAGATGATGTGTGATGAACTGCGAGTCATTTGAGAAGGCGGCTACGCAGAAACTGTCCGTTGAACAGTGGCTAATCGAATCAAAAAGAATTCTTAAGACATTCGTTCCAAACTGGAAGATTTACCTTCCCAGCCTAATATCCAACTAATTTTGGAATGAAATGAAAGATAATTCAACACAGATAGACTACGGATTTTATCCCAGTTAAATACTGCGATGACGTTTTGCCTTCCAGACGGGGAATGCAGAGATCCCCCGTCTATTGTTCGTTGATGACGGGCTATGGCAGGAAAAGAGTATGCAAAAAATTCAGAGCATTGAAGCAGAGAACCGGCCCGGGAATGAAACGATGCCGTTTTTCGCTTCATTCCCGGGTGGTCAGAGTCTACTCAGCTTCCCCAACGGGTTCGGCTGCCGTTCCCAAAAAACCGCGTCCCTGTGCGAAGTACACATTGATGGGTTTTTCATTGCGGAGAACATCGAGGACGCTTTGGAACATGGCCGAGGGGAGATGCATCCTGATGATTCCTCCGGTATCCGAGTCCGCCTCAAAAAACATGCCGGGATCATTGAACCTGATCCAGGCCAGGGTTTTTCCCGCCGCGTCGTTCAACTGAATCTGGGCGCGGTTTGTCTGATAGCCATCCGGTCCTCCGTAAAATAGAACGCTGTAACTTGAAACTGCTGGCATGTCCTGATCCTCCTTGATCTGAATTTGAGCGGTTCTTGCATTGACCGTTCCAGCCAGCCGCTCGCCGTGCCGCAACGGTAAAACGCTTGAGCCTTGCGCTGCATCCATCTTCTGCCGATGGCTGCGGGAACTGAAAACGGAAACACCGACGCCTGTGCAGCCCGGCTTTATCCCATCAGGTGTCTGTATATTTTCTGTCGAACCTGTCGATGATTTCCAGGAACTCCGGGGGCAGTCTCTTTCGGACTTCCCCGACGATTTCCCGGGGAATCACCTTGTAAAATGCCTGTGAAATTCCGCCGGCAATACAGGCGATCGTATCGCTGTCTCCGCCTAATGAGATTGCTTTGCGAATGGCGTCTTCATAATCTTCTGAATCGAGAAAGGAGAGAATGGCTTCCGGAACGGAGCCCTGGCAGGAGACATCGAACCTGTAGGCCGGTCGGATGTTCTCAATGGTCCGTTTCAGGTTGTAATCGAACCGCTCTTCGATTTCCTTCCGGATGTCCTCTTTGCTTTTTCCCTTTCGAGCGAGAAAAACGGCCAAAGCGGCAGCCTGCGCCCCTTTGATTCCCTCGGGATGGTTGTGGGAGACTTCAGCGCTTTTCCGGGATTCCGCCAGCACGGCTTCCACCGTGGGGAAAGCGAACCCGATCGGGCTGACCCGCATGGCCGAGCCGTTTCCCCAGCTGTTGTAGGGTCTGCTCTCCGGGGAAAAGAGCCACTTCATAAAATCCCGGCCGTACCCGGCGTTGGGATATCTTCGACCGAAAGATTTCATCGATTCCGCATAATCCGTCGAACGGAGGATGGCATCGGCAACCGCCACAGTCATCACCGTATCGTCGGTGAAGCGGGAGTGTGTCTGGAACAGCGGAATGTTCATTGTTTTCATGCGGCTGTGCTCATAAGCGGAGCCGATGACATCCCCTGCGATGGCGCCCAGCATCGTTCCCGTCCTTTCCGGCTCCGGCCTGGTCAATTTCATGGAAAGCGAGCCTGGATTGCACTTCCTTCCGACCGACGACCGGCCAATCCAGCCTGCAGGCTTCGTTCATGGATTCTGTCGAGGGTCGGGGGCCGTCCCGCCAGGAACGTCTCCACGCCCGCCTCCATGCAAAGAAAGTCCCCCATGACATCCGGACTTTCCTTGAAGTGGCATACCCGGCGCCTTTATCGGGTTCCCCGGGAAAAAGGTCTCGAATGCCGCTGCGCTGCGGCGCCTGCCTTCCGCAGGAGATTCCTGGCGTCCTGAAACGTCAGCAGCTGCATTCCTTCCTTGCAGGTGCACCATCGCTTTGCACGATTTTCGGGGCTCTCCTGCTCGTCGATGTACTCCAGCAGAAAAAATTGTGTAATGACCTCTTCCGCCTCCATGCGGAATCGGCTTTCTCCCAATGGCCCTGTGACGCTCGCCACAATACCGGCTTCTTCCCAGACCTCGCGCAGTGCCGTCCTCTCCAGGTCTTCGTTTGGCTTGATGTGCCCTTTGGGAAGAACCCAGTGATCCGGTTCCTTTTTCGCCGATACAATCAGGAAAAGGGGCTCTTCCCCGTTTTCATGCCTGGTGACGACGCCTCCTGCATGAGTGAAATAAGGTTTGAAGAAATCCCGTTGATTTTGCCTCTCTCTGATCCGGACATATGCTGCCTGAATGAAGAACCCGGCAACAAAGGCGGTGACCGTCGCCGCGACGGCGAGGACCGGGCGAGGGCTGCCGGGATACAGAATCAGTGCGGTAACAGCAGAGATAATCAGGCTGTTCATTGCAGAAACCGTGTAGGCCAGCCCGCCGAACTTTCGAAGCTCTGAAGGTCGCGTCCGGTTCTGCGGACTGAAAGGCGCATATCCGAAAAGCACCCCGCGGCTATCATAATAATCCTGGAAAATCTTCCTGATGGTCCTCATATCCCTCTTGTAGCCGTCTGTGACTTCATTCCTCTTGATCAGCCGGAAGAGCGTCACGAAACCAACCACGAGCAACGAAGAAAGGCCAAAGGCGAGGAGAAGCTCTCCCTGCAGATCGCCCTTCGTGCCATCCCGGCCGATGGCAATCAGCGCCGTAATCGCCGCGGTAACCAGGGTGATGAAGAATGTCACCCGCTTTTCGCCGGTCTCCTCGTTTTTCCAGAAGGACTCCTGCAGGTGCCTGAGATCCGCCAGAAGCAGCTCCCTGGCGGCGTCCTCTCTCTTCTCTGGCTGATTGTCCATCGCCCTGCTCCCTCCAGAGGATAGGCCGTCTCCGGGAAAATTCCTTTCAAGACAGGCTGTGCGATGTGGTGTTATCGTTCCATCCCCTGATATCCAACCCGGTCCCATCGTGAGTAAGATTCCTTCAGAGAATCCAGGTGCCGCTCCTGCGGCCGGGATTCCGGAAATGCTATTTTATATCTCTTTGTCTCCGCGTCATGTTTAAAGAGGTATTGAAGAAATGTTCGACGACTCTAAACCACTTCGATGGTTCTGACGGCAAAATGGCCGTCGTGTTCGGCGTCTTCGACCTTGACGGTTCGGATGCCGGGGGATGCGCCGGCAGTGGTGAGCGTAATGGTCCGCCCGTCGCCTGAAACGGCCGTCGTGATGCCCTGGGAGGGGGTCACGACGACATTGGAGCCCCGTACTGCCGGATCGCCGGGGGCGACTTCGCAGGTCAGGTCCAGGGCGCCCGTGGCGGGCGCCTGGTAGCTGGCGGCGCTGCGGAGCATGAAGTGGGGCTTGAGCGTGATCGACGTCTCGATTTCCGTCGAATTGCCGCTCCGTCCGATGCCGATTTTGAAAGTCATGAGGGTTTCTTCCTGGGGCGGTTCCTGGGCGGGGAAGGTCACCTGAATGATCAGCCCGTCGCCCAGGTAGTCGTCAAACCCTTCGGGGTTCGGTTCCTGTGCCGTCAGGGATGGAAGGGGATCGACGTTTCCCGGCGAGGGGGGGCTTCCGGGATAGGAAACGGCGGTCCGGCTGAGCGCCCCGGTAACCGGGGACGGGACGAGCAGATAGGCCGTATCGCCGGGCCGGAGGAGTGAGGTCCGATTGGAATCGAAGGCGGCCGAAAGCTCCGCGAGCGTGGGGATCGCACTGCGGAAATAGAGATCCCGCACGATCTTGACGGAAAACTGCCGGACAGGAACGTGGATATCGCCGAAGAAGTGGGTTTTGTGGTGGTTGAGTCCGGGATCGTCGAAGGTTCCGTCGGCTGCATTGTAGGCATAACGGCGGCTGATCTCCACGGGCTGCTCGGCGTCGCTGCCGGGCGTCCGGGCGACCAGGGCCGTGTCGGTTGCCTGTACAAAGGTGCTTCCCGCCGGGTCCGTTACCGTAAGGGCATAGCGCCGGGTGTTGTTCGGTGTCACCTTGATCCGCGCCTGCTGGGTTTCCATCAGGAAGAGGGTGGCATTGTTGGCGACGGTCAGACCGGCGCAGGTGACGGAGACGTCCTCGACCTCATCGAGATCGTAATAGATGTTCTGTTTCCCCCAGTCCCTCTGCACCTCCAGGCTGTCCGCCATGTCCGAACCGGCGGAGTTGGGGACGGAGAGCCGGTGCCTGCCGCTCCGGGTAAAGGTGACATAGGCCCCGCCGCACCGCTCCAGGGAAGCGGAGGTGGGGATCAGGGCGGTTTCCGAGGGGGCGAAGCTGGGCGGATCGTTCATGGGAGTATTGTTGGGGGCTGCCCAGTTTCTTCGGGCAAAGCCGTCCGCCAGGCACTCCCCGCTGCCTGCGGGTGCCATGGAGTCGCCGTTTGGGTTCTGGGCAGCCGGCGCGCCGCCCGTGACCAGGGGCAGAAGACGGGGCTTGTTGGCGTCATCGTAATGCACGCCGGGGGCGTCGAGTCTGTTTGCGGTGATGACGGAGAAGGTGTAGCGGTTTCCCCCGGGCCAGGCGAAGTACCAGAAGCGGCCGATGTCGCCTACATAGCGCGGCTTATTCCGCAGCCGGCAGAAGGCTGAGTACAGATCCCCGCTTTCCTCCGAGGCCTGCTGCTCCATCCAGGACATGTGCCCTTTGTTTTTCGTCTGTTTGAAGGCGTTGTCGTGCCAGAAGAATCCGGCTCCCGGGATGACGCACCACGACTGGGTTCCGAAGATATAGCGCGTAACCCGCGTAAAGGTCTGCGTCCAGTTGGAAGGGCGGAACTGGTAATCGATCTGGCCGTAGGGATCGAAAAGCCATTTCATCCAGCCCATGTCGAAATATTCCATCAGCCAGTCGTCCACCCATCCCATGGCGTCGTTATGGCCGACCTTGGCCACCCGAAGCGATGTTTCCCCATCGGGAAGGGGCGGAGCATCCTTGAGTTCCGCGGTGTTGCCGCTGACGTGCATGACCACGGTGGTCTTGCTTTGATTGCCCACGAGCATTTTGACCCGGTCGTAGACCGTCAGCGACAGGGATTCGCCGTTGACCGGTTGAAGAGTAATGCGCGCCGGCTGGTTGAGATCGGCCACCTGCGCGGGATAGTAACTGTAGGGGTCCAGGGCGCTCGTCGGGTCGTGGGTCGTGTACGGTGAAGTCCCGCCCGTTCCGGTAAAGCCGACCCGTGCGGAGAGGGTGATGTCCGGGCCGCTGATCGACGCCACTTCGCGGACGACTGTCGTTTCGCCCGATTTTACGATGACCCGGCTTGCGCCGCGCAGGGCCGTCAGCCCCTCCTCGCCGGCAAGATGGAGACGGAGGCCGCTGTCTTCAAAGGAAACATCGTAATAGCGGCCGGCACGTGACTCCGACAGATGGGCCAGGCCGTAAATGCACCGGTAGATGAGGAAAAAGAGGCCGCCGTATACGGTGCCCACGGTGGCGTTCATGATCCCGCCGTGGGTGAGGATCTGCAGGATATTGATGATCCATTCGGGCACGCCGTGCCAGTTGGAGCGTCGCCGGCGGATGTAGACTTCACCGGGGCCATAGTCGCGCAGGGGGGAGGGGAGCCGGAAGCCGGTGCCGGCAGTGCCGGGACCGAGTTCGACCTCCGTACTTCTTCCTCCTTTGGAGATCTGCACCGGCGTGCCCTCGTCAAAGGCGTCCTCGCCGGGATTGACGATGACCAGGTACCAGTTGCCTTCCCGGTCGGCAAGGGTGGCTGGAATGTAGGGCGAGTAGGTCGGGTCCTCGCCCTCGGATATCCCTTCAAACAGGCCTTCGATGGCGCCCAGGGGGATGTAGGAAGTCAGGAGGGGGCCGAACCAGCAGCACTGCCGCGTATGGATGAGCTCATGTTCGATGAGGCTTTTCTGGCGGTCGAACTCCCAGTTCTCCGGATCTTCGGGGACCAGCGTGGAGCCGCAGCTCAGGGTGCCGCGGGCGGTCTTTTCCGTTTCGACGAGAGGGATGACCACGACGGGATTCGTGCCGGCACTGACGTTGTTGAGTGTCCCGTCGAGGAGATAGGCGTTGCCCTCCCGGCGGAAGGAGGCGGCGAAATCGGTGTCTATCCGGGCTGTGTCGGGAGCGTAGATGTCGATGCCGGTGCCGGTAAGGGGCGGATCTCCGGCGAAATAGACCTCGTAATCTAAGGCCGATGTCTTCATCCGGGCCGCAATCGTCCTGTCCCCGCCGACAATCGCCACTTCGACGGCCGGTATTCCGTAGCGCGGCCGTAGATCGTAAAGCCCGAACTGTATTTTATCGGTGGTAACCATCCCGTCAGCGCCTGCCGCACCGACGGCCTTCCCGTCGATTCCGATCCTGGACCATCCCGTCCCCGGATCGGACGGGATCATCCGGACGACGCGGATGTCCGTTGCCGTCGCGGCGATTGGGTCATCTCCCTCGACTTCGCAGGTCGTTCCGGAGACGGTTTTGATCCGGTAGAGCCTGTCCTGGGCCGGCATTCCCGCCTGGGAAAAGGTGACGTGCAGGCATTCATTCTCACGGAAGCACGGCATCTGCACCCGCGTTCGGACTCCGCCGACAGAGATAAAGGGCAGGACGGAAAGGTGGGTGTCGTCCTTCCTTTCGGCATGGTAGCGGGGGCCGCTTTCAGCCAGCGGGACCAGTTCGAGATCCGACGCCGGGACCGTCACCGGACGGGTAAGCTCGACGGCCCCGCGAATCTCGTCGATCAATGCGATTTGAACATCCGTGCCCCTTTGCAGGTAGACGAAGGAATTCGGTTTAATGGCCGGGGTCCCCGCCGCGGTTGAATAGGCGGCAAACCAGCGGTCGCCGGCTGCGTTTCCGGCGATTTCGATCCCGCCGATTGTTGCGGTTCCCGGCATGGCGTCTGTGACCTGAGGCCCGTTGATCTGGGAAAGTTGAAGGGCCTTTGCTGTGGCCGCCGCATCGGCGGGGTCCATCGTCAGGGTCAATTCGGCGCTCAATGTGCGGTTGTCGTAAGGGCCTGTTGCCGCCGGCGTCTGCCGGGCGAAGCACTCCACGGAGCAGGGTCCGGTCCCGGCCGGCAGGGGATGGGCGGTGATGATGGCCTGATAGCCGATTCCGGAAACGGAGCGGACGGCGGTTTTGATCGGCTGGCTGGAATCGGAACATTTGACGAATCCGGGGGCTGCCGTCGGGATTTTTGTCGGATGGAAAACAAAGGTGGTTCCTGCCGGCGGCGCGGGCATGGTCCCCAGGGGATCGGCAACGAGCCGCAGGAACTGCCAGGACAGGGGCGTGTCGGCCGGGCCGAGGGCGGAGGGGTCGCGGTCCACGAGGCGTTCCGTGGCGGCGGCTCCGGGACCGGTGATCTTGAGGGCCAGTGGAGTCGCCGTGGCGCTCGTGGCCACGACAAATTCCCCCGCATCGGGGATCGTCGGGCTTGGGGTCCCGTCGGCTTTGACGAAGGAAAGGGTATTGGCCGAAGCCGAGACCTTTGCCTCGAAGGGTCCTTCCGAAGCCTGTGCCGTCGTCACGGTGACCGCCCCGGAGAAGTCTCCGGGCAGGGTTGCATCGATGGTTATTTCGGTGTCGAAGGACTTGATGGAGGTGGACAGGACGGCGTTGTCCGCGGTGATCCTCAGGGGATCGTTGACGGCATAATCATTCCGGGTTGCCGCGGCACAGTCGAGGGCATCGGGCTGCGTCCCCCGGGGCAGATCCTCCGTGCCCCGGCTGGTCAGGCGGCGGATCGACACGGAATTGGCCGCAATGGTTCCCTCAACCGTATCGACGCGGAGCCGCGTCTTTCCGCTTCGTTCCTCGACGGACAGCACCCTGGCGATGGCATAGCCCCCCACCGTATCCGTCAGCAGCAGCCATGAATCCTGGACAATTCCCGTTCCGGTGGCGCCCAGTTCGACCATGAAACGCCTTTCCAGGGTGCCCACGGCGCATGTCTGCCCGACGGCGCACTCGGTGCAGGTTGCACTCTGTGGTCCGCGCACGCCGGTGCGGGTCTCGAAGTGGAATCCCCCCCTGGGGAAAGCGGGCACCGGGGAGCCTGGGATGACGGGACTTGCCGGTCCCCCATAGCGCGTCCAGGTCAGGGGCAGATGGGCGTCCTGCATCGACCCCTTCTGCCGTGCCCCGCGCAGTTCGAAGGGGCGTCCGCTCTCGGGCGATACGAGCAGGACGGTGCCGCAATAGGTGGGGACGAATTCATCATCGGGGGCAAAAACCCGGACGTCGGCCAGATTTTCGATCTCTTCCTCGTTGACGATGATGATGTGCTGGAAGGTTTTGGCCCGGTCGTTGGCGAAAACGCCGTCCCGAAGCACGCCGTAACTTCCCGTGCGGTCGCTGTGAACCCCCCTGGACCAGCCGTAGCGATCGGCGTTGCCGCTGAAGATGCTTCCCCAGAGGCTGAGGAATCCCTCGTAGCCGAGCCAGCCCACGATGTTGTTCTGCAGCGACCAGGTCAGGTCGCTCAGCACCATGAGGAACGTCCAGCCACCTGACGATTCTCCCTGAAAGTCCGCGCGGCTGACGGGATTGTTCTGGCAGACGCAGCAGGGGCCGGCGGAAGGTTTTTCGACTGGCAGGGATCCGGCATAGCCGTCCTGGCGGCGCGGATCGCGGGCGCTGCCGTCCAGGGGATCGGGGGAGGCAAAATAACCGATCCGCGGATCCAGAACCCGTGAACGGTAGTGCATGAAGCGGCCGTGGCAGACGGCTCCGAAAAGGCCGGGGACGGCATCGTGGGCCAGGAGGGATTCGCCGAAGGCGTCGCGGTAGATCCTGATGACGCCTCTGCGGGTCGTCAGGCGGACCGGTGTGGCGGTGCAGTCCAGTGAGAAGACCAAGGCCAGAGGTTCTCCGGGGGGGCCGTCGATGCGGCCCAGGCAGGAAAAGCCGTCCCAGAGGAAGGTGTGGCGGACGGTTCCCCTGCGGTCCAGAATCGTCCAGAGCCGGCCGAGATCATCGACGCAATGTGTCGGAGGAAGATCAGGTAGATCGAGTCGGCGGCCCGATTCGTCGTAGGAAAGAACGGAAACGCGGCCCTCCGCCAGGCAGGCTATGGGCCGCTTCGCTCCGTCGAGCTGAACCCTGCGTCTTCCCCGAGGCGTGACCAGGGCGGTCAGGCTGTCGCCCTCGTATTCGTAGCGCCAGATCCCCTCCGGCGTCCGGCAGGCGACGATGCGCTTGCCCTCATCATAGTCCATCTCGACGCCGTCGACGTGGGTCATCAGCCCCGCGGCGTTCCACAGATACTTTTCGCACCAGGTATCGCCTCCCGCCCGGACCGTGCGCAGGATGGCGCCGGGGGTGGCCGTCTGGCTCATGGAGACGAAACCGTCGTCGAAGATCCGCCAGCCCTCGTCATAGCGCAGATAGCTTCTGCCGTTGGCGGAGATCTCCAGCAGGCAGCCGGCTCCGTTGCGGGTGTAGACAAGCTCTACCGCTGTTCCGGGAATCAGAAAACTCTCAGAAACGGTTTCCGAACTGCTGGAATCGATTGCCGCCGCGTTTGTCATAGCTCTCTGAATCCCCCTTCCCCTGCAAAAAAAATCAGCCGATGGAGCCGGAAACGCTGACCGACGCCGACGCCGAGGTCTCCTGGAACCGGATGGCGTTCAGCAGGGTCAGAATCTCCTGCTTGACGCGCTCCAGCGCCGATTCAAAATCCTCCACGAGCCGCGGCCCCAGCGAGTTGATGGATTCCAGGAGCCCTGCCGGATCGATTTTTGCCAGTTCGGCACCCACCTCATCCAGGGAGCGGTCGATATCCTTCAGCGCCTCCGTCGGCACGGCCGCCTTGATCTTGTTGACGAACTCGTCGGAGAAGGAAAAACCCGCCAGCAGCTCCGAGGGTTTCAGAGCGTCGAGCCCCTGGATCAGGCGATCGAGAATTTCCCAGATCTCCTGGGCAAAGACGGCGGGGTCGTAAGCGGCGATCGTGTCCCGGATCGCCTTGTAAACCTCGCCCAGTTCGGCGGCCAGCCGCCGCGGATCCAGGACATCGAGCTGCTCCTTGAGAAGATCGATCAGGCCGAGAAACTTCTGCGCCAGGTAACCGGGATTGAACAGGTTCAGGTTCTTCTTGAGACGCTGGACAAAGGCCTTGAGCTCCCCTTCCAGGGAGGCCATCAGGGTCGGGACCTTGGCCATCATGGCGGCGAGGAGGTCATCCAGCTTCTGGGCGATGGGTTCCACATCGAGAGCGGCGAGGAGATCGTCCAGGCCGCCGGTCAGTCCGCTGAGGCTGCACCGTTCCAGGGCGTCCGCCGCCTTTTCCAGCTTGACGCCCACGGAGGCTGCGAGGGTTGCCGCGCGCGCGCGAACCTGCTCCGAAACGGCCATTGCGCCCTGACCCAGGGCATCCCGCAGTGGTCCCGGTCCCGCCTCGGCCACGATGGCCAGTGAGCCGCTGACGTTGAAGGCTCCCGCCGAGAAGTTGCCGGAAATGGCCACCTGAGCATCGAACTGCGCCTTGGCGAGCGGGGCGAAGAAGGCGTCGGTTTCGCTTTCAAACCGTTCGCCGATTTCCCAGACCGCCGCTTTCACGCTGCGCAGATCCCGGGCCAGTCCGCCGCAAAGCCGGTCCACGGCTTCCAGGGCGTCACCGGCAGCTCCGGTTTCCAGTCCGGAAAGGGTCTCCCTGAGCTTGTTCGGCAGGTAGCCCAGCATGCGGAGCACATCGCCCGGTTTGAATTTCGGTTCGGGCTGCGGCGGACCGCTTGTCGACGCCGTGGATGAAGACGATGAGGAAGGGGACGCTGCGGATGCGGCTCCTCCCGCGGATGATGGGGAACCGGCTGTCGGCACGCCTGTTCCCTGGCTTACGGCGCCGGCGATGCCGCCGACGACCGAGTCGCCGATGCCGTTCAGGGCGGTGCGGGCGGCGTCCAGCGCCGAATCCGGTGAGGGTAGGGAAATGCCTGCCAGCAGGGAATCGTAGGCCTCCGCGACGGGTTCCAGAAGGCGCGCGGGGGAAAAGCGGTCCATGGCGTCCAGGGCGGTTTGAAAAGGGCCGCGAATCTCCTCCACGAGGGGCCGCGGATCAAGGCCGGCCAGAAGGGACTTCGCCTCGTCGACATACGAGTCCAACTGGCCCAGGAACTGCGCCGGATCGAATTTCTTCAGCTCTTCGAGGAAGGCGTTGATTTCCGCTTCGATGTCGGCGATGAGGGTATCGGGGATGAGATTCGAAATCAGTTCCGCGGCGCGGGCCAGCCCCTGCGTCACCGTGTCGCCGACGGAGGCGGGAATCTGGAACTGCTGAGCCGCCGAGAGGACGGGGGCGAGGACTTCATCCAGGTCGATGTCTTCAATGGCGCTGATCAGCTGCTCGATGGCCGGCCGAAGGGACTCGGGCAGCGGCAGCGCCGACAGCAGCTGCTCCGCCGTCCGGCGCAGCTCGGCCAGCGCCCCGACGACCGCATCGGCGGCTTCCCCGATCCCCAGGCCGTCCACGGCTGTCTTGATTTCATCCATGACCTGCCGGAAGGATGTCAGGGCCTCGAGGACCTTTTCAAGGACGGTTTTGGCCCCCGCCGCGACAGCGTCAATGCCTCCTTTCACCGTTTCCAGCGAACCGAGAATCGTGTCCAGCACGCCCTTGTAAACATCCTCTATTTCGCCCAGGACGCCTTCGATTTCAGCCTTGAGGGCATCCGGGTCGATGGCGGATTCAATGGTATTAAGGAGTTCGCGCACCTTCCGGGCGGGTTTGTCCAGGTCGGCATCGTTGATCGCCTTGGCGATGGAAAGGAGAAAATCCGTGATCATCGCCCTGTAGGAGCGCAGGGGGATATGGTTGAGCAGTCCCCGCATCCACTCTTCCGCACGCTTTATCTGGGCCTCGATGGGGTCGCGGATATAGCGCTTCAGGTAATCCTCGATCAGCGAGTTGAGCCACAGGAGCATCTCCCGGATCATGTCGGCATCCATCTCTTCAACGGAAGCCTTGGCGTAGTCGAGATAATCGCCGATCATTTCCAGAAACTCCATGACGCCCTTTTCCGCCCGCTGCAGGGCCGCTCCCGCCTCTTCGAGGGGGGCCGCCAGCCTGTCCAGGGGCAGGCGGTCGATGAGCCCGACGATCCGCCCCAGGTCGGCGCTGACCGAGGCGACGGTGTTTGCCCGGGCCGCCTGCAGGGCCGTCAGCGCCGCATTGAGCCGGACCGCATCTCCCGCGTTGGCTGCGGCCGTGACGTTGTTCAGCGCCAGGAGGAGTCCGGCGTTGCGCCCCAGGGGGAAGCTGATGCTCCGGGCATCGGCCAGGACGGAATCGACGCTCAGGCGGATACTCTGCAAGGATGTCCGGGGAATGGGAACCAGGATGTCCATGGCCAGTTCAGCGAAAAGGGCGGGGTCTGATGGAACGCCCCGCTCGACAGAATCCAGCAGTGAGCGGAAACGGCCCAGGCTGGAGAGGTCCATGCTGGTGTAACCCTCGAAAAGGGAAGTGGCCTTCGAGAGGGCATCGCCGGAAAAGATGCCCAGCACCTTGCCCAGCTTGAGGGGGTCTCTGTCCAGCCCCTCCAGTAAAGAGACGATGAGGGCTGCACCGTCGCCGACGGCCCGGATGTAATCGGCCAGGGGGAGGGCATCGCCGGAAAATCCATCGGTGAAGGAAACCACGGACTCGACCAGAGGCGAAAGAAGTGAAGCCGGTTGGGAGATGTCCGTCTGCAGTGTGCCGATGCCGCTTCCCAGGCTTCCCAGGGCTGTGGAGATAGCGCCGTTTCCGATGAGGTTTTTCACCGCATCGGAGTCCAGGGTCAGGGAAAGGGTTCCCCGGGCATCGGTAATGGTTGAAATGTCGAGACTCGTCAGCTCGTCCAGAAGGCTCATCGGTTATACCTCAGCTCAAGATCTGAAAGGTCGACGGTTAAAAAGAGCAGGCTTTCGAGGAGTGGAGCTTTCCCGGTAAAGGGGGCCGTCGGTAAGGAAAAGCCCGGCAGATGGATTTCATCGGCACCGGCCTGCAACAGAGTCTCTCCGCCGAGCCTTACCGGCTGAAGAGGCGGGTTGTCGTCGTAGACGGCGATCTTCACCTGGCATCTTTCACTGCTCCTCACCCAGAAGAATTGCCCGGAAACGGCGCGGACCGCGATCCCGACATCCTCGCCGGTGATGTTGATCCGTTTGGGTGTGCACATCCAGAGGTCGAAAAAGGGCGAAGGGTCCACGGTGATGAGCGTTTCAGCGTCGATCGTCTCCACGGGAGCGCCGCCGGCCAGCCGGACCAGGCGAATCGCCAGCTCGCATTTCTGCGGCGCCCTGCCGATCAGTCCGATCCGGGCGACGGGGAGACCTTCCAGATGGGCTGACTGAAGGGGGCAAATGACATCCTCCGCTCCGACGATCGTTCCCGATGCCGCCCCGGGGGGGATCGGGTCGTTCAACCCGGGACATAGCCGGACACCTGAATAGCGCAGGCTCAGATCGCCGATGACCTGGTGTGGCTTTTCCTCCGGCAGGGAAGTGAAGCAGGGGAGGGGCAAGGGCTCTCCGGCGAGCTCCATGGTCGTAATGCCCGGAACAGACCGAACCAGGTGGCCATGAAAGGCTCCCTTCCAGAGGAGGACTTTTCCGTCCGCACCGCCTTTGATCCGGAAGGATGCGGCGGGGGATCCCCCTTTCGAAATGGCAGCATTCAGGGCCGTTTCCAGGGGAATCTTCAGGTCAATCTCCGCCGGTGCAAGGGTGGCCGGAAATTCCCCGGGGAAGGACCAGAGTACCTTGTCCGTGCCATCGACTACCCGGCAGTCCGTCGGGCCGAAGTCGGCATAGGCGGTGATCGAACCGACCTCAAAGGCTTTTGGCTCATAGTCTTCGGGAAAGCCGCCCGCGACCAGGCTGAGTCGGATCCTGTCCGTCTTGATGCCGGTAAAGCTCAGCGTCGAAGAGGCAAACTGTGCCGTTCCGACCGGCGGCGGGAGCATTTCCCGCTGGGGAGAGGCCGGAGCCGTTGCCATGGGGTAGAAGCGGCCTGCCGCATCCGCCGCAGAGACGACCAGGCGCCTGTCTGCGGGGAGATCCGAGGTCTGCCTCAGCGCAACCGCCTCTCCCGACCCGCCTTCCGCGGGAAGTTTCAGATCCGAAAAAACAAGTTTTGTAACGGTCACGGAAGCGCCGAACTTCAGGATGCGATGAGCGCCGTCCACGGATACGGCGGCATTGACCGGCCGCTGCACCAGCGCGGCCACCAGCGTCAGGGAGGCGGAGGTGACGGATGCCCTGGTGCACCCTTGTGCGGGTTTCCAGGAAACCGGTATTTCATGGCCCGCTTCCGTCAGAGAAACCTGTTCAGGGGGCGCGACGAAGACAGCGACCGGCCGGGCTTCCACCTTTCCGTAATAGACCGGTGTGGTCTCGATCCCCGCGATTTTTTTCGCCTCATCCTTGATCGCGATAAAAGCCATCATGTTCCCTCGATCGTTTCAACGGGCACCCGGACCAGTTCGATTCCTTCACCCGATTCTCCATTTTCCAGGGCGATCACAAGATCCTCTACCGTGGCTTGAGCCCCCGGTGTATAGGTGAGAAGGGCTTCCTCCCCGGCAAGTTCGATGAGCCTGCCGCCGTCGAGAGCTGCGACGCCGCCGGAAAGGGTCCCCAGCGGGCTGGAACCGTCACGGGTGCGGATGGTGCAGTAGAGCGTCCCCAAGGGTCCCGCCGAGGCGGCGCCGGATTCGGTCAGGGCCAGCGGTCCCGTCGCCGGCAGGGAAAGGGAAAATTCCCGGGGAGGGCCGCCCGCTCGGAGGACCGCCGGAGAAGGGGCAATCGAAAGGGTCAATCCGACACCGCGAAGGCGGATCCGGGCGATGGCGATGCCGGTCTGTCCCGGCCTGCCCTTTGGCCAGAACCAGCCCCGGACCTCGAGGGTCAACCCCGTCGCTGCCGGGCCTCCGGAAAGCAGAGGCGACGATCCGCCCGTCACCTGCAGGGAGTGGATGATAAACCCCTGGTCTCCCTGCTTCTCGAAAGCCTTGCCGTTTCGGACTTCCGGGGCGTCCAGAAGATAGGCGATCTGTTCCATGCCGGAAATCTCCTGGTTGCGTTTACCCGAAGAGGAGGGATACAGCCCGATCTCGGCGGCGCAGACCAGCCGCAGGACGCGCCTCAGATCTGGGGATCCGGGGACGACTTCACCGTGCCGGGGGCCCATCTCCGCCGGTTGCCAGGCCGTCCGGGTCACGCCGACCAGGATCGCGGGATGAGCTCCGCCGCCCTTGGCGTCGCCGTCGGATACGGAGACGCGGCCTGCAAGAGGCGCCTCAAGGTGCGTATTCAGGTATGCGGCCAGTTCCTGTTCGAAATCCGTAATCATAAGGGGCTACCGGGTCCTTGCGGCCAGTTCCGCTGCCTGTTCCACAATCTGTAATTTGATGATCTGCCTTGGCGTCAGGCCGAGGATCCGGCTGATCGTCTCCACGCTTTTGGATGACAGGTCGGCGTAGGTGAAGATGCCCGCCTGGTTGAGTTTTTCGTTGTATGCTTCCCCGATGCCCTTGATGACCAGGAAGTTGTCGTCGAAGACGGGCTTCTGGTATTCCATCCGCAGCTGCTCCACGACCTGTCCCCTAACTTCACGGCCGATCTCGGTCTTCGTTTCCGCGAGGACCTCGTTGATCCTCCGGGTCACCATCTCTTCCCATTTTCCGGAAAGCCCCTTCTCGATCAGTTCCGGGATCTGGCCCCTCATGCGCTCCATTTCCTCTTTCATCAGGGCCGCCGCCCTTTCCCGAATGCCCCGTTCCACGGCGGAGTCGACGTCAGGAATCGCCGCCAGGAGTTCTTTCCTGAGCCGCTCTTCCCGCTTTGCCTGATCATCCCGGACGGCGGCCACCACGGAGCCGTAGAGCTCCTCCCTGATCCGGGAGAGGTCGGGGATGGCGCTTTCCGGAAGCTTTCCTCCGATGACCTCGGACAGCTCCTCTTCCGTCACAAAGGTATTGCTCAGCTCGGTCAGGCGTTTCTCCAGCGCCATGGCATCCAGGAGATCTCCCTGGGGGGTCGTCAGGCGCTCCTTGAGAATTTCAAGGCCTTTCAGGCGCAGATCGATCCGGTCGAAATCGGCGATCTCGCCGCCGGTTTTGAATTTATCGGCCACCTCGACGGCCGTCTGCACATCCGTCCGGATCGTGTCGAGGGTTTTCCGGAGGGCCAGGACGTCATCCCGGCCGTCTCCCAGCGTCTGGACTTTGAGTCCCACCCGGGTGAGTGTTGCCTCCCGCACGAGGTCGCGGGTGGCCACTTCGGACAGGCGCGTCCGGATCTCGCCGAGATTGCGGTGGGCTTCACTTGTGCGGCCGCCGATCTCATCCACCTTGCGCTCCAGCAGCAGCACACGCCGCACGGCTGCCGGATCGGCCAGGGGGCCGTTCTCCACGAGGGAGCGGAGGCGGGCATTGAGCCAGCTCAGTGCCACCTGCTCTTCGTGGGTATGGGGCGGCACGGTCTCGTCCTGTTCACGGGTCAGGATATTGCGGGTCAGCTCCAGCAGGACCGTCACCAGTGTGTTCCAGGCCTCGGCCGTAACGGGCTGCCCCGGCTTCGCCTGGGAAAGGGGTTCCAGCAGCTCAAGGAGCGCCTTGAGGCGATCCAGGTCGGTAGCTGTCGCCATTATTTACCTCCCCCGGATTTTGCCGGGCCGACGAGCGTTCCCAGTTTGCTGCCGCCCGTGGCGGTTGTCTTGCGGTAGGTGGAAATCTCCTGCTCCGTCGTGGTCACTGCGCCGGTGTCGGAGTACTGGGTCGCCACGGCGATGGTGCTCTTGACGGATTCGGTATTGAGGAATTCACCGACTTTGTCGCCCTGGGCGACGGCCATCTCGTTGATTTCCGTCAGCAGGAAGTTGCCGGCATTGGCCAGTTTGTTCGTGAAGATGGTCGTGTCGGCCTGAACCATGTCCTTGAGTTCGCTGATCCGCCCTTTGACCCGGTCCCGGATGTCCTGTGACGCTTGAGCCTTGTCGAGGACATCGTTGACCTTCCGGTCCAGGTTCTCCGTCTCGATCTCACGCTGAAGTTCCACGAGGGACTTGCCGAAGGCTTCGGCGAAGCGCCGGATATTGCCCTGGACCTCGGCGATCTTCTCTTCGATTTCCGGGTGATCGTGGCCCCGGGGCGAAACGAGCTGCGTGAGCTGTGCCACGGCATTGGCGAGATCGGCCACGCTGTTGACCAGCAGGTTCCAGTCGGCGCTCTTGATGGCCTCGCCCGGCGTTTTACTGCCGATGGGGGCCAGCTGCCCCTTGGCCTGGGCCGCCGCCTGCTGCACCGGCGTGAGATCCGCATCGGGGATGTCGCGGATCGGGGCATCCCTGAAGAGTTTCTCGGGGACCGGGATGGGCACCACCGTGGGGGCAATCTGTGGGAAGAGCCGAATCCGCTTCTGGATAATGGGATTCACCAGGTTGGGGTGGATCACCTTCATCTGGTAATAGCCGTCATCGAGATCCGTTACGGTCAGTGTGCCGTCGAGAAAGGGCTTGCGCTCCACCGCCTTTCCCGTCGATTCGTTGACCAGCTGAATCACGGCGTCGCGGTTTGCAGCCGGGAATCCCGTCATTTTGAATTGAAACGATGCCATAGGGACACTCCTTATTTTTCAATTTGCCTTGATCGGAGAAAACGCTCCTGTTTTGCTCAAAACCACTGGAGATCGCCGTAGGGGAACGAGACGTCCCAGAACAGCGTCAATTCGTGGTCATCGCCCTTGGTCAGCGGCGCGAAGGTTACGCGGTTGTAGAGGACCGTGCCGCCTTCGCCCTTCGAGAGCAGGCCCGCCTCGCGGATCGTGCCCACGGCGGAGGCATTGGGCAGCGTCCCCCGGATCTTCACCGTGACGAGACGCTTTTCGGCATTGACCGTGATGGTAAAGGCCTTTGTCGCCAGCTCCACATCCGTGGGACCTGCCAGGGCCGGCGTCTCACCCGCGGCTTCATTCTTCAGCCCGGCCAGGGAAAAATCGTCCGGTGTCGCCGCATCGCTGGTTCCGACGGCCATATGGGTAATGGGCGATCCCTGGCCGGCAAACAGGCGGGCGATGAGCTCTCCGCCGCCGCGCATCACCGAATTTTTTGAAGTGCGTTCCGCAAGGGGGATCCCCTGCGCATCAAGAAGAAGCATTCGAACGTTTCCCTGCATGGTGTTCCCTCAATGGAAAATGGAGTAATTTAACCCGGTTTTTTCAAATACGGCCCCGATGGCCGGCTCCCCGTCCGTTCCCGTCGGTCCGGCGGAGGAAAAGCGCTTCGGTGTCGAGTCCTTGAGATAATCCCTCTGAAACTGAACTTCCTGCAACTCCAGAAGCGTAATGTTGCCCTGGACCCCGGCCGCCTTCAGCTTGTCCACCCCGTCCTGGAGGGAGGTGGCGAGGGCTTCCCGCTTTTCAAGGGCCTCTTCGAACTGACCCGCCTCGGACAGCATCAGGCCGCCGGGCAGCTCGATGGAGAAGCTGGCCGGTTGAGCCTCCTCATAGGCGACGAACATCCGCACGAGGGCATCCTGGCTGAACAGGCTTGAATCGAAAAGGCTGGAGTCAAAGGCTCCCTGCGTGATTTTCAGGGCAGCCAGGGCCGATAGGTACCGGTCCAGCCCCTGTTCGTCGAAAAGGGCGCAGGGGAAGAACCAGAGCTGATTCTCCCCGCGGTTGAGGATCATTGCCTGAGCCGGGGAAGCGATGGCGCTTCCCTCGAAGGGGATGCCCGGCGAAAAATCGGCGAGTGAAACGAGACGGTCGCTGACTTCGCGATCCTCGATGGCGGCCGTTGCGGTGCCGTTGCCGTCCGAATCGATCCACAGCCGCTCCCCCTGAGCGATCGTTCCCTTGTAGAGAAGGGCCTGCCCCGTCGTGATGTTGGCGATGAGGGGCACGTATTCCGGGGCGCCTGAGACGTTCTGCAGCAGGAAGCGCAGTGGAACGGGATCAAGGCCGCGGTTGGTGACGGCAAAGAGCGTCAGGGGCTGAAGGGCCGCCGGTCCGGCGGGCAGGATCCTCTTCAGGCCGGGGTTCTCGATGAAGGCTGCCGCCGACGGGTCTGGAGAATCGGTCCACAGGGTGAGCGGGGGGACGGCCGAGATGGCGACGGCCCTGGAATAGCGCTCCACGTATTCCCTCACAAAGGACTGAAGGCCGGCGACGGTCACGCTTCCCGAATGGCGGAGCCAGGCGTTGCGGAGGGAATGGACCCAGGCGCGGAATTCATCGGCATCCTGCCAGGGCTGGGCTTCGATATCGAGGAGACGGGCCAGCCGGACCACATCCTCCCGCTCCCAGGCCGCATCGAACCAGTGGCTCTGGGCAATGGTTCTCCCCAGCTCATCGAGAATCTCCAGCTGTATGGCAGGCTGCATCAGGACGCCGCGAAGGAGCTCTCCGTCACGGTAAAGCTGCGGCATCCGACCGGTCATGTCGTCGATATGGGCCATGGTCAGACGCCTCCTTCCCGAATATCCAGATGAACGGCCTGTTTTTCCACCGTTTCCCCGGCAGCAGGGGCATACTGGCCCTGTCCGTCGGCCAGCTGCATAAAGGTGTCGCCCTTCTCGACCGTGATGGTGACCTCATCCCGCACGAGGGCGTACCGGGAGTCGTCCCGGATGGAAGCGGCCAGAGTATCGACGGAAACAGGGGCCGAGGGGGTCCGGCTGGTGAGATAGGCCGTCAGCGCGGCCTCGATGGCGCTGTGCGTCTGGGCCTCCGTGACTCCTGCGACCAGGTGAAGAGGCAGGTAGAAGGTTGCCCTGCTGATGGCCGCCGTTTTCAAGGCCTGCTCTTCCGCGGTGATCTGGGCAAAGGAGAAGGGCTTTTTGACCTCGAAGACTTCGTTGTTTTCCAGGGAGATATTTTCCTGGGCCTCCTTGCCTGGGACGATCAGCCGGACCCTGGCGTCGGCGATCCGCACATCGGCGAGGAGAAGGGCCGACATGCGGGCCTGGCGCGCGGAACCGCCTGGAGGAAGATCCGCCAGATATTTCGCGACGGCCGCCTCCACCGATTCCTTGAGAGTTTCCAGTTCAGCCTGGGCGACGCCCTTTCCCGTCAGAGTCAGATCGATCTGCACCTCCAGGGGCCGTTTCGCGGCTTCGCCGGAAATCACGCGGATGCCGGCAGGGCGCAGCTCGCGGATGCGATCGGCCACCAGGACCCGCACCTCCGGCGAATCTTCGCTGTAGGAAACCTCAACGCGAACCTCGCCGGCAATGCCATTGGGAAATTCAACGATATTGACGCTTTTGACCCCTGGAATGCTGAGGAGACCGTAGTGCAGAGCGTTGACCGTGCCGCGCATCACGCCGTGGAGGGCGCCGGCGGCGCGGCGGCGCAGATCGTCGTCGCTTTCGGCGGCGCTGCTCTTGGAGGATTCCTTGACATTGGTCACCTGTGCTATGCCCGCAATCAGGGTTTCGAGGCGGTTGAGTTCTCCGGCGGCGACTTCCCCTGTTCCCGGCTTCTCTCCGGCGGCCAGGACCTCGCGGCTGCTTTCGTAGGGTTCGAGGACGAGAACCTCCAGGGTCAGGTAGCGGTTGCTTTTGGCGTCAACGATGGCCGTACCGGCGGGAATCGTGATCCGGCCGGGGCTTGCCGGATTGCGGGAAAAGCGGACCTTGACGGTGGGATATCCCGCCGGCAGCCTCTGGACTCCCACCAGGGCGACCACTTTATCGAGGGACGGCCCCGTAGCCGTTTCGAGATAGGCCGATTTGTAAATGAAGTCGAGTGAGAGATCGTTCAGGACCAGCTCCCGGGCAAAGGTTTCCATCAGGGTGCGGACGACGGAACCCACATTGAGGTCCGTCAGCGGCGTCGGATCGGCCGAGACGGGGTAGTAGTTGACCGATAGGATCGAGGCCGTGTCCGGCTGCTGCTTTCCCTTGCGGAAGCGGATCGTGTCGAAGTTGTTGTCCGAGCCGTCGGAGGCGAAGAGCTCGTAATCGGCTCCCGTATAGCGGATCTTCGTCCTTTTACCCTGCTCGTCGATCCGGATTTCCTCCAGGAAGGAGACGCGCCGCACCGGCCGATGCGAGAGCTTTTCGGTAATGCGCTGTCCGCTGGTTTCCAGGATCTTGACCTGCTCGCGGACAGTCCCCGAGGTCAGGGTGGTCAAAAGGTCACGGACAATCTCCTCGTACGTACGGGGTAAAAAACTCATAGGGATACCTCAAGAGAGATGGCGAGGGGTTCCTGGCTGTTCAAGGTCTTCACCTGGCAGGTGAAGACCAGGTTGTCGATGGATTCCGCAGATTCGTCAAACTGGAAGGAGACGGCCTTCGGCTCGATCCGGGGCTCCTGGGCCAGCGCTTCCAGGACGAAAAGCCGGCACAGGTTGCGAATGGCCCTTGTTTTAGGCCGCCCGATGAGCTCACTCAGCCGGGAACCGTACGTGGCGTGTCCCAGGGACGCCAGGGAGCCCCTGGGCGTCAGGAGCCGCAGGATGATCGCCTGGGCCAGGTTGTGTCGATTCTCCACAACGGCGATGTCCACCAGCGAAGATCCGGCCAGGGCCTTCCTGGAGGTGTCGGGCCTGCTGACAATGGAAAAATCGACCTCCGCCGCGTCATGGGCCGTCAGATAAGGGAGGACACAGATGTCCCTGCCGAGGATGTCCTTCATGTTTTTCGGATCTCCCTTCCTCTCTTCTTTCTTGAGTTCAACCGATGAATACCGTTCCTGCCGCGACAATCTGCCCGACAGGCAGATCGGTCGGATCGTTGCAGGTTTTTACGCTGTCGCTGCTCCGGGCCGCCGCCTTTCCCCCGATGAAGACGGTGGCGCTCCCCATGAAAACTTCACCGGAATTGGACGGGGGTTTCTGGAACCCTGTCCCCGGGGGCGTGGGAACATGGGCCGGCGAATTGGAGGCTGCCGATCCTTTTACGGCCGCCGGCTGCCCGCAGATGGAGACCGTCGCGACGGTCCCGCCGTTCAGCGTGCCGCTGAAGGAATGGGGCAACGGCGTCGGCACCGGCCCACCCGGGGACGGGACCATCACAATGTGAGTATCTACTGCCACAGCCATGCTCTGTGCGTTTGCTGCCGGCAGTCCCATCAGTTGATATCCACCTTTGTCCCTTTGATCTTCAGGTTCCCCTGGGCTGAGATCTCGATGTTGACCCCGCTGAGTTTCAAATCGCCCTGGGACGAGACGGCGATTTCTCCATCCTTCTTCATCGTCAGAGTCGACCCTCCTGCGGCGATCTCCGCCCGGCCTCCGCCGGCTGAAGTCAGGGTTGCTTTCAGGTCGCCGACTTTTATCTCAACCTTGTCCTTGACGCATTCAATGGCCACATCGCTGTCCACCTTGAGGGAGATGGTGGGCGTGTCCCATTTCATTTCCAGATTGATTTTCGGCTCGCCGGCCCCCGGCGGCAGGCGCAGGACAATCTGGCCGTCGGCATTCTCGGGCGGTTCCAGGTCCGGCGAATAAAGCCGCCCGACGACGACTCCCGCGGAAATGTCCCCGTTGGTGAACACAACAACCACC